>Ga0194132_10000007_pt1 | contig 316547 bp, 316 predicted proteins | sample TA2KigOf80mmetaG_FD_148612 | JGI IMG/M metagenome (GOLD analysis project Ga0194132, IMG submission 148612) | Freshwater microbial communities from Lake Tanganyika, Tanzania - TA2015054 Kigoma Offshore 80m | ecosystem: Environmental > Aquatic > Freshwater > Lake | place: Tanzania: Lake...
TTAGGCCAGGATTTCTGTAACGACGCCGGAGCCGACGGTCTTGCCGCCCTCGCGCACTGCGAAGCGTAGCCCCTGATCCATGGCCACCGGGCTGATGAGCTCGCCCGTCACCGTCACGTTATCCCCCGGCATGACCATCTCCACCCCCGGGTTGAGCTCCACGACGCCCGTGACGTCGGTTGTCCGGAAGTAGAACTGCGGCCGGTAGCCCTTGAAGAAGGGGGTATGACGGCCGCCCTCTTCCTTGGTGAGTACGTAGATCTCGGCCTTGAACTTCGTATGTGGGGTGATGCTCTTGGGCTTGGCCAGCACCATGCCTCGCTCCACGTCTTCCTTCTTGGTGCCCCGGAGCAGCACGCCGATGTTGTCACCGGCCTGCCCCTCGTCGAGCACCTTGCGGAACATCTCCACGCCGGTCACCACCGTGGTCTGGGTGGCCCGGAACCCCACGATCTCGATTTCGTCGCCCACCTTGACAATGCCCCGCTCGCAGCGCCCCGTTACCACGGTGCCGCGGCCGCTGATCGTAAAGACGTCTTCGATGGGCATCAGGAAGGGCTTGTCGACCGCCCGCTGGGGGGTCGGGATGTAGGTATCGATTGACTCCAGGAGTTTCAGGATGGCAGGCACGCCCAAGGGGCCCTGATCGCCCTCCATGGCCTTGGTGGCCGAGCCCGTGATGATAGGAGTCTTGTCCCCCGGGAACCCGTACTTGGTAAGCAGTTCGCGGACCTCCAGTTCGACCAGCTCCAGAAGCTCCTTGTCGTCCACCTTGTCGGCCTTGTTGAGGAACACGACAATGTAGGGGACGCCCACCTGGCGGGCCAACAGAATGTGCTCGCGGGTCTGGGGCATGGGCCCATCGGCCGCGCTGACCACGAGAATCGCCCCGTCCATCTGGGCCGCCCCGGTGATCATGTTCTTGACGTAGTCGGCGTGCCCCGGGCAGTCCACGTGGGCATAGTGCCGCTTGTCGGTCTCGTACTCCACGTGGCTGATGGCAATCGTCATGATCTTCGTCGCATCGCGCCGGCCCTGGCTCTCGCTCGCCTTGGCCACCTGATCGTAGCTCACGAAGGTCGCCATGCCCTTGTCCGAGCAGATCTTCGTCAACGCACTGGTCAACGTCGTCTTGCCGTGGTCCACGTGCCCGATCGTCCCGATGTTCACGTGCGGCTTCCGCCGCTCAAACTTGCCCTTCGCCATGATGTCCCTCGCTCCTCTTCGCTAAATTCTACTCGCCGCGGTTCTTGGCGACGATTTCATCCGCAATCTGTCTTGGCACTTGCTCGTACCGGTCAAATTCCATGCTGTAGGTGGCCCGGCCCTGCGTGCGGGACCGGAGGTCCGTCGCATAGCCAAACATGGTGCTCAGTGGCACCGCCGCATCGATCGCCTGCGAACCCGCACGCACCTTCATGCCATGAATCTTTCCGCGCCGGCCGTTTAGGTTGCCGATGATGTCCCCCATAAATTCCTGCGGGACCAGCACTTCCACCTTCATGATCGGCTCCAGCAGCACCGGATCGGCCCGCTTGCAGGCATCCTGGAACGCCATGGAACCAGCGATCTTGAACGCCATTTCGTTCGAGTCCACATCGTGATATGACCCGTCAGTGAGTGTCACACGCACGTCACGCATTGGATAGCCGGCCAGCACGCCTGTTTCCATTCGTTCCTTGATGCCCTTTTCGATCGCCGGGATGTATTCCCTCGGAACGGCGCCCCCGACGATCTTATTGACGAACTCGAATCCCTTGCCCGGCTCCGACGGCTCGACCGTGATGCACGCATGGCCGTACTGGCCGCGTCCACCGGTCTGCTTGATATATTTACCTTCCGCATCGGCCGGACGCCGGATGGTTTCACGGTACGCCACCTCAGGCTTGCCGACATTAGCTTCGACCTTGAACTCGCGCAGCATGCGGTCCACGATGATTTCCAAGTGCAATTCGCCCATGCCCGCGATGATCGTCTGGCCAGTCTCCTCGTCGGTCTTGACCCGGAACGAGGGATCTTCCTGCGCCAGCTTCTGGAGCGCCACTGCCATCTTCTCCTGATCGGCCTTCGTCTTGGGCTCGATCGCCATCGCGATGACCGGCTCCGGAAATTTCATCACTTCCAGCAAAATGGCGTTCTTCTCGTCGCTCAGTGTATCGCCCGTCGTCGCGCCCTTGAGCCCGACAGCCGCAGCGATGTCGCCGGCGTAAACCTCGGTGATTTCCTCGCGTTTGTTCGCGTGCATCTTCAGCAAGCGCCCAATTCGCTCGCGGGAATTCTTGGTCACATTCAGCACCGACGTCCCCGTTTTGAGTGTGCCCGAGTAAACACGGAAGAACGTCAACTGACCAGCGAAGGGATCGGTCATGATCTTGAAAGCCAGCGCGGAAAAGGGCTCACTGTCGCTAACCGAGCGCTTGATCTCCTTGTCCGCCCCTGGCTCGACCCCGACCACAGGCGGAATGTCCAGCGGCGAGGGCAAATAATCCACGACGGCGTCCAGCAATTGCTGCACGCCCTTGTTCTTGAACGCCGAGCCGCAGATCACGGGCGTGATCTGCATCTTGATCGTCCCCGCACGAAGCGCCCGCATGACCTCTTCAACTGAGAGCGCCTGACCGTTCAGATATTTTTCCATCGCCTGATCATCGAACTCGGCCACCGCATCAAGCATCTTCTCGCGATATTCCTTGGCCTGGTCGGCCAGGTTGGCCGGGATGTCTCGCACTTCGTATTTTGCACCAAGCGTCTCGTCGTCATAGAAGAACGCCTTCATCTGCACAAGATCGATCGAGCCACGGAATTCCGCTTCACGTCCGATCGGAATCTGGATTGGCACCGGCTTGGCCCCCAAACGCTCCACCATAGACTTCACGCTGGCGTAAAAATCCGCGCCGATGCGGTCCATCTTGTTCATGAACGCGATGCGCGGCACGCTGTACTTGTCCGCCTGCCGCCAGACCGTCTCGGACTGCGGCTCCACGCCCTGCACAGAATCAAACACCGCCACGGCTCCGTCGAGCACCCGCAGGGACCGCTCCACTTCAATCGTAAAATCCACGTGGCCGGGCGTATCGATGATGTTGATGCGCTGGTCCTTCCAGAAACAGGTGGTTGCGGCCGCCGTGATCGTGATGCCGCGTTCCCGCTCCTGCTCCATCCAGTCCATCGTGGCGGCGCCGTCGTGGACCTCGCCCATACGGTGCGACACCCCGGTGTAGTACAGGATGCGCTCCGTGGTCGTGGTCTTCCCGGCATCAATGTGCGCCATGATGCCGATGTTCCGCGTCCGGTCTAATGGTGCCTGCCGTGCCATATGCCTTCCAATTCACACCCTAAAAACAACAATGCTGCAACATCGAGCCACTTCGGTCGCTGCGGCGACTCGGACCCACCGATGCCTTCGCAGCGTGGCCCAACTGCAGCACGGGCAAAACGACGCTACCAGCGATAATGCGCGAAGGCCCTATTCGCCTCCGCCATGCGATGTACGTCTTCCCGCTTTTTCACCGACGCGCCGGTGTTGTTGGCCGCGTCGAGTAATTCTCCGGCCAGCTTCTCGGACATACTCCTGCCGCCTCTGGCCCTTGAATATTCAGCGATCCAACGGAACGCCAGCGCCATGCGACGGACCGGACGAATTTCCACCGGAACCTGGTACGACGCCCCACCCACGCGGCGCGACTTGACTTCCACCGCCGGCTTCACGTTGTCCACCGCAGACCGGAAGACTTTGAGCGGATCTCCGCCTGTCTTTTCCTCTACCAGATCAAAGGCGCCGTAACACACTCGCTCGGCCGTGCTCTTCTTCCCCTTTGACATTAGGACATTGATAAACTTGGTCACCATCTTGTCGTGATAGCGCGCATCCGGGTTTACGTCACGCTGTCCAAATATTCTGTGTCTCGGCATAGCTCGGTTCCGATTTCGTAATCTTACTTGGGCCGCTTGGCGCCGTACTTCGACCGCCCCTGCTTGCGATTGGCCACACCGGCGGCATCGAGCGTACCCCGGACAATGTGATACCGAACGCCCGGCAGGTCCTTCACGCGGCCTCCGCGCACGAGCACGATCGAGTGCTCCTGGAGATTGTGCCCCACGCCTGGGATGTACGTCGTCACTTCCATCCCGTTCGTAAGCCGTACGCGTGCCACCTTCCGAATAGCCGAGTTCGGCTTCTTCGGCGTCGAGGTATAGACGCGGACGCACACCCCCCGCCTCTGCGGACACCGCTTCAGCGCAGGGCTCTTGGTCTTGCTCTGCGACAGCACCCGTCCATGACGCACGAGCTGATTAATGGTCGGCATTCTCTACCTTAAGGCCCTTCAGTTTTTCCAGAAAATCTAAAAAGCGCAAAGCCGCCGGATTATAAAGAGGAAGTCCGCTTCTGTCAAGCGACGGTTTCCGCTTCCAAACTTACTCTCCCGAACCGCTTTCCCCTGTGGCTCCGTCGTGCCCAATGCCGACCGCCTCCTTCTCCAGTGCCAGCGGTTCGTCTTTTGGGCTGATCACGAAGGTATCCCGGTATTCGGCGAAACCGGTGCCGGCCGGAATCAGCCGCCCGACGATCACGTTCTCCTTCAGGCCCATCAGCATGTCTTCGCGGCCGTTGATCGCCGCCTCGGTCAATACGCGCGTGGTTTCCTGGAACGAAGCCGCCGAAATGAAACTGTCCGTTGTCAGCGCCGCCTTGGTGATGCCCAACAACACCGGCTTGCCGACCGCCGGCGTGCCGTCCTTGGTCAGTACCCGCTCGTTCTCATCCTCGAACGCGAACTTATGCACCTGACTGCCGGGCAGGAATTCCGTATCCCCAGTATCCTCAATGCGGACCTTGCGCAGCATCTGCCGCACGATAATCTCGATATGCTTGTCGTTGATGGACACTCCCTGCAGCCGGTAGACATCCTGCACCTCGTCCACCAGATACTTCTGCAGCTCCTTCGGTCCAAGCACGTCGAGGATGTCATGCGGATTGGCCGACCCATCCATCAGGGGCTCGCCCGCACGCACCCAGTCGCCCTCGTGCACGTTGACGTGCTTGCCCTTAGGGATGAAGTACTCCTTCACATCCCCAACCTTGTTGTCCACCATGACCTTGCGCATACCCTTAACGAACCCGCCATAAGACACTTCTCCGTCGATCTCGCTGATAACCGCCTGCTCCTTCGGCTTGCGTGCCTCGAAAAGTTCGGCCACGCGCGGCAGACCACCGGTGATATCTTTGGTCTTAGTCGTTTCGCGTGGAATTTTTGCCAGCACGTCGCCCGGATGCAACGTTGCGCCCTTTTCCACGAAAATGTGAGCGCCCACCGGCAACAGATATCGCGCCACGGACCCGGTCGACGACACCTTTGCGGTTTTGCCGCCATCATCCTTGATGGAAATGCGCGGTCGCAGCGTCGTGGCTCCAGTATGCTCAATGACCACTTTACGCGAGAGCCCGGTGACCTCATCAAACTCTTCCTTCATTGTGACGCCCTCGACGATATCGCCGAACGCCACTCTGCCACCGACCTCCGTCAGGATTGAGAGCGAGTAGGGATCCCACTCGACCAGTTTTTGACCGAGCGTGACGCTACCGCCGTCTTTCAGCTTGATCCTGGCACCATAGACCACGGGATACTTTTCACGCTCCCGGCCGTTCTCGTCGTAGATGGCAATCTTGGCATTGCGATTCATCACGACCCACTCGCCTTCCTTGTTCTTGACCGCGATGCCGGCGTTGTGCACGTCCGCATTCTTCTTCGCATCGAAGCTCATGTACTTCATGCTCCCGGCATGCTTCGCTTCGAGTACTGTTTGTTCAACGACCTTGCTGGCCGTACCGCCGATGTGGAAGGTCCGCATCGTGAGCTGCGTGCCCGGCTCGCCAATGGACTGCGCGGCAATCACGCCAACTGGCTCTCCGCGCTCGACCAGGCGGCCGCGGGACAGATCGCGCCCATAGCACTTCCTGCACACGCCCCGGCGCGCCACACAAGTCAGCACTGACCGGATCTTCACCCGGTCCACGCCGGCCTCGACGATGCTCTTCGTGCGCTCCTCGTCAAGCTCCTCGTTCGCCTTGATGATGATCTCGCCTGTGAGCGGATCGTGCACGTCCTCTGCCGCGATGCGTCCGAGAATACGATCTTCGATCGGCTGGATGATCTCGCCGCCCTCAATGAGTGCCGTCACTTCAATGCCATCGGTCGTTCCGCAATCGTCCTCATTGATGATGACGTCCTGTGCGATGTCGACCAGCCGGCGCGTCAGATAGCCGGAGTTTGCTGTCTTCAACGCGGTGTCGGCCAAACCCTTCCGGGCGCCGTGCGTCGAGATGAAGTACTGCAGTACGGTCAGCCCTTCGCGAAAATTCGCCGTAATCGGCGTCTCGATGATTTCACCGGAGGGCTTGGCCATTAATCCGCGCATCCCGCCTAACTGGCGGATCTGCTGCGAACTCCCGCGTGCGCCCGAATCGGCCATCATGAAAATGGGGTTGAATGCTTCGGGTGCCGTCGCGGCGCCACCTGCGCCCAGTTCCTTCATCATCTCGTTGGCCACCTGCTCCGTGACGTGGGCCCAGATGTCGATCACCTTGTTGTACCGCTCGCCGTTGGTGATCAGCCCCTCGGCATACTGCTTTTCAATTTCGTTGACCTCTGTCTGGGCCTTTGAGATCAGGCTCTCCTTCTTGGCCGGAATGTGCATATTGTCGATGCAGATTGACATGCCCGCCTTGGTCGCGTAGGCGAACCCGATGTCTTTGATGCGGTCCAGCAGCATCACGGTGTCCTTGTGGCCAGCCTGCCGGTACACCGCGTCAATGAGCTTGGTCATCTCCTTCTTGGTCATCAGCTGATTGGCGCAGGAGAACGGCATGGACGGAGGCAGGATCTCGCTCAGCAGAACCCGCCCAACCGTGGTCGACACCATCGCGTTATTAATCCGTACCTTGATCCGAGCGTGCTCCTCCGCTTCGCCCAAATCATAGGCCATCCGTACTTCCTTCGGTGATGCAAAGACCTTGTTTTCACCCTTGGCGCCGGCCCGCTCCTTGGTCAGCCAGTAACAACCAAGCACCATGTCTTGAGACGGTACCGCGATTGGCCGGCCGTTCGCAGGCGACAGGATGTTATTGATCGACATCATCAGTACGCGCGCCTCGACCTGCGCCTCTGCTGACAGCGGCACGTGGACCGCCATCTGGTCGCCGTCGAAGTCCGCGTTGAACGCCGCGCAGACCAGCGGATGCAGCCGGATAGCCTTCCCCTCGACCAGAACGGGATCGAAAGCCTGAATGCCCAACCGGTGCAGCGTTGGCGCCCGGTTCAGGAGGACCGGATGCTCGCGAATGACCTCGTCGAGCACATCCCACACTTCCGGACGTTCCTTCTCGACAAGCCGCTTGGCGCTCTTGATCGTTGTGGCCGCGCCGCGCTCTTCCAGCTTGTGGAAGATGAATGGCTTGAAAAGCTCAAGCGCCATCTTCTTCGGCAGACCGCATTGATTGAGCCGCAGCTCGGGGCCCACCACGATGACAGACCGCCCCGAATAGTCCACGCGCTTGCCAAGCAGGTTCTGACGGAACCGGCCCTGCTTGCCCTTGAGCATGTCGCTCAGCGACTTGAGCGGACGCTTGTTCGGCCCGCGGATGGCGCGGCCGCGCCGGCCGTTGTCGAATAGCGCGTCCACCGCTTCCTGCAGCATGCGCATTTCGTTTCGGATGATCACCCCCGGCGCGCGCAGCTCCATGAGGCGCTTCAGACGGTTGTTCCGATTGATCACACGTCGATAGAGATCGTTCAGATCCGAGGTCGCAAATCGCCCGCCGTCGAGCGGCACGAGCGGACGCAGTTCCGGCGGCAGCACCGGGACGACATCCATCACCATCCACTCGGGCTTGTTCCCGGACCGGCGGAACGCCTCCAGCACTTTCAGCCGCTTCGCGTATTTCTTCTTCAGCGTGGCTGACAGCACTCCCTTGGCCTTGGCCTGCAGATCGGTCCACTCCGCATCGATATCCACCTTTCGCAGCAGCTCACGGATCGCTTCCGCGCCGATGCCTGCCTTGAAGGCGCTCGAGCCGTGCTCGGCCTGCAACTCCCGGAGCTTGTCCTCAGCCAGCAGATCTTTTTCCTTGAGCCCCTTGATGCCACCTCCGTCCACAACCACATAGCTTTCGAAGTAGAGCACCTTTTCGAGATGCTTGAGGCTTATGTCGAGTAGCGTCCCGATGCGCGACGGGACGCCCTTAAGAAACCAGATGTGTGCGACCGGCGCGGCTAATTCAATATGTCCCATGCGCTCGCGGCGCACTTTCGACTGAACGACTTCAACACCGCACTTGTCGCAGACGATGCCGCGGTGCTTCATCCGCTTATACTTACCGCAATTACACTCCCAATCCTTGGTCGGCCCGAAAATCTTGGCGCAGAACAGACCATCCTTCTCAGGCTTGAAGGAGCGGTAGTTGATGGTCTCCGGCTTCTTCACTTCGCCGTACGACCACGACCGAATCTTATCCGGCGACGCGATGCGGATACGCATGGCGTCAAACGACACGGAGTCGCGCGGTTTTTCGAACAGTGTGTAGATGCCTTCCAAGGTCAGGCCCTCCTCAATGAGGTCGTCAGTCTTTGCCCTTGATCAACTCAACGTCCAGCCCGAGGCTCTGCAATTCCTTCACAAGCACGTTGAAGGATTCCGGAAGACCGGGCTCCAGGAAATTCTCGCCTTTCACGATTGCCTCGTACATGCGCGACCGGCCTGGCACGTCATCCGATTTCACGGTCAGGAACTCCTGCAGCGTCGACGCCGCGCCATAGGCCTGCAGCGCCCACACTTCCATCTCACCAAGCCGCTGTCCGCCAAATTGAGCCTTCCCGCCCAGCGGCTGCTGCGTGACCAGCGAGTAGGGCCCGATCGAACGCGCGTGGATCTTGTCGTCGACCAGGTGATGGAGTTTCAGCATGTACATGTACCCGACGGTCACCGGGCTCTTGAACGCCTCACCGGTCCGACCGTCAAAGACCTCGGATTGCCCACTCGACGGTAGCTTGGCCCTCTTAAGCAGCTCTTTGATCTCTTTCTCAGACGACCCGTCAAACACCGGGCTCGCGACATGCAAGCCCAACGCCCGCGCCGCCCAACCGAGGTGAATCTCGAGAATCTGTCCGACGTTCATACGCGAGGGAACGCCAAGCGGATTCAGCACGATGCCGACGGGTGTGCCGTCCGGCAGATAGGGCATGTCCTCTTCCGGCACGATGCGCGACACGACCCCCTTGTTGCCGTGACGGCCGGCCATCTTGTCGCCGACCGACAGCTTGCGCTTCATCGCGATGAAAACCTTGACGAGCTTGATGACGCCGGGCGGCAGCTCGTCGCCGCGCTTCAGACGCCCAACCTTCTCGTCGTACAGTGTTTGGAGAATTTCGCTCTGCTCTTTCGCATGCCGCTCGATCTCCTCGAGCGCCTTCTGCTCTTCCGGATCACTGAGCATGATGTGTCGGATGTGCTCGTCCGAAAGCTTCTTCAGAATCTCTGCCGTCAGCTTGCCCTTCTTCTTCAGAATGACGTCGCCGCCATCCGGATCCATAAGATCGCGCCCGACAACCTTGCCCAGCAGGAGCTTGCGAACCTTTTTGTGTTTTTCCTCTTCAATAATGCGCAGCTCGTCCTGGTGGTCGTGCTGCAGCTTCATCACGTCGTCACTCTCGATGCTCTTGGAGCGCTCATCCCGCTCGCTCCCCTTGCGGGAGAAGATCTTCACGTCCACCACAATGCCTTCGACACCTGGAGGCACTTGAAGCGATGTGTCTTTGACATCCCCAGCCTTCTCGCCAAAGATTGCCCGGAGGAGTTTTTCCTCTGGCGTGAGCTGCGTCTCGCCCTTTGGCGTCACCTTGCCGACCAGAATGTCCCCTGGCTTAACCTCAGCACCGATCCGGATGATGCCGCTCTCATCGAGGTTACGCAGGGCCTCATCGCCCACGTTCGGAATGTCGCGCGTGATATCTTCCTTGCCCAGCTTCGTATCGCGGGCCTCAACCTCGAATTCCTCGATGTGAATCGAGGTGAACACGTCCTCGCGCACAAGCTTCTCGTTGATCAGGATCGCGTCCTCGAAGTTGTAGCCACCCCAGGGCATGAACGCCACCAACACGTTCTGCCCCAACGCTAGTTCGCCATGATCCATGGCCGGCCCGTCCGCCAGCACCTGGCCGCGCTTGACCGGTTGGCCCACGCGCACGACCGGCTTCTGCGTGATGCAGGTGCTCTGGTTGGACCGCTGGAACTTCACCAGGTTATAGACATCCAGCAACGAATCCCGCCGCCGGCTGCTCTCGCCCTTTTTCGGCTCCGCGCGGACGACGATTTTCGTCGCATTCACGCTCTCGACCACACCGGTCCGCTTTGCCTGCACGACATAGCCGGAATCCCGCGCCACAACCGCTTCCATACCGGTCCCGACGAAGGGAGCTTCCGTGCGCACCAGCGGCACGGCCTGCCGTTGCATGTTGGACCCCATCAGCGCGCGGTTAGCGTCGTCATGCTCGAGAAACGGCACCAGCGCCGTCGCCACGCTAACAACCTGCTTGGGCGACACATCCATATACTCGATCTTGTCCGGCGTGGCCGTGATAAATTCACCGCCATAGCGCGCTGACACGGTCTCCGATATCAGCCGGTCCGATCCGTCCAGTCTCGAGTTTGCCTGTGCGATGTAGTACTTCTCGCCCTCAATCGCGGAGAGATATTCGATCTCGTCGGACACACGGCCCTTCTTGACCTTCCGGTAGGGCGCCTCGATAAAGCCAAACTCGTTGATCCGCGCGTAGGTCGCCAGCGACGTGATCAGACCGATGTTGGGACCTTCCGGAGTCTCGATTGGACAGATGCGGCTGTAGTGGGACGGATGTACGTCGCGCACTTCGAATCCGGCACGCTCGCGCGTGAGACCGCCAGGGCCTAGGGCCGAGAGGCGCCGCTTGTGTGTGATTTCTGCCAGCGGATTTGTCTGGTCCATGAACTGCGATAGCTGGCTGCTGCTGAAAAATTCCTTGATCGCCGCCACAACCGGCTTCGCGTTGATCAGGTCATGCGGCAGCACCGTTTCCATGTCGAGCAGGTTCATCCGCTCCTTGATGCTGCGCTCCATCCGAACGAGACCGAGCCGGAATTGATTCTCCAACAGCTCGCCGACAGACCGTACGCGGCGGTTGCCCAAGTGATCGATGTCGTCGATCTCGCCCTTGCCCAGTTTGAGGTTAACGAGATAACGGATCACCTCGACAATGTCCTGCGGGGTCAGCGTCCGCTGCTCCAGCGGGAAATCCAGCCCGAGCTTCTTGTTGAGTTTCAGCCGGCCGACCTGCGACAGATCGTACCGCTTCGAGCTGAAGAACAGGCCGTCGAACAACACGCGTGCCGTTTCGATCGACGGCGTCTCGCCGGGCCGAAGGCGCTTGTAGATCTCAACCATCGCCTCTTCTTTGGACCCAGTCTTTTCCATTTCAAGGGTGCCCAGAATCACCGGCGTTGTCGTGACGCTGTCCAGATAGATGACCTTGAAGCTCTCGATGTGACTCTCGGCGATCTTTTCCAGCAGCGCAGGCGTGAGCTTGGAATTTTTTTCGAGAATTTTTTCTTTACTCTTCGGGTCGGTCAGATCCGTCAACACGGCGCGGCCCACCAGCTCAGCGGGGTCGACCGGAATGTCCTTCACTCCGGCGGCTTTGGCGCGCGTGATCAGCGCCTTGGTTAGTTTCCCGCCCTCGCGCACGATAACCTCACGGCTGCCCTTCTCGGTAATTTCCACCGAACAGCGCAAGCCGTGGTGCACATCGGGGTCCAGTTTGCGGAGAAACTTCCCCTTCGAGACATGCACTTCCTCGATAGGGTAGTACATTTTGAGCAGATCGTCCGTGGAAAACCCGAAGGCCTTTAGCAGGATGGTCGCGGGCATCTTCCGGCGCCGGTCGATGCGGACGTAAAGGATGTCGCGGGCGTCGAACTCGAAATCGAGCCAGGAACCCCGATAGGGGATGATGCGGGCGGAATAGAGCACCTTGCCGCTGGCGTGGGTACGGCCCTTGTCGTGTGTGAAGAACGCGCCCGGCGAGCGGTGCAACTGGCTCACCACGACCCGCTCCGTCCCGTTGATGATGAAGGTGCCGCGCTCAGTCATCAGTGGCAGCTCGCCGACGTAGACCTCCTGCTCGCGAACGTCGACCACCTTCTTTTTCGGACTTTTGTCCTCCTTGTCCAGGACCACCAGGCGGATACGGAGCTTGAGCGGCACAGCATAGGTCATACCCTGCTCCAGGCATTCCCGTACGTCGTATTTTGGCGCGCCCAGCAGATAGCTCGTGAATTCCAGCACCGCCGTGTTGTTGTAATCGCCGATGGGGAACACGCTGGCTAGCGCGGCCTGGAGCCCCTTGTCCTCCCGCCGGTTCGGCTCGGACTCCATCTGGAGAAACTGCTCGTAGGAGCGCTTCTGGATTTCGATCAGATCCGGAATGTCGATGTTGGTCCGGATCTTCGAAAAATCCAGTCGGTCGAACATTCCGTTTGCAGTCGAACTCGACATGATGAAACCCCTCTCCTGCTTATCGCGACACGGAGGACACCCGTCCGGTCAGACGGGTGCCACCCGCACGTCCGCACACTGGGTCCGTTGTTACTTGATTTCGACCTTGGCGCCGCTCTCTTCGAGCTTCTTCTTCATCGTGTCGGCTTCTTCCTTAGCCACGCCGGTCTTAACCGGTTTCGGCGCGCCCTCGACGAGATCCTTTGCCTCTTTGAGGCCCAGGTTGGTCAGTTCCCGCACGACCTTGATGATCTGGATCTTCTTGTCCGCCGGCGCGCTGGCAAGCACAACATCGAACGACGTCTTCTCCTCAGCTGCCGCCGCCGCACCGCCGCCAGCCGCAGGCGCCGCCGCCACGGCCACCGGCGCCGCCGCCGTCACGCCAAAGCGGGTCTCCAGCCCCTTGACCAGCTCCGAAAGCTCGAGCACGCTCATGCTCTCGATCGCCGCGATGAATTCCTCTTTAGACAACTTGCTCTGTGTCGCTGACATAGCCCCGTCTCCTTTCTTCGTACCCTGAATGGCTGCCAATACTCTCACCACCTGTTCTACCACCCCGTTCAACGTATAGACCAACCCGCGCACCGGTCCCTGCATCGTCGACAGCAGCATCGACAGCAGGACTGTCTTTGCTGGCAGGTTAGCAATCGCCGCGATCTGGGACGGCTGGAGTAGCTTGCCCTCCAGCACGCCCGCGGCGATCTTGATCTTCTCATCACGCTTTTCCCCCTTGAGAAAATCGCGCAATACCTTGGTCGGCAGGGCCGGATCGTCATAGCCGATCACCAACGCCATCGGCCCCTTGAAATACGGCTTGGCGTCGATGAGCGACGTGCCGTCCACCGCCCGCGCGGCCAGCGTGTTTTTGACCACTCGCAGTTCCGCCTTCGCACCGCGGAGCTGCTTACGCAGTTCCGTGATGTCGTTCGCCGGCAGGCCGGAGCACTCGGCCATCACGGCCAGCCTGGCCCGCGAGAACCTTTCGTGCAGCTCGGCAACTGCCGCGGATTTCTCTTCTTTTTTCATACCCTCCGCCTCGCTTCCGTTATGCTTCCCACTGCTTGGCGATCGCCACCGGATCCAGCTTCACGCCGGGGCCCATCGTGCTCGACAGCGTCGCGCTCCTGAGATACCGCCCTTTCACTGAGGCCGGCCGCGCCTTCATTACCGACTCCAGAATTGCGCTGGCATTATCGTGGAGCTTCAGCGCATCAAACGACACCTTCCCGACCGGCACCTGCACGATCCCGGCCTTCTCCGTCTTGTACTCCACGCGGCCCTTGCGGATTTCTGAGACCGCCTTGCCCACCTCAAACGTCACAGTGCCGGTCTTGGGATTTGGCATGAGTCCGCGCGGCCCCAAGACCTTACCGAGCTTGCCGACCGCGCCCATCAGATCGGGCGTTGCAATGGCCTGATCGAACTCCATCCAGCCATTTTTCACCTTCTCGATAAGATCGTCGCCGCCCACATGGTCGGCGCCCGCTGCCCGGGCTTCCTGCTCCTTCTCACCCTTCGCGAAGACCACCACGCGGACCTGCTTACCGCTGCCATGCGGCAGCACCGTCGTACCACGCACCATCTGGTCCGACCGCTTAGGATCGATGCCGAGCCGGAGCGCCAGATCGACTGATTCGTCAAACTTGGCATAGGCCGCCTGCTTCACCAGCGCCGCCGCATCTTTCAGGTTGTAGAATTTGGGCTCGACCTTTTTGCGAGCCTCGTTCATTTTCTTGCCCATCGTCGTGCTCCCGTTAATCCGTGCTACTGAATCGTGATGCCCATGCTGCGCGCCGTCCCGGCCACGATGTTGATCGCGCCCTCGAGATCGGCGGCGTTAAGATCGGCCATTTTTTTCTGTGCAATCTCCTTCAACTGCGCCTGCGTGATTTTCCCCACCTTATCTTTGTGCGGGACGCCCGACCCCTTGATGATCCCGGCAGCCTTTTTCAGGAGATCCGACGCTGGGGGCGTCTTCATGATAAAGGTAAAGCTGCGGTCTTTATAGACCGTGATGACAACCGGAATGATGCTGTCGCCTTCCTTCTGGGTCTTGGCATTGAACTGCTTGCAGAACTCCATGATGTTCACGCCGTGCTGACCGAGCGACGGCCCCACCGGGGGAGCCGGATTTGCCTTCCCCGCCGGAATCTGCAGCTTGATCTGTGCCTGTACTTCCTTCGCCATGCCCTCTCCTTACTCGTCCGAATTCTAAAACTGCCTAGATACGCTCCACCTGTATGAAGCTGAGCTCAACCGGTGTGGATCGCCCAAAGATGCTCACCAGCACCTTAACCCGATTGTGCACGTCGTCCACCTCATCCACGTGCGCATTGAAGCCCATGAACGGGCCATCGATGATGCGCACGTTGTCGCCCTTGATGAACTTGAACTGCTCACGCGGCGCTGCCGTGCCGACATCTACTACCTGTTTAAGCATCGACTCCGCTTCTTCTTGCGACAGCGGGACTGGACGCGTGCCACCCCCGACGAATCCCGTCACCTTGGGCGTTTCCTTGATCATCTGGACAGTTTCGTCGGTCAACGGGGATTCCAGCTCAATCAACACATAGCCAGGGAAAAACTTCCGCCGCGAGGACCGGCGCTTGCCGTCCTTGATCTCAATCACTTCCTCGGTCGGCACCAGCACCTGCCCCAGACTATCCTGCCGGCCCATCTGGTTCGCGCGCTCGATGAGACTGGCCTTCACCCGGCCTTCAAACCCGGCGTAGGTGTGGAGCACGTACCACTGCCTAGCGACTGTGTCCGTCATGCTCAGATCACCTTTCCAACTAGCCAGACGAGAAACGCGTCCATCACCGACAGGTAGACAGACATGATGACGCAGAACACGATCACCACCATGGTCGACCCCATCGTCTCGTGACTTGTGGGGAATGAGACCTTCTTGAGTTCGCTCTTAACGTCGCCGAAAAACTCGACGATCGCCAACCTTAATCGCGTGAACATGCGCTTCCCTACTTCCTGCTTCGCTCGCTCGATGCCTCGATTGGCAGGGGCACTAGGATTTGAACCCAGACTTTCGGTTTTGGAGACCGACGTGCTGCCATTAACACTATGCCCCTTCACGCCCGCCCGCCGCCCATCCGCACTGGCGCACGCTCGCTTACTTTACTTCCTTATGGGGCTGGTGCTTTCGGCAAAACCGGCAATACTTATTGCGCTCGATCCGGTCTGGGTCGTTTTTCTTGTTCTTCATGGTCGAGTAGTTCCGCTGCTTGCAGATCGTACACGCCATGGAAATGATGTCCCGCATCGGCTAATGCCTCGCTTCGTTCGAAGGTTCGTCTTAGGCCAGGATTTCTGTAACGACGCCGGAGCCGACGGTCTTGCCGCCCTCGCGCACTGCGAAGCGTAGCCCCTGATCCATGGCCACCGGGCTGATGAGCTCGCCCGTCACCGTCACGTTATCCCCCGGCATGACCATCTCCACCCCCGGGTTGAGCTCCACGACGCCCGTGACGTCGGTTGTCCGGAAGTAGAACTGCGGCCGGTAGCCCTTGAAGAAGGGGGTATGACGGCCGCCCTCTTCCTTGGTGAGTACGTAGATCTCGGCCTTGAACTTCGTATGTGGGGTGATGCTCTTGGGCTTGGCCAGCACCATGCCTCGCTCCACGTCTTCCTTCTTGGTGCCCCGGAGCAGCACGCCGATGTTGTCACCGGCCTGCCCCTCGTCGAGCACCTTGCGGAACATCTCCACGCCGGTCACCACCGTGGTCTGGGTGGCCCGGAACCCCACGATCTCGATTTCGTCGCCCACCTTGACAATGCCCCGCTCGCAGCGCCCCGTTACCACGGTGCCGCGGCCGCTGATCGTAAAGACGTCTTCGATGGGCATCAGGAAGGGCTTGTCGACCGCCCGCTGGGGGGTCGGGATGTAGGTATCGATTGACTCCAGGAGTTTCAGGATGGCAGGCACGCCCAAGGGGCCCTGATCGCCCTCCATGGCCTTGGTGGCCGAGCCCGTGATGATAGGAGTCTTGTCCCCCGGGAACCCGTACTTGGTAAGCAGTTCGCGGACCTCCAGTTCGACCAGCTCCAGAAGCTCCTTGTCGTCCACCTTGTCGGCCTTGTTGAGGAACACGACAATGTAGGGGACGCCCACCTGGCGGGCCAACAGAATGTGCTCGCGGGTCTGGGGCATGGGCCCATCGGCCGCGCTGACCACGAGAATCGCCCCGTCCATCTGGGCCGCCCCGGTGATCATGTTCTTGACGTAGTCGGCGTGCCCCGGGCAGTCCACGTGGGCATAGTGCCGCTTGTCGGTCTCGTACTCCACGTGGCTGATGGCAATCGTCATGATCTTCGTCGCATCGCGCCGGCCCTGGCTCTCGCTCGCCTTGGCCACCTGATCGTAGCTCACGAAGGTCGCCATGCCCTTGTCCGAGCAGATCTTCGTCAACGCACTGGTCAACGTCGTCTTGCCGTGGTCCACGTGCCCGATCGTCCCGATGTTCACGTGCGGCTTCCGCCGCTCAAACTTGCCCTTCGCCATAACTCACGCTCCTTCGTGACTCACCCCAAAAAAAATTAGCTGCAATCCAAATTCAGGTTCTTCGCCGGCAGCACCATCTTCCACTCAACCCTCAAAACACTTGAGGGCGTCTTCCGCTGGCTTAATCACGATACAGCCCAACTTAGCCAGAGGCTCGAGCGAAGCTTGGCATGGAGCCCACGACGCGGATCGAACGCGTGACCTCGTCCTTACCAAGGACGTGCTCTGCCAACTGAGCTACGTGGGCCACCGCCTCACACACCGTCATACGCGAACGCGCGCCACTAATTTCCGCTTCGCGTCTTCCAAGTTGGAGCGGGCGATGGGATTTGAACCCACGACAGCCAGCTTGGAAGGCTGGAACTCTACCACTGAGCTACGCCCGCCCTTGTGCTTTCCGCTGCAAACTCTAGGCGTCAAGCTGGGGCGTGGTGGGCAGGCAAGGATTCGAACCTTGGAAGACATAAGCCAGCAGATTTACAGTCTGCCCCCGTTGGCCACTTGGGTACCTGCCCGCTGATTCACGCCTCCGCCACATTTCTCAGACGCAACCGCATTGACTCAGAAACAAAAACAGACCACCCCACAGGCAACACACCGATCTTCCGCCAACCAGAAAACAGGCGGCTTAGCCAGGATGATCCAAAATTTATTTTTAGAAACGCCGAATTATATGCGGCGAGCCATTTCTTGTCAAGCTCATTATTTTAGCAAAGAACGCCTTCAATGGCGGGAGCATTTTCTTGACTTCCGAAGGGCCTTTTCGCTATCGTGTCGCGCGGTTCGGATTGTATTGGCAACTGGACAGGCTACGGACAGAGCTCATGAGAAAATCGCCCTGGATGCTGCTGCTCTTTATCCTCATCGGGGGATTGCTGGGAGGCATTCTTGGAGAGATTCTTCGGGTGATGGCCCCGCAGGAAGGCACAATTCAGCGGATCTTCACAACTGCCCTGACACCTGGTGTTGATCCGCCCCTCGTCATCAATTTTATTTTACTAAAAATCACCGCCGGCTTTACGCTCAAAATGAACCTGCTGACCTTCCTCGGCATGTTCCTGGGCGTCTACCTCTATAAACAAATCTGAACGAGATTACCCAACTTCTTTAAGATCAAGGTCCTGCTTCTTCAAGGCACGAATCCGATCCCGTAATTCCGCCGCCCGTTCGAATTCCAGATTCTTTGCCGCTGTTTTCATCTCGGCTTCAAGCCGCTGGATCGCCAGCTGGACATTACCCGGCTTCCCAGAATCAGCCATGGGCTCTGCCGCCAGCGGAAAATCATGGTAGTCCGCCTGGGCCGTCTGGTATTCAAGCTCTGGAATGAGTTTCCGGACGCTCTCCGGCGTGATGTTGTGCTTGCGGTTGTATTCCTCCTGAATTCGCCGACGGCGCGCGGTTTCCTCCATCGCCTGCTTCATGGACGCAGTCACCGTATCTCCATAAAAAATGACCCGTCCGGCACTGTTCCGTGCCGCACGTCCTGCGGTCTGAATCAGTGACCGGTGCGATCGTAGATAGCCCTCCTTGTCCGCATCTAGAATAGCCACGAGGCTCACCTCGGGCAGGTCGAGGCCCTCGCGTAACAGATTGATCCCGACCAGCACATCGAATGCCCCCGTGCGCAGGGCGCGGATAATCTCCGCCCGTTCGAGCGTTTTGATGTCCGAATGAAGATACCGTACCCTGATGCCAAGGTCGTGGTAGTACTCGGTCAGGTCTTCCGCCATGCGCTTGGTAAGCGTTGTGACCAGGACGCGATGGCCCCGCGCAGCCTCTGCGCGTACCTCGCCGAGCAGATCGTCCACCTGCCCTTTCGCGGGTCGCACCACAATATCGGGATCCATCAGGCCGGTCGGCCGGATGATCTGCTGGACCACCTTTCCCTTCGCCTGCTCCAATTCGTAGGGCCCGGGCGTCGCCGAGACGTAGACGACCTGATTAAGACATTTCTCAAACTCGTGAAACTTCAACGGACGGTTGTCCACAGCTGATGGCAGGCGGAACCCGAATTCCACAAGTGTCTTCTTCCGTGAATAGTCCCCCTCATACATGCCGCCAACCTGCGGGATAGTCGCGTGCGACTCGTCCACGACGAGCAAAAAGTCCTTTGGAAAATAATCAATCAGGGTCGGCGGGGGCTCGCCCGGCGCGCGCCCGCTGAGGTGACGTGAGTAATTCTCGATGCCATGGCAGTAGCCCATCGCCCGGACCATCTCGACGTCAAACCGCGTGCGCTGCTCGAGACGCTGCATTTCGACCAGCTTGCGCTCTCGCTTCAATTCGGCCAGCCGCTCTGCCATTTCCTTTTCGATGCCATCCAGCGCCCGCTCGTAACGGTCCGGTGCGATGAGATAGTGCGTGTTGGGATAGATGGGCACCTTGGGCAGCCGCTGGAGCGATTGCCCTGTCAGCGGATCGATTTCGTGGATCGCCTCCACCGTGTCGCCAAACAGCTCAACACGCACTGAATTAGCCTCAGACGACGCCGGAAAAATTTCGATGACGTCGCCTCGCACGCGGAACGTCCCGCGGTGGAAATCCACGTCATTGCGCTCGTACTGGATCGCCACCAGCTTCTCCAGAATCTGCTCGCGACGGATGTTCCTGCCCTCCTCCAGATGCAGCAGCATGTCGTGGTACACCTCCGGCGAACCGAGGCCGTAGATGCAGGAGACTGAGGAGACGATCACCACGTCGTTGCGCTCCAGCAGCGCACGCGTGGCCGAGTGCCGCATTTGATCGATCGCATCGTTGATCGACGAATCCTTAGCGATGTAGGTGTCTGTCGAGGGAATGTAGGCTTCCGGCTGATAGTAGTCGTAGTAGCTGATGAAGTATTCGACTGCGTTGTGCGGGAAAAACTGCCGAAACTCCTGATAGAGCTGCCCGGCCAGTGTCTTGTTGTGGACCAACACGAGCGTCGGCTTCTGCACCCGCTCGATCAGATTAGCCATCGTAAAGGTCTTGCCGGAACCGGTGACGCCCAACAAGACCTGGTGCTTCGTACCAGCTTCGATCCCGCCCGTCAGCTTCGCGATTGCCTGTCCCTGGTCACCACAGGGCTTGAACGGCGCTTCGAGTTTAAAAGGACGTCTGCTAGTCACTTTGGCATCTTAGCACAGCGGTTTCGTGACAGTCCCCGTCCGGCCACTTACGACTCAGGTATGATCTTAGCGGCCGCACGACTGCGCGCCCTCTTTTTCGTAAGCCTTCTGATAATCTGGGCGGGCGGCTCCGCGCAAGCCCAGATCGTGCTCGACGGCGCCCTCACGTCCTCATTACTTGCCACCGCCACGGCGGTGATCGCCGCGCCATCCACTGAGGGCGGCACGGACGCATCCGCGATCCCCTGGTGGCACCTTTGACGGCCAGAAGCAAAACGTCCAGACAGACCGTCCCCCCGCAGCTAACGGCGAGGATGACACCCGCCTCGAGCAGCAGAGCGCACGCAACCACCAGCAGTCAGTAGCGACTCATGTCTTATTTGGAGAAAGGCTTGTTCGGAGACGTGATCTGCACGATGTCCTGGACACGGCGATCGCGCGCCTCGCGAAGCGCCTGGCGGCGCTTCCACCGATCCAGCGTCCACCAGCGGAGTTGCTTTGAGAAGGTCATGGGCGGGGGCGGTACGTTGCCGGCCGACTGGTGCTGAAAGTCGTAGCCTTGTGCCCCTTCGCGGTTGCGAAAGAACCGGTCGTAGAGGTGCTCGTAGAGTCCCTTGGAGGAATCCGCCATGGTTTAGGCTCTCAGTTGGGCGCGCATCCTACCGTGACCCGCGATGCGATGCAACGGGAGACCCCTTGGAGGGGTTGACTTGGCCCGTTTCAAGCTTATTTAAGTTGCATGTCGCAAAACAATGCCCCCAAAAACCTTAGTTTTGACGAACACAAAGCGGCCGAAGCCGCATTTGCTGGCCGCCCCCTTGATCCATCTTGGTCAAATTCCGCCCGAACGGTTTATGAAGGCATTCTAGCGGCCCGAGGCCTTCCCATTCCGGAGCCTGTTACGCCTGACAGTACATCAGCGGATGTGGCACCCGCGCCGTCACAAGCTAAACAGTCGGCTGCGGAATTGGACTCCACCGATGTAACGGTTTCTGACGACCCGCCCGCGTTGAAGATCCTCTCGCGTGAAGACGCGTTGCGAGCCGGCGCACTAATTGATGTTACTCCGATCGCGCACAAGCTGGGATTGAAACTCCCGGTCGGCTTTTCGCGGCCCCTGTGGGAGCTCGGCATCACGGCCGCCCACAAGGTGCCTGAGGCGGAATTTGAGGGCCGCGTGCGCGACGTCCTCGCGGCTTTTCGGATTCGTCTGGCGGTCACACCCACGGCTAGTCCACTGATCGAATTTCCGGCGCTACTGGCCTTCCCGCCAGATCCAGTACCGCAAACCTGCCTCGTGTTCGCCGTCGCCCAGCCGGACATGAACGCGCCCGTGGCGCTCACATTCCTTCTGCCGGGCGAAGTCTCGACCAGCGTCCTTCCGTTGGGCAAAGAATAATTACAGCCGGGCGAGTTTCGCTACCAGCTTCAATTCGTCGGCTTTGCTTCGCACGACCCCGTCCAGGCGGGCATCCAGCAAACGAGTCAGAATCTTTTTATAGGCCGGTCCGGGCGTGAGCCCCAGCGCCTTGAGATCGGCGCCTGTCACGGACAGCTTGACATCACGATACTGGGAGCGATAGTCCAGCAGCCGCTTCCGAACGGCCTCGGATGACGCCCTGGCGATTAGAAGACACACCGTCTCATCCGCCAGACCATCCAGCGCTCGATAGATTGCGCTCGGTTTGGGCGCAGGCCGTTTTGCCAACCCGCGCAGAATCGTAGCCGCTCTGCCGTGGCCGGCCATGACCTGTCCCACGTCACGTGCTGGCAGCGCCAGTCGCTGCATCATGTCCTGCACGGCGTTGGGAGTCAGCCCCTCGACCAGCGCCATGAAATAGACCAGCCAGAGATTGTGCGGCCCGCCCGTCTCCATTTTACGGCACCGGTCGACTGCCGCGCGCACCATCTCAAACCGCCGCGCCATGCCCGATGTCCAGATCAATTTTGGATGGACGAACCGCAGCAGCTTCAGCACGCCCAGCCTTGCCAGAGCCTTCTCCGGCTGCGCCTCCAACAGGATGAGACGCAGTTCGTTGCACAGCCGTTGACCGGACAGGTGCCCGGGCAGGTCCTGCCGCCCGGCTTCCACGCAGTGGCGCAATGTTTCCCCGTCCATCCGAAAACCCAGCCGCGCTTCCAAACGGACGGCGCGAAAAATCCTCGTCGGATCGTCCAAGAAACTTTTCGCATGCAGGGTCCGCAACCGTCTGGCTTGCACATCCCGCTGCCCGCCGAAGAGATCGACTAGCTCACCGAATCGACGCGCGTTGAGCCGGATGGCCATGGCATTGACCGTGAAGTCGCGTCGAAAGAGATCCTGCATGATCGAACCGGACACGACTTGGGGCAGGGCCGCCGGCTGAGCATAGGTTTCGCTGCGGGCTGTGGCCACATCCAGCGTCAGCTCGTCCGGCAACGTGATTGTCGCGGTGCCGAAGGCGTGATGGGCCTGCACGGTGCCATCTAGTTCGCGCCCCACGAGTTTGGCAAAAGCAATCCCGTCCCCCTCAACAACGACGTCAATGTCCGCCGATGTCTTGCTCATCAAAAGATCGCGCACGAAGCCGCCCACCGCGTAGGCAGGCAGCCCCATCTCATCGGCCAGACGGCCGGCCGTTTGCAGCAGGATGAACCCGCGTGCCGACATTTGTGAGATCATCCGATCCCCGAGGGTGGCCGGCATCGGCCAAACCGGTGCGCTAGCAGCAGGACGTGTGGTGGTCGGCATGGCCTAATTGTAACAGGAGCACGATCTCAAGGTAATACCAAAGGGCTTGCTGCCCCCCCCCAAATGTTAGGCCACTGTCCTAGAGTCATGCGCACACCGGCTGCGGGGTGATCGTCTCCGGGTCTGAGGGCCGATATTCCAGTGAGCTGTGTAGGCGCTACGTCGCGTAGTGATGGCACCAGCGTTCGATTGTGACCAGCGCGCCTCATGCCATCGCTGGCCTGGTTTAAAAAGGGCCCCCGGTACTTGTTGTGCCACGCCTGCACGCCCACGCGGACATCGGAGAGGGGACAGGTCAGGGCTAAAGTCAAACATGTTCCAGGTGTGCTCTTTCATGGTGTCCTTCCGAGCCTCAACCTGATCCTCAACCTTCTTACTTTGCCTTTAGAAAAATGATATCCCCGTAATAGGCCACCGCCGATTCCTTCGTATTGTCCGTGTCGCTCATGATCGCCACACCATTGATTAGCAGCGGTTCGCCGTTGAACGCCTTCTTGTAATCCTCATAGATGTTCCGCTCCTCGTCCTTCCACATCCCTACGCCATGCGCCCCGCTCTCCACCACGACCATCTGCGCGAAGTCCGTGTAGGCGTTCTCGATGAACAGGCCCTGCGGCGCCGTCGCATCCCAGATGTAATTAATCGCCGCAATCGGAATGTCCCCAAAGATCAGCTTGCCCACCCGGTACTTGGCCTTTTTAACGAAGCTCACTTTGTCCGGATCGTATTTGAAGGTGATGTACAGCCGCGCCGGGTAGTCGTCTCCCTGCTTCGTCCTCACGTCGCTTGCCTTCAGGATATTGTCCACCTTCCAGCGCCAGCGAACGATCGGGTATTCCTTTGGGTCGATCCTCACGACCTTTGTCAGTCCGGAGGCCGATTCCTTACTAGTCGCCTTAACTACAACCGTGTCGCCATCTTTGACGAAGGCATAAGTCGTATGGACGGGGACTTTGGGGAACGTCAGGGGTTTCCAGCCGTCCGGTAGGTCGGCGCCCACTTTCACGGCCGAAAATTTTCCGACTTCGAGAACGGCATTCGACTGCGCCGCCACGACGGCCGGCAACAGCACTGTGCTGCCGATGAAGAAAAGAGCCGCCCACACGGCCCCTAGCGCATGATCGAGAAGAGCCATTTCAGGATCTTCTTCGTGCGGTCTGTAAAATGAGCCTTGCGCCACAGGTTGATGACGTGCTGGTTGACTTCCGCCTGCGTCGGGTAGGGATGAATGGTCGCCGCGAGCGTCCCGGCGCCAGCGCCTGCCTTCATCAGCACCGAAAATTCACCGATCATGTCGCCCGCGTGCGCCGCGACGATCGTCGCGCCCAACACCTTGTCCGTGCCTTTCTGGATGTGCACGCGGGCAAAGCCCTCCTCCTCGCCGTCCAAAATCGCACGGTCAATCGCGTCCAATTTTAACGTATAGGTCTCAACCTGGAGGCCCCGTTCTGTCGCGTCTTTTTCGTGCATTCCCACGTGCGCGATCTCCGGCTCCGTGAAGGTCGCCCAGGGCATGATCAGATCTTCCACGCTGGCCCTGCCCAGCCCGAAGGGATGGGGAAACAGCGCGTTCTGAATCACGATCTGTGCCATCGCGTCCGCTGCATGTGTAAACTTGTACTTCGAGCAGATGTCGCCCGCCGCATAGATGCGCGGATTCGTCGTCTGGAGATGCGCGTTTACTTTGACGCCCTGCGTGTCGTAGGCCACACCCACGCTTTCCAAATTCAGCCCCTCCACGTTCGGCATCCGACCGACCCCGATCAGAATCTCATCTACCATTACGTCATACTGCTTGGCGTGGGAGTTCACCGTCATCCGCTTGCCGGTGGCCGTCTTCTCAATGTTCAATTCCCGTCCACAGCAAAGCAGCTGCACGCCGTCGCGCTGCATGGACTTCAGGACAATCTCGGCCGCGTCGCGGTCCTCGTTCGGCATGATGCCGTGCGTGGCCTCGACGAGGTAGACCTCGCTGCCAAACCGCGCGAAGGCCTGCGCCAGTTCGCAGCCGACCGGCCCCGCACCGATCACGCCCACCTTGCGCGGCAGCTCCGTCAGTGTGAAGATCGTCTCGTTCGTCAGATAACCAGCTTCCTTCAATCCCGGCGTAAGTGGCGTGACAGCGCGGGCGCCCGTACAAATGGCAGCCTTGGTGAATTTCAACTTCTGCTGACCCGCGTGGCCTTCCACCGTGATCGTCTCCGCATCGGCAAACCTCGCACTGCCAATATAGACGTCCACCCCGAGGCTCTTGTACCGGTGTGCCGAATCCATATGACTGATTCGCGCGCGCAGTTTACGCATCCGTTCCATCACCGCCGCAAAGTCGTACTGCACGCCGGCCGGCACGTGCACACCGAACTCCTCCGCACGCTTGATGTCCGCCCAGGCGCGCGCGGCCCGGATCATGCCCTTGGAAGGCACGCAGCCCACGTTCAAGCAGTCGCCGCCCATCAGGTGTTTCTCGATCAGCGCGACTTTCGCGCCAAGACTCGCCGATACCACGGCCGTAATCAGTCCCGCCGCCCCCGCGCCAATCACCACCATGTTGTACCGCCCGCTTGGATCAGGGTTGACCCAGGTCGGCGGATGGACGTTGGCCACCAGCTTCTGGTTATGCTCGTCGTTGGGAAGAACCGTCACCGGCCCAGTCGACATGAACGCTCCTTACTGTATTACGCCGCTGATTTCTTCGCGGTGTACTTTTTATACGCGATCGGCGCAAGCGCCAACAGGCCCAGTAGCATTAAGGCCATCAACACGTTCGGCGAGGCAATTTCCTTAAGCGAATTGATCGCCCCCAACTGCTGCCCCGCGTAAGCATAGATGAAGCTGGCGGGGATGATCCCGAGGGCCGTCGCCACCACGTAGGTGCCCGGCGACACACGGGTCAGCCCGCAGAGCAGATTGACGATGAATAACGGGAAGATCGGAATCAGTCGGATCGTCAACAGATAGTTGAAACCGTTTTTCGCGAAGCCCTCTTGAAACGGTTCCAAACGGCTACCGAACTTCGCCTCCACCCAGTCCCGCAGCAGATAGCGCCCGGCGAGAAACGCCAGCGTCGAGCCGGAGGTCGCCCCCAGGTTCACGTAGAGCGTGCCGACTACGCTGCCAAACAGAAACCCCCCGGCCAGTGTGAAGAACACCGCGCCCGGAAGCGAAAAGGCCACGAAGACGCAGTAGCTGACGATAAAGATAATAACGGAAGTGGTGTAATTCGCGTCCGTGAAGCCCCGCAGTGCGTCGCGGTTAGCTTTCAGCGCATCAAGCGAGAGGTAGGTGCCAAGATCAAAATAAAAGAAGGCCCCGATGGCAGCAATGAAAAGCACCGCGACGATCAGCTTGCCGCGGCCCGCCACAGGCGGGGCCGGCGCTTGCATTGATGCAGGTGAAGACATGAAAAGCATCATGGCGGCCTCGCATTGAGGTGTCAACTCTGGCTTGGAAACTCTCCGAGGGAGTCGTGGGAGGGGCCGGCACCTTGGCATCCAACCGCAAGACTAGTCCGGCAAGATCAGCGCAAAGACTGGGGTGTTGCGCTCTCGGCGGTGAAGGATTCGTTACATGCCCGGGTTAGTCAGCATGAGGCAGCCGCGTCCTGATGTTCGTGAGGTGCGTGGTTCCCTCATTTATTGAGTACCCGCTCGCCATGCGCGGGGAGCTCCCCACCCGACTGAGATACGGTGAGGTCTTCGATGAGCGCGCGCAGGGGCTCGGCCACCGACCAGGCCTGTGCGAAACAGCCGCGCGGCAAGTGTGGCGAATCGGCATCGAAAGTCTCCGACACCTGTCCGAGGCCGGCTTCGTTTAGATGCTGCTCGAGCCCGCTCAACAATCCCCGCGCCTGCTGCCTAGCCTCCGGCGTACCGCCCTGCACCCGGACCCACGCCGTTATGAACACTCCCAACAGAAATGGCCAGACCGTGCCCTGATGGTAGGCCCCGTCGCGGCTGTGCACGGTGCCCTCGTAGCGAGCACAGTAGCGCGGATCGCTCGGCGCGAGCGTGCGCAAGCCGACCGGCGTAAGCAGATGTTCCTGCACAACCTCCACAACGCGCTTCGCCTGTTTTGTCTCGAGCAGCTCCCCAGGCAAGCACACGGCGTAGATTTGATTGGGCCGCAGTGAGGCATCATCGCCGCCCTCCCCGTCAACCACATCGTAGAGATAGCCGCCCGGCTCGTACCAGAACCGCGCGCGGAACGATTTGATAGCCTTGATGCGGTCTTCGTCACACCGCTTGGCAAATAGCGTATCGCCGAATTTCTCCGCCAATTCCTTCCCGACCATTAACGCGCGCACCCAGAGGGCCTGAATCTCCACCGGCTTGCCGCAGCGCGGCGTGACCACCCAGTCGCCCACCTTAGCGTCCATCCAGGTGAGCTGCACCGTTGGTGCGCCGCCGGTGATCAGCCCGTCTTCATCCATTCGAATGTTATAGCGTGTGCCCTGTCGGTAGCCGTCGAGAATGGCCCGCACGGCGGGCCAGACGACGTCACGCGCCGTGGCATGATCCGTTGTGGCGTCGAGATACCGGCCGACGGCATGGACAAACCAGAGCGAGGCGTCAATCGTGTTGTACTCCGGCGTCTCGCCCACATCGGGAAAGCGGTTGGGGATCATCCCCTGCGAGATATGCGCGGCAAAGGCCGTGATAATCTGCCGCGCGACGTCATAGCGCCTGGTGACGAGGCACAGGCCCGGTAGCGAGATGAATGTGTCCCGCCCCCAATCGGTGAACCAGGGATAGCCGGCGATGACGGTTTTCTGCCGGCCGCGGTCTGAGAGAAAGGCGTCGGCTGCGGTCCAGAGCGCGCGGGTTAAAGGATCGTGATCCTGCATGGTCTCGGCCCGCTGCCTGCGGCGGCGACGTTCCTCATGCATGAGGGTTTCCGGCTCGACCGCTTCAAGCAGTTCTGTCGTCAGCACGAGCCCGACCGGATGACCTGGCATCAGTTCCATTGTGAACTCACCGGGCGACCACCAGTCTTCCTCACCGTCTAGTCCACGCTCCTGCTCGATCGGCAGTTGGACGCGGCGGTGCCAAGCAGGCGCGTGGCAATAGGTTCCGCTGAAGAAGGCCCGGATCGCCGGCACGCCGTCATAGGGCTGCCACAGGATCGGATTGGTGCCACACACCCCCGGCCAGAGGCTTTGATTCTCGTGGTGCGTGCTGTGGTAGTCGCGACCCGACAGCATGGGACGCACCATGAGCGCGGCGGTGCAGCCGTGCGCCCCCACCAGCTGCCAGCGCACGACGACCAGGTCGCGGCCATGCGGGCAAAAGATTTCGCGCACGATTTGTCCAGCGCCGACGTCATAGGTCCAGGTCGGCCAGGGGGCGAGCGAAAAACCGATGCAGCGCCGGTACCCGCCCGGATGGACCGCGCCGGGATAGCAATTGGTCGAGAGCGCGTGCGTCTCTTTGCCGATTAAGAACTGCTCTTCGAGATGATTGACGAGGACGACCCGGTCCACCGGCGGGTTGCGCGCGACCAATAAAAGCGCGTGGTAGCGACGGGTGTTGGGGCCGGCCACCGTTCCGGACGCAAACCCGCCTCGCCCGTTCGTCTCCAGCCATTCAAGACTCAGTGCTTGCTCAAAGTTTTGGCAGGTGCCTTGATCAAGTTTCATAATACAACAGCGCTGAATGTTAAATTTTCAACGCTCAATTCAAAATTCGACATCAGGGCTATTATAGGCCCTGGACCGGCTTAAAGGGGCAGGTCACGATCGGCTGCGTTGCCTTAGGCCCCCTCTCCCCCCATCAGTTTTTGGATGACCGCTATCCCACTGGGGGGAGCATGCTGGCGGAAAACCTGTAATTGTTCAGCTTTTGTAGCGGAAAAACCCGACGGGTCAGTTCAGGGGGATCTCTTCCCGGTTGAGCAGATATTCGATGATTTCGATCTTGTCGCGCAGAAGGCGTTGCACTTTGGGGGACATGGGCACGACAGCGCCGACCGGCTTACCCGCTTCCAAATCCTCGAGCGCGGGCAGCGCTCTCAAAATCGCCCTTTCATTTTCCGATCTAAAGGCAGCCATTGATCAACTCTCGGCTACCTTCATCATACTACGCGAATTTATTGCGTGCCAGTGAGGGGGGGCAACGCTCCGAGATAGGCGAAAGACCCGATTTTCAGAAGTGGACTGTCAGCGCGAAGACGGAAATCGCCGTTGCTGGGGTTCACAAAACGAGGATCCTCGCGAAGGTCGGAGGGCGACTTGAGGTCCGGTGCCGGCACAGGCGGCGGACCCGATCGCAAATAATCGTTCTGGCTGTTGAAAAAGGCATTGTACGAGAGCGTAACGGTGCTGGCCGGCGCTACCGCCACGCCCGTGGCGTTTAATCCAACGATGTTCCCGGACGCCTCCCCGCTCGATCTGTCCAAAAAAGCCGCCCCGCCCCCGTTTTTGGCGATCGTGTTACCGACCAGCACTGCGCGCGCCTGATCCGTCACCACTACGCCTTCAAACAGACTGCCTGTGATGACGTTACGTTCCAACCGTACGTCGGACTTCCCGCCGACCGTCACGCCATGGTCGTTGTCGTGGATCAGATTCTCCGTCAATACTGCCTGCGAATCGGCGAACTGCACGCCCGTCGTTTCACTGCCGCCCAGCGTGCAGCGCTCGATGTGCACGCCTGCAACCTGTTGCCCGAACAGCTTACCGTTGATCACCACTTGGCGCAGCAGAATGCCTTTGCCGTTGAAGATGCCCATGGCCAAACCACCGTGCTCCTGAATGGTGAGGCCGCTGATTTCGATGTTGGTCGCGCCGTAAGGCCACTTGCCGATGTGGAGCGAACCAACAAGGTCGCGCCCAAGAATCTGCACCTTGTCCACGCCATCGCCAACGATGCGCACGCGATCCTTACTGTGGATGGTCACGTTTTCCGGATAGGCGCCAGCCTTAATGCGTACAATATCGCCTTTTGTCGCTGCATCGATCGCCTCCTGGATGGAGGTGTATTGTCCACTGCCGTCCAGCGCCACGACGAGCGTACGTGCACCGTCGATGACCAGCGCGGGAGCGTGGGCGAGCGGCGGCACCGACGGCTTGTCCGCGCAGGCCGTGAGCCAGAAACAGGACACCGCAATAATTACAAGTCGCACGAAGAACATGTGAGGGTGATACAGGCGCGCGGCAAAGGAAGTCAAGCGTGGGAGACGTTATCCATTACACGTAAATCGTTATTTGCAAGGAACGATCCGCGCTCCACGCCAAATCCGTGCTATGCTGCGGCATGATTCTAGTCGGACTCACCGGCGGAGTCGCCTGCGGTAAGAGCAGCGTCGCGCGCCTCTTCCAGGACTGCGGTGCGATCCTGATTGATGCGGACAGTCTCGCCCGCATGGTCGTCGAGCCAGGCAAGCCGGCCTTCAAAGCCGTCGTCACGGCTTTTGGAAAGAAAATTCTCTCCCCCGATGGCACATTAAAACGGGAGTCGCTCGGCAAGATCGTCTTCGCCAGTCCAGCCAAGCTCAAAAAACTAAGTGCCATCGTTCATCCGCGCGTCGCCCGAGAACAGGCCAGGATGACCCGCGCGGTCGCCGAGCAGGAACCTCAAGCCGTCGTCATCTATGATGCCCCGGTCCTGATCGAAGCTGGCGCACACAAACGGATGAACAAGATTCTCGTCGTCTCAGCCGATGAACAGACCCAGATCACGCGTCTCCAGAATCGCAATCACCTCTCCAAAACGGAAGCCCTCCGCCGCATCAAGAGCCAGATGCCGCTCAAAAAGAAAATCGAGCTAGCCGACTACGTCATTAACGGTACGCTGTCCTATGAGCAGACGAAGCACGAAGTGCAGCGGATCTACGCTGAACTGAAGCGGCTCGCCTAGTCAGGATGCTGGCAAAAACTGCCGCCTTTAGTCTCGCGTCGCTCGGAACCGCACTGCACTGAATACGTACGCCGCGGGCCCTCGCTGACTGCGGCCGCGCCGGTCAGCCTTTTTGAACCTCCTACTATCTCCGTACACCTCTCTTTTTCCATATGACAGCCTGTGTTAGAGTTACTCCCATGCGCCACGTCGTCATCATCGGATCGGGGCCGGCCGGCCTCACCGCCGCCATTTACGCGGCACGGGCCAACCTGTCCCCGCTCGTCATCGAGGGCCTACAAGCTGGCGGACAACTCACAACCACGACCGAAGTCGAGAACTATCCGGGCTTCTCCCACGCCATCATGGGGCCCGACCTAATGAAGGAGATGCGCGCGCAGGCAGAACGGTTCGGCGCGACGTTTTTCCAGGGCGATGTGACGAACGTGGACCTCAAGAAACAGCCGTTCACCATTACCCTCGAAGGCGAGGCGCCGATTGAGGCCGCAGCCCTCATCATCGCCACCGGGGCCTCGGCGCAATATCTCGGCCTTCCCAATGAGCGGCGGCTACTCGGGCACGGCGTTTCGGCCTGCGCTACCTGCGACGGATTTTTCTTTAAAAACAAGGCCCTGGTCGTAGTCGGCGGCGGCGACAGCGCGATGGAGGAATCCATGTTTCTGACCAAGTTCGCCTCGCGCGTCCACGTCGTGCACCGGCGGGACAAACTGCGCTCCTCCAAGATCATGCAGGACCGTGCCATGAAGAACGAAAAAATCTCCTTTGTCTGGAATTCATCTGTGGAAGATATCTTAGGCGATCAGGTCGTGACCGGCGTGAAGCTGAAGAATCATGTGACAGGGAAAACGTCAGAACTGCCCTGCGCGGGTGTCTTCATGGCCATTGGCCACAAACCGAACACGGATCTTTTCAAGGGACAGCTCGACCTAGACGCGAAAGGCTATATCCTGACGAACAACGGCACCGCGACGAGCGTGCCGGGTGTCTTTGCCGCGGGCGACGTGCAGGACGCGAAATACCGACAGGCTGTGACCGCCGCTGGCTCCGGCTGCATGGCGGCAATTGACGCCGAGCGATATCTTGAAAACCAAGGTTGCGCTTGAGGCTACGGTTACGCGACCACGCACCTCTCCCACCTCAACCTGAGCCTTCACCTGCGAAGCCCATGCGCTGCGTTCTCGTCCATTATCACGAATTGGCCCTCAAAGGCCGCAACCGCCCCTTCTTCGTGGGCAAGCTCGTCCGGCACATCCGCACGGTGCTTAAGGGTCTCGGTGTCGTCAGGACAGAGCCGTTGCAGGGCCGGATTCGCATTGTTCTCAAGGACGACGCGCTCTGGGAGCCCATTAAAGAACGCTTGGCGCGCGTATTCGGCATCGCCAACTTTTCGCTCAACCACGGGACGCCGCTCGACCTGACGCATCCTGACTTGGACGAATTGAAAAAACTCGCGGGGCAGGCCGTGCAAGGCTTGCCCTTCTCCACCTTCCGCATATCTACTAAACGCGCGGACAAGCGGTTTCGGCTCACTTCAATGGATGTCGAGCGGGCCATCGGCGCGCATGTCTGCGCCCTCACCGGCAAGAAGGTCAATCTGTCCGAGCCGGACCTGAGCATTCACATCGAAATGCTGGCGCGGCAGACCTATCTCTCGGTACAAAAGGAACAGGGCTCCGGTGGCATGCCGACCGGCGTGAGCGGCAAGGTGGCCTGTTTGATTTCAGGCGGCATTGATTCGCCCGTGGCCGCCCATCGCATGCTGCATCGCGGCTGCAAAGCCACCTTCGTCCATTTTCACGGCCGGCCCTTCGTCAGCCGGGCATCGGAGGAAAAGGTTCGTGAGATTGTCCAGGTTCTTACCCGCTATCAATTGTACTCACGGCTCTATCTTGTACCCTTCGGCGAAATTCAACAGCAGATCGTGGCCACTGCGCCGGCGCCGCTGCGCGTCGTGCTCTACCGCCGCCTGATGATCCGCATCGCCCAGGAATTTGCTCAGCGCGATAAGTGCTGGGCGCTCGTCACCGGCGATAGCCTCGGCCAAGTGGCCTCGCAGACGCCGGAGAATCTCAGCGTTGTGGAAGAGGCCGCCCAGTTGCCGATTTTGCGTCCACTGATCGGCATGGACAAGAGCGAAATCACCGACCAGGCGCAGCGCATCGGCACCTTCGACATTTCCATTGAGCCGGATCAAGACTGCTGCCGGCTGTTCGTCCCGCCGCATCCCAGCACCCGGTCGAGCCTCGTCTATGTCCGCAAGGCCGAACGCGGGTTCGATCTTGATGCGCTCGTTAAACAGGGCCTCGACAAGACCGAGCTCGCCGAATTCTCTTTTCCCGAGTAAACTGAGTTTCCAAGCGGGTTCCCTTCACAATGTTGCTCCAACTCCACACTCATAACAACGATTCGATGGCCACTCGTCATTCGCGCACCTGAAGTTCCTGTGCTAGAATCCCGCGCACAGGAGGCCCCATGCACACTCAGACTGCTCATGCCGCGTTCGCAGTGACCACCCTCCTGCTCATGACAATGATCGGGACCCCCGAATCCGCGCAGGCCTCCCCAACCCCTCCGCCCATGTCCGATTCCACGGCGACCACCGAATTGAACTGTAGTTTCGGCATGGGAAAGGGCGAGGCAGGGCAAAACTGTCAGGTGCCCATCCCACCCGGCTGTGCCGTGGCCCACTTGCCCGGCACGACCAAGCCCTGGACGAACATTTCGAAAGGCGGGAATACGATTTGCAAGTTTGACGATAAGGCGACGAACTGGAAGACCCGCATCATCGGCACCTGCGGCAAATGCAAGACCGATCATTGTTCGGTGCAGTTCATCGTGAAGTTTGATTGTTCTCAAAGAAAATAGCCGTGTCACTTGCTGACGCAATCAAGCAGGAGGCCCATGCGCTCGGCTTCGATGCCGTCGGGATCGCCCGCGTCGACGCCCTACCCGCTACGCTCTCCTCCCGCCTAACCGACTGGCTGGGCCGCGGCTATCACGGCGCGATGCAGTGGATGGAGAAGACGCCCGCCCGCCGGGCTGATCCCCGCGACGTGCTCCCTGGCTGTCGCTCGCTGATCGCCCTCGGCATGAACTACTACACCGGCCATCAAGCGGACGAACGGCCCGGACACGGCCGTATCGCGCGCTATGCCTGGGGACAGGACTACCACGCGGTGTTGCGCGATCGGCTCGAACAACTGGAGGCACGGATCACGGCTTTGGCGCCGGAGGCCGCCACTCGCTTGTATGTGGATACCGGTCCCGTAATGGAAAAAGCCTGGGCGCAACAGGCCGGCCTCGGCTGGATTGGCAAACATTCCAATCTGGTTTCCACCCGTTACGGCTCCTGGCTCGTGCTGGGTGAAGTGCTGACAACCCTGGACTTGGATGCTGACGAACCGGCGACCGATCTCTGCGGCACCTGCACGCTCTGCCTCAAGGCCTGTCCGACCGGCGCCATCACGGAACCGTATCTCGTTGACGCGCGCCGTTGCATTTCCTACCTGACGATCGAACTACACAAACCCGGCGATGAAATTCCGTCCGACCTGGCATCCAAGCTCGGCAATCGCATCTTCGGCTGCGACGATTGTCTTGATATCTGTCCGTACAACGTTCACGCGACGCCCACGGACGAGCCGGCCTTCCAGCCTACACCGGGGACGCTGGCGCCACGCTTGGAGCGGCTGGCTACGATGAAGAAAGATGAATTTTCAACGACTTTCCGTTTAAGCCCAATCTCACGATCCAAGCACGCCGGGTTTCTTCGGAATATCCGGCTGGCCATCAAAAACACGTCCGTCCGCACAACCTGACCCCCCGCGCCCCCCCTTGTACTCAGTTTTTTCCGGGAGTACGTTTCCGTCCATCACTTTTCGTCTACGGCAAACCTAGCGATCCGATCAGCCAGCTCAGCAAGAGCACCGCGTTTCGCATGCAACTGCCGCTCGCCGCTTTGTGACCGCTCCTATTTCAATTCGACGACCGTCACGCCGTCGCCGCCTTCGGCCCGCTCGCCGGGGCGGAACGTCGCCACGTAGGGCGAGGATTTCACATACTCGCGGATGACAGCCTTCAGTTTGCCCGTGCCGTGGCCGTGAATGATCCGCAGCAGGGCCGCGCCGGTCAGCGTGGCCCTGTCGAGCGCCGCCACGGTCATCTCCAGCGCCTCGTCAGCCATGCGACCGCGCAGATCCAGCACTGTCGCCGTTTCGGATTCGGCCAGCGAAGGCTGATCACGTGGACGACTTGTCACGGCAGGAGCGGCACGCGCGGGCTCATGCGGTCCAGCCAGCCCGACCAAGCCCGAAATATCCACCGACATCTCCCTATCGCCGACGCACACCTTCACCCGTTTTTTGCCCTGCGGCGCTTCCAGTAGCGTCCCGGTTTTCCCCAGACGGGATAATTCAACGCGGTCGCCGGCCGTCAATTGCCCGACCGGAACCGTCCCACCCGATTCGGCTAGACGCGAGCGGGCCTGCGCGCTGATGTCATCCAGTTTCTGCTTGGCCTCCCTGGCTTTGACCAGGGTCCGTTCGCGCTTGATCTCCTCAACCACACCCTGTACCTGCGCCCGCGTGCGCAGCAGTTCGTCCGTCAGTTTTTGCCTCGCGCCCTTGCGGTCCTCACGCTCAGAGGCTCGGAGCCGCGCTGCGATCTCGGACGCCTCCCTGGCCGCCTGCTCTGCCTCGGCCCGCAACTCGGCCGCCCGGGCGGTGTCCTCGCTCAACCGGCGCTGCTTCTCCTGAAGCTCACCCATCACCTGCTCGAGCGACCGGTCCTGCTTGCTCAACAGACCAGCAGCTTGATCCAGAATCGCCTCCTCCATGCCGAGCCGTCCGGCGATTTCGATGGCCGACGAACCGCCCGGCATGCCCATGATCAATCGGTAGGTCGGCGAGAGCGTGGCGACATCAAACTCGACGCTGGCATTGGCGCAGCCCGGCACGGTCTGGGCCATGATCTTGAGCTGATTGTAGTGGGTCGTGGCCACCACCTTCATACCGCGGTCGGCCAGCTTCAACAACAACGCCTCCGCCAGCGCTGCGCCCTCGGCCGGATCGGTCGAGGTCACCGGCTCGTCCAGCAGCACTAAGGCGCGGGAGCGCGCACCGGACGCCAGGCGGAGCAACTGGATCATCTGGGTCATGTGGGCAGAAAAACTAGACAAATCCTTGGCCAGGTCCTGCGCATCGCCGATATCGGCGTAGAGGTCCGGGAACACTGCCATCTCCGATTCTTCGCCGCACGGCAGTGGCAACCCCGCCCGGACCATCAGCGAAAAGAGTCCGATGATTTTCAGGGTGACTGTCTTGCCGCCTGTATTGGGACCGGAGATCACCAGCACGCGCACCGTCTCGTCAAACAGAATGTCGTTGGCGACGACGCGTTCACGCCCCAGCACGAGCAGCGGATGACGGGCCTGCTTGAGGATAACCCGCCCCCGATCATTTAACGTAACGACCCGTCCACCGGTCAGACAGCCGAACGAAGCCCTGGCGGCGATGCCGTCGAGCCGCGCAAGCGCGGCCAGCCCCTCCAGGATGATCGCCGCCAGGCCGGCCACCATGGCTGACAATTCCCGGAGAATCCGCCGGACCTCCCGCTGCACGTCCAGATCGGCAACCTTGATCCCGTTGTTCAACTCGACGAGTTCGCGCGGCTCAATAAATACCGTGGCGCCGCTGGCCGACACGTCATGCACGATGCCGGGAATTTTCCCTTGCATCGCGTCCTTCACCGGCACGACGTAACGGCCCTCGCGTTGGGCAAAATATTTCTCCTGCAGGACTTCGGCATAGCGCCTGGATGCCAGGATGGCGTCGAGGCGGTGGCGCATCTGCTGCTTGAGGCCCGCTGCCAGCTGGGACAGGCGACGCAATTCTGGCGTGGCAGACTCGCGGACATTTCCCTCTGCGTCCACCGCCCGGTCGATAGCGGCCTTCAGGCGCTGGAGATCGAAGAAGGACTTGAGCGGCCCGGCCACGGACGACAGGGCCGGACAGTCCTCGCGATGCGCACCCAGATAACGAATCACGTCCATGCCGAGACCGAGGCTGGTGGAAAGATCGCGCAGTGCGTGCGTCTCCATTGGGGCACCCTTCACGGCACGATCGATCGGCTCGCGGACGTCCGGAAACGGAAGGGACGGAAACGGATCGCCTCCCTCCCGCAAGATCATCATCTCGGCAGTTTCACGCAACCGGTCTCGAGCAGATTCCAGATCATCTTCCAGTAGCACCGTCCGGCACCACTCGACGCCCATCGGAGAGCGGGCCTGTCCGGCCAGCACGTCGAGGATGCGGTTCCACTCAAGGACCGCCATAGCCTGAAGGAGAAAAGCGTGACTGCTCATGTGCGCGCCATCTTACCCTAGGGGGGCGCGACCTACAAAGGGCGCTTGCCGACGGAGACAGCACGTGCTATGTAAACCGTTTATAGGATGGGAACATGAAACAGAAGATCGTCGGCTTTCATCAGGATGCGCACGGGGATTGGGTAGCCGATCTGGCCTGCGGCCATGGGCAGCACGTTCGGCACCAGCCGCCGATGAGCGTTCGGCCGTGGGTGCTGACCGAGGAAGGCCGGAGGGCGAGGCTCACCAGCGAACTCTCCTGCCTGCGCTGCGAAGAGCCTCCATCAGGCTAAACTCCAATGGCCACGACCTCGCCCTACTATGCCCCTGATACAGAAAAAGCCCTGCGTGTAACGCCGGACCGTGTGCCACTGGACCGGCTGAAGGCGTCACGCTAAGGAAAAGAAAACGGGGCTGCCGTTGCAAAACGGCAGCCCCGTTCGTTTGTCGGTTTCGCTCTGGGATTACCAGCGGCCCCGGTTGCCTCCACCGCCACCGCCACCGCGGTTGCCCCCGCCACCACCGAATCCGCCACGGCCGCCGCCGCCACCACCGGTACGAGGCTCCTGCGGACGGGCTTCGTTCACCGTCAGAGTGCGGCCGCCCATCGGCTGCCCATTCAGGGCTGCGATGGCCTTCTGAGCCTCATCATCTGAGGACATTTCGACGAAGCCGAAGCCCCGCGACTGCCCCGTGAACTTGTCCGTGATCACCCGCGCAGAGGCCACTGTGCCGTGCTGCGCAAAGAGCTCACTGAGTTGCTGTTCGGTCGCCGAATACGGCAACCCACCGACATAAATTTTCGAACCCATGAGGGGTCCTCCTTTTTGGTATTACGATATTGTTGTTGACTCGAGGATTTCGTAGGGGAAGGAACGGGCCGAAGACGCGAACGCTGCAGCGGCTTAGGTCTGACTTCCGATCAAACTCCCGGGGCAAAACAACATCGGTGCAGGCCTTGTTATCATGAACCCCACCGACAGGCCCTTACGGTGAGGCAGCTAAAATCTAGCACGGGCCATTATAAAGCGCAACTTCCGGCAGACTTTCCAGTCGGCACAAATAAAGAGGGGCTGCCGTCTTGACGACGGCAGCCCCTCACTCAACAGCTGTCGCTAGGGATTACCAGCGGCCCCGGTTGCCCCCGCCGCCAGCGCCACCGCTGCTACGGCCGGCGCCACCGCCGAAACCACCACGGCCCCCGCCGCCAGTGCGCGGCTCCATGGGCTTGGCCTCGTTCACGGTCAGGGTCCGCCCGTCCATCTGCGTCCCATTCAGGGCGCTGATGGCCTTCTGCGCATCCTCGCTCGTGGTCATTTCCACGAAGCCGAAGCCACGGGACTGCCCCGTGAACTTATCCGTGATCACCCGCGCCGACTCGACTGCGCCGTGCTGCGCAAAGAGATCACTGAGTTGCTGTTCGGTCGCCGCGTACGGCAACCCACCGACATAAATCTTAGAACCCATCTGGGGTCCTCCTTAGTATTGTGACATTGTCTTGGCCGCGAGGGCAGAAGAGGAAGGAGCGGGCCGAAGGCGCGAACGCTGCAGCGACTTAGGTCTGGCTTCCGATCAGACTCCCGAACAACACAACATCGGTTATGGGCCTCATGATTTGACTGTCACCGCCAGGCCCATGCGATGAAGTGAATGTACGGTACCATGCCCCCGGGCGAATAGCAACCTTTCTTTCTTCATGACCGCTTGCTACTCTCCAACCCGAACGAGCAGGCCGCGCTCCTTGCACACGTTGAACGTGTAATGGAACCAGCCGACCATCATTACCAAATAGAGCCCGTTCAGCCCCGTTGCCCAGGCCAGATGCAGACCGGGAAACACAGACGTCGTCAACACGCTCCGCATGCCCTCGAACACATGCGTGGCAGGATTGCCCCAGGCAATAGTCTGCAACCACTTTGGAAGAATCTCGACCGGATAGAAGACGCAGGAGATCGGCTGGAAGAGAAAGACCATGCCCCAGGCAAATACTTCCACCTCCTGCCCGAACCGCATGATGAGCGAGGTCGTTAGCACGCCGATGATCCATCCTGCGATCATCAAATTCAGCACAAAGGGGACCAGCGCCAGCCCGATCATGAACACGTTGTAGTCGTAGAATAGCAGCGCGCAGGCCGCCATCACGAACGACACGGCCGACACCTTGAAGACGCTCAATGCCATTGTCGAAGCCAGAAACTCGCCTGGCGTCAGCGGGCTGGCGAAGAGATTCATGAGATTCCTCGCCCAGACTTCCTCCAGAAACGAGATCGTGATGCCCTGCTGGGCGCGAAACAGCACATCCCACAGAATCAGCGCACCCAGAAAGAACGTAACCACGCCGGGCAACTGCCCCTGATAGCGCATGAGGTACATCGTGATGAAGCCCCAGATCACCAGGTCAATGAAGGGCCAGTAGAAAATCTCCATCAACCGGGGCAGGCTGCGCCGGTACAGGAACAGATGCCGTTGAACCAGTGCGTTGATGCGGTGCAGCTTCACGATTCCCTCGCCAGCTTGAGAAACACCTCTTCCAGATCGCGCTGGCCAAACTGCCGCATGATGTCCTGCGCCGTCCCCTGCGCGACGATCTTACCCTTCTGAAGAAAGATGATCCGATCGGACATCTCCTCCATCTCTTTCATGTTGTGGGAGGTATAGAGGACGCTCAATCCGGTCGCCTGCCGCACGTCCCTGAGCAGCGCACGGACCTTGTGCGCGATATCGGGGTCGAGGCTTGCCGTCGGCTCGTCGAGTAGCAGCACTTTCGGTTCCGTCAGAAAGGCCTTGGCCAGGGCTAGACGCGTCATCTGACCGGACGAGAGCCGCCGTGTCACATGCGTCCGAGCCGCCTCTAGCTCCATCTTCTTGAGTACATCATCGATCCGCCGCGGAATGTCGGTCATGCCGTAGAGCTTGGCCACAACCCAGAGGTTTTCCTCAACTGTCAGCGAATAGGGCATGGAAATATACGTGGAGGAAAAGTTGACGTGCTGAAGAATCTCTTCGCGGTGCGTCGCCAGATCCTTGCCGAACATGCGGATCGACCCGGACGTGGGCGTGACCAATCCAAGCAACATCTGGATCGTGGTCGTCTTCCCCGCCCCGTTGGGACCGAGCAGGCCGAGAATCTCACCCGGCTCGATGTCGAACGAGATTCCGTCCACGGCGGTGAAATCGCCGAAGCGCTTGATGAGATCGCGGACTTCAACGATGGGCGCAGACATAGCCGGCTGTGGTCAGAAGAGAAGGTCCTGGACCTTCTCCGGAAGGTGGCAGGTCTCGCACTTATTGCTGAGCACTTTCCCCTCGTGCTCCGTCTTGCCGTCGTGGCACCGGAAGCAATCGCCGAGATTTTTCTTCCAGAGCACGCTATCAGGTGGATGGTCAGGATACCAGGGTTTGCTGTCCGCCTTGACGTGCCCACGAGGGATGACGATCGGATAGCCCTTGATCGGCGCCTGATGCACGACGCCAGCGTGGCAGGTGGTGCAGCCCTCCCCCTGCCCGCGCGTAGCGAAGGCCTCCATGTGCTTCCGATGACTCATGATAAGCCCGACGTCCTGAACCGGTTTCGGTAGATCGCGCGGCGCGACCTCGGAAATGCGCAGCACTTCGCGATGGCAACTGATGCAGACTTCCGAATAGACCTTCGCGTTCAGATTGTGCGCGTCCGTGGGCGTTCCGAAAAGCGTGACCAGCACGTCCTTCGTGCCGGCATAGGCCTTGTCGCGCAGGAAGCCTTCCAGCCCCGGCCGGACGTGGCAGGCCACGCACTCGACGTCCTTGTGGGAAGACTGCACCCATGAGTTGTAGGATGGCGTGATGTTGTGACAACTGGCACAGAACTTCGGATGGTCAGTCAGCGGAATCGCGACGCTTCCGAGAACCAGCGCCCCGGTGGCGATTACCAGAATGACGGCCGCCTTAGGCGTCCAATGCATGCTGTGTGCGCTTCGGGAATTTCTTGACGATCAATGCCGCTACGCCGGCGATATCGTCCGGATCAAGCACAGGCACCGGTACTTCAACCGGTTTATTTGAAACGACTGCGAGCAGGCCCACCGGCGATACCGGCACCTCGCCTATCTGATCCCGCACGACGACAATCTTCGGAAAGCTATCGCTCTTCCAGCCCTCGGCAAGGATAAGGTCGATGGACTTGTCGAGAAACCGCTTGCGCAGGTCGGTTAGATGGATGTCGTCATCCACATCAGAAAACATGGCGAGGCTGCCCTTGGATAGCACCAGCACCGTACTGGCGCCGGCCCGCTTGTGGCGCCAGCTGTCCTTGCCCTCGGTATCGAGATCGAAGCCGTGACCGGAATGCTTGACGGTCGCGATCTTGTAGCCCGCCCTCACCAGCTCGGGGATGAGCTGTTCGATAAGCGTGGTCTTCCCGCTGTTGGACCGCCCAACGAAGCAGAGGACCGGCACGGTCCGGCCAGCTGCTTGCTTCCTCGTCATCTTTTTCTTCGCCGCTTTCTTCATCTCAGCAACAGGACAGCTTGCCGCTGCGCGTGTGCGACTGGCCACCTTCCCAATCCCAGAGGTTCGCGCTCAGAATCTGCACCGCGACTGTGTCGCCAAGATTGAGCTTGTCCACTTCTTGCGGAATGTCGATCAGACAATTGGCCTTAACCATCGAGGTCAGGATGCCGGACCCCTGATCGCCAGTCGTCCGCACCTTGAACACACCGCCCTCCTGCGTCAGGACGCCGCGCAGGAAATGGCGGCGGTCGGTCTTCTTGGAAAATTTTTCCTGGAAGTGCGCCTGCACAACAGGCCGCCCGTAGCTGCGGTGCCCGCCCATCTTCAGTATGGCCGGCCGCACGAGCTGCTCGAAGGTGACCATCGAAGACACGGGATTGCCCGGGAGGCCAAAGGCCAACTTGCCCTGGATTTTTCCGAAGGCCAGCGGCTGGCCAGGGCGGATGGCCAGCTTCCAGAAATGCATCTCCGCCCCGAGGTCCTTGAAGACCGCCTTAGTGAAATCATAATCGCCCATCGAGACACCGCCGGAGAGCACAAGAATGTCGGCATTTAGCCCGTGCATGATCTTTTCCTTGAGCGCCGCGGGATTATCCTTTGCGATGCCGAGCAGATAGGGAATACCACCCGCTTCCTGGACGGCCGCCGCGATACCCCAACTGTTTGAATTAATGATCTTTTCCTCGCTGAACCGCTCGTCCAGGTCAGCCAGCTCGTCGCCTGTTGAGAGAATCGCCACCCGCGGCCGCTGATAGACGAACACGAACGACTTCGCCAGAATGGCGAGCATCCCCGCCTCCGCAGGACGAATCTGCGTGCCCTTGGCAATGATACACTCGCTCTTCTTCACATCCTCGCCCTGTGAGCGGATGTTGGAGCCACGCGGCTCCGACTTGAAGACCCTAACGCAATCCGGTGTGTGCTCCGTGTCCTCGACCTTGAGCACCGTGTCCGCGCCTTTCGGAACTGGTGCCCCCGTCATAATCCGGATTGCCTGGCCGGGGCCGACCGTCTTTACGGCCATCTTGCCGGCTGGCACGTCTTCGATGACTCTGAGCGTAACGACCCTGCCGATCGCATGCTCCTGCTTGATGTCGTCGTGGCGGACGGCAAACCCGTCCATGGCCGAGTTGTCCCACGGCGGATTGTCCCGCTGGGCGACGATATCTTCGCCCAGCACGCGCCCCAGGACTTCGAGCAGACCGATCTTCTCCAGGCCAAGCGATTGCGCAGCATCGAGCACAATCTTCTGCGCATCTTGTAACGGCGTGAGTCTCTGTAGTCCTTCCGCCATGCGTGTCAGCCCTTGTGGGTCGGCCCCATTTTGATCAGCGAGCCACTCTTCTTGCAGAAGGCTTCGATCTGGTTGGCGATGTCGTGGTAGGCCTGCGCCGTGGGCGTGTCCGAGTTAAATAGGGCATAGGGCTCACCCGCGTCGCTCTGCATGACCACTTCGGGATCAAGCGGGATGCGCCCCAGGAATGGCACGCCCATGTCGTGCGCGGAGGCTTCGCCGCCGCCCTTCCGGAAGACATCGATGTGCTGGTGACAATGCGGACAGTCGAGGCCGCTCATGTTTTCGACGATACCGATGATCGGCACCTCGCTGTCCCGGCAGAACGTCACCGATTTGCGCGAGTCGAGCAGTGCCACTTCCTGTGGCGTCGTGATGATCACCGCCCCGCTCACGTTACCAATCAGGTCAATCGTCGTCACCGATTCGTTGCCGGTACCCGGCGGCAGATCAACGAAGAGGAAGTTCAAGTCCTGCCATTCCACGCCGCCAAGCAACTGATTGATAAATTCGTATTTGTAGGCGTCCCGCCAGATGATGGGATCGTCAGGATTCTGCAGCAGGAATGACATGGAAGCAATTTTCATATTGTACGCCTGGTACGGGATGATCCCGCCCGAGGTGCTCACCTTGAGCTTGCTGCCTTCGGCGCCGACCATTTTGGGAATATTCGGTCCGTGAATGTCCATGTCGCAGATGCCGACATGCCAGCCCTTGAGCGCCAGGCTTACCGCAAGGTTGGTCGTGCAGGTGCTCTTGCCCACGCCTCCCTTGTTACTCATAACGAGGACTTTATATTCGATGCGCTCCAGGCGCTTGGCCACTAGCCAACGGCTGTGCCCTTCCTTGTCCTTCTGGCAGGTTTCGTTCTCGTCGCAGATGGCGCAGGCCCACATGTAGGTGCAGACGTCGCCATTGCCGCCGCCCGAAGGTTGCATCATTTTCAATTCTTTCGCCATTCCGCTCCTTGCCTAACTGGTCTCTTTGTACTTTCCTAGCGCCGCCCGACTCCGCCCGGCACGGCCACGTAGGGGTCCTCGGCCCTCATCGGCTTGGCCGCCACCGGTGCCGGTGCACGTCCTGCCGCTGCAGACTCTGCGGTCGGCTCTGAACCTGTCGCAGATTTCTTTTTGAAGAAGCCGGCACTGACGATGCCAACTTCGTAGAAAATATACATCGGCAGTGCCATCAAACATTGATTGAACGGATCGGGGGTGGGCGTCAGAATCGCCGCGATGATGAAGGCGCCGAGAAAAGCCCATTTGCGATAACGCTTCAAAAACGGCACGTCCACCCAGCCCAGCTTGGCCATCAGCGTGATCGCCAGCGGCACCTCAAAGATCAGCCCAAAGACCAGCAGAAACCAGAGGGCGAACCCGACGTACTGCGCGATGGACAGCTGCGGAATGAAACCGGCGTTGACGCCGTAGGAAATCAGAAAGTTCAAGGCAAAGGGCAACACGAAGAAAAACGAGAAGGCGATGCCCAGATAAAACGCGATCGTACTGAGTAGCACGAAGGGGCCGACGAAACGTCGCTCCGGTGCGTGCAGGCCCGGCATCACAAACTGCCATATCTCCCACAGCACATAGGGCGTCGCCAACACCAACGCGAAGAGCCCAGCCACCTTCACGTTCTGCCACAGGGCCTCGGCCGGTGCAAGAAAGACAAAGGGCACGACCGGCAGATCGGTCGGCACCCACTGCATCTTGCCCAGAATGAACGCGTTCTGGAGGGGCACCCGCAACCACTGGACCAGCGCGTCGGCGTAAAAAAACGTGCCGACGAACACCGCCGCCAGAATCAGAACGGCGCGCGTCAGCCGGGCCTGAAGCTCCACGAGGTGCTCCATGACCGGCATCTTGCGGTCTTCCAGCGGCGTGAAGACCGAATCCTGGAGCCACTTTTGAAAATCGTTCAAACCGGCCATGGCAACCGATCGTCAGGCTGAGGTTGAGGGGGAAATTTCCGCCCCCACCCTCAACCTTGGCTTCACCCTCCCCTATTTCGGGCTCACCGCCACAAAGAGCGTATTGCCCTGCCGACTCAGCAACAGCACGGCCGTCTCGTCCTTTTTGATCTTCGCGACAGCCTTCTTGTATTCCTCGAGGCTCTTGACGGTCTCGCGGTTTACCTCCTGAACGATATCGCCGCGCTGCACGCCAGCAGCCTCGGCCGCGCTGCCCGCCTCGACGTGCTGCACCGCCACGCCGTTGGTCTTAGCCGGCACGTTTAACTGGCTTCGGAGCGCCGCGTCCAGCATCTGAGTCTTCAGCGCAGCCAGCACGTTGTCCGGTGGCTTCTCCGTATCGGACTGGCCGGGGGCGGCGGAACCGGACGGCTCGCGCTTGGCTAGCACTTCATCCAACGGCCGCTCGCCGATCTTCACGGCGATCACCTGCTCCTTGCCGTCGCGCAGAACCTTTACGCGCGCCGTCGTGCCGACCAACGTGCGCGCGACCATGTTCCGAAGCTGGCTGACGCTCTGGATGTCCTTGTCGTTGAACCCGATCACCACGTCGCCCCGGTTGATTCCGGCCGCATGCGACGGCCCGCTCTCGTTCACTTCGCTGATCAAAACGCCGCTCTTCCGGCTGTCCGGCAATTTGAACGACTTGGCCAACTCCTTGGTGACTTCCTGGATCGCAATACCCATCCAGCCCCGCACGACCTTGCCTGTCTTAGTCAGCGCCTCAGCGATATCCACGGCGATACTGCTGGGGACCGCAAAACCGATGCCCTCAGAACCGCCGGTGCGCGAGAAGATGGCTGTATTGATGCCGATCAGGTCGCCGTTCATGTTGACCAGCGCGCCGCCCGAATTACCCGGATTGATCGCCGCATCGGTCTGGATGAAATCCTCATAGTCAGCGATTCCGACATTGCCGCGACCCAGCGCGCTGATGATGCCGAGCGTAACGGTCGAACTCAGCCCGAAGGGGCTGCCGACGGCTAGCACCAGATCGCCGACCTGCAGTTTATCGTACTCCCCCCATTTCAGCGCCGGGAGATTGTCCGCCTCAATTTTCACGATCGCCAGGTCCGTCTTGGGATCGGCGCCCACGAGTTTCGCTGTAAACTCTCGCTTGTCGCTCAGCGTGACAGTAATCTGCGACGCATTGTCCACCACGTGGTTGTTGGTGATGATATAGCCCTTTGAGTCGATGACGACGCCGGACCCCGCGCTCTGTTCCGGACGGCCGGGCGGTCCCGGAGGCGGCGGAATCTGCTGCCCTGGCTCGTCGCCGGGTGGCTCCTCGCCGGGAGGCCCCCCAAACGGACCGGGCGGCAGCGGGAGCTGGCGGCGGCCACCGCGGCGGCCTTCCTGGCCGCTCACCTGGATGTTCACCACGGCCGGCGTAACTTTTTTGACGATCTCGGAAAAGCCTTGTGCTAAGGCCGGCGGCACCGCCGCATCGGCCACCGGAGCAGACCACAAAGCCGCTCCGACCATCCATCCAAGCACCAGAACGGAGACCAGAGTCATGACTGCAAGTCTAACTCGTGTACGGTTACGCATGAACAGATCGAACCTCCTTAGAAAAAGGGCCTTCACACCAGCAGGTTTGGCATATTTACGTCTAAAAAACGACGCTTTATTCTACACCAACCTCTTCCGTTCCTTCAAAGACAAACTCCCTTCCTGGACCGGCCTGTTCTCTCCCGGAAGGGAGAGCGATCGGGCATTGAGCGATGGAGCAGCCGTGCCCGGCCGCCTCACCCCGCCGCGCTCATCGCCTGTCACTTGTCACCCCAAGCCTTACGCAGATTCAGGAGCAGCCGCTTGGACGCATCCTCCATAGAAATGACCCGGAGCGTATTCGGCGCCCCTTCAAACGTGGGCGGCCAGTAGCGGCGGTTCGGCTCCATTGGCCGCAGCCAGACCACTGGGTACCACTGGTTGATCCCCGGTGCCATCGGACGGTCCAGCGTCGCCCAGCCGCGCCCTTCGGCCCGGACCAGCGTCTGCCCGGCCTTCACGTCCACCAACGCCGCCTCCAAGAGGGAATAGTTGTCGCGGCGTAGCCCCGGCTGCATGTGCGCCGCCCAGCCGAGAAAGAGGGTCTGCGGATATTCCACTTCCGTAGCCGAGGCCACGACAACAATCAGATACTCCACCCCCTGCTTGCGTCCGAATTCGGCGAACTGATCCGGGTCACCACCGGAGACCGGACGCAGCCCTTCGGCAGGAACGATTTTCGCAATGGTAATTGGAAGGGTCTGCTTGAGTTCCTCCGACAGACTCTCTGCCAACCGCTGGATGGCTTCATCCGGAAGGACCGGCGAGGCCTCCGGCGCGGAGGTGTCGGGAATCACGACAAGACCCGCCTGGATGCCCTGCGGTGACAGATCAGCCGTCACAGCCGTGCCCTTCGGTGTGCCGACATAATCCGCGATACGGTTCGGTGGCATCCCGGTCGTGCACGCGGTCAGCAACAAGACCCCCAGTACGCAACCGGCTTGTGTCCTGAGATAACGCATGGTTGTTCTCCAGGTTTAAAAGCGCACTGTTGTACGTTCGCTCCTAAACGGCGGATTGTCAAGACCCCCTGCCTTGCAATCCCCGAAGCGCTCGGCTAGGCTGGCGCGTAGTCATGGCTACTGCCGAACGCCGCGCGTCTGTGGCTCTTTCCGTCGTCATTCCGGCCTACAACGAGGCGAACCGGCTACCCCCGTATCTGGAGTCCGTCGCCGCCTACCTGACCCGCCGCGGCATAACCCATGAAATCCTTGTCATCGACGACGGCAGCAACGATGACACTGTTCAGGTTGTCAAACAATGTGCCGCCGCGCATCCATCCGTCCGCCTGATCCGGCTTCCCCGCAACACCGGCAAGGGCGCGGCCGTACGAACCGGTATGCAGGCGGCTCGGGGCACGCTCCGTCTCTTTACCGACGCTGACGGCGCGACGCCGATTCAAGAACTGGAGCGGCTGGAGGTGGCGATCATGAATGGGGCTGACCTTGCCATCGGTTCCCGGCCGCTGGCTTCTCGGGACGCCCGCTACACCGTCAAAGCGCGCCCGCACCGTGCGCTGATGGGGAGCCTGTTTAGCCGGATCGTCCGCTGGCTGGGCATCCGGGACATCTGCGACACGCAATGCGGGTTCAAACTATTCCGGGATACGGCGGCGGCGGCTCTCTTTTCCGTGTGCCGAATTGACGGTTATGGATTTGATCTTGAGCTCGTCTACATCGCGCAGCGGCGGGGCTACCGGATTGTCGAAGTGCCGATCAACTGGGCCGACCAGCCGGGGTCGAAGGTGCAGGTGGTGCGCGACGGATTCCGTATGCTGCGCGAGATGCTGGCCGTGCGTTGCAACGAGCGGCGCGGGCTCTACGCGGACTGCCGCACGTAGATCGCGACCTTCGCGTCCTCGTAGACTTTCGCCCAGCTGCGCGCGTCATCCAAAGCCCGCGCCAGGCCACTTGCGCGCGTCACCAGCACCCAGTCCACGAGATACCGGTCGAGCACCCCAAGTGCCGGCGGATCTTGATTGGCCAGCGCCAGATAGTCCTTAAAGATTCTTCGCTCACCGATCTGCCAGGCCGGCATGCGCCCATCGATGAAGATTTTTTCCTCCGGAAGCCACCAGAGCAAAAATCCGCCGTGGCCGTATTCATTGAAAAGTTTCGTCCCGACCTGATTCCGGTTGGCCTTGATCCACTGCACCGCCTCAATTGGATACTGGGTCTGACGAAAAAACTGCGCTGGGGCCAGGCCAGACTGCATCACTCGTTCCAGATGCTCCGTCCCGGATAGACCCAGCGCAAGCGCCACGCAGGCCGCGGCAGCCAACCGCCAGTGTCCGGGGTTCCGGACCGTCTGCGGCAGCACGGCGGCCGCGCGGACCATCGCTGCCTCCAGCAATTCTGCACAAAGCGGAAGGCTCACGATCAGAAAGATCGGAATGTTCCGCCAATGCCGGATGGAAAAACCAAGGAACACGATCCAGAGAGCCCACCGCACCGGTTCGATGCGGCGATAGCCAAAGACAGCCAGCACGCCAAGTCCGACGAGATACGTTACATAGAGTGTGCCGCCCGTCGTAGCCAACGACAGAGACTGCCACTCGCGCAGCGTCTCCAGCATGAAGGTGTCGGACAGCGACTCGATAATTTCCCGGTAGAGTCCCCACCCATAGGGAGTGCACAGGGTTGCCGCAGCCGCGACTGCCGCCGCACCCGTCAGTGTGCCGAGGCGGGACCAGTCCGGAATCGGCTCATCCACCTGCTGGGCGAGGACGGGCCACCCTGCGATCACGCTGCGCAGCGCGACCGCCGCGCCAAGCAGCACGCCCAATACAAACAGACCGGCCGTGAAGCCTCCGTGCAAGTTGGCCCAAAGGAGAAACAGCGGCAGCAACGTCCACACGATAGTGCGGTGCCCCGTCTGCACGTGGTGCCAAATCCATAACAACACGGACAATCCGAGCAGCGTGAGAAACTGCGTGCGTGCACCCAGAAAGGGTCGTGCGACCCACAGCACAGCGGCGATGGCGACCAACCGAGCGGTCCAGCCGGCGCGCGCCGGCGCCGTAGCTAGCACGCAGGCGCCGACAGTCACGGCGGCGAAGAACAGAATCACGCCAAGCGCACCGGCGTCGCCCAGCATTCGATAGATCAGCGCAAGGAGGCCGTCGGTCATCCAGGCATGCTCAACCCACGGCCAGCCGGACATCGTGTGTGAATAGGGATCGGTCGCTGGCATCCGCCCAGCATGATCGAGCAGATCGAGTCCCGCGCGCAAATGCCAGCCAAAATCCGGTTCCGTAAGCGGTTGCAGCGAGAGGTTCAGAATGAAGAGCAGCAGGAGAGCCGTGAGCGCAGAACAGGAACGGGGGACGAGTGACAAGCGACCGATGACGAGCGGAGCTGGAGCTTCGCTCTTGTCAGTACTCATTGGCCATCACGCTTCACGGCCTCTCCCCACTAGCAGATTCCCCAGCACCAGCCAGTCGACTTGCGTGCGACGGAAACACTGGATCGCCTCTTCAGGTGTGCAGACGATCGGCTCCCGGACATTAAAGGAGGTGTTCAGCAGCACCGGCACGCCGGTTTGCTTCGCGAAGGCCTCCAGCAGCGCGCGGAACCGGGGGTTTGACTGCTTGTCGACGGTTTGTACGCGCGCCGTCTCGTCCACGTGCGTCACGGCCGGCAACACGCCCTTGGCCTCCGGCCGCACCCGGTGTGTGAACTGCATAAACGGCGATGGTCTAGCGATGTCGAAATACTCAGCGGCCCGCTCCTCCAGCACCGCTGGCGCAAACGGCCGAAAGGGCTCGCGGAATTTCACCTTGGCATTGATCAGCTCGCGCATGTCTTCGCGGCGCGGATCAGCCAGCAGGCTCCGGTTGCCCAGCGCGCGCGGCCCCCACTCCATGCGATCCTGAAACCAAAAGACGAGCCGGCCGTTTGCCAATTCCCCCGCCATCCGTCTGATCAACGCATCATCCGTCAGTCGTTGCCAGGACAACCCGGCCTCAGCCAGGGCATGGCGGCAATGGTCCTCAGAAAAGGCCGGCCCCCAATAGGCATGAGACATCGGCTCGTGCGTCGTCGACCCGCCACGCCGCGCCGTCCACCAGAGCGCCGCGCCCAGCGCCGCGCCCGAATCGCCAGCCGCCGGCTGCACGTAGACCTGCGAAAACCCGCTGTCGGACCTCAGGCGGCTGTTGGCGACGCAATTGAAGGCGACGCCGCCGGCCAGACAGAGCGCCTCCATGCCTGTGAGCTTCTTAAGATGTCGCGCCAAATGCAGCAACGTTTCTTCCAATACCCGTTGCGCGCTGGCCGCCACGTCGCGGTGTCGCTGCTGAATCTCCTCAGTCACAACGCGATGGGGGCCAACCAAACGTTCGAACGCCAGCGAAAACAGTCCGGCCCGGGCCAAGTGAAAGTCGAGCAGCCGCGTGTTGAACCAAAACTGTCCGTCGGGCTTCACGCCAAGAACTTGTTCGCGCAGCACGTTGGCAAAGCGCGGCTCGCCGGAGGCCGCCAGCCCCATGACGATGTATTCGTCCTGATCCGGCGTGAAGCCGAGAAAGGCCGTGATCGCGGCGTAAAACTGTCCGAGCGAATGGGGCAACGCCGTCCGCTGCAACATCCGCATCTGTTGCCCCTCCCCGGCCAGTAGCGTGGTCGTGTGGGCCTCAGAGGCGCCGTCGACGATCAGAATTGCCGCCCGTTCAAAGGGCGAAACGAGAAAGGCGCTGGCCGCGTGGCAGAGATGATGATCCAGAAAGACCGGGTCGTAGCGACCGGGCCCGAAGTACCGCTGGAGATGCCGCGGGAGAAACGCCAGCTCTGCCCATTCCTGCCACAAACGCTCCGCGCTGCGACGGCCCTTCACGCTGAAGAGCGCCGGCGAACGAAGCATCGCGCCCAGCGCCAGCCGCGCTCGCCGGCCGACCTGCCAGTATTTCCACGGCACGGCAATCGCGTCCACGTCTGCCAAATGCACGCCGGCATGATCCAGACACCACTGCATAGCATGGACTGGCAGTGCGGTAACGTGTTTGATGCGGACAAACCGCTCTTCCTCGGCTGCGGCCACCACACGCCCGTTCTGCACGAGCGCCGCCGCCGCATCGCGCATGTTGGAAAGACCCAGAACCAGCATAGCGGCAGGATAAACGAGGTGCCCTCAAGTGGCAAGCTTGCCTATTTTCACCGCATGGGCGTCGGTCGATTCCACCGTGAAAGTTGCAATCCCGAATCGATTTCGGTACGGTGGCGCGTCACAGCATCCTGAAAGAGGTTTGCGTGCATCGTTGGATACTGCGCCCCCTGCCATCTGTTTCGGCCCTGGTCCTCCTGCTAACCCTTTTGACAGCTGGCTGCGCCAAAATTGGGTGGACGCGCGCGGCCTTGCCGGACATGGGACCGAAACTGCCAATGACGGCCGCCCTGACGTTGGACCCGTCCTTGACATCGACCGAGTTCACCTACACAGACAACTGCGGGCGTCCAAATATTCCGGTGGCGCTGGGGCAGATACTGGAATCGGCATTGACTGACGCCGCCGATCAAACGTTCAAAACGGTCGAGCTGCCCGGCAAAAAACCATCTGGCGTACCCGCCGACGTTTCCATCCACGTGGTCCTGGAACAACAGGGCTTCAAGGTCAACCAGGAGGCCCTGTACGACCGCGTCCCGGCCGAGCTGGTGCTCGAAGCCGTGGCCCTGTTCCGCGACCCATCCGGCAAGGTCCTAGGGGAAATTCCGCTCAAAGTCACGCACCGCGACCGCGTCTATCTCGAAGTCACGCAAAAACGCTGCGATTATCTGATGGAGCCGTTTGCCAGCGGCGCTGCCGTAAGTCTGGCCACGCTCTTTGCTAGGGCCTCGCGGGACGTGATGGATCCGGCCAGCCGCGCAGCAGCCGCGGGGGCAGGCCCATCGGGAACGGCATCCGCACTGGTATTCAAAGCCACACTGCTTGATGAAAACAGCGACGGTTTTCTCGAACGCGGCGAACGCGTCAAGGTGCGCGTGGATCTGACTAACTCCGGCACAGTACCTGTGACGGGCGTGAACGTGACATTAAACGGCCTACCTGCCCTGCTCTCAGGTTTTTCGTCTACCACCCTCTCGGCGGGAGGCCTCCAGCCGGGCGAATCCCGTTCGGTGGAATTTGCCGCCACGATACCGCAGGCGCTGGAAAGCCAGAAAGCAGAACTGACTGTGGCCGTCAGCGCAGCGACCGGATCAAGTGCGCCGCTCTCGCAGGCTCTGACAGCGTCTGTGCGCAGCGGTGCGGCACGGTTCGACTCCATCGACCAGATTCCGGCCGGCACAGGCTTGCAGCGTCCGCACACCTACGTTCTGGCTGTCGGCGTCAGCAGTTATCGCGATCCGCAACTGGCTGCGCGCAAATATTCGTCGCTGGACGCGGAACTGACGGCCGCTTATTTTCAGGCAGTGGGCGGTGTGCCGCTCGCCAACATCAAGCTGCTCCAGGACTGGAAAGCGCTCCGCCCCGATATCGAAGACACGATTCTGGAATGGCTGCCGAAGCGGCTGTCCTCCGACTCGGTCGTGATCGTGTACTTCTCGGGGCATGCCGCCGTCTCACCGAGCGGCGAAACTTATCTCGTCCCCTATGACGGCAAGGCCAACTCAACGGCACGACTTTACCCGCTCAAGGATCTGGAGGCGGGACTCGTCCGGCTCAAAGCCAAACAGACGATCTTCATTTTCGATGGGGGTATCCTACCGATCGGGCCGGCCGGTTCCAAGGCGCGTGGGCCGCAGTGGAGCGGGACCAAGAGCCCGGTCCTGCACCTCATCGGCGCGGCCGGCTTACAGAGCGGGCTTGAGCCCCCAAAACTGCGCCACGGCCTCTTCACCTATTATTTGCTGCGCGGACTCAAAGGCGAGGCGGATACCAACTTGGATGGGGACATCACATTGGGTGAACTGACGGCCTTTGTTGGACGGACGGTCCCCGCCGTGGCCCGGCAAGAGTTCAATCAGGAGCAGCACCCGTTGTTTGTCCCACCCCTGCCGTTGTCGAGCGCCGCCGCCGGGCTGGTGTTGTCGAAGTCGGCCACACGGTAACAGGCTCATGAAAAACAACGAGGCGGGGAGGATGACATCCTCCCCGCCTCGTTTACTGCTCGATGGAAGGGAATCGACTACTCGTCGCCGCCCTTTTTGCAGAAGCTCCGCTCGTAGTTGATCACCTGCCAGGCTTCCTCTTCGCTGATCGTGCCCGGCGTGAGCGACACCATGCCGGTGCCCGGGCTGCCGTTCTTGATGACCCAGAACAACTCGCCGTCCTTCCGCTTCTTGTGGAACTTACAGTTCGTGAAGTTCCGCGGGCTCGGGTTGAGGATCGCGCCGGCCGGGCCGTTGCCCTCGCCAGTCTTTCCGTGGCAGTTATAGCAGGTGCCCTTGCCTTCGAAAATCGCCTTCCCCTTGGCGATGTTCTCCGGAGTCGCGGCAACCGGGTTCTTCATCGCCTTCGCATCACCGATCGCATCCGCTGGCACGCGCGCCTTGAGAGGATCCCTCTCCTCAGCCACAGCGGCGGTCGCCGTGACAAACATGAGTGCGGTCACCAGACCGACTGCCTTGAGATAACCCATCACAACTCCTCCTTGTTAAGATCTATTTTCCAACGATGCGTGTCCGCAGCCATGATTGGCGCCTGACCGTCCGTCGGGCAAAAAACGTCGCACTATAGCTACGGCTTTGTGGACTTGTCAATCCTACGACAGACTGCGGACCCCCCCCTGACCGGGAAAAGACCCATGCGCATGAGTTCAGCAAGAGGCGCAAATTTGCGCGCCACCGGAAGTGCGGCGGTCTGATTCCGCTGTGGCGGGAAGGCCCTCTGGATGGAAACGGAACGCGGGGCCGGAACGGCGGATGGAACTCAAACCGGCTCGTGAGTTCAAGCGTTGAGGAAAGCCACTTGGAGAGGCCGGGAGCAAAGAGCGCGACGGGCCTGTTCCTAATTCTTAATCTGGGAAAAGCTAGCGTGTCACCACGATATCCCGAATAGCTTTGCCCTTCGGCCCGAACGGTGCCAACGGCGTCCCGTTCAACTCGCCCCGAATACCTCCGGCATTGCCAACCGTCAGCGAAAACTTCTCGTTCGCCCTCCAGGTCAGGCGATCCCCCGGCCGCATCAGTGCCTCGTGCGGACTCGCATTGTCGGTCTGCACCAACACCCAGCTCAGCTCCGTGGCTTCCAACGCCAAAATCAACACATTCTCCGACTCCGCGCCGCCATCCAGCGGCAAGCCCGCCAGCGGATCGCTTGTCGTGGCTGATGTTGGCGCCGTGACCACTGTCCCCCCGGCCGATGCGGGTATCGCCCCGCTCTTGGTGCTCACTTCCGTCGAAGTTCCCGCCTCCCTGGCACTTTTTCGCTCGGCTTCCCGTCCGGTTTTGGCCGGCACCAGCGGCCGCATGACCGACACCGCCCCCTGCTCGCGCGTGAGCAGCAGAATCAATCCCAGCACGGCCACGCCAACACCAGCGACGACGACCTTGCGGTTGGCTTGGCGCTTACGCTCATCCTCCACCTGCTGCTGCCGCAGGCGTTCCCGCTCCTCGTGCTTGCTGTAAAAGGTACAGGAGGACGCAGTGAAGCGCCGCATGGCGTCCTCCTCGTCCAACCCGAGCGACCGCGCGTAGGACCGCACAAACCCCTTGGCGAAGACCTGATCAGGAAGCTTGGTGAAGTTGGACTCTTCCAGCGCCCTGAGATAGTCCAGATGAATGCGGGTCTTGAGAGCCACTTCCTCCAGTGTCAGGCCCTTGGTCTCTCGGACCTGCCGAAAGAAGTCGCCGACCGATTCCGTGATGTCTGCCGCCGCCTCCGTCATAACTGCACCCGTTTCATCAGTACCTTGGCTTCCACCGTGCCCCCCTTATCCTTGCCCAGCCTGGTCTCGCGCATCATCAGCATCACGCTCCCCTCACATCCTCGAAGTGGGTCAATCGCTTGAATTCCTTGAACCGCGCTTCGATCTCTTTGTAGTCGAGGACGCGCAGCCGGTCAAGACTAAACGCTTCCACTGTAAAGGATGCCATCACGCTGCCGAAGATCACCGCCTGCCGGAACGCCTCTTCGGACAAAGTGCCTGTAGACGCCAGGTAGCCCATGAACCCGCCCGCGAAGGTATCACCCGCCCCGGTCGGATCCCTAGCCTGCTCCAATGGAAACGCTGGGGCGCCGAACGTCTGCTTGTGGTTGAACATTAAGACGCCGTACTCACCGCGCTTGATGATCAGATGCTTGGGACCGCGCGACAGGATGGCCTTCCCCCCTTTGACCAGGCTGGGGTCTCCGCCAAGCGCTCGGGCCTCGCCGTCGTTGATGATCAGCACATCCACCTGTTCGAGCACCTTCCACAGCGCGTCGCGCTTGCGCTCGATCCAGAAATTCATCGTGTCGCAGGCAACCAGCGACGGCCGCGTCACCTGTTTGAGCACGTCAAGCTGCAGCTCGGGATCGATGTTGCCTAGAAAGAGCAGCGATGGCGCCCGCAGAGACTCTGGCAGCTTGGGGCGAAACGTCTCAAACACGTTGAGCTTCGTGTCGAGCGTGTGCGCCTCATTCATTTGATAGGTATATTCGCCCTTCCACCGGAAGGTCTTGCCGGGACGCCGTTCGAGTCCCGTCAGATCGATGCCACGGCTTTTCAAAAACGTGACATGCGTATCGGGAAAATCCTCGCCCACCACGGCAAGCAGATCTACCGTCGTGAAATAGCTCGCGGCCGTTGAAAAATACGTGGCGGATCCGCCCAGTACTTCCTCGGCCTGTCCGAACGGCGTCTGCACCGTATCCAGCGCCACCGACCCGACGACCAGCAGTTTCCCCATGCTATTGTCGCTCCTTACCCCTCACGCCTGACGCTGCGCGGCTTTTTGAGATATTTACCGATCAGCGGCTGCAACTTTTTCTTTGTGGCCCCCGGAATCTTCTCCGGCGCCGTCACGATCGCATACTGCAACGCCGTCGCACAGGCACAGGCACGCGATCCTGCGACAACCGGCACCGCCGCCCGCAAGATGCGCTTGGCCTGCTCCACGTTTTTGTGCAGGGTGGCCAGGATCATTTCGACCGTCACCGACTCCTCGCTGCTGTGCCAGCAGTCGTAGTCGGTCACCAGCGCCAGCGTGGCATAGCACAACTCCGCCTCGCGTGCGAGCTTGGCTTCCGGCATATTGGTCATGCCGATCACATCCACGCCCCACTGCCGGTAGAGCAACGACTCCCCCCGCGAGGAAAACTGCGGCCCCTCAATGCACAGATAGGTCCCGCCTTGATGAGCCATGACGCCGACCCGGGCCGCCGCTTGATGGAGCGCTTTGCACAAGGCCCCACAGAGCGGATCCGCAAAAGCTACGTGTGCTACGATGCCCCGTTCGAAAAATGTGCTCGCGCGCCGCTTCGTGTGATCGATGAATTGATCCGGGAGGACGACATGCCCCGGCTTGAGCGCCTTCTTCATGCTGCCCACGGCGCTCACCGAGATGACCCGCGAGACGCCAATGGTTTTCAACGCGTAGATGTTGGCCCGGTAATTGATGTCCGACGGCGCAATCCGGTGCCCACGGCCGTGGCGCGACAGGAAGGCCACGGGCACGCCGTCGAGCGTACCCGTGATTACGGCGTCGGACGGCGCCCCGAACGGCGTGCGAACCTTCACTTCGCGAATGCTGGACAGCCCCTCCATATGATAGAGGCCGCTTCCGCCAATGATGCCGATGTCTGCGTGTGGCTTTGCCATTTCTGCTTCGCTAATTGCTCAGTGCAACATTTGCAGACGATGCCCCGGCCTGCGCCTGCGCGGCAGCGACAAATTTCTGGATGTCCGACACAATGCGCACGGCAGTCTGCGCCGGCGTTTCAGCTTCCCCGACAGTCAGCCACTGCACCCCGGGTTCTTTGCGAAACCAGGTCATCTGGCGTTTGGCGAAATGCCGCGTGTCCCGTTTGAGCCGACGGACGGCTTCCTCATAGTTATACTCCCCGCACAGATAGCCGGCCATCTGCTTATACCCTAACCCCTTCATGGAACCCAACTGCCGCCGGTAGCCCCGGTCCAGCAGTCGCTGCGTTTCCTCCACCAGCCCCTTGGCGATTTCCAGCTCAACCCGGTCGTCCACGCGCCGGTAGAGCGCGGGCCGCTCGCGCGTGAGCCCAAGTAGCAGCGACGTGAACGGACTGTCCGTGAACGCGTGACGTTGATGCGCCTCCGACAGGGGACGGCCCAGCAGATAATGCACTTCCAGTGCACGCGTGATCTTCATGCGGTCATTGGGATGCAGCCGGCGCGCGGAGACGGGATCCACCTCACCCAGCTGCCGATACAGCCAATCCGCCTCCTTTGTTTCAGCCTGTCGCGCCAGATGTGCTCTGAACTCCCAATCAGCTGGCGGGCCTTCCCACAGGCCATGCAACACCGTACGCACGTAAAGCCCGGTCCCCCCGACCAGCAACGGAATCTTTCCGTTGCCGTGCAATCGGGCGATTTCGGCCAACGCCTGCCGGCGGAATTCGCCTACGTTGAACGGCTGATCCGGCTCGACCAGGTCGATGAGGCGATGCGGCACCCCCTGCCGTTCGGCCAGGGTCGGTTTGTCAGTCCCAATGTCCATCCCGCGATAGACCTGCCGGGAATCCGCCGTCAGCACCTCAGTGCCCAACGCCTTGGCCACCTCAATGGCAATCCCGCTCTTCCCAACGGCCGTGGGACCGACGAGCACGACAAGCGGCCTTGCCGCTTGAGAATTGTGCCTTATGAATTGCGAATTATGAGGTCCGGCCGCCATGTCAACCTTAACGCTTCAACATTGGCCGTTATCGTGCTCATGCGCGCCCGAAGATACGGGCCAGTTTCTCTTCCGGCAGGCGGAGCGCCACAAGTCGCCCGTGCGGGCAGGTCGGCGGCAGGCCTTCCTGAATCCACTCCTCGACCAGTCGTTTCATTTCTGGCAATTCCAGCGCACGGCCGGCGCGCACCGCTCCGTGGCAAGCGAGCGTTGTCATCACCGCGCGCAGTTTCGTGTCGAGGGGCGAGGCCGTACTCCACTGCGACAGGTCGTCCACCAGATCGAGCACGAGAGCGGCATAGTCCAGCGGCTTGAGCAGCGCTGGCACCGCGCGAATGACAAAGGTGTGCGCGCCAAACGGCTCCAGTGTCAATCCGGCCTGCTGGAGCTCGGACAGATGGCGATGCAACAAGACGGCACCTGCCGCTGGCACTTCGACCGTTTCCGGGATAAGCAGCGGCTGGGACGGCACCGCGGTGCCGAGCCGAGTTCGGCAAAATCGTTCAAACAGCACTCGCTCATGCGCCGTGTGCTGATCGACTACGCAGAGTTCTGATCCGATCTGCACCACGATGTAGGTACGGTCGATCTGGCCTAATGGGATCACATCCTGGGCTAATACGGATGTGTGGGCCGCTGCCGATTCCTGTACCATACCCACGCCCGCTGTCACTTCGGGGCTAATGTCCGCCAAACTTGTCTGCGGCCCCATCTGTGTTATCGCCTGAGGGACCGCCTCATTCCAGATGACGAATGACGGTTGGCGATTGACGAAGCCCGGATCCGGCCTCGCCTCCGATCCGATGGCTGCGCCGACCGCCTGTCTGACCATCTGAAAGAGCTGATCCTGATCGGCAAACCGAACCTCCCGCTTTGTCGGATGCACGTTCACGTCTACGCGGTCGGGATCCACGTCAACGAACAGTACAAACTGCGGGTGCTGCCCCTTAGCCAGATAGGCGCCGTAGGCCTGATAGACCGCCTGCACCACGGCGGCATGCTTGACCGCTCGTTTATTGACAAACAATTCCTGTGGATTGCGTCCCGATCGCTGATGCGCGGGCTTGATCGAGAAGCCAGCCACCGTGAGACCGCCCCGTGCTCCGGATACCACCACCGACTGCTCGACAAACCGCAGACCATAGACTTGGAGGACACGGTCACGGCAGGAGAGTGCGGCCGGATAGTCACACACCTCCTGCCCATTGTGGGTCAGCCGGAACCGAACGGCGGGCCAGGCTAACGCTGCCTGCTGCACGGTCTGGCAGATGTGGGAAAATTCGGTGGCCGTGGTCTTGAGAAATTTCTTGCGGGCGGGCGTGTTGAAAAACAGGTCCTCGACTTCGATCTGCGTACCAGGCGCCGCAGCCGTATCCTCCGATTTCACGAGTGCGCCGCCGGCCAACCGTAGTCTGGTTCCGGCCGGCTCACTTCGCGGCGCGGTCACCAGTTGCACCTTCGACACGGACGCGATGGACGGCAGCGCCTCGCCGCGAAACCCGAGGGTCCGGATGGTAAAGAGGTCGTGTTCGGACCGCAACTTACTGGTGGCGTGACGCTGGAAGGCCAGCGCGGCATCCGCCGGCAACATGCCCTCTCCGTCGTCGCTGATACGGATGAGCTTGCGGCCGCCGTCCTCGATATCGACCGTGATCTTCGTGCTGCCGGCGTCTAAACTGTTGTCGACAAGTTCCTTGACGACCGCGGCGGGTCGCTCGACCACCTCCCCGGCGGCGATCCGGCTGACCACCTCGTCCGGCAGAACTCGGATTTTTCCGACGCGGCTGGCCACGCTCATCGCAGTTCTGCGAGCTTGCCTTTCGCCAGCTTGGCCTCGTTGGAATCCTTGTAGTCCTGGAGCACGCGCTTGAGATATTCACGCGCCTTGGCGGTATTGCCTGTTTCCACCGCCGCCAGGCCAAGCTTGTAGAGGGCTGGGGCGACTTTTTCGCTGGTGGGATATTCCGTAATCACCTTCTCAAACGAGTGCGTGGCCCGCACATGGTCTTTCGACCCATAATAGGACTCGCCGAGCCAATAGTGCACGTTCGGCACGAGCGAGGTAGAGGGGAAATCCTGGAGAAACCGTTGAAACCCGCTGACGGCCAGATCGTAGCGGCCGTTGAGATAATCATTGTAGGCCAGATTGTACGCCGAGGTCGGTGAAATGTCCGGCGTGCCGGGGAGCGCCTCAGGACGGGGCGGCAGCGTCACCGGCTTCGCCTGGCGGGACGGCTCGGCCGGGAGCGGGTCCGTCTTCACCGACAAACCCGACTGCCCTTCTTCCAACTTCCCGAGCTTCCCCTCCAACGCTTTCAAACGCGCCGTCAACTCATCCAGCTGTTGTTTGAGGCCGGCGCTGACTTTCACACCGTCGCCGGCGTCCGTTCCCCCTCCTCTGGATTCCAGCGCCTGCAGACGCTTTTGCGTCTGCGCCTGCATCTTGGTCACAGTGCGTAAATCTTCGCGGACCTCAACAAAATCGGTGTGTGTGGCACACCCGGCCAGCGTTGCAATCAGCACCAGACCGAACAGCCGCGCGGTGATGGACAGGCAATGGGCCATACGCTCCTACTGGTGATCGTACTGCGGAAAAAGGTTACTGCGGTTGCGCCAATTTCTCCAGCGCCTTGCCGGCCTCGGGCGTTCTCGGATAGGCCTCGACGACCTGCTTGAACGCAGAGGAAGCGCGCGCCTTGTCGTTCAGCGCGGCATAGGCAAACCCCTTCTTGAGCAGGGCAGCCGGCGCCTTGGCGCTGTCTGGATAGGTTCGCTGCACGCGATCGAAGGCCTCTACTGCCTGGGCATAGTCCTTGGCGCCATAGTAACTCTCGCCCATCCAATACTGGGCATTGGCCGCCAGCTTTGAATTGGGATGATGCTCGATGAACCCCGCAAACTGCTTTCGGGCTGCCTCGTAATCGCCGTCCTTAAAGGCCTGGAGCGACCGTTCGTAGCTCTTCTCTTCACTAATCCCGGATGGTTCATTCGGTGCAGGAGCCACCCCCGCCGCGGTAGCGGCCCCCTCGTCTCTCGCCTGACGGGTGTCGGCGGCGCCAGTTGCGCGCGTTGCCCTCTTCCCTTCTTTTCCCTCTTTGCCGGGCTTGGCGCCCTTGCTCGCGCCGGCCTGCCCCATGCCTCGCAATGCCTTGGCCATCTCGTCCAGGCGGCGGTCCTGCTCGGCTTCCCGCGCCTCGATCGCCTCGCCGACCGTCCGCAGCGCCTTGGCCACTGAATTCACACTCTTGTTGACCTCCGCGACGTGCGCGGACAAGTCGGCCGTCTGCTGCTCGTCCTGCGTGAGCTTGTCGCTGAACTTGGTCAGTGCCACCTTGAATTCCGTCAGCACCTGTCCGAGCTGTGCCAGTTGCTTATCCTGGCCGTCCAGCCGCGCATCCACGGTCCTGGCCAGCGTACCAACGGTCTCCGCCAATTTCACCAGTTCCCCATGTGTGCGGTCACGCTCGGTTTTCAGCAGATTGGCCTGGTCGTGCTGAATCTTTTCCAGGACGTTCAGCCGCGCGGACGTCTTGTTGTCCACATCGTCCAGTCGCCGCTGCATGGCATCGAACCGGTTGGCGCCCTTGTCCAAGTTGCCGCGCAGCTGCGGCAAATCTTCCTCGCGAAGCGTCGCGAGCTCCTGCTTAAAGCTCGCCCGGGCTTCCCCGATCATCTGATCGAGGTCCGCCCGCGCCTTGGCGAGCTTGGCGGACTGGTCCTTATCCTGCTTGACGAGGTCGGATGGCTGCACGCAGCCGGCCATCCCAGCCAGCAGCACACAGATGCTCACTACCCCTGCGATTTGAATGTGCCCGCGTCTTTGCCGCTCGCCGCTTGCCACGCGCCCCTTGCCCTCTTGGTTTATTTCACCTTCACCACGAGATGGCCGCGCCGGTTCTTTTGATAGCAGTCTTCATTTTGTTCGCGGCAGAACGGCCGGTCCTTGCCGAACGATGCCACGGACAACCGCTTGGCTTCCACGCCTAGATCCACCAGATAATTGCGTACGGCCTTGGCCCGCTTCTCACCCAACACCAGATTGTAGGCCTGCGTGCCGCGCTCATCGCAGTGCCCCTCGATCGTAAGCGCCCTGGCCCCATTTGCCTTCAACCACTGGGCATCCGTACCCAACGATTTCTTGGCGTCGTTCGTGATTGCCCAGCTGTCAAACGTGAAGAACGCGTCCTGGAGGCCGGAGCCGGCCGTCGCCGCCGCCTCCTGCTCCATTTCCTGCATCCGCCGTACGTCCGAGGACGGTTCGGCTTTTGCCACGGCAACGTTGTCCCTGACTCGCTCCTCCCCCGGAAGCGTCAGCGGCGCCGGGAGCGCCGGTTTCGCCTCGGCTGTGGTTTTCGAGCCCGACGTCCCCTCGATTGTTTTACTGCACCCCTGCGCAAACAGCACGAGGCATCCCACCATCATCATCGCGCAAATGGATCGACTCATTATAATCACCATTCCCCCCCCTGAATCGGACATGATTATCGCTTTTCCGCAGCTGGCCCCACCCTGGCGATCTCGACGGGCGACCAGGCGGGCATACTATCGCGGCCGCTAGCGGAGGTCAATTGCTCCTGTTCCTTGCCATCACTGTTGATCATGTAGAGATGGGTCTTCCCTCCACCTGTCGAGCTGAACACCAGATGCCGCCCGTCCGGAGACCAGGACGGCGAGTCGTCGACTCCCGCACCCGATGTTAATTGCTGCCGTTTCTGCCCATCCGGACTGATCAAGCAGATTTTGTACTGCCGCTGCTCGTTCCGGCACACGTAGGCAATCCAGTTGCCGCGCGGCGACCAGGCCGGTGCCGCATTGTAATCGCCGTCGAAGGTCAGCCGGCGGACATTGGAGCCATCGGCGCTCATCAAGTAGATCTGGGGCCTGCCGCCCCGATCGGACGTGAAGGCCAGCTCCTGCCCGGTCGGCGCCCACGCGGGCGACAGATCGCCCGCCGAGTGGACCGTGAGCCTCGTCAGCGCCTTGCTCTGCATGTCCATTGTGTAGAGTTCTGAATTGCCGTCCTGGCTGGTGGCAAATGCCAGCTTCGTACCATCCGGCGAAAGTGCCGGCGTGATATTCAATCCGGCCAGTGACACCAGCGATGACCGCTTACCGGTCGCCAAATCCAGCATTTCGATAGTCTGCCGCGTCCGGCTCTGATAGGACGTGAAGACAAGATACTTGCGGTCCGGCGACCACTGCGGCGTGATATTCAGAAATCCGTCGGCCGTCAACTGCCGAGCTCCGTGCCCGTCATATTCCATGACAAACAGTTCCTTGGCACCCTTGTGCTCCGATACATAGACGATGCGCGTCTGCGCGATGCCCGGCTCGCCGGTGTAGCGGGCGACCAGCTCGTCTGCCAACCGGTGCGTCATCTGCCGCAACAAGGGCCTCGATCCGACATACCGCTTGGCCGCGCCGATCTCTTCGCTGCCGTCGTCATAGACAAACCGATCAAGCAAATAATCGGGCTCGCGTACGCCGATCACGCCCCAGACCAGCACCTTGATGCCGGCGCCGACCGCCTGGGTGAGTTTGGATTTATCCGGTTCCCCGGTCGCCGGGAGCCCCACGCCCAGTCTGCCCGTCTCGGCCACGGCGAAGACCTGCGAGCGGCGCAGATCGGCCGCCAGCACGGCGGCGGCGTCCTGTCCCGGATGCGCGGGCACCGTGCCATCCTGAAAGCCCAGTACGCCGATCGGGATCTTTTGAAAATCCGGACGCGTGGCTTCAAGATAGACGTCCGCAGCATCGGATTCCAACAACGCTCCGGCCAGTCCGACTCCTGCCAGACCTAGCATGCAGCTCGCCAGCATCCTGGCTGCACGACTCCGTAGCATCATCATCCGACCTCTTCGGCCACGATAAAAGTAAAATGCGTCTCCAAGATGTCCTCTGTCACGGACGGCGGAAAGGCCGGCAACTGCCCGACTGACTGGACCGCCCGCTTGCCCGCATCGTCGTAGTACCCGTTTCCTGACGCGCGCTCAATTTCCACGTCGCTGATCCTGCCGGACCGATGCAGGCGAAACTTGATCACGACCTGATGGGATTTCCCCGTCAAATTGACCGGCGGCGCCACCCACTGCTCGCTGATCCTGGCCTGTACCAGGCTCAGATACCGGCCCAGCCCCGACGGATCACCCGTCGCCTGAATGGCCGTGACCGGTTTCAGCGACGCCTTTGGTTTCGATGCGACAACCGGTTGCTGGTGCGGCTGCTTCAGCGCGTCCAATTCCCTGGCCACGTCGGACAGTGACGGCGGTTTCTCCCGCAACTTCGTATCCACTGGCACGTCAGGCAGCTTGTTGAGTACGCTGCGCGAGCCCGGCTGGACCGGCTTGTAGTCACCCAGTCGCGGTGCCGCCGGCGCCTGCTCGATCCCCTTGAGCGCAGCCCGCAATTTGCTGTCCGCCGCTTTTGCCGCGATCGTCTCCTTGAACGACGGCAACACCGGCGTCTTTGACGCGATCGGCGCACTGGCCCGCGCCCTTGGCTCCGCCTGCTTCGGGGTCGGCGGGGGAGCGGCTGGCGGCGCAGCCTGGGGAGACGGCGCGACCGGGGCCTCGGGCTGAGGTTCCGGCTGGGGCAGCGCGACCAGTGTCACGTGCGTGGCCGTCATTCGTTCCACTTTGGGCGGCAAATGGAACCCCGCCACAGCCGCCAGCACTGCCAGATGCAGCGCCAGCGACACGATGACCATACGCCGCAGCGGCGCCACCGAGACATCGGGCTTTTCTGCCTCGCTCCATGCCGGCCATCCTGAAGGCAGTGCCGCCGTCATCGTTCCTGCTCCAGTCCTATTGGATCCGCTCAGCCGTCGCCTGCGCGCCAGGCACGGGATCCGTCACCATCCCGAGTTTTTCGATACCCGCCCGCTTGACCTCGTCCATCACCTGCACCACAGTCCCATAGGGCACGGCCCGGTCCGCCCGCAAGTAAATCGAGACGTCCGCGTTCTGCCGCTTGGCCTGCTTCAGTTTGAAGCCAAGTTGATCAAGATTCACCGGATCCTTGTCCAGGAACACTTTTTGATTGCGTTCAATCGTCAGGACAAGCCGCTCCTCCGCCTTGATCGTGTTGCTTTTGGAAGTCGGCAGATTGAGATCCATCCCGCGGTAGAGCATTGGTGCCGTGACCATGAAGATGATCAGTAGCACCAGGACCACGTCCACGAGGGGAATGATATTGATCTCAGCAAGAAACCGGCGCCGCCGCGTATCGAACATCATGGAACGCGGGTTTCCACTTTCGTCCGCGTCGGTAGCGCATTTAACAATTCGATGCTAAACGACTCCGCGCGAAAGACCGATTTCCGGATTCGGGTTAGAAAATAATTGTAGGCGATCACGGCAGGGATAGCTGTCAGCAGGCCGGCCGCGGTGGCCACCAGCGCCTCCGCCACGCCGGGCGCCACAGTGGAAATACTGGCCGTGCCCATCCTGCCGATCTCCTGAAAGGCATCGATGATCCCAAGCACCGTGCCCAGCAGCCCGATAAATGGCGTGATGTTGCCCGTCGTCGCCAGAAACGGCAGAAACGATTCCTGCCTCGAAATCTGGCCCTCCATAACGTGCCTGACGACGCGCTCCAGGTACTGGCGGTCCGGCGTGTCCTCCGCGTGACGCGCGTCATGCCCAGGGGCAATGCGATCCATAATACTCAGAAACACGGCCGCGCTGGGGCTCACCGTTATACGGCGGGCCTGCTTCCGCAGATCATCTCGATCCTTCGTGTCCGTGTAGGCATTGAGGAACCGCTGCTCTTCGCGGTCCGCCGCACGGAAGCCCCGCCATTTTGCGATGATGATCGCCCAGGAAACGACCGAGAAGATGAGAAGAACGAGCAGGACCAGCTTGGAAACGATTCCCAGCGATGCCATCGTGCCCACGGCGCTGGTCGGCATAAGGCTCCCTACAGTCACTGCGCCGCACAGGGGCGGCGCAGTGACCAATCAGAACATCTGGAACCAGAAAATTGGCGGGGCCGACGGGATTTGAACCCGCGACTTCCAGATTGACAATCTGGCGTCCTAACCAGGCTGAACGACGGCCCCGTTAACAAATATGAGACGGATATAGGCTGAAGATCAACGAAGGGGAAAAGGCCGTAAAAAATATATGGCCCACGTTCGCCTGCGTACTCTGCGTCCCCGCTTTTTCTCTCCCCTGTTGGTAGGCGGAACAGGGATCGAACCTGTGACCTCTGCCTTGTAAGGGCAGCGCTCTACCAACTGAGCTATCCGCCCGAATATTTAAAATTGCCAAATAATCGGCGATGGTATCAAGGCCTTTACGGGATGTCAACCGCACTAAATCGTCATCGGTAATGACTGCACCGTGGCGAGCAACCACGAGGCTCGTCCCCTTCCATACGCTGCCCCCCCGCACAACGCATCACCTGGGACTGGCCCCCTTCACTTCTTCAGCATGCGACGTGTCTTCCGCGGGAACCGGTCCCGGTGGAGTTGTTTGAGCCGCGCGCGCTCCACATGCGTGTAGATTTGCGTGGTCGCGATGTCCGCGTGTCCCAACATCGCCTGGACGGAGCGCAGATCCGCGCCATGATCCAGCAGATGCGTCGCAAAGGAATGTCGCAGCATGTGCGGCGAGACCGGCTTCGTAATCTGCGCCTGCCGCACCCGCGCGCGTAGCAGCTTCCAGAATCCCTGCCGCGTCAGTCTGCCACCGCGCCGCGTGACGAAAACATGGGGAGAGGTCCGTTTCTTCAACAAGACCGGCCGTACTGCCTCAAGATAGGCATCGAGTTTGCGCCGGGCGGGCTCACCCATAGGCACAACCCGCTGCTTGCTCCCCTTACCCTGCACCAGCACATAGCCGACCGTCAAATTCACCTGCGCCTGCTCAAGCCCAACCAGTTCCGACACGCGCAACCCGGTGGCATACAGCAATTCGAGCATCGCCGCATCGCGGACGTCCTCCGGTGTGTTGCTGGCTGCCACCCGAAGTAGCCGGTCGACTTCATCCGCCGTCAACGTCTTAGGCAGGCGCAGCCAGCGGCGTGGCACCGTGACGTCGGTGACCGGGCTGAGTCGGATCAGCCGCTCCCGGGACAGAAACCCGAACAATCCGCGCACGGCGGAAAGGCAGCGGCCCGTGGAGGCCGGCGAGAGCTTGTCTTGCGTCAGACTTCCGACGAAGTCCGTGATGAGTTGGCGTGAGACCCGAGCCGGATCGCTGATACGACGGGCTTTGAGAAAGAGGTGCAGCTTCCGCAAATCATTCCGGTAGCTTTCGAGCGTGTTGCGCGCGACTCCGCCTTCGATGCGCAAGGTGCCGAGATACCGGTCGATAAGCCCCTGCATGTCCATGGAATGGCTCGACTATAGCGAAGCCTCCGCGCGAAGACAATCACGCAACACGCACCCTGCATTGCCTTGACACCCTTGCGCGCGCCTCCGTATAGTCGGATCAACATCCAATACCCCCTGATGCAAATTTCTGCTGGCCGCACACGATCCCACGCCCTGCTTCTGTTGGCCGTCATGCTTCTCGCAGCCCTTTCGGACGACGCCGCCATCGCGCAAACGGCGACACCCGGCCCGCCGAGCGAGCGGGCCGCGGAGATCATGATTGAACAGGCACGGGGGCTAATCGAAACGCACCAGGACGACGCCGCCGTGGCCACGCTCAAGACTTTTCTCTCTGCCTATCCCAATTCGGGGTTCGCGGGCGACGCCCACCTGCTGCTGAGCACGGCGCTGCTTCACAACAAACAGCCCACCGAAGCCTTGTTTTACCTCGAACAGCTCATAACGGAATATCCGACGTCTCCGCTGATCGACCGCGCCCGCCTGCTTCTGGCAACGGCCCATGCCGACCTCGGCAATCTGGACCAGGCCCTGGCCTATCTTGCGGAAGCTCGCAGCCTCAATGATTCAGCGGACACCAAGCGCGAGGCGCTCAAGCTTAGCGGGGAGACCCTGATCACCAAGGGCGATTTCCCGCACGCCATCCAGGTCTGGCTGGACGAATTAAATCTATCCCCTGAGGAGGAACGCCCCGCCGTGCGCGAGCGCATCCGGACGCTCATTCAGGACAAAATGGACCGCAAGGGGCTCCTTCGCCTGCGGGATGCGTACCCGACCACCTTCCCCGGCGACCTCGCGCTGATTCGCCTGATCGAGCTGTACACCGCACGCGGCGAGGACCACCAGGTCGAACGGAATCTCAGAGTCTTTCTGAATCGGTTTCCCTCACACAACTATGCTAAGACCGCTTCGGAAAATCTGCAGGTATTGAAGGGCCGGCTCAAGGCCAGCCAGCATGTCCTTGTCGCCCTGCTGCCGACCTCCGGACGGCAGAGTCCCTACGGCACCGAGGTCTATAATGGGATCAAGCTGGCGCTCGAAAAAGGCCGGGACACGCTCGGCCTGACGTCGGTTGGCTTGATCGTCGTCGACAGCGAGACCGACCGCAATCTGCTGAAGTTTCAACTCTGGGACGTGCTCAACGAGTACAAACCGCTGGCCGTCATCGGACCGCTCTATTCAAAGGACCTGCCGCTTGCGGCGGAACTGGCCGAGAAAACCAATACGCCGTTCATCACACCGACCGCCGCGCTGGCCGACGTCCGCCGCGTGGGCGGCTATCTGTTCAACACGGCGACAAGCTTTTCACAGCAAGCCCGCCGGCTCGCCGACTATGCCATTCAGTATCTCGGCTACAAGCGATTTTGCATCCTGCACGCCGACACGGCCTACGGACAGGAGCTGGCTCGCCTGTTTGGCCAGGAGACGAAACAATTTGGAGGGGAAATCATCGCCGTCGAGTCCTACAAAGAAACGGACATGGACGTCGGCGCTCAGATCAAGCGTCTGAAAGCCGAGGACCTCAAGAAGCACGGCCACGCGAAGACCGTCCCCATGAGCAAGGGCGGCACACGCGTCGTGTACGAGCCGGGCTTCGACGCGGTGTTTCTGCCCGGCCGATCCGCGCAGATCGGCCTCATCACTGCGCAACTGCTCTTTCACGATGTGAAAGTTGGGTTTCTCGGCAACAGCACATGGAACTCGCCGGATCTGCTGCGCTATGCCGACCGCACGATCGAGGGGGATGTCTTCGTGGACGGCTTCTTCGCGGACAGCCCCGATACGACCGTACATGATTTCGTTGTCCGCTACCGCCTGCGCCACCAGACGGACCCGACAAGTTTCGCTGCGCAAGCCTACGATGCTACACGGCTTGCGCTTGAGGCGATCAAGCGCGGTGCCACGACCGGTCGCGCGGTTCGCGAGGTACTCGCCAACGCCCCTGACCTGCCTGCGCTCAGCGGCACGGCGGCCTTCGGCGCCAATGGCACGCTCAACCGACGGCTCTATGTGATCGAGATCAAAAAAGGGAAGTTCGTCCAGGTCGATTGATGAACTCGCTGCCGCAAATCCTCCAGACGATTTCCTACATGGCGCTACCGCTGCTGCTAGCCATGGTGCTTCACGAGTACGCGCACGGCTGGGTCGCCGACCGCTACGGCGACTCCACCGCAAGGATGGACGGGCGCCTGACGATGAACCCGCTGGCGCACATCGATCCCTTTGGCACGGTGATCCTGCCGCTGCTCTGTCTGATCCTGCCTGGCGGTTTTTTTCTCGGCTGGGCTAAGCCGGTCCCGGTCAATCCAGGACGGCTACGCAATCCGCGCCGCGACATGGCGTTGGTCGCTGCGGCCGGCCCCGGCATGAATTTGTTATTGGCCATTGCGAGCGGACTCCTGCTAAGCGGGCTGCTGGCAATCGATCCGACCCTCATGGCCTCCTGGCCGCCGCAGCCCGGGCAGTCCCCGCGCCGCGATCTCCTTGGCATGCTGCTGCTGCCGATCGCCGCCATGGCGCTCTACTCCGTCTTTATTAATGTCCTACTGATGGCGTTCAACCTCATTCCCATCCCGCCGCTCGACGGGGGACGCATTCTGGTGAGCCTGCTGCCGGCCGGCCCTGCCCTCACCTTGAGTCGACTCGAGCCCTATGGCATGCTGCTGATCGTGGCTCTGATCATGTTCGATCCACAGATCCACTTTATTCGTCTCATCACTGGCACGCTCGTCAGGGCGATGGCCGGCACCATTCTCTCCACCACAGGGGTGATCGAGTGAGCGCGCCGATGGCCGGCAAACCGCGCGTCCTCAGCGGCATGCAGCCGAGCGGGCTGCTACACCTAGGGAATCTGCTGGGCGCCCTGGAGAACTGGAAGGATCTTCAGGAAACGCACGAGTGCTTCTTCTTTGTCGCGGACTGGCACGCGCTCTCGACTAATTATGAAAACACATCACGCATCAAGGAATTCAACCGCGAACTGCTGATCGACTGGCTCGCAGCCGGCATCGATCCGAACCGCTCCACGGTGTTTCTCCAATCTCGCGTGCCCGAGCACGCGATTCTTCACTTGCTGTTATCCATGATGGTGCCTATCCCCTGGCTGGAGCGGAATCCCACATATAAGGAAAAGCAGCAGGAAATCGCGGAGCGCGATCTCTCGACCTACGGGTTTCTCGGCTACCCCGTCCTGCAGGCGGCCGACATTCTCCTGTATAAGCCGGACGTCGTGCCGGTCGGCAAGGACCAGTTGCCTCATTTGGAACTTACACGCGAAATTGCCCGCCGGTTCAACATGCTCTACAAGCCGGTCTTCACGGAACCGAAGGAGCACCTCACAAAGTTTCCCAAGGTGATGGGTACCGACGGCCGGAAGATGAGCAAGAGCTACGGCAATACAATCAATCTCTCCGACGCCGAACCGGTCGTGCGCCAGAAACTAAAAACGATGGTCACGGACCCCGCGCGCGTGAAACGGACTGATCCGGGCAACCCGGACGTCTGTCCTGTCTTCGAATTTCACAAGGTCTTCTCGCCCCAGGCAACCATTGACCAGGTCACCCGTGACTGCCGGACTGCCGCCATCGGCTGTATTGATTGCAAAAAGATGGTCGCGGATGCGATGGTAGCACGCATGGCGCCCATCTGGGAGGGCCGGACGAAGATGAACGCGAAACCGGGCCAGGTGGAGGAAATCGTGCAGGATGGCAGCGCGCGCGCCGCCGCGGTGGCGCATCGGACGCTGGAGGAAGTCAACGACGCGATGAATACGGGGCAAGGCGGACTATGAGGGCCCGGTCATTGACTTCGATGACGCGGCCTAAGTACGATACCGCCCTCGGTGCCGGTCGGAACGCGACCGGCATTTTTTGTTTGTCGGATTTGTAATCGCGGAGCCTCACGCAAGCATGTCCATTCGGATCGGCATCAACGGCTTCGGACGGATCGGACGCAACGTACTGCGGGCCTCGCTAGGCAACTCTGCCTTCGAGTTTGTCGCTATCAACGACCTGACCGACGCCAAAACCCTCGCCTATCTCCTGAAATACGATTCGGTCCACGGCACGCTCAACGCTGAGGTGGACGCCCGGGAGGACAGCCTGGTGGTTGACGGCAAATCCATCAAGGTCCTGGCCATGAGGGACCCCAAGGAACTGCCTTGGAAGGCGCTGGGCGTGGACATCGTGATCGAATCCACTGGACGCTTCACCGACCGTGAAGGTGCCAGTAAACATCTTTCTGCCGGCGCCACTCGGGTGATCATCACTGCCCCGTCCCCGAATCCGGACGCCACCTTCGTCATGGGTGTCAATGAACAGACCTACGACGCTGCCAAACACACTATTATTTCCAACGCCTCCTGCACGACCAACTGTCTCGCGCCCGTGGCCAAAATCCTGCTGGAGCAGTTTGGCATCAAGCACGGCATCATGACGACGATCCACTCCTATACAAACGATCAGCAGTTGCTGGACCTGCCGCACAAGGATTTGCGGCGCGCGCGCGCCGCCGCCCTCTCGATCGTCCCCACGAACACCGGCGCCGCCAAGGCGCTGCATCTAGTGCTGCCCCAATTGAAGGGCAGGCTCGACGGCATGGCCATCCGCGTACCGACGCCGAATGTCTCGCTCGTGGACCTGACAGTGGAAGTCGAGAAGGACTGCGACGCGGCGTCCGTCAACGCAGCCTTTAAGCAGGCCTCCCAGAGTTCCCTCAAGGGCATCCTGAAATATTCCGAAGCGCCGATTGTCTCTGTAGACCAGAACGGCGACCCCCATTCGGCCACGCTCGATGCTCCGCTGACGACGGTCGTCGATCGCCGTAGTGTCAAAGTGCTGGCCTGGTACGATAACGAGTGGGGCTATTCGTGCCGGGTCCGCGACCTGATCGCATTCATCGCATCGAAGTCCTGATTGGATCCCAATCGCAACCGCACGGCTATGACGACACGTAAGCAAACAATCGAAGACGTCGTACTGCGCAACAAACGCGTGCTGATCCGGACCGACTTCAACGTCCCACTCGACCACGCGCTGCAGATCGCCGACGACACCCGCATCCGCTCCACGCTCCCGACCATCAACCGCGCAGTGGACGAAGGCGCTAAGGTCATCCTCTGCTCGCACCTGGGACGCCCTACAAGCCAGACCGACACGAAATACAGTCTGGCGCCCGTCGCCAAACGGCTCCAGCGGCTCCTTGGTAAGGAGGTCACCTTCGCGCCGGACTGCATCGGGCCTTCGGCGGAAAGGCTCGTCGGCAAGATGAGCCCGGGTGACGTCCTGCTGCTGGAAAACCTGCGGTTTCACGCTGGCGAGGAAAAAAATGACGAGGCCTTCGCGAAATCCCTAGCGGCCTTGGCCGATGTCTACATCAACGACGCCTTCGGTGCGGCGCATCGCGCCCACGCGTCCATTGTCGGCATCACTAAATTCGTCAAGACCGCCGCCTGCGGCTACCTATTGAAAAAGGAAATCGAATACCTGGAGGGCGCAGTCGCTAATCCGATGCGCCCCTTTGTCGCGATTCTCGGTGGTGCCAAGGTGTCCGGAAAAATCGGCGTCATTGAAAATCTCGGCAAGCGCGTAGACAAGGTTATCATTGGCGGCGGCATGGCCTTTACCTTCATCAAAGCCATGGGCATGGAAATCGGCAGCTCGCTGGTCGAGGACGGCATGCTCGACTTCGCGCGCGGCGTGCAGGAGCACGCGCTGGCGCGCGGCGTGAAGTTCTACCTGCCGGTCGACTGTGTCGTGGCCGCCAGCCGCGAGCCAGGTGCCGAGACGAAAATCGTTCCCGTGCAGGAAATCCCCAAGGGCTGGTATGGGCTGGATATCGGACCGGCCTCCGTTAAACTCTTTGGCGAGGCGGTGCAAAACGCCAAGACGATTCTCTGGAACGGTCCTATGGGTTTATTTGAGAACGACGCCTATGCGCGCGGCACACAGGCAATGGCTCACTCGGTCGCCAATGCCTATGCGCTCACGATTATCGGCGGCGGCGACACGGCCCTGGCCGTCCATCTCGCCGGCGAAACTGAAAACATGTCCTTTATTTCTACCGGAGGCGGCGCCGCGCTCGGACTGCTGGAGGGCAAGGAACTTCCCGGGCTGGCTGCGCTGCCGGCCATCACCGCGTGAGCACCGCGCCCTGCCGCATCAGACACGCCACTCCCCACGAGGTCCCGTGCGCCGCCACCTGATCGTCGCCAACTGGAAAATGCACAAAACGGCTGTGGAAGCCGCCGCCTACGTTCGCCGACTCGCGCCGCTTGTCCGTCAGGCTGCGCACACTGAAATCGTCTTGGCGCCGCCGTTTACCGCCCTCTCCGTCGCATCGGTGCCGGCGGGCCGCCGGTTTGCCTTCGCCGCGCAGAACCTTCATTGGGAAGACGCCGGGGCGTTCACAGGAGAAGTGTCGGCACGGATGCTTGTAGCGCTGGGCTGCACCTACGTCATCGTCGGGCACTCGGAACGCCGGCGGCTGTGCGGCGAAGACGATTCGGTCATCAATAAAAAAATCCTGGCCGCCACCGGACACGGTCTCCGTCCGATTCTCTGCATCGGCGAATCGCCGGCTGAAAGGCGGCAGGGACAGACGACCCGCGTGGTGACCCGTCAGCTTCAGAAGGGCTTGCGCGGGATTACGTCGCAGGACGCGCGGCTGCTCACGATCGCCTATGAGCCGGTCTGGGCCATCGGCACCGGCATCGCAGCGTCGCCCGAGCACATCCACGCCGTGCACCTGACGATCCGGGCCTGCCTCGTGAAAAAATGGGGCGCGCGCGTAGCCAACCGCATGCGGATTCTCTACGGCGGCAGCGTCAATCCGGACAATGTCGTGGCGTTTGTGCAATCACCAGAAGTGGATGGCGTACTTGTCGGCGGCGCTTGTCTTGACCCGCGGACCTTTGCTAAGATCGCGCGCCGGTGTTAATCGCCTAACCGACCCCAAAAGGAGCCCATGTATACCCTGGCCGTCATCATTCACGTGCTGGTCTGTTTTCTAATGATTGCGTCCATCCTGCTGCAATCCGGCAAGGGTGCGGAGATCGGCGCGGCCTTCGGCGGCTCCAGCCAGACGGTCTTCGGGAGCCGCGGCCCGGGCACATTTCTTAGCAAGGTCACCATCGCAGCCGCCATCATTTTCATGTTGACCTCCATCAGCCTGGCCATCCTGTCCAAAGAGCGGACCTTCTCCTCGACCGTGATCGACCTCAACAAGCCGGCTCCCGCTGCCCCGGCCCATCAGGACGGCGCCACACACGACGTCCCGGCGACCGGCACAGCGACGCCTTCGGCCTCAGAACCGACCAAGTAACAAAAAGCTAAGCGCATGGCTTATAGCGAACGGCTATGCGCAGATGTGCCGTTGGCAGAATTTCCCGGCAGGTCTCATCTCGGCTGTTCAATGGGTCTCTGCGCAAGACCGCAGGAAACCTGACGACTGCGGCCTACGCTTTTCGGGATGTCGCAAGGAAGCAGGCGACTGAGCGCGCGGCTAGGAGCCTTTAGCAACCGACGTCAGACGCGGGTGAGCCACGCGGAGTGAGCCTTGTCCTCTCCGCGCACAATCTCGAAGAAAGTTTTTTGTAGTGACTTCGTGATGGGCCCTGGCTTTCCATTGCCAATCGTGCGCCCGTCCAACTCGCGCACTGGCGTCAGTTCTGCCGCAGTGCCAGTGACAAACACCTCATCGGCCACGTACATGGCGTCACGCGTGAACCGCTCTTCCGCCACGGGAATGTTCCGCTCCCTTGCCAGTTGCATGACGGCGTTGCGGGTGATGCCTTCAAGAATCGAGGTCAGCGGCGTCGTGATCAGCCGGCCACCGCGCACGATAAACACATTCTCCCCCGTCCCCTCAGCCACATAGCCGTCCGGGTCGAGCAGGATCGCCTCTTCGTAGCCGTCCGCCTTGGCCTCGCACTTGGCCATAATCGAATTGACGTAGTAGCCCGACACCTTGGCCCGCGTCAGGGACACATTGACATGATGACGGGTAAAGGACGAGATTTTCCCTCGAATGCCCTTCTCCAGCCCTTCGTCGCCCAGGTAGCTGCCCCATTTCCAGGCCGCGATGGCCACCTTGATCGGATTGTCGCCCGGAAAGAGCCCCATGGCGCCGTAGCCGATATAGACCAGCGGACGGATGTAGCAGGCGTCCAGCTTGTTGACCCGCACGGTTTCCACGATCGCGTCGGAGATCTCCTTCCGGTCAAACGGCATCGTCATCAGGCAGATGTGCGCCGATTCGAACAGCCGGTCCACGTGCTCAGGCAAGCGAAAGATGGCAGAGCCGCTCTTGCCCTTGTAGCAACGGATGCCTTCAAAGGCTGCGAGTCCGTAATGGAGAGAATGGGTCAGAATGTGGACGTTGGCGTCCGCCCATTTCACGAACTTCCCATCCATCCAGATTTTTTCACTTGGCTCCAGCATCGCGCGAACTATAACAGCGGCTGCGAAGAAGCGTCAAGCATTCGGCCGGAGTGATATGCGGGTTGATTCGCGGAAACAGCATCGCACTGCCGCGCCGCGCGTGTCACTATTTTTTGTCGAGTACGCACCACATTCGCCGCGTCTGCGATTTCTGGTCAGAAATTATCTGTCCCGTAAAGAAGCTCACATAGTAGGCCAGGATGTGATCGGACGGGTGCGGCGTTGAGGACCAGAAAATGTCCGACCGGATGTTCGAGAAGGGATGTCCGTCCGGCAGCGACGGATCGTTACGGCCAAGCTCAATGAGCATGGCTAGTTCGTCCTTGGTCGGCGCGCGCCAGCCTGTCTGACCGCCAACTGTCTTCGTCTTGCACCGCGTGACCGACGCGCTCCAGACATCAAACTCCTTGTCCGGCGCCTGTTCCCAAATCAGGCCGGTCTTGCTGTCCTTGACCGCCTCGCCATTTAACAGCGGCGTGAACCGGTCAGCAGCAGTCGCCACGCTGCCCACCTCCAACAGTATTGCGAAAACAATCACCCCACCGCGCACGAAGATTCTCTCCTTAAATGTGGTCGCATCATACGCCTCCGCCCGACCTCTGTGAAGCTGTCCCAAAGAGTCAAAATGAAAGCCGCCTGCGCTTGACACTCTGAAAGACCTCATGTTACAAACGAGGTCGCTCACGGACTAGTGAAGTCATCTTTAGGCCCACCAGTTGCCGTAAGCACTGAAACCGTTCTCAGTTTGAGGATGTTCAAAAAGGCCGACCCGCGCGAGTGCAGTGCGCGAAAAGCCGAGGTGTACTGCGTCTAAGTACGTTGGGGCGGGACGCAAGCGAGAACACCGCTGGCGGGGATTTTCACCATCCTGCAAGAAGGCATAAGATGTACGCAATTGTTCAAACAGGTGGGAAGCAGTATCGGGTTCAGCCCGGCGAAGTGCTCCAGGTTGAGTCCCTTCCGGGTAACGCCGGCGATACGGTCGAGTTGAAACAGGTTTGCTTAATCAACGGCGACAAGGGGCTTCAAGTAGGCACGCCCTGGGTGGACAGGGCCTCAGTGAAAGCGGAAATCGTCCGTCAGGGCCGCACCCGCTCGATCATGATTTTCAAGAAGCAGCGGCGGAAAAACTACCGGCGAACCAAGGGACACCGGCAGGGTTTCACGCAGCTTCGCATCACGGCAATTTCAGCGTAGCGAAACCGGGACGCGCCGGTCGTGAAGCGTCAAGCCCAACACTAAACGAAATCTGCTTCACGAAATACGAGGAACGTAAACCATGGCAACAAATAAAGGCGGCGGATCTACCAGAAACGGCCGTGACAGCAATCCCCAGTATCTCGGCGTGAAAGCGTACGGCGGTCAGACGGTACCCGCCGGCACGATCATCGTCCGCCAACGCGGCACTAAGTTTTTTCCCGGATTCAACGTGGGCGTTGGCAGGGACCACACGATCTTTGCCCGCATCGCTGGCGTCGTTAAGTTCGAAGGGGAACGCGCTCGTCGGCGGGTTAGCGTCTACCCGTCTGAGTCCTAACCACGCCTTTCTCGCGGCTTCTTCCAGAATCTCGCTAAATCCGCTATCCTCTCCCCAGCCGCGTTCAGGCGGCTGGGTCGCGCTATTGGAATTTCTATGTTTGTTGATGAAGTCAAAGTTTTCGTGAAAGCCGGGTGCGGCGGCAACGGCGTGTGCAGTTTCCGACGGGAGAAGTTCGTCCCGCGCGGCGGACCTGACGGCGGCGACGGCGGCAACGGCGGCAACGTTATTATGGTCGCCTCACGGCGGCTGACGACACTACTCGACCTTCGCTACCAGCAGCAGTACGAAGCCGGGAACGGCGGCAACGGCGGCGGCTCCCGCTCGCACGGAAAAACCGCGCCCGACGTTGTCATTCCGGTTCCATTGGGCACGATCATCAAGGACGGGCAGACCGCCGAAATCCTGGCTGACCTGACGGCGGAGGGCCAGCGCCACGTCGTCGCACGCGGGGGGCGCGGCGGGCGTGGCAACTCGCACTTCGCGACGTCGACCGTGCAGGTCCCCACGCGCGCCGACCCCGGCACACCTGGCGAGGAACGTTGGCTGCATCTCGAATTGAAACTGCTGGCCGATGTCGGCCTCGTCGGATTTCCCAACGTGGGCAAGTCCACGCTGATCGCGGCGATTTCAGCCGCACGGCCCAAAATCGCCAACTACCCGTTCACCACACTCGTGCCGAACCTTGGCGTTGTGGCAGTGGACGACGAACAGAGCTTCGTTATCGCTGATATTCCGGGCCTCATCGAGGGCGCGCATGAGGGGAAAGGCCTTGGTACGCAGTTTCTCCGGCACATCGAGCGAACGACGTTTCTGCTTCACCTCGTGGACATCTCTGAGTGGGCCGATGATCCGGTTGAGAGCTTCGAGACACTGCGCCGCGAACTGACCGCCTACGATCCCTCGCTCAAAACGCGGCCCTTCGCAATCGTCGGTACCAAACTGGATCTCAAGGGTAAGGGTACGCGGCTTGACGAATTGAAGGCTTTTTGCAAAAAGCGGCGGTTCAAATTTTTTGCGGTATCGTCCGCCACGCGCGAGAGTCTGGATCAGTTAGTCCAGTACATAGGCCGGCGCGTCGCCACGCTGAGGGCTGAATGCGAGACCGTCTCTTAAAAGACGCGACACGTGTCATCGTGAAGATTGGCAGCAGCCTCGTGGCGTCCAAGGGTATCGGTTTGCGTCCGGAGCGGATCGAGCAGCTCGCCGCTGACATTGCCGCACTCAAGAAAAGCGGCCGCGACGTGCTGGTCGTCTCGTCCGGCGCCATTGTCTCCGGCATCCGCAAACTCGGCCTCACGGCCTACCCAAAGAACCTGCCGGAGAAGCAGGCCGCCGCCGCCGTCGGCCAGAGCCGGCTCATGTGGGCCTATGAGAAAGCCTTCGAAGCGCTCGGGCAGAAGGTCGCGCAGGTTCTGCTGACGCAGCAGGACCTGGCGGATCGTAAGCGGTTCATGAACGCCCGGAACACGCTCACCGCCCTTCTCGAATTCGGTGTGATCCCGATCATCAACGAAAATGACACGGTCGCCGTGGAGGAAATCCGCTTCGGCGACAACGACAACCTGGCCGCGCTCGTCGCACATCTTATTGACGCAGACCTACTGGTGATTCTTTCCGACGTGGCCGGACTCTACACGGAGGACCCACGCACGAACAACCAGGCTACGCTGATTCCGGTGGTCGCCGACATCACGAAAGATATCGAGCGGCGGGCTGGTGCTACGCAGAGCTTCGAAGGCACTGGCGGCATGGCTACCAAGATTCAGGCGGCCAAGAAAGTCGCTGAATACGGTGGCGCCACGCTCATTCTGAGCGGCGAGCCGTCCGGACTCCTACCATCCATTTTCGACGGGGCTGAAGCCGGCACGATCTTTCTGCCGAAGGGCAAGCGGCTGACCAGCCGGAAGCACTGGATCGCCTTCACGCTCAAAGCCAAGGGCCAGCTCACGCTCGACGACGGCGCGATTGACGCCCTCGTCAAGCGGGGCAAGAGCCTGCTGCCCTCCGGCATCACGGCCGTGAGCGGCGAGTTCAACGCCTGCGATGCCGTGGCCTGCGTGGACCGCCATAAAAAAGAAGTCGCTAAGGGGCTGGTGAATTTTTCTTCGGACGCACTGAAGCGGATCAAAGGCATGAAAACCGCCGAGATTCAGAAAGTCCTTGGCACACAGGAATACGATGAAGCGATCCACCGCGACAACCTCGTGATCCTCTGAAGGTCGAGGGTGAGGCTGCGTACGGAGATGAAAAAACTATCCTCGTTTCACCCTTAACCTTAACCTGCCCTATGCGCATTGGCTTATTTGGCGGCACATTCAATCCCATCCATAACTGCCACCTGACAATTGCGACACAAGTTCGCACCCGCTTTGCTCTTGATCAAGTTCTGCTCATTCCCGTCGGGGATCCGCCGCACCGATCGAACCGTGATCTGGCGCCGGCTGCGCACCGCCTTGAAATGGTCCGGCTGGCTATTGCCGGCAACCCGACCCTTGCCGTTTCCGATGTTGAAATCCGTCGTCCCGAAAAATCCTATTCGATCGATACCGTCCGGATTCTGCGCCATCAGTATGGTGCCGGGGTAGACCTCTATTTCATTCTCGGCCTTGACGCCTTTCTTGAATTCCCCAGCTGGCGGCAGGCCCCGGAGTTATTGGCGCTCTGCCATTTCGTCGTCGTGTCCCGCATGGGCGTCTCTTTCGTGCCGCTGGCAGACCGCCTGCCCCTGCCGAAGCTCTCCCGCCAGGCGCTCGAAGACCTGGATCGTCGAGTGACCGACCGACTCGACGTCCCGGTCCCCGGCGGCACGAGCCTAGCCCTGCTGTGTCTGCCACCCTGCGATATTTCAGCCTCGGACATTCGGCAGCGGATTCACAGCCGGTCCGACGTCGCCTTATTGTTGCCGGCCTCTGTCAAATCTTATATAATGGAGCATAACCTTTTTCAGGAGGAGCTCAATCGTCCCGGATTCTAAGGCTAGGGCCCTCGCTATCGCGCACGCGTCGCTCGAGAAAAAAGCTGACGACGTCGTGGTCCTTGATGTTGGGAAGCTCACCTCCGTAGCCGATTATTTGGTAGTCTGTTCGGGCGGGTCGGACCGCCAGGTTCGCGCCATCGCGGATCACATCGATGGCAGCCTTGCCCAGCAACAGATCTCCCCCCTCAGCATTGAAGGCCTCTCCTCGTCGCAGTGGGTGTTGCTGGACTATGGGGATGTGATTGTGCACATCTTCCGCGCTGATATCCGCCATCACTACGCGCTCGAACGCCTCTGGAGCGACGCAGCACAGACGCGCGTCACTGATACAGAACCTGCGTCGGCTCTGGCCGCCGCAACGGCGCCCGCACGCGCCGGATGGTCCCGCACACGGGAGCATCGCTAGGTTATGCTGCGCCTGCTGCTCACCGTCTTCGTCGTGATCGTGGCCGTTGTGCTGGCCTTTCGATTCCACGAACTCAACCCAAACTCCGTGACGCTCCGCTTGAGCGCTGGCGCCGGATACGAACTTAGCCTCGCCTCGCTGGTCCTGCTGTCCATTGCCATCGGCGCTGGACTGGCCTCGTTGCTCGTCGGCATTCGCGAAACGATTCACGCCATCATGAACTTGCGCGGCGACCGGCTGCTCCGGCGTAAAAGCAAGGTCGCGACCCTGCACCGCGAAGGGACCAATGCATTTCTCTCGAAGCGGACGGCGGAGGCCATCGGCCTCTTCCAGAAGTGCCTCTCACTCGACCCCAACCATGTGGACTCCCTGCTGTGGCTGGGCAACATCTACCGGACGGAAAAGAATTACACTGAAGCTATCCGGCTCCATCGCAAGGCGCGCAGCATCGAGGAGGGCAACATCGCAGTGTTGCTGACCCTGGTCAAGGACCTCGAAGACGCCAAACGGTTTGAGGAGGCCCTCCAAGTCCTTCGTGACATTCTCAAGCTGGACTCCGCCAACCTGACGGCGCTGATGAGCAAACGCGACCTGCTTATTCGCCTGGAATCGTGGCACGAGGCACTGGAGATCCAGCACCGCCTGATGAAGGCGCACCTGACGGAAGCCGGCCAGCAACGGGAACGTACCGAGCTCGTCGGCCTGACCTATGAGGTCGGCCGGCACCTGCTCGAGCGTGGCAAGCCAGACAAGGCCCGCCACTATTTCCGTGCGGCCATCAAGCGGGACAAGCAGTTCCTGCCGGCCTACATCGGCCTTGGCGAGATCCTGGTGCAGGAAGGCAAAACGAAGAACGCCGCAGAAATTTTCGAAAAAATCTATACCAAAACGGGCAATATGGTTCTCCTGCACCGTCTGGAAGAACTCTATCTGGAGATGGGCGAGCCCGGTGAGATTATCCGCGTCTACCAGCAGGCCATCCAGCGGGATCCCCGCAGTCCAGCGCTCAAGTTTTATTTGGGCAAGCTGTTCTACCGCTTGGAGATGGTGGACGAAGCCTACGATCTGCTCTCCGGTCTGGAGGGACCATCGGACCAGATGGCCGACTACCACAAAATCATGGCTAATTTGTATCTGCGCAAGCAGCAGATGGATCTGGCCATAGACGAATTGAAGAAGGCCCTTGGCTTCAGGAAAAGGGTCGTCGTGCCCTACCGCTGCACCCAGTGCCAGCATGAGTCCGCCGACTGGTCGGGCCGCTGCAGCCGCTGCGGTGCGTGGAATTCGTTCGTGGCGTTGCCCTGGGTGGACGCCTCCAGCGGGGCCACGCAGGCCGACGAACGCCAGAGCGAACCCCGGTCCATCGCCTACCGCGGCATTGGAACGCCCTACGAAACCTTATGAAAGGAACCGCGCCGATGACTGCGTACCAGACCTATGCTGAGAAAGCGCTCCGCGACGAAGTCCTGACGCGTACTGAGTGTCGGGACGTGCTGGCGACGCCGGATGCCCGCGTGATGGATCTGCTGTCAGCCGCCTTCACAGTGCGCGAACGCTATTTTGGCAGGAAAGTCCGCCTCCAGATGCTGCTCAACGCCAAGAGCGGCGCTTGCCAGGAGGACTGCGGCTATTGCTCCCAATCATCCGCGTCCACTGCTGACATTGAACGGTACGGGCTGGTTTCAAAGGAGTCGATGCTGGACGGCGCGCGCCGCGCCGCTGCCTCCAAGGCGCAGCGCTACTGCGTCGTCATCAGCGGGCGCGGCCCGAGCGACCGGGAGATCGAAGCCATCGCGGACGCAGTTCGCGCCGTCAAGCGGGAGATTCCCATCCAGGTCTGCTGTTCCATGGGATTGTTGAACGAGTCCCAGGCCCGTGCGCTGAAGGCAGCCGGCGTGGATCGCATTAATCACAACCTCAACACCAGCGAGGCCTACCATCCGTCCATCTGCACGACGCACACCTACAAGGACCGCCTCGACACGATCGAGCATGCCCGCGCTGCTGGACTGGAAATCTGCTCCGGCGGCATCATCGGCATGGGCGAGCAGGACGAGGACCTGATCGATCTGGCGCTAGCGCTGCGCGAGGTCCGACCGGATTCCATCCCCTTAAATATGCTGCACCCGGTTGAGGGAACGCCACTGCAAAACTGCAAACACCTGACGCCGCAACGCTGTCTGAAAATTTTCAGCCTCTTCCGATTCCTGCACCCGCGCACAGAACTGCGCGTGGCGGGTGGGCGCGAGTTCAACCTCCGCTCGCTCCAACCGATGGCCCTCTACGCCGCCGACTCCCTCTTCGTGAACGGTTACCTAACCACTCCGGGCCAGCTCGCGCCAGATGCCTGGAAGATGATCACCGACCTGGGCTTTGAAATCGAAGTGGACTACGCTTCGCAGAAGTGCTGAAATCAGCCCTCAGCCCGATAAATGGAAGCCGCCCGCTCCCCCATTCATAGTTCTACGCTCACTCGTACCTAAGCCCGTTCACAACCGATTGGTTTGACGCCCACACGGCCGGCAGATAACTGGCCACCAACGCCACGCCGACCGCCAATACGACGCCCTCAAGCACCAGCCAGGCGGGAAACTGGAACTGGATGGTCCAGCCAAAGGATTGCTTGTTAACCACGTGAATCAGCACCAGGGACATCAAGACCCCGCCGGCCACGCCCAGAGCAGCGCCTAACGCACCGAGATAGAGACCTTCCCAGAGAATCAACCGCCGAATCTGCCTGGCGCTGGCGCCGATTGCCCGCAGCGTGGCCAGTTCGCGCTGCCGCTCCAGCACCGATGTCAGCAGCGTATTAACGATACCCAGCAGCGCGATTGCCACCGCGATGCACTCTAACGCATAGGTTACCCGGAAGGTCCGATCAAAGATCGCAAGAATTTCACGCCTGATCTCCGCATTGGAAATCGTCACACTCTGTCCGACCTGTCCCATGACCTCGTCCACCCGCCTCCGCACCGTGGCGGCATTAGCGCCCGGCATTAGATAGACCGCAATGACCGTCGTCGTGTCGTCATCCCACAGCGACCGATAAAGCGAGCGATCCATGACCAGCTTGCCACCATCAGTCGCGTAATCGTAGAACACGCCCATTACGGGAAATGACCGCTCGCCTTTAGGTGTCCTGAGTGCGATCGCCCCACCAACCTGCACGCCCAGTTTGCCGGCCAGCACCTCCGACACCACGACGCCCTGCTCCGATACGGCCCGGTGCAACCGCTCCGTCGAGTCGCCCTCCAGAAACAGATAGCGGCTCCTTTCAGCGTGCACCCGCAGGTCCCGCGCGACCAGCGAAACGGGCCGGCCATCAATCTCGACGGACACGTCCCGGTACGTGTCCACGGCTGCCACGCCGGGGACGGCAGCCGCCAATTCGCGCCAGGCGAGCGGCAGCCTCTTGGTCCGCGTGCCGTTGTCTTCACCTGCCAGCCAGTCGGGAGACGCCACGACCAAATCGGCCATCACCGTCTGATTGATCCAGGCCTCGACCGTCTGGCGAAAACTCTGGATCATGATCCCGACGCCCAGCATGATCGCAATACCCACCATCAATGCCGACACGGTGATCGCATTGCGCCCGGGCGCGCGCACGATCTGCCCGGCCGCGATGAGCCCCAGGACGCCCAGCTCGCCCGAGCGCGCCGTCTGCACGCGCGTCGCCAACACGCCGCCACGTTGCACCAACAACGGTGCCAGACAGGAGAGACCCAGCAACAGGCACAAGGCTGCCGTGTAGCCAAAGACCGGCATGCCGTGGACCGGGCCCGGGATCGCCAGTACGCCGGCTAGCGCCAGACACCCGACACCAAACCAGGCGAATACACTCAGGTGAACGGTTTGCGTCTGTTCGTATTCGCCTGGCGCCAGGGCCCGGGCCGGCGCGGTGCGGGCCGCGTTCCAACTCGGCGCCAATGCCCCCAACACGGCGACTGCCGCACCGATGAGTCCGCCTTCGCACAGCAGCGCCAGCGTGAGCGGCATGGTTACGTCCACGGCCCCCACCGGCGCATAGAGATCCGATACGGTGCGCCCCATCAACAAGACCAATCGCTGCGCCAACAGCACGCCCCCTCCGCTGCCTAGCATCCCGCCAATCACACCCATCACCGCCGCTTCGACGGCGAACAGCACACCAATGTCGGCACGTGAGCAGCCTACGGCACACAGAATACCAATCTCACGTCGGTGCCGGACGACCGAATAGTCAACCGTGTTGTAGATAAGAAACAAGCCAATCAGCAGACCAACGCCGCTGAGCGTCGCCAGATTGAGCTGGAAGGATCGTACCATCCGTTCCACTTGCTCATTGCGACGTGCTGGGCGCTGGACGGTCAGCGGCGGCGGGAGCGCGGCGGCAATGGCCGCCGCCACGTCAGATGTCGAACGGGCAGGATCCGTCACCAGATCGATCCGGTCCAGTTTGCCGAGCGATCCAAACAGCGATTGTGCGGCGGCAATGTCCATCACCGCCAGGCGTTCCCACGCCATGTGGATCCCCGCCTCTGACTCCACCACGCCGCGTACCACGAGTCGGTGCACTGACGTTCCAATGCGCACATCGAGCGCATCGCCTGCCGCAAGCTCCCAGTCAGACGCCAATTGCGCGCCGATGAAGACCGCGTTCGGCTCCAGCAGCGGATCAAGGGTCAGCGCCGCCCCCTCTCTGGTCCGGATCCGGAACGATCGGAGGTCTGCCGTTTCGAGCAGATCAAACCCCAGCACCGTGAGCGAGCGTCCCTGCTGCGCCCCCGACGCCACGCGCACCCCCTGCTGAAGGACCGGCGAGGCCGAGACAACCCCCGGTATATTCCGCAACAGGCCGATGACCCGCTCGTCCACGCCCAACTCACTGCCGGAGACCTCAAGCGTGGCTTTTCCGGCCACCGTAAGCACCGTCTCCTGAAACGATCGCAGCACCTCCACATTAGCCGTGCGGATGGCGACCGACACCGCCACGCCCAGCGCGATGCCGAGCACGGTCATTACCGTGCGGATCGGCCGCTTTACCAAATGGGACCGGGCAATCATCAAAAACGCTGTCAGCATTTTGTCGCCCCCAGCCCCTTCAGGAGTCCTACGTATTTACCGATACGGAACGTGTGCTAGATTTTATCTACTGTAATCTTCAGCACCATCCTTGATATGGAGGAAGGGCTCGGTGCTGTTTGTACAGCGCAAGACGAGGTGTTAGACAGGTTCCAATCAGGCGGCTGCCTCCCGCCCTGACGTCTCGTCACAAGCAAATTCTCTGCCTTGTAGCCGAAAGACTGACGAATTGTGAAATCGGAAACCGTTGCGGTTCACCGATGCAATCCGATGCAGACGCTGAAAGTCCGGAATGTGGCGCCACGGCTCCAGCAGGCTCTCGTACTAGGCTGTCGGCCAACTAACTTTCTGTCGTGACGGGCCCTTATAATCCCCTCAATTTTCCGATGCAGGCGTCCGGAGAGGCATAACCCTTCTTCTCAAGTACCGCGGCCAGTTCGGCCTGGATACGGCCGAAGACGCCCAGCCCCTCGTCCACCAGCACGGTTCCAATTTGCACGGCCGAAGCGCCACAGAGGAGATGTTCGAATACGTCCTGCCCGGACACCACGCCGCCAGTGCCGATGATCGGCAGCTGCCCCTTGAAACGCGTCCAGAAGGCGTGGACATTGGCGAGCGCTACGGGCTTGATGAGCGGCCCGCCAAGGCCGCCGAATCCACCTTTCGGCTTAATCACCACGGTTTCCGTTGCCGGATCCAGGACTAACCCGTTACCGACTGAATTGATGAGTGACAGAAAATCCACGCCTGTGCGCCTGAGTACCTGCGCCATGGCATCGTGGTGCGCGGGATCGAAATAGGGCGGCAACTTCACGCCCATCGGTACGGTGATGACCTTCCGCACCCGTGTGATCAGCCGCTCCGATGCCTCCAGGTCGTAGCCGATCTGCGGCTTTCCCGGAATATTGGGACACGACAAATTCACTTCGATCAAGTCCGGCTTGCTGGCGTTGATGGCGGTCGCAATCGTGAAAAAATCGTCCTCGCAGAGGCCGGCCACGCTGGCGATCACCGGCTTGCCAAATGATTTGAGTCGCGGAATGAGCTCTGCGTAGGCACGATAGCCCAGATTGGGTAGACCCATCGAATTGATGGAGCCCCCAGGGAAGGCATAGTACCGGGGCGTCGGATTGCCCTGCCGCGATTCGACCGTCATGGATTTGGTGACGATCGCCCCGGCTTCAGACCGTCCCAGTGCCTCCAATTCCTCTCGCGTCACACAGAGGGCACCCGCCGCATTCATCAGGCAGGTAGGAAACCGCACGCCCGCGATGGTGACAGAGAGATTGGGGCTCACGCGGTCACCTCTAATCGGCCGTCCCGCATTCGGCAGATCCGGTCGGCGCTCCGCGCCGCCTCTTGGCTGTGCGTGACGAGCAGAACGGTTTGCTTCAATTCCTTCGACAGGGACCGTAGCAGGGCGATGATGCTCTCCCCGCTCTGCGAATCCAGATTGCCCGTTGGCTCGTCGGCCAGAATCAGCCTTGGCTTGTGCACGAGCGCCCGCGCAATGGCCACCCGCTGCTGCTCGCCCCCGGACAATTCACCGGGCCGGTGTTGCCCGCGCTGTTCCATACCGACTCGCGTCAGACTATCGGCCACGCGTGTCCGAACGGTCCCACGGGGAGCGCCCTGGAGCAACAGCGGCAACGCGACATTTTCCTCCGCGGTCAGCGTGGGCAGGAGATGAAAAGACTGGAAGACCATGCCGATGAGCGAGCGCCGCAGTTCTGTCCAATCGCCATTCGACAGAGCGCGGGTCGACCGCCCGTCAAGCTGCACCTCCCCCGATGTCGGATGGTCAAGCCCCGCCACCAGATTGAGCAGCGTGCTCTTGCCGCATCCGCTGGGCCCCATCAGAGCGCAAAACTCGCCGTCTTTCACATGCAAACTGACATCCCGGAGCACCGGCACATCAGCTTCAGCACGGCGATACGATTTTGAGACATGCTCAAGTCGGATCACGGTGCCGCCTGCGATGACTGCCATGACATTAGTCCCTCATACCATACCCGCTCGCGCCCTCACAACCAGATGGATCGGAGTCGTTACGGATCAATGTTGAACGTTCAATTTTTAATTTTCAATTCAATATTCGGCACCCGACAGTGAAGATTTCATATAAGAGTTTCCACCATGCCACTGTTTTTCTAAGTTATAGATTTTAAAGGATTGCCCCTTGGCGGGGCCAGATGATTTAAACCTCGGACTCCTGAGCCAAGAATACGGCAGAACACGCTGCGAGGCCGGGGCCACGGAGGTTTACGTCGGCGCCCTCGCGAAAACGGTTTGCCCGATCTCCCAACGATACGCACGGCCCGCCAGTGTCATGTATTGTCATGCGGAATAGCTTGACATTTTTCTGACCTGCTTCTATCGTCAGTTCTTGGTGTTTAGGATCCGGACAAGCACGACGATGGCCGCATCCACACAGAACGATTTACTGACAGCGGCGGAAACCTGCCGCCACCTCAAGGTCACGCCGCGCACGCTCTATCGGTACATCCAGAACCGCCACATGCCGGCCTTTAAGCTGGGCAAGGAGTGGCGGGTCGTGCGCTCCGATCTGGACCAGTGGTTGTGCAGCCAGCCCCCTGCACAACATCGTTCAGTCTGAAAGGACGTTCGCGCGAATGTTTTCCGGCGAGTACAGTTGCAAATTGGACGAGAAAGGTCGCTTCCTTGTACCGACCCTCCTGCGCGAACAGCTCGAAGCCGAGGGCAACGGCGTCGTGTTTCTCAAGGGACCGGAACGCGCGCTTTGGGCCTACTCGCCGGCCGAATGGGACAAGGTGCTGGAACGGACGCGCGCGAAGCTCGACGAAGACCAGAGCCGGCTGTTCATGCACTTCGTCGTCGCGGAAGCCGGGACGTCCGACGTAGACAAGGCCGGGCGCATTCTCATCCCCGGCAAACTTCGCAAACTGATCCCCGTGGAAGACGATCAAGAAATCGTGATCATTGGCCTCTACAACCATCTCGAAATCTGGAACCCCTCCGAGTGGCGGCGCTATGTCAGCACCTCGGAAGACAAGCACGAACAGAACCTGAACAAGATTCTGAATCTTCTGTAATCCTTTGCCGCGACGCGCACTCAGACGCCTCAGCCATCCCGCGCCAGTGCCCGTGCGCCTGACCTCCTATCGAACCGGCGCGGCAGCCTCCTCCGCGCGCCCGATCATTCCCGTTGCCATACCGCGCACGAAGCGGATACACCCGGCGCTGGCGGGTCTCCCGACGCAGGCAAAGCACAGAGCCGTAGCCTTTCACGCAGCCGTCGCACCGGACCGACTGACGATCACGTTGCCGGTACCGCCCAGCATCAATCATCAATATGCGACTGTGAACAATCGGCGGCTTCTATCCGCGGAAGGGCGCGGGTACAAGTCAGAGGTCGGACACCATGTGCTGGTGGCCCTGGCCAAATCCCCGCACCGCGAGACGCTGCGGCACACACTGCAGACGAACTATCTATCTCTGGCTGTCCGGTTCTATTTCGCCTCGCCGCTCCGGCGTGACGTGGACAGCGGCCTGAAGATCACCCAAGACGCCCTCTGCGAGGCCTTGGGCATCAACGACAACCGAGTCCTGGAAATCCACCTTTACAAAGCCCTGGACACCACCTATCCCCGCATCGAACTGGCCCTGACTACGATTACCCGATAGTCCAGGTCCATTTCACTCGTATCTCAACGCATCAATCGGATTCAATCGTGACGCTTTGTTGGCCGGGTACAGCCCAAAGAACAGACCAACGACAAGCGAGAAGGCGAAGGCAGAGACGATGGATTCGACCGAGATGATCGTCGGCCATCCGGCAATCGCCGTCGTCATACGCGCCGACAGCACACCCATCACGATCCCCAGCAGCCCGCCGAAGAGACTCAATGTCATAGCCTCGATCAGAAACTGCAAAAGAATATGACGCCGCTTGGCGCCTACGGCCATCCGCACGCCAATCTCGCGCGTCCGCTCCGTCACGGACACTAAGAGAATATTCATGATGCCGATGCCGCCAACGAGCAACGAGATGGAGGCGATGGCAAACATCATGACCGTAAGCGTCTGCCCCGTCCCCTCCTGCACCGAGGCGATGTCGACCTGCGTGCGGATGGTAAAATCATCCGCCTGCTCGGGCTGGAGCCTGTGCCGCGCCCGCAGCACCTCGCGGATCTGCGCGTCGGCCTCCGGCAGATCTTCCGTCCGGTCAGTGGAGGCGAAGATGGCCCCGATGGAGCCAAGGAACTGTGTCCCCAGCACTTTCCGCTCTGCTGTGGTAAAGGGGATGAAAACAATGTCGTCTTGATCCGTCCCCTGCGCTGACTGGCCTTTGGGAGACAACACACCGATCACCGTGAAGGGCACATTCTTGAGCCGGATAGTCGCCCCCACCGGCTCCTCGCCTGGTTCGAACAGATTGCCTACGACCGTCTGCCCCACCAGCGCCACGCGTGCGGCCACGTCCATGTCCATCTGCGTAAAGGGCACCCCGCTCGCAAACAACCAATCCCGCACCATCAGATAGCTGGGAGAAATCCCATTGACCGGCGCATTCCAGTTCTTGTTGCCGTAGACAATCTGCATCACGTCCCGCTTACCCCAAGCTGTATCGGTCAGTAGCGGGACCCGTTTTTTCAAGTCCAGCGCGTCGGCCACGGTGAGCGTCACTCCGCTACCCTGCCCGCCGCGCACGCCGCCCGTCGTCGTGGCGCCGGGCAGGATGATGATGACGTTGGTCCCCATGCTGGCCACCTGCGAGCGCACGACGGCCTTGGCGCCTTCGCCGATGCTGGTCATGGCGATGACCGCGCCGACGCCGATCACGATACCCAACACCGTGAGGCCAGCGCGCAGGCGATTACGTCCGAGAATACGAAAGGCCGTGGTGACGGTGAGCAGAATGAACGCGCCCATCTGGAGCCCCCATCAGTCGAGAAGCGAAAATCGTGAAATGTCAGAAGCTGGAATCATGTCCCCGGCCTCCCCATGCGTCTACCGCTTCACGCTAAACGTCTCATGCATCTTCACCCAATCTTCCTGCACCTGCCCGTCCTTGATGACGATTTTGCGAGCGGCATAGGCCGCGATGTCCGGCTCGTGCGTCACGACCAGCACGGTCATGCCGTCCTGCCGATTGAGACTTTCGAGGACAGCCATAATCTCGCGACTAGATTCAGTGTCGAGGTTACCGGTCGGCTCATCGGCAAGCAGGAGTGTGGGCATGGTCACCAGCGCCCGGGCGATGGCCACTCGCTGCTGCTGACCGCCGGAAAGCTGCGCTGGATAGTGGTGCTCGCGTCCAGACAATCCCACGCGCGCCAGCGCCTCCACCGCCTTGGCCCGCTGCTCGCGCAGCGAGAGCCCGCGATAGAACAGCGGCAACTGTACGTTCTCCAGCGCGCTAGTTCTTGGAATTAGATTGAAATTTTGGAAGACGAAACCGATCCGATGGTTGCGGAGCTCGGCCAGCTCATCGGTCTCCATCCGCCCGACGTCGATCTCGCCCATCCGGTAGCTGCCACGGGTGGGCGTGTCAAGGCACCCGACGATGTTCATGAAGGTAGATTTGCCGGAGCCGGACGAGCCCATGATCGCCACGAACTCGCCCTGGTCAATGGAGACGGTGAGGCCGCGCAGCGCCTGCACTTCCAGGTCGCCAAGCCGGTAGATTTTCCAGACGTCCTGACAGTCGATTAAGGACGCCACGTGCGTACCTCGTTGTGCGTGAAGCGTGGCGCGAGGGCAGGACCACGTGGATGCACAACTAAGAACGAGCGACGCTTCACGGGGTCACAACCCGCGATCCCGTCCGCCTGGCCGCCGCGGTTGATGCGGCCCCCCGCCACCGAACCCCGGAGGTAGATTATTCGACCGCGTGGACTTCAGCGCTTCCAATCCGACGATGATGGAATCGCCCTCCTTGAGGTCCCCACTGGTGATTTCGGTGACCAGTCCATCAGAAATCCCAGTCTGCACCGCCACCGGCTTCGGATCACCGGACGCATTCATTTTCCAGACTGTCTTCGCTCCGCTCCGCTCTTTGAGCGGCGCCGCCCCCGGATGGCCAGATGACCCGCCCGCGCCCTCGGTCATTTTGGGCGGCACAAAGCGCAGCGCGGAGTTCGGCACTTTCAATGTGTCGTCCTTGCGCGCGACGACAATGGAGACGTTCGCCGTCATGCCTGGCTTCAACTGCAGGCCCGTATTATCCACGTCGACGACAACGTCGTAGGTCACCACGTTCTGCACGCTGATCGGCGAGTTGCGTACCTGGCGGATCTTGCCCTGGAACCGCTGGCCCGGATAGGCGTCCACCGTGAACGCAACCTCCTTCCCTTCCGTGATGCCGCCGATGTCGGCCTCGCTCACGTTCGCGTTCACCTGCATCTTCGTCAAATCCTGAGCGATCATGAACACCACAGGGATGGACATGCTGGCATTTATCCGCTGCCCGACTTCGACCAGACGCGAGATGACGATGCCGTCGATGGGTGCCTTGATGACGGTATAGGTCAGGTCGAGCTCGGCCGCCTCCAGCGCCGCTTGTGCCTGCTTGACCGCGGCTTCCGCCACGGCCAGTTGCGCCATCGCGCCTTCGTGAGCGGTCACAGCCACGTCTACATCGTTCTGCGAAACAAACTGCTGTGTGATGAGGGACTGCACCCGGTCAAGCTCGCGCTTGCGTTGCAGGAGATCGGCCTTGGACTTGAGCACTGCCGCCTTAGCGTTGGCCAGATTCGCCGACGCCTGGTCGCGCCGCGCACGGTACGGGAAGGGGTCGATGCGGGCGACCACGTCGTTCTTCTTCACGACGGAATTGAAGTCCGCGTGAAGGCTTTCTACCATGCCCGTCACCTGGCTGCCGACCTGGACCATTGTCACAGGATTAATCGTACCGGTCGCATTGACGACCGACACGATCGCGCCCCACTCGACCGGCACGGTCTTGTAGCGGACAGGAATCTTCCGCTCGCCGCTAAAAAATACGTAGCCCCCTATGGCCACGCCCACCGCGAGAATGCCAGCGATCCAAATCACTTTCCGTGTCATGCTGTGGTATCCATACACACTGTGCTTGCACTCATTGTGCAGCCAAACCGGCTCAAACGCAACAGGCCATCCGCCGGGTGGAGAATGGCCTGCGCAGCGCTGCGACCGCGGCGCCTATACGCCGCGAGAGTCCCCGTTGTTACTGGGAAGCAGTGATCCGATCCTTGATGGCGTCAAGCTTCGGCTTTGGCAATATGCCTCGCAAGACGAGTTCCTGTTTCACCTTGTAGGGCCGTCCGGCGACCACCTTGGCCGCCTCCTCCTGGGTGAGCCCGAGCATTTCGAGCTGCTTCGACAAGGCGGTATTGACGTTCACAAGCCCGGCAGCAGCCGGATCCGCAGGCGCAGAGGTCGGCACCGGCGCCACGGGAGCAGCGGGCGGCATCGGCACGGCCATCGGAGAGGCCGGCGGTTCCTTGATCGCCCTCTGGTACTTGGTCACCGTGGCTTTGAGCGAATCATTCTGCTTCTTCAGGGAGTCATTGACCTGTTTGAGCGCGCGGTTCTGCGCGGCGAGATCGCGCGAGCGCTGATCCAGATCACGCATGCGGGAATCCTTGCCGCCTCGTTCTTTGTCCAGACTGTCGTTTAGACGCTGCAACTCGGCGGAGGCTAGTTCGGCATCCGCCGTTAGTTTGCTCTTCTGATCCCGAAGACTTTTGACCTCGTCTTCGAGAGCCTTCTTTTGCAGCTGCACCCGCTCGGCCTTCTCTTTCGCCTCCTGGGTATCCGCCATCGCCTGCTCGTACTTACTCGAACTCACGCAGCCACTTGCGACCATCGCCGCTAGCGCCAGCACACCCATCACTGCTCCGCTTTTCATGTCTTCCTCCACCACCGACCAGAAAAAACTCCAAAACTTACGACTCTGTGTAGTGCATCCCATGAAATTTGTCAACCGAAACAATGATTTATCGTGTTTTCGGCTTCCGTGGCTGATGGGTCGCCCACTCGACAGGCCGGACAGACACAATACCGCTCAGCATCAGCCCTAAGCCCATCCCGCTTGGAAGGCCGGGCATTCGAAGAGTTGACGCCGCCCAACAACTCTGTGAAGATGCGCGCCGCCATGAATGTGTGGGGGCCGGAACTGGCTGTCATTCTCGGGATTGTTGAAGGACTCACCGAATTCCTGCCGATTTCTTCCACCGGCCATTTGATTCTCATCGGGCACTGGCTGGGTTTTACCGGCGAGACCGCGGCGAGCGTCGCGATTTCCATCCAACTGGGCGCAATCCTGGCCGTGGTCGTCTACGAGCGACAGAAACTGTCCGCTTTTTTCTCGCAGGCCCTAACGGAGCAGGCGTCGCTCAGAGCATCGTGCGGGACGACCGGTTGGATGGACGCGCTCACACAATCAATGACCCAGCACCGGAACCTCTGGTTTCTGATCGGCCTCTTCGTGGCCTTTCTCCCCGCAGCCGTCCTCGGTCTGCTAAGCCACCACTGGATTGAGACCCATCTGTTTAATCCGCGCACCGTTGCCATCGCCTCCATCATAGGCGGGGGCATCATCATGGGCGTGGAGGCGCTGAAACTCAACCCGCGCGTAACCCAGTTGGGGCAGGTCGGCGTGCGGACGGCTTTCTGGGTCGGCGTGGCCCAGTGCGTCGCCCTGATCCCTGGCGCCTCCCGTTCCGGCGCCACGATCATCGGCGCCCTGCTGCAAGGCATGGACCGCAAGACCGCAACGGAATACTCCTTTTTTCTGGCCCTACCGACATTGATCGCCGCAACCGGCTACAAGCTGTTGAAATCGGCAGCCACGTTTTCCTCGCACGACCTGATGGCGCTTGGGCTGGGCATGATCGTCGCGTTCTTCGTGGCTTGGGCGGTCATCGCCGGCTTCCTGACCTTTGTCCAGCGGCACAGCTTGATGGTCTTTGCCTATTACCGCATCGCCATGGGCGCACTAGTACTCTGGATCATTCCGTAGAGAGGAACTGTTGGGCTGCTGCTACCATGAAAGCCTACGCCCCCTGAGCGGCGGACAACAAAGACACGCTTCACTCCGACGTGATGAGGACCGATAAAGCGCCAGCGCTGCAACTGGCGAAGGGATACCTGCCCAGCTAAGCGAGGCCGATACGGCGGTCACAACCAAAGACGATCAGTACTGCTACACCCAGCCGATATTATTTTTCTCAACCGAAAAGCAGAAACAGTTCTACGCAAAGAGCGGATCTATCCTGCCGCTTTCCGCTTAAACTTTAGCTAATTCTTCAACTGTTGTGGCGCGGGCTCTGCTTCGTGCTTCTCGAAAGCCAAATGATAGACCAGGAAGCAGACGCCGGCACTGATGGCCGCATCGGCCACATTGAAGGCCGGCCAGTGATACGCACCAAGGTAGATATCCAGAAAGTCGATCACTTCGCCGAACCGCACACGGTCCAATAAATTTCCAATCGCCCCTCCGAAGACCGCCGCCACGCTGAGCTGCCCGATCCAATGCGTGGGCTTTAGCCGTACGAAGATCGTGCTCAATAAAACCAGCGCAAGGATGGACGTCACCCCAAAAAAGGCCAGCCGAAACCCGCTGCTGCTGGACGCCAGAATGCCAAAGGCCGCGCCGGGGTTGCGGATGTAGGTGATGCTGAAGAAATCTGGCACCACCGGAATGGACTCGTGCAGCCGCATGGACTGCGTGATCTGGAGTTTCGTCGCCTGATCGAGCAACACGGTGATGACGCTGACCAACCCCAGCAGCACGTAACGGGCCGTCGGCTTACTCACTGGATTACCTCCACGCAGCGGTCGCAGAGGGTCGGATGATCCATGAACGTCCCAACCGCCGGCCGGTAGTTCCAGCAGCGCTCGCATTTGCTGCCTTTAGCCTTAATGATTGTGACAGCAAAGTCTGGCTTGAGTGGCAGATTTGTGACTGGCTTCAGATTAACCTGTGACACAATGAACAAACTCGGGAGAATATCTTTATGACGGTCCAGAAGTTTAAATTTGTCTGGATTAGCTTCAATCAGCACTTCCGCTTCCAGTGAGGACCCAATAGTTTTGTCCTTGCGTTGGATTTCCAATTTGGCCTGTACGTCAACTCGAACTTCCAACAGTTTCTCCCACTGCGCTGCAAGTTCCTTGGCTGGCTTACCATCTGTCCATTTCGGAGAGGCCTCCGGGAACGATGCCAAATGCACGCTGGCCGCCTCCTTGCGTGCCGCCTCTGGCAACATCTGCCAGATTTCATCTGCCGTGAAGCTCAGCACTGGTGCCATGAGCTTCGTTAGCGCCACCACCACATCATACAAGACGGTCTGCGAGCTACGCCGCTCGTGCGCGTCCTTGCGGAAGGTGTAGAGCCGGTCTTTCAGAATATCGAGATAGACGGCACTCAAATCTACCGCGCAGAAATTATTCAGCGTGTGGAAGATGGTGTGGAATTCATAAGCGTCGTAGGCCGTTTGGACTTTTGGAATCAGTTCGCCCAGTCGCAGTAGTGCCCAGCGATCTAATTCCGGAAGCTTCTCGTAGGCCACCCGGTCCCGAGCCGGATCAAAGTCGTAGAGATTGCTCAGCAGAAACCGGCAGGTATTGCGGATCTTGCGATAGGCCTCAACGAGATGGCCTAGGATCTCCTGTGAGATGCGGAGGTCTTCCCGGTAATCCTGCGCGGCGACCCAGAGCCGGAGAATTTCCGCTCCGGATTGCTTGATGACGTCCTGTGGTGCCACCACGTTACCGACCGACTTGGACATTTTCTTTCCCGCTCCATCCACGACAAAACCGTGGGTGAGCACCGCTTTGTAGGGCGGCTGACCGTCCGTCGTCATGCCGGCGAGTAGCGTGCTGTGGAACCAGCCGCGATGCTGATCCGAGCCTTCCAGATAGAGGCCCGCTGGCCACCACTGATGTGGTTTGAGCACGGCCGCAAAGCTCACACCCGACTCGAACCAGACATCGAGAATGTCTTTCTCCTTTTCAAACTCCTTTCCCCCACACGAACAGACCGTTCCAGCAGGCAGCAGTTCAGCCGCTGTTTTCTGGAACCAGACATCTGCGCCCTGCTGCTCAACCAAGCCGGCCACATGCTCGATCAGTCTTTGATCAGCCAAAACTTTTTTGCAGGCTTTGCATGTGAATCCAGGAATCGGTACGCCCCAGGACCGCTGACGCGAGAGGCACCAGTCTGGCCGGTTCTCGATCATGCCGAAAATGCGATCGCGCCCCCAGGGCGGAATCCAGCCCCTGCGCGCGGCCATCTCATCAATGACGCCAAGGGTCTTTTTCCGAAGATCGTTTTTCTCCATCGAAACGAACCACTGCTCCGTCGCACGGAAGATCACCGGCTGCTTGCATCGCCAACAATGTGGATAGGAATGGCTCAGGCTGTCCGATCCCAGCAGTACGCCTTTCGACTTGAGCGTTTCAACAATCGCAGGATTGGCCTTAAAAACATGCTGGCCCGTGAAGTCGTTTACGCGCGCAGTAAAGCGTCCCGCGTTGTCGACCGGTGCAAGGATTTCCAACTGCTCCGCCTTTGGCGCGACGGCGTTATGCTCCAGCACAAGGATATAGTCCTCCATGCCGTGCCCGGGCGCGATGTGCACACAGCCGGTGCCTTGCTCCAAAGTGACGAAGTTGCCAAGCAGCACCGGTGAAATGCCATCCGTCAGCGGACGCTTTGCTCCGAGCCCCTGAAATACCTGTCCCTTTTTTGCCCCCAACACCGTGAAATCCGACACCGCACAGGCCTTGGCAAATGCATCCACCAGTGGCTTGGCGATGACGTAGGCCTCGCTGCCAACCTTTACCACGGCATAGTCGAACTCCGGATGGAGACAGACGGCCTGATTAGCAGGAAGCGTCCAGGGCGTGGTGGTCCAGATGACCACGGAGAGTGTGTTGACGCCGGAGAGTGCAACGCCGATCTTTTTTTCGACAGTTGCCGGGCCATCCACGAGCGGAAACTTCACATAAACCGACGGCGAGGTGTGATTCTCGTACTCCACTTCCGCTTCCGCCAGCGCGGTCTGGTCCTGTGTACACCAGAGAACTGGCTTGAGGCCCTTGTACACACAGCCCTTTGCGACAAACTTGCCGAACTCGCGCAAAATTGTCGCCTCGTAGCCCGGGTTCATCGTCAAATAGGGATGGCCCCAGTCGCCCAGCACACCCAGACGCTTGAACTCGTCGCGCTGGATCGCGACATATTTCTCAGCGTAGTCGTGGCAGAGCTTGCGGATCGCCGTGGCATCCAGGTCTTTTTTCTTGTCGCCTAACTCTTTCAGCACTTGATGTTCGATCGGTAGACCGTGGCAGTCCCAGCCCGGGACATAGGGCACGTGGAAACCAGCCATTGTTTTCGACTTGATGATGATGTCTTTGAGGATTTTGTTCAGCGCATGGCCGATATGAATACGGCCGTTCGCGTAGGGTGGCCCGTCGTGCAGTACAAACAGCGGACGGCCTTTCCCCGCATGCTGAATCTTCTCGTAGAGCCGCTCCTCCTCCCAACGCGCGAGCATCTCGGGTTCCCGCTGCGGCAGGTTCGCCTTCATCGGGAAGTCAGTCTTGGGCAGGTTGAGGGTCGCTTTATAGTCCATTGTTTCGAATTAAGAACGGTGAATGATGAATTGTGAAGTGCACGGGTGGTTGAATCCGAAATTCAACCTTCGGCTTTCACAATTCGAAATTTCCAGTTAGCTAATCGCCATCATGCGGTCAAGCGCAACCTTGGCCCAGCGTTTCTCGTCATCCGGCACCACGATGGAATTGGCGACATGCCCGCTGGCCAGGTTTTCCATCGCCCAGCAGAGGTGAGGCGCATCGATGCGGAACATGGTAGCGCACTGGCAGACTGTGGAAGAGAGGAAGTAGACGTGCTTGTCGGGCTGCTCTTTCTTGAGTCGGTTGACCAGGTTCAATTCCGTCCCGACCGCCCAGGCGGTGCCAGCCGGCGCAGCCGTGACTGTGCGGATGATAAACTCCGTCGAGCCAACCTGATCAGCCTTGTTGACGACATCTTCGTGGCATTCCGGGTGTACGATCACCTTGATGCCAGGATATTGTTTACGGAAATAGTCCACGTGCGCCGGCTGGAACATCTGGTGCACGCTGCAATGCCCCTTCCAGAGAATGAGCTTCGCGCGCCTGATCGCCTCCACGCTGTTGCCGCCGCGGGGCTGGAACGGATCCCACACAATCATCTCCTCGCGCGGTAGGCCCATCTTATTGGCCGTGTTGCGGCCAAGATGTTCATCGGGAAAGAACAAAATCTTTTCGCGGCGCGCCCAGGCCCACTCGATCACCGCGCGCGCATTAGATGACGTGCAGGTGATACCGCCGTGCTCGCCACAGAACGCCTTAAGCACTGCCGCAGAATTCACATAGACCGCCGGCAGGACGGTCTCTTCGACCGGAATCACGCGGCCGAGTTCGTCCCAACACTGGTCTACCTGCTCGATTGCCGCCATATCGGCCATGGAGCAGCCGGCAGCCATGTCCGGCAGGATCACGGTTTGATTGGAGCGGCTGAGAATATCAGCCGTTTCGGCCATGAAATGGACGCCGCAGAAGACGACGTACGGACGGTCGGATTGCCGCTCGGCGATCTGGGCCAGCTTGAGGGAGTCGCCACGAAAATCTGCATGCACAATAACTTCGTCGCGCTGGTAGTTGTGGCCAAGGACCATCACGCGGTCGCCGAGCGCGCGCTTGGCCTCGGCGGTTCGCTGGAAGAGTTCTTCAGCGGAACGTCCTTGATATTCAGCGATGGTTCGCGGCTCAGAGGTGATGGCCTTCACGATCTCACTCCCCCCGCCCAACCCCTCAAAACTCCACGGGTTGTGAATGCGTTGCCATTGTACGCGAGGAGTTTCAGACAATCAATGCTGCCTGCACGGCAGTGACCGCCCTACTGCGGGGAACGATGCGCGGCCATCTGCGTCGTGCGGGGCCTGAAAAAATCCTCAATGTGTTCTGCGAATACCCCTCTTGTTTGTTTGGACCTACAGCCTAGCGTTTGGCACGCCCTCTTCACCTCATCACGGCCGGCAATGCCGGACAGACTCGTCGTTGACATTCCAAAAAAAAGGGGAGTACGATGCGGCGTAGCTAGGGGGGCCTTGCGGCTGAGATGTGGCCCGCGCGCCACACTCCCTCTGAACCTGACCTGGATAATGCCAGCGTAGGGAAGCGGACAGAGCGTGGATCCTTTCAAACGCCGCCGTTCCCTCCGCTGGGAAATGCCGGCGTTTTTATTTGGGCCAGCAGAAAGGACACGCTATGAGTCTCACGGGAAACGGCTCCAACGGCCACAAGGGGAATGGCAGCGGCCACACCCCCACCGCCTCTCTGACAACGACCCCCTTCCCAGCCTCTCGAAAGGTCCATGTGGACGGCACACGCGGTGTCCGCGTGCCGATGCGCGAAATTAGCCTGACTCCGACCCGTTCGACCAACGGCGACGCGCCGGTGCCCAATTCCCCAGTCACCGTCTACGATACGTCCGGTCCCTACACGGACCCGGCCGCGACGATCGATGCCCGCAAGGGCCTCGCGCCTCTGCGCTGGCAATGGATTCTGAATCGCACCGACGTGGAACAATTGACCAATGTGTCATCTGAATATGGCCGACTGCGTGCGGCGGACCCCAAACTGAACGAACTGCGGTTCCAGCACATTCGCAAGCCGCTGCGCGCCAAGCACGGCATGAATGTTTCCCAGTTGCACTATGCCCGCAAAGGCATCATTACGCCGGAGATGGAGTTCATCGCGATTCGTGAAAATCAATCGCGCGAGTTCGCCCTTGAGCTAATCGCTAGAAACGGACACGGCGGCGGTGTTGCGCAGCATCCTGGCCAATCATGGGGCGCCAAAATTCCAGATAGGATCACACCTGAGTTCGTGCGCGACGAGGTCGCCCGGGGCCGCGCGATCATCCCGGCCAACATCAACCACCCAGAAAGCGAGCCGATGATCATCGGCCGCAATTTTCTCGTCAAGATCAACGCCAATATCGGGAACTCAGCCGTCGCCTCTTCGATTGAAGAAGAAGTCCAAAAGATGATCTGGGCCATCCGCTGGGGTTCGGACACGGTGATGGACCTCTCCACCGGCAAAAACATTCACGAAACCCGCGAATGGATCATCCGCAACTCCCCCGTGCCCATCGGGACCGTGCCGATCTATCAGGCGCTGGAGAAAGTCGGCGGTAAGGCAGAAGACCTGACTTGGGAAATTTACCGTGACACGCTGATCGAGCAGGCTGAGCAAGGCGTGGACTATTTCACAATTCACGCGGGGGTGCGCCTGCGTTACGTACCGATGACCGCGAAGCGGATGACCGGCATCGTCTCTCGTGGCGGGTCCATCCACGCCAAGTGGTGCCTTGCGCATCACGAGGAGAATTTCGCCTACACGCACTTCGAAGATATTTGTGAGATCATGAAGGCCTACGACGTCTCCTTCAGCCTCGGGGACGGCCTACGCCCGGGCTCCATTGCTGACGCCAACGACGACGCGCAGTTTGCCGAACTGGAAACGCTGGGTGAACTCACCCAGATCGCCTGGCGCCACGATGTACAGGTAATGATCGAGGGCCCCGGCCACGTTCCGATGCATCTCATTCAGGTCAACATGGAGAAGCAGCTCAAGGAATGCCACGAGGCGCCCTTCTACACGCTGGGGCCGCTGACCACGGATATCGCTCCGGGCTACGATCACATCACGTCCGGCATCGGCGCTGCGATGATTGGCTGGTACGGCTGCGCGATGCTCTGCTACGTGACGCCGAAAGAACATTTGGGCTTGCCGGACAAAGAAGACGTGAAGGTCGGCGTCGTCACCTATAAGATCGCAGCCCACGCCGCCGATCTCGCCAAGGGACATCCGGGCGCGCAGGCGCGGGACAACGCCCTTTCTAAAGCTCGGTTTGAGTTCCGATGGGAGGATCAGTTTAATTTGTCGCTGGACCCGGACACGGCGAAGGATTTCCATGACGCCACTCTGCCAGACAACGCAGCGAAGGTGTCACATTTCTGCTCCATGTGCGGTCCGCATTTCTGCTCGATGAAGATCACGCAGGACGTGCGGGACTATGCCGCAAAGAAGCAACTCGACGAGCAGCAAGCCATCCAGATCGGCATGAAGGAAAAGTCGGACGAATTTAAAAAAACCGGTGCGGAAATTTACCGTTGAGGCAGACCATGGTCAAAAAACCAACACCCGCCCCATTAAGGGAACGTGACATCACCCGACAGATCGCCCGGGAATACTACAAAGAGTTCGACCAGCTCATCGAGAGCGACGTCATCATCGTCGGCGCGGGGCCATCGGGCCTCATCTGCGCGCACGATCTCGCCACGATGGGCTTCCGCACACTGATTGTGGAGCAAAGCCTCTCGCTGGGTGGCGGCTTTTGGTCCGGTGGCTATCTGATGAACAAGGCGACCATCTGCGCGCCTGCCCATGAAATCCTCGAAGAACTCAGCGTCCCCTGCAAGAAGATCAAGGACTGCGAGGGCATGTACATCGTGGACCCGCCCCATGCCACCGGTGCCCTGATCCACGCCGCCTACAAGGCCGGCGCCAAGCTCATGAACCTGACCCGCGTAGTGGACCTCATCCTGCGCAAGGATGGGCTACTGGAAGGCGTCGTTGTGAACAACACGACCGCCGAGATGGCCGGCCACGACATTATCCATGTGGACCCGATCGCGCTGGAGAGCAAAATCGTCGTGGATGCCACTGGCCACGATGCCGTCGTGGTCCACCTGCTGAATAAGAGGAATCTCTACAAACAGGTGCCGGGCAACGGTGCCATGTGGGTGTCTCGTTCTGAGCAGGACGTGATGGACCACACGGGGGAAGTCTATCCCAACTGTTTCGTGGTAGGATTGGCCGTGGCCGCCGTGCACGGCACCCCCCGTATGGGCCCGGCCTTCGGCTCCATGCTCCTATCAGGACGCTACGGCGCAGAGCTCATCAAAAAGAAGCTCAAACAGGAATAGCACGCATCATTCAGTACGCGTCAAACGAGGCTTTCTTCTGCACAGTTGACACATGACGGCTAACGACTGACAATTGACCACCCATGGACGTCCAAGATTTCCTCATACAAGGCGAAGGCCGAGAAGAAGATAAAAAAGAAGCCTGGCGTTTTTTCCAGCAAGCCTACGAGTACCAGATGAAAGGCGACCTGGAGGAAGCCGTAGACCTCTACAAGAAATCCATCGCGACCCATCCGACGGCCGAAGCCTATACCTTCCTTGGCTGGACCTACAGTTTTATGGGCCGGCTCGACGACGCCATTGAAGAATGCCGCCACGCCATCAAAGTGGACCCGGAGTTTGGGAATCCCTACAACGACATCGGCGCTTACCTGATCGAGCAAGGACAATTCGATGAAGCCATCCCCTGGTTTCAACAGGCCATGCAGGCCAGACGCTACGAAAGCCCGGCCTTCCCCCACCTAAACCTTGGCCGTGTGTACGAAAAAAAGGGCCAGTGGGACCGGGCCATGGACTCCTACAAGCAGGCGCTGACGCTCAATCCGCAGTATGCCCTGGCCAAGAAAGCGCTGGGCCGGCTTATCGGAATGCTCAACTGACCTGGCTTCTCCGGCGTATCTCGTTTTTAGGCTTGTTTCGGTGACGTCCGATCCGATGAACCAGATGATTTGAACAAACCAGATAAACCCAATGAACCAGAAAACCGTGCTGATCGCTGTCAACGACATTTTTTTCTACACGAAAGTCCGTGATGCGCTGCTGCCCCACGGCTATGCGCTGGAACGAGCACGCTCGCAGGAAGAGGTACCGGCCAAGGCCGCCAGTTTCAGCCCCTGCGCTATGATCCTGAACATGAACGACGAGAAGTTGAACGCCTTTGAGGCGCTGGCGCAACTCAAGGCGCAGGAACAGCTCAAAACTCTCCCCGTGCTGGCCTTTGCCAACCACGAAGAAGTGGACACCTGGAAGCGGGCAAAAGAGCTGGGTGTGACCAAGATTGTCTCGCGCAATGAATTCTCGTCGCGCACGCGCGACCTGCTTGAGGAAATGTTGAATGTTCGATTGTGAATGTCGATTGCAACGTTACCTATCCGCCCTCTCACAATTTTCATGAAGCGCTCATCTCTACACGACCGGCACACCGCACTTGGGGCCGTCTTCAGCGAGGTTGCCGGCTGGACAATGCCGAAGCACTATGGCCACTCTGACGCTGAGTACAAGGCCGTGCGAAACAGCGTTGGTATCGCCGACCTGTCGCACCGCGGCCGGCTCAACGTCGTCGGTGACGACCGCGTAAAATGGCTGCAGGGAATCATTAGCAACGATCTCCTGCCGTTGAAGCCAGGCCAGGGCCTCTACTCCAGCTTTCTCAACCACAAGGGTCGGATGCTGACCTACTTCCGCGTGTATTTACTCGCTGAATCGCTGCTCGTTGAAGACGTGGGTGAAATCGGCGAAGTGACGCTGCAGGCATTCAAAAAATTTCTACTCTACGGCACCAAAGCCAAGATGGAAAGCTGGGCCGACTCCCGTGGACTCTTACTGGTCAGTGGTTCAAAGGCCGCCGAGCTGATCAAGGCTGCCTTCGGTGCCGACGTAACCGGTCTGAAACCGATTTCCTGCCTCCCCTATGAAATCACCGGGCAGCAAGGGCTATTCCTGAGGACAGAAGAAACTGGCGAAATGGATGTGGAACTTTTGCTGCCGTCAGATGGTTTGGCCGCAGCGTGGGATCAGTTGCTCAAGGCCGGTGCGTCAATGGGCGTGCAGGCCTTTGGAACCGACACACACAACGTCCTACGCCTGGAAGCAGGCCTCCCCATGGCCGGTCATGACATCACAGATGAAATTGTCCCGCACGAGGCCAATCTTGAGGGCAAAGCCTTCAGCCTGTCGAAGGGCTGCTATCCGGGGCAGGAACTGATTGCGCGGATGGATACCTATCACAGCGTACGACGACATCTCGCTGGATTGACGCTGAGCAATGCAGAGATTCCGAGCAAAGGTGACAGGCTATTCAGCGGCGATCGCGAAGTCGGCTGGATCAGTAGCGCGGTGCAGTCACTGGCGACTGGGAGCGTGATCGCACTAGGATTCCCCCTGAAAGATTTCTGTGCACCCAACACCGTGCTGGAGGTGGAACACGACGGCCGTCGATATCAGGCGACGGTACACGCACTCCCCTTCTACACCCGCCGCTGATTACTTTTCTGGAGTGCGAGATTCAGAAACCGCTTTGGCGAGCGCCAGCAAGCTCTTGCGCGCGTCATCATCAAGCGCCAGCGCGATGTGGGCTTCTTCTCCGTGCATCAGACGAAGGCTCAGGAACGGTTCTTCCTGCCGCTTTTCCTTGTTTTCCCAAGCCGCGTCCACGAGCTGCACCTTATCCAGCTCACCAACTGAGATAATGTCGTAGCGGAAATAGGAATCGCCGATGACCATGTCGAAGAAAACCTTGCCGCCCGTCAGCAACAGTACGTTGAACCGCCCCTGTTCCTCATAGCCTTCCGGCAAAAACTTATTGATGTGCAGCAGCGCGACTTTGCGGTCGCCCAGCGCCGCCTGGACATTGACCTTCAGTGCATCGTAGTCGATCTGCAACGCCTGCTCGTCTGGGCTTGTCGCATCCGCCGCCGCATCCCTGATTTTCTCGAAGACCTGTCCCGCCGTCATTGCCCCTGCCATGTGTACTCCTTCGTCAAATTGGATGGCTGCAAACGGATGGCACAGTACCCGATCGCGCTTTCGGATTGCAAGCGACCTACAGGGCTTTGATTGCGTAGGTGAATCGAGTGCGCCCGGTGTCATCGACGATTTCCAGCCGCAGCTCGGTCTTTTTCACCGTGATCACGCCAAAATTGTAGAAGCCCCCTTCGCTGTGCAGGGTTGCCGGCTTGAAAGCGGGGTCGGGTGGCAGAGGCAGGCCCGGAGCGGCCGACAGAGGCCCAACGATAAACTCATGGAAATCCGCTGTGCCATCATTGTTTGGATCGTAGGCATTGACCTGCGTGTAGTGGACGTCGCCGGCCAGCCAGATGACGTTGCGGACTTGGCGCTTGCTCAGCGCATGGATGATTGCACGGAGTTCCGTGTGAAACCCTGTTCCGTCCATTGCGCCCACCCAACTGTCGTTGCCCGGGACCTGGACCGTGCCTCCCTTGGGATTCGACAGCGGGACGCTAGTCACGATGAATTTCCAGGTGGCGGGCGAACGGTCCAGGCTGTCGATTAGCCATTCGCGCTGCGCCGTCCCGAGCATGGTCTTGGCCAGCCCATCCGGCTTGGCGTTCAGATCACGATATTGGCGCGTGTCGAGAATAAAGACCTCGGCGTCCGCGCCGCGGCGAAATGATCGATAGAGCCTTGCGGGATCGTCCGCCGGAGTCCCGATGGGCCAATATTCGAGAAACGCCTGGCGGCCGGCCGACATCTGAGGATCCGCGAGACCTGAAAAATTGTTCCGCACCTCATGATCATCCCAGATCGTATAAACTGGAATGGCTTCCAAAAATCTCTGCAGCGCCGCCGAGCCCCGCTGATAGCGATGCTTGGTGCGATACTGCTCGAGGGTCGATGCCACAAAGTCCGCGCCCGGCACGTTCGGCGGCGAGGGGCAGGTGTCGTCGGCATAGATCGTATCACCTAGCATGATGAAGAAATCCGGCTTGACTTGCAGGATGCGGTCAAAAATCGGATAGCCGCCCCAGAGATCGCGGCAGCGCTTCTGGCCACCCAGATCGCCGCTCCACGCGAACATCACTGGCTCGCTGCGGGTGTCTGCCGGTGCGGTGCGGAACGTCCCACTCCCCGTCTCTTCCACAATTTGTCCAGTGGACAGCGCAGCGGACCGACGTGCCGTCACGCGATATCGATAGGACGTCGCGGGCTGGAGGTTATCGATTGACACAGTAGCGGTGAAGCTCTGTTCCGGAGACGTCGTGAGAGCGCGAGTCCCCGTTAACTCCGCCCCCCTTCCGTCAGGCGCCCACTCGAGCTCAACACGCGCGGGGCCGGACGTCCGGAACCAGATGCGGGCCGTGCGGCTAGTCACGTCCCCACTGGCCACACCCTGGGGGAGCGGTACTGTCGTCACCGCCACCTTCTCATCGGATGCCGGCGTGGCGACCGGCGGGGCCAACTGCCCGCCCATGCAACCAATCAGAAGGAGCAACACTGGAACTGGTAGACCGATTGTCCGAAGCAACACAATCATGATGCGTCTGACATACTGGAATGGCTGGAGTGCGTCAAGCTGTGCTTTCGAGCCGCGCGTGCCGCCTTGCAATCCCGCCGGACGCTCCGGCATACTGCCGTCACGGAATTAGGTATGAGTGACTACGGCACCTGTCTTGTTCCCAACTGTACGCAAAAGCCTTATGCCCCGGCGGGCACCTGCACGGCTTGCAAGGATCATTTTCTGGAATTCCTGAAGTGGCGGCGGCGGAAGAGCGCGCAGATGTTTCACTCCTATGCCGCAATGACCATGCCGGAGCGAGATGACGTGGCGGCGGAATGGCTCAAAACCGTCAAAGTCGAATAAACGACACGTTACTCGTCACCCGTTATTCGTCATCTGTTCAAAAAAATGCACCGTTCTCGTCTACGATTGACGCATGGCGTCTGCGCTATCGCATCACTGGCGAGCCGTGGTGATGGATGATTTTCCACTCCTCGCCCACCCGCTCGTAGAGGTTTGTCGCCAGCACCTGGCTTACCTGCTTTTCGTCTGCTGATTGTTGCGCCGTGATATTCTCCGTGCAGATCACCCAGGCTACATCGCCCGCCACTTGGATCTGAATCTCCGTTAGCTCGAACCGCATGGCAAAGGTGTTGTTGAAGATCAGCACCCAGGAATCACGCACCTCCGGCCAGCCGACGCGCAGCGCCCAGCCCGGGTGGACACAGGTCACATACTCCTGATGCGCCCAGAGGCGGTCCATCTGCGCGATGTCCAGACTTTCGAAGGCCAAGTAAAACGCCTGATTGACGCGGGTGACTTCTTCGATTCGTTCTTTAATCATGGGAGTCGTCCACGTATGCCGGTCAGGCCGACGCTAACATGCGTACTTCTCGCTGCGGCAACGGCATCTCAATCCGATGGGCACGAAACTGCTCGATCACGGTTTGGTAGAGCTCCGCCTGAGCCGTTCCGTAATCGGTGATCTTCACCCAGGGTTGAATCGACAACACGATCGCGGAATCGCCAAGTGTTGCAATCCCCACAAGTGGCTCCGGATACTTCAGCACGCGCGGATGGATTGCAACGATCTGCCGCGCCAGCCTGAGCGCATCCGTCAGATTGCTTCCATAGGCCACGCCGACCGATAGGTTCAACTGACGCATCACGCCGTAATTGCGTAGGACCTCACCTACGATCTCCCGATTGGGCACCACCACCTTGGACTGATCCCTATGGCGCAGCACGGTTGAAAATAGGTCGATCGACACCACTTCGCCATGGACGCCGATGATCTCGACGTACTCGCCAACGCTGAAGGGCTTGGTAATGATAATCGTCAGGCCAGCGACCACGTTGCTCAGGACGCCCTGCAACGCGAGACCGGCACCGAGACCGGCAACGCCGATACCAGCGATCAGCGGCGCGATCTGCACGCCGAATTTATCGAGCGCTGCAAGAACCGCGAAGGCGAACACGCCGCCCCGCACAACCCGAGCGATGAGACTCCTTACCGGCGGCTCCATATCCTGGCGGTCCAGCCAGCGCTGCACAGTCCCGCCCGCCCAACGGGCCAGCAGTGCGCCTACCGTCAAGATGGTTAGCGCCCCGAGCACCTGCAATCCGTAGCGGAAAGCCAGATTCGTTACAAGATCCATCCAGGACATGACGGCATCCGGTGTCATTTTCACATTCATGAGCGGGCCTCCTTGTAGCGTCCTGACTGCCAATTCACAAGCCAGACACCTACGAGAATCAGTACGATACCGGCAATTTTTGGCGCGTCCATTGCCTCACCCAGAATCATGACCGACAGCAACAGCGCGGACACAGGAATCAGATTGATAAAAATGCCCGCCCGCGACGGCCCCACTCCCTTCACCCCATGAAGCCAGGCCTGCTGGCCGAGGGCTGTCGGAAACACGATGAGAAACATCACTGCCAACCAAGCCGAGGTTGTGACGGAGTCCGTGCCCACAGCCAGCGCTTTTTGATCCGTCCACAGCAATGGAATCTGCGGCAGCAGCGAAAAGGCCAGCGTCGTCCAGTTGACTGTCAGCGGTGAGAGCCGCTCCATGATATGGCGACCGCCAATCGAGTAGAGTGCCCAGCAGACCTGCGCCAGCACGACAAGTGTACCACCCAACCATGGATTGGCGCCCGCTCCTCCAGATGCTCCCGCCGTGGATACAAGCGCCACACCGCCGAACGAGACCGTGCAGCCCAGCACCACGACGCGAAACGGCAGATCACGAAGAATAACAGATGCCAGCAGTGCCGTGATGACCGGCGCGGCCCCGATGATGACGCCGCCCACCGCCGCCTCCACGTAGCGAAGGCCAAACAGCGTCAGCAGATGGTTACCCAGCACGCCGAGGCTCAACCCCGCCAGCGTGGCCAGGTCGCGCGCCGACAACTTGGTCGTCGCCCCCTCCTGCCACCACCACAACGGAACCAACAGGGCCAACGCCCCGAACCCGCGCAGCATCGACACTTCGACCACCGACAGGGAGCCAAGGGCCCACTTCTGCGCGACGATTGAGGCGCCCCACGACACCGCCGCGAAGGTCAGCCCGCCGAAGGCGATCGTTTCGGAAGATTTCATCATCGCTCGCATCTCGCGAAGCGTATCGTAATGTACGTCGAGGAGAAGATTTTCTTCACGCTTCACGCTTCAGATCTCGTGGCTTGACAACAAGGACGCCATCGCGGATGGTCACAAGCACAGCGTCCACGGACTGGTCCCCGGCCACAGTCCGGTTTAATTCTCGAATGGCCGCCGTGGAGTCATCCGGCGGAGACTGCTTCAAGACACCCCCGGACCACAGGACGTTATCGATAAGAATGAATCCAGATGGTGACAGCAGCTCCTTGGCGCGCCGGTAATAATTGACGTAGTTGACCTTATCCGCGTCGATGAACACAAGATCGAACGGACCGGTCACCGTCCGCATCGTCTCTAGCGCCGGACCCAGCTTGATGTCGATTTTCCCGCCCTGCGGGCTCTTTGCAAAATACTTCCGGGCAAGCGCGGCCGGTTTCTCGTCGATCTCGCAGGTGATAACTTCGCCGTCGGCCAGCAACGCCTCCGCAAAACAGAGCGCGCTGTACCCAGTGAACATCCCGATCTCCAGTACGCGCCGGGCACCGGACACTCGCGTCATCATTTTCAGAAATGCGCCCTCAAGCGGGCCCACGATCATCTGCGGCAGGTCCATTGTACGATAGGTTTCCTCGCGAAGCGCCTTACACACCTCAGATTCCGCCCATGAATGGGAAGCGGCGTAGTCGTCGATGTCGGGGTGCCTCAGGTCTTTCATTAGTAACCCATGGCTGCATTTAACTTTGCCAGGACGACCGGCGGCACGGTGAATTCGTGCGGCACCTCGATCCGGTGTGGCACCAGCAGGATCGTATGAAACGAAATATCGCGGATTCCCAACTTGAAGTCTGGCCGCTCGGGCGTGCTCAATTCGACTACCTCCACGGAATTCGTAATCGCGCCCGTGTCCTGCGGGCTGTAATGCGCAACCACCGCCTCCAGAATATTCAGTGCCTGCGTGTTGGGCTCGATGTCCTTAGAAGCCTCCCGCAGTAGCGGCACGACCGCCTGAGCTTCCTTCGCCACGTTGAAATTTGCCACCCGCCCCTTGTGTCGCAGGGACATGAGATCGTTGTCCAGATCCTTGCTGAAGGCACCGTAGGCATAGCGGAAGAATTCGCCGTGAAACCCCTTCACGCCCTTATTGAACATCTGCAGCGCGGAAAGAAACGCCAGCTGCTGGAGCTTGACATCGTTCATGAGCGTAGGCGGCTGGTCATCCTGCGCATCATCGCGGGCACGGTCGAGGGATTCCACCTGGCACAGCATATACACGAGCAACGCACGATCTACAGCGATCTGATCCGGCTTGCGCATGGCGGGACTATAGTGCGCCATCTGATTCGGGGTCAATGCGATATTTCCCTGCTTGACGCGCTTTGGCCAAATTCGTTTTAATACCGCCCATGCCGGTCCGGCCCCCCACGCACAAGCCGCCCAAAGATATTGGCTTGCTCAAGGACCACTTGGCCAAGCATCAGCTCAAGCTGACACGCCAGCGCGAGGAAGTGCTGGCCGTCTTCCTGCAAAACGAGCACATCACCGCTGAGCAGATGTACCGCCTGCTCAACAAAAAGGACCCGCATATCGGCCTCGCCACCATCTACCGGACCCTGAACCTGTTCTGCGAGGCGGGACTGGCCCAGGCCCGCCACTTTGGCGCGCAGACGCAATACGACAACGTCGCCCACAAGGGGCATCACGATCACCTCATCTGCACTGGCTGCGCCAGGATCGTCGAATTCGAAAACGAGGAAATCGAGCGTCTCCAGAGCCAGGTCGCGTCCCGCCACGGCTTCACGATCACCAGCCATAAACTCGAGCTCTACGGGCTGTGCTCCCGCTGCCGTCACTGACGGACACTGAAAAACCGCCTCCTCACATTCATTAAAAATTGACGACTTTCCTGTTTTTTTGGTATCGTATTGAGAAGATGAATCAATATCGTTTTCACAATCTGGCGACGATGCTCGCCTTCTGCGCCTGTCTCGTCGTCGGGGCCGCCGTCCCGGCTGCCGAGCCAGACACGCTGGTCGTCTATTCGGGCCGCGCCGAGCGGCTGATCAAGCCCGTACTGGACGCGTTCCAAGCCTCGAGCGGCATTCGGGTCGAGCTCCTCTCCTCCGGTACGACCGAACTGGTGAATCGTCTCCGGGCCGAAGGCTCGCGGACGCCGGCTGACGTCTTCATCACGAATGACGCCGGTAGTCTGGAACGGGCCCGCGAATTGAAACTGCTGCAGCCGGGCAATCTCTCTGACGTAGACCGCGCCATCCCCGCCCCCTACCGAGCGGCGGACAATAGCTGGATCGGGCTGTCAGGCCGGCTCTGGGTGATTGTGTACAACAAGAATCTGGCAAAACCATCCGACGTGGCGTCTCTCCTCGATCTGGCCGAGCCCAAATGGAAGGACAAGATCGCGATTCCCAATGCCGGCAGCGAATATCTTCAGGCCGGCGTCTCTGTCATGAAAGTTGTCCATGGCGAGGCGCGCATCAAGCAGTTTCTACAGGGGTTGAAGACCAATGCCGGCGCGCAAATCTATGGAAAAAGCTCGCAAATCGTGGAGGCGGTAGCCAAGGGGCAGGTCGTACTGGGTATCGTCAACCACTATTACATCTACCGCCATCTGGGAACCACGCCCGATGCCCCGATCGCGCTGCTCGTGCCCGATCAGCAGGAAGGGAAAATGGGTGCGATTTTGAACGTCGCTGGAGTCGGCATCACGGCCCAGACTAGGCATCTTGATGCCGCCAAGCGGCTCGTCGCCTTTCTGGCGTCCGAAGCGGGACAAAAACAATTCGCCGATCTCAACAAGGAATACCCGCTCCGGCCTGATGTCACCGCCGACCCGGCGCTGCCGGACCGCGAACAACTCCGCATCGCTGCCGTCCCGTTGACCCGTCTCAGCGAACTGCGCGAGCCAGCCATGGCACTTATCGAATCGGTCGGCCTTCGGTAATTCCATGTCGGCCCTCACCGCCGTCAGACACACCGCCGGCAGCCCCTTGTCAGTGCTTGCGCTGACCGTCGCTGCGCTCTTGCTGGCCCCGCTACTCTACGTGGTGACGCTGGCACTCTCAGTCGATCCCGCTGTCTGGCAACGTCTGTGGGCCACACGTATTCCAGAACTCCTAACCAACACGGCATGGCTGGCGGCCGGCACCGCTTTGGGGACCTGCCTTCTCGGTCTCTCGCTTGCCTGGATTGTCGTCCGCTACGAATTCCCCGGCCGTCAGATCTGGGAATGGGCCCTCGTGTTACCGTTGGCCATGCCGACCTACGTTTTGGCTTATGTCTATGCGCATCTGGCCAGCCTTGGTGGCCCGCTCGACGACCTGTGGCAGCACTTCGCCGGTCCGCAAAGCCATCTGCCTTCGCCGCAGAGCCTTGGCGGCACCACGCTGGTCATGACGCTGGCCACCTTTCCCTTCGTGTATCTGCTCACCCGAGTTGCGCTGCTGAACTACAATGTGTCGTTCGACGAAGTGGCCCGTTCGTGCAACGCCTCCCGCCTACGCCGCCTGTTTGGTGTTACACTGCCGTTGTTGCGGCCGGCCATTGTTGCCGGCTTGTCGCTAGTGATCCTCTATGTCGTGTCAGATTTTGGTGCCGTGTCCCTACTCCGCTTCCAGACACTGACTTACGCGGTCTATCAGCAGATGACCGGCCGCTATGATACCACCGCCGCCGGTGCCTTGAGCCTACTTCTGGTCATCTTCGCCCTGCTCTTCTTCGCAGCTGAACGCTGGTTCCGTCAGCGCAGCCGTTTCTACCAATCGAGTGGACGTTTCCGAACATGGGACCGCTGTCGCTGCGGCACGGGAGGCACGACACTGATCCTGCTTTATCTGGGCCTCGTCCTGGGTGCCGCATTTCTCGTACCGGCCGGCCTGCTCGTCGAATGGAGTCTTTCTGCCATTGCACAGCACGCCGTGGATCAGCGCTTTTGGGGCTTTGCCGGAAACAGCATGATGCTGTCTGGACTGGCGGCCACCGTGGCCGTTCTGCTGGGCACCCCGCTGGCATCGCTCGCCAGCCGAAAACCGTCCCGCGTGAATCTATTCTGTCTGCAGGCGGCTTATGCCGGCTACGTCGTGCCGGGACCGGTCGGCGCACTCGCGCTGCTCGTGCTGTGTTTGCACTTCGCACCCTGGTGGTACGGCACGGCCGTTGTCGTCGTGCTGGCCTACGTGATCCATTTCCTGCCGGCCGGATTGCAGTCGCTCGAGCCAGCCTTTCAGCAGATCAACCCGAACATCGAAGAAGCGGCGCGCTCGCTTGGCCTCAATGCCTGGCAAGCCCTGCGCCGCGTTACCCTGCCGCTGATCAAAAACGGATTTCTGGCCGCCTGGGTGCTGATGTTTTTACAGAGCATGAAGGAATTGCCTGCGACCTTGCTGCTCCGTCCGGTCGGTTTCGACACGCTGGCCGTGCGGGTCTGGTTGGAAGCGAGCGAGGAATATTACCAACTGGCCGCCCCGGCTGCACTGCTGATCGTCCTGCTGGCACTGCCAGCCTTGTGGCTACTCGTGGCCAGGGACTGGCGGGCATCGATGCGCACATGAAACCGACTGTCTCCGCACAACCAGACTATGGTGCCGCTTCACAAACCCACAGCCGGCGGCCTGTCGTCCTGGACCTCCGTGCCGTGAGCTGCCGGTACGGCAAAGATCGGGCTGCGATCATCGACATTTCGCTCACGGCACAGGAAGGCGAAATCCTTTGCCTGCTCGGCCCATCCGGCTGCGGCAAGACGACCACGCTGCGGGCCATCGCCGGATTCGAACCGGTGACGGACGGCGAAATCCGGCTCGGCGGACAGCTCGTGTCATCGCCGGATATCTGCACGCCACCGGAAACGCGGCGCGTCGGTATGGTCTTTCAGGAATATGCCCTATTCCCCCATCTGCGCGTGGCCGACAACGTCGCCTTCGGACTGCACGAGCTGCCCCGCGAGGAACGCACCGCTCGCGTACAGCGTATGCTCACGCTGGTCGGCCTGACCGATTTCGCACGCCGCTTTCCCCATGAGCTCTCCGGCGGCCAGCAGCAGCGCGTGGCGCTGGCACGTGCACTCGTCCAACAGCCGGTCGTGCTGCTATTGGATGAACCATTTAGCAATCTCGATCCGGACATGGCGAGTAAAATGCGGCAGGATCTGCACGATCTTCTGCGGCAGACAAACACCACAACCGTTCTGGTGACCCACGATCACAATGAAGCCTTCGCCATGGCCGACCGCATTGCCGTGCTCAACAACGGGCGTCTGGAGCAGTTCGACACGCCGGAGACGGTTTATCACACGCCGTCCACGCCCTTTGTCGCAGATTTCGTCGGGCAGGCCGACTTCATTCCGGGCACCATCCACGGTGACCTTGTGGCCACGGAGGTCGGAGAATTCCCGACTTCGTCGGAATACCGGGGCGGTGCCGACGTGGAGGTTATGGTCCGGCCAGACGACATTCACATTCTCCCGCTAGCCACGGCCAAGGCCTATATTCAGGCCCGGCAGTTTCACGGCTCCGAAAATCTCTACACGATCAGCCTGCCATCCGGCCGGATCGTGCACAGTAGCGAACCCTCGACCACTGTGTATCCCGTCGGTACGCCGGTGGAGTTGCACGTCATCGCCACTCACACGGTCCTCTTCGAGCGACACACCAACCGCTCCTGACCGCCGGCAGCGGCCCCTCATGTCGCAAGCCAGGAAGCAGGCATCCGGAAGCCCAAATATTGTATTGACAGCATACTGCCATTTTTGTTATTGATACTAATTATCAAATTCAATTTTTAGCGCTCGCTGCGCAAGGACTGTCGCATGGAAGGCTTGAAAGAAGCGGTGGATTACGGGGTGATCGGGCTACTCCTGGCGCTCAGCGTCTGGTCAGTAGCCGTGGCCGTCGAGCGCTGGGTGTTCTACCGCCGCGTGGACGTGCGCCAGTTCCCCTCTCTGCAGGAATGTGAAATTGCCCTGACCCGGCGACTGGTGATCATCGGCACGGTCGCCGCCAACGCCCCCTATATTGGCCTGCTGGGCACTGTGCTGGGCATTATGCTCACCTTCCATACAATGGGTACCTCCGGCACCATGGCTGTGAGCACGATCATGATCGGCCTAAGCCTGGCCCTCAAGGCCACGGCGGCCGGGCTACTGGTGGCCATTCCCTGCGTGGTCATGAACAACGTGCTGCGCCGCCGCGTGACGGAATTGATCGCCCACTACAAGGCCTCGCATGGATCGTGAACTCGACCAGATCAATGTGATCCCGCTTGTGGACGTCATGCTGGTACTGCTGGTCATCGTGCTGACCACCGCCACCTTCATCACCACCGGACAGATTCCGGTGGACCTGGCCAAGTCGAAGCAGGCGGGCGACCGGAAAGACGTGTCGTTGATCCTCACGTTGACGAAGGAAGGCCAGCTTTTTCTGAATGAGCAGTCCGTGACGCGGGAGGGCCTCCAAATCGCGATGGCTTCTCATCCGCGCGAATCGCTGGTTGTTGTGCGCGCCGACCGCGTGACGCTGCTGGAACGATTTGTCGAGGTCGTGGATGAGGTCCGTGGGCTGGGATTCCGTCAGGTCAGCCTGGAAGTAGTGAAACTGTGAGTACGCTAGCAATGCCCGACAACCAGCTGATCCATTCCTCTGCGTTCAGCTGGGCTTTTTCGGTCCTGTTCCATGCCGCCGCTGTCGCTGCAGCGGTTGTCGTACTGTCGGATCTCCGCCTGGCGCCGCAGCCGGAGCCCTTCAAATGGGATGTCTCCGTGGTCGAGCCGATGATGCAGCCCAATACGACGCGCCAGGCACAGCCGACACCGCCGCCCCCCCCGCAGCAGGAACCGAGCAGCGAACCGGTGAAACCGCAACCGGTGGTTCAGGCGGTGCAGGCCGTTCAGCGTGTGGTGCAGCAGGAGGTGCGGACGGTCACGCCGGTCGTGCAGCCAACCCCTCAGCCGATGGAAACTATCGCCAGAACTGCGCAGCCGATCGAGCCGGTTGCTGCGCCGATCCAGCCAGCCGACGCCCCTGCAGCCCCCGCCGCCGCTCCAGCCGTCAGCTCCGAACCGGCCCCTTCAACCGTCGCCGCCGCGGCGGTGACGCAGATGCCGGTCCGGTCCGCGCCGGCCCCACAGCGGGACTATGGCTGGCTAGCCGAAACGCTCCGGGACCGGATCGAGGAATTGAAACGCTATCCACCGATGGCCCGGATGAACAACTGGCAGGGCAAGGTCGTGCTCAAATTCGTGGTAAAGGAAGACGGGACGGTGGAAAATCTTGAGGTCGTGCAGAGTTCTGGCCATACCGTGCTCGACGAGGCAGCGATGGATACCATCCGACGCGCCTCCCCCTTGCCCCTGAAGCACGAACTAGGCAAGCCGCGGGTCACCTTCCAGTTCCCGATCAATTACATGTTACGTTGATCAGGAGGTGTTATGAGTATCCGGTATCGATCACTAGCATTCGTCGTTCTGGCCGGCAGTCTGTACGCAGCCACCATTGGATTGGCCGGTGAATTGGCCACCAAGGAACCTGAGGAAGTTGCCGACGAAGAGAAAATTAAATGGGCCCAGGCCGCCAAGATCTCTCTCATAGAGGCAATCAGAACGGCCACGATGCACACACCGGGGCAGGTCATCGAAGCGGGACTCCACGCCATCCACGGCCGCCTACTCTATGAAGTCGAGGTGGTAAGCAAAGACAACCGCGTTGTGGAACTGCTCGTAGATCCCCAAACCGGCAAACTCATACAGCAGGGAGAACTCAAGAAATGATTTCGCCAGCCATGAAGCTTGGAATCCCCATCCTGCTTGCCATGCTCCTGACTTCCGGTCCGGCCGCTGGGGCGCAGGGCAAGGCGGACAAATCATTCCAGGCTGTCCTGACCGACGCCCAGGGCGTCGAAACAGACGTAAAGAACGTCATTTTCTATTGGGAGGAAAAGATCAGCGAGGTGGCCTTTGTCCCCCACGAACTCAAGCAGATCCCAGTCAAGCGTGGCACGACAACGGTCAATGTCAAGTTCGACACGATCAAGATTATTGACGTGAAGCCGTCATCTGACCCCAAGATCCTGCCTACGCTGATGATCACACTGACCAACGGCAAGACCGGCGAATTTACGCTGGCGATCGACGGCAAGTTTAAGGGTGAGTCAGACTTCGGTGAAGTTGAACTGCCCGCCAGCGGTTTAAAGAAGGTGGTTTTGAAATGAGCCGCACGACTTCAGTATCAATGGAACTTTTCTGGTTGCCACGCCCCCCGACCACCCATCGCTATGATGGGATGGTTGTCGTTTCCCTGATTTAACCAGCCCTACGAAAGGAACGGTCATGCATCCCGATATTGTAAAATTGAGAATGAGAATTATAACTATTCCTGTTGTTTTGCTAGCTCTCACCGCAGGGGCAGGGTCGGCCTCCTCTGCCCGAGCGGCGGACGCCGATGCGCCGATCGTGCTCGATGAGCCCGTCAAAGCTGAAACCAAGAAGCCAGACGAAAAGGCGATCAGGCTGCCTCTGACCGAGGTCATCGGCCTTGGCGAACATGCGTTGGAGCACATCCCCGGATCCGGCCGGGTCGTTACGAAGGAGGATCTGGAGCAGAACCACCGCTTTACGATCAATGAGGCTCTGCGCGAAGTCCCGGGCGTCAACGTGCGAGACGAGGATGGATTTGGTCTACGGCCGAACATCGGCATCCGCGGCCTCAACCCGACTCGGAGCACCAAGATTCATATCATGGAAGACGGCGTGCCCATTATGCTTATGCCCTATGGGGACCCCTCCTCCTATTACTTCCCCCCGCTCTTCCGGTTTGACCGGATCGAGGTGCTCAAAGGGAGCGGGCAATTGCTCTACGGCCCGCAGAGCGTCGGCGGTGTCATGAACCTGATCACGCGTATGCCACCCGCCACGCCGGAGGGCCACTTCCAGCTCACTGGCGGCAACCTGAGCTACGTCAACACGCACCTCGACTACGGAGGGATGTGGGGCAAAAGTGGCTATTTTGTGGACTATACGCACTACCAGGGCACCTCACCGCGCTTTTTCCAAAACCGGACTAAGGTAGACGACGTGACGTTCAAGAACGTGCAGGAACTGAGCGACCGTACCACGATCCTCTCGAAGTTTAACTATTATCGGGAGGATTCCAACATCGGCTACCAGGGCATCACGGAGCAGCAGTGGGGCCAGGACAAACATCATTCGCCGTTTCATAACGACAACATGGACTTTCGGAGACTCGGATTTCATGTAGCGGTCAATCACATGCACACCGCCAACCTGACTTCCACGACCAACTTTTTTGGACACTACATTTCACGGGATTGGGGGCGGCAGATGCAGGATAAGGACGGTGTTTCAGGAGGAACCTGCACACTCTCATCTGGCAGCGTGGGTGGCGACTGTGTCACCGGCAACAGTATTAACGCCAGTGCCACCCAGGCGCTGCCAGCCAACGGGCGGTTCGTCAATGCCCGCAAGTACTGGGTTTACGGCGTGGAACCACGGTTCCACCTGGACCACAAGCTGCTGGGCGTAAACTCAGAATCGGACTTCGGCGTCCGCTATATGCATGAACAGTCGGAGCGCAAGCAGTTCATCAACATCTCTTCAGGCATCGGGACGACATGCCCGACGACCCAGACTGGCTGTCTGGGCGAGGACACGCTGCGCACCACCAACGCCTATTCGATGTTCTTCCAAAACCGGTTCCACGTTACCGACAAGGTTACGATCACGCCCGGACTCCGCGTGGAGCACGTGAATTACGATCAGCTCAACAAACGCTCCAATAACGGCGTTGGTGCATTCGCAAAGAGCCACCTCACCGAGGTGCTGCCGGGCATTGGTATAACCTACTCGCCGGTCAAGCAGTACACAGTGTTCGCCGGCGTCCATAGGGGATTCGCGCCGCCGCAGATCTCCGATGCCATTCAGTCCGATGTCGTGACGGATCTGAAAGCGGAAAAAAGCATCAACTATGAAGTGGGCCTGCGCGGGCAACCGGTCCACTGGCTCGGCTTCGAGACGACCCTATTCCGGATGGACTTTGAGAATCAGATCATTTCGCAGACGGTGGCCGGCGGCTCAGGCTCCACAAATACCAATGCGGGACGGACAGTCCACCAGGGTATCGAGCTGGGCACCAAGATGGACCTGCTCGATTTGGCGCGGAACCGGCCGGACAAAAACGAGGACATAGTGCTCGATTTGAATTACACCTGGGTGGGCCAGGCCGAATACAGGGGTGCACGGAACAGCACCATCACGGGCTCCGCACTTCTCACTGGAGAAGCATCGACCTTCAGCGTCACCGGGAATCGCCTCCCCTATGCGCCGAAGAACATGCTGACCGCGGGACTGGGCTACGCCAACCGTGGCTGGGGCTTCGACGCGCGAGTGGAATCTCAGTGCATCAGCGACATGTTCGGCGACGACCGGAACACTCACAATCCGACGCCGAACGGCCAGCGCGGCATCATCCGTGGCTGGTGCGTCGTGAACGCCTCGGCCAACCAGTACGTGAAGGCGATCGACACGACGCTCTTCCTCACTGGGAAAAACCTATTCGATCAGCAGTTCATGGTGGACCGGACTCGGGGCATTTATCCGGGCCTGCCGCTGCTGGTGCAGGGCGGCGCGAAGTGGACGTTCTAGCCTTGATGCCAGAGCATCCAGAGACGGAACCGACGTGCGCAACATGGCCACCGCGACTACCGTCACGGTGGCAGAGCCGGTTCAGTCGGGCACGTATCAGAAAAAACCGGGAACGAGCGGACGGGCCTGATCAGCCGGCTTCCTTGTAGCCGCAGTCCTGGTTGCGACACTGGATGCTGGTGCCGCTCTGTTTACTAATCTTCTCGACCAGGAACGGCGCCTTGCAGTTGGGGCAGACTTTGTTGACGGGCTTGTCCCAGAGCGCGAACTCGCAGTTGGGATAGTTGGCGCAGGCGTAGAAGGTGCGGCCCTTCTTGCTGCGTTTCTGGACAAGGTTGCCGCCATCCTGTGGGCATTTGACACCGAGCGGAATGGCTTTGGTCGTCTTGCAGTTCGGATAGGCCGAGCAGGCCATGAACTTGCCGAACCGACCGATCTTGATCACCATCGGCGAGCCGCATTTCTCGCACTTCTCATCAGTGGTCATGTCCTGCTTGGCGATGATCTTCACCGTACCGTCCGGCAGCCGCTCGAAGTTTTGCGTGTTCCGGCAAGGCGGATCCTCTTTATAGCCCGGGCAGGCAAGAAACTTGCCGTTTCGCCCCCACTTGATTTCCATCATCCGTCCGCACTTTTCGCAAGCGATGTTGGTCGGCGGCTCGACGATATCCTTGGGGCCCGCAATGTCCTTGGCCTTCTCCATGTCCTTGGCAAAGGGCCCGTAGAAGTCCCGCACGGCCTTCACCCAGGGCTTCTCCCCTTCCTCCACCTCGTCGAGCTCCTTTTCCATCAGCGAGGTGAAGTCCACGTTCAGAATGTCCGGAAAGCCCTTGATGAGAAAATCGTTGACAGTCTTGCCCGTCTCGGTCGGGATGAACCGGCCCTCGATCTTCTCGACATACTTGCGGTCCTGGATGGTTGAAATGATCGCTGCGTAAGTCGAGGGGCGACCAATGCCCTTCTCCTCCAACTCCTTGATCAGCAGGGCCTCGTTGTAGCGCGGGGGCGGCTGGGTGAAGTGCTGTTTGGGCACGATGCCCGGGACCGTCTGGCCGTCCTGCTGCATTAGCTTGAGCTTTTCACCTTCGGCCAGTACCGGCAGTTGTCGTTCGGCCTCTTCGTTCTCCTGGTCTGCCTTGCGGCTCTGCTCGGTGAGCTCGGCGTCCTGGCCTTCCATATAGACCGCGAGATGGCCGGGGAATTTCACCACCGTCCCGTTGGCTCGAAAGACATACCGCTCTTTCGTGGCCTGCGGCACACAGTCCACCCGCGTCACTTCCATCACGGCCGGCGACATTTGTGACGCGACGAACCGGTTCCAGATTAGCTTGTAGAGCTGATAGTGATCGCGATCCATGAACTGTTTCACGGATTCGGGATCGCGATGCGCGGAAGTCGGACGGATCGCTTCGTGCGCCTCCTGTGCTGCCTTCTGCGTTTTGTATACGTTGGGCGTCCCTGGCAGGTACTCAGCCCCAAACCGCTCGCGGATGATCTGCCGCACATCTTCCGTTGCTTCAGCAGAGATGCGGGGCGAGTCGGTACGCATATAAGTGATCAGCCCAACCGGTCCTTCCTTGCCGATTTCCATCCCTTCATAAAGCTGCTGGGCAAGCGTCATCGTTTTGCGAGCCGTAAACCGAAGCTTGCGCGACGCTTCCTGCTGCAGACGGCTGGTGATGAAGGGCGCGACCGGGTTGCGTCGCTTTTCCTTCCGCTCGATGGATTGCACCGCGAAAGTCTTGCCCTGAACGTCGGCCACGATTTTCTCAGCCACTTCGCGTGACGGGACAACTGCATCCTGGCCGTTGAAGCTGTGCAGGCGCGCGTCAAACGGCGGCGGGTTCTTACCGGCCAGCGTGGTGGTGATGGACCAGTATTCCTCCGCCCGGAAGGCTTCGCGCTCCAGCTCGCGGTCACAGATCAGCTTCACCGCCACGGACTGGACACGGCCCATGCTGAGCCCGCGGCGCACCTTCTTCCAGAGCAGCTGGCTGCCTTGATAGCCGACAACGCGATCCAGCACCCGGCGGGCCTGCTGCGCATTGACCAGCTTCATGTCGATTTCACCAGGCGACTGCAACGCGCGCTTGATGGCGGATTCAGTGATTTCGTTGAAGCGGACACGGAAGATCTTCTGGTCGGCTGGCTTCTTTTTACCCTTGGGCTTTTTTCCGCCTCCGAGTTCCTCAGCAATGTGCCAGGCAATGGCCTCGCCCTCTCGATCCGGGTCGGGCGCCAGGTAGACTTTGTCCACTTCCTCAGCTTTTTTCTTGATGTCGGCCAGCACCTTGGCCTTGCCTTTGATAGTGACGTAGTGCGGCTTGAAGTCGTCGTCGAGATCCACGCCGAGCTTGCTCGTCGGCAGATCCTTCACGTGGCCAACCGAAGCCATGACCGTATAACCGCGCCCCAGATACTTAGTGATGGTCTTGGCTTTCGCCGGGGACTCGACAACGATGAGCGACTTTGCCATTTGACAACGATCCTAAACGTGTTGTGAACGAATCAGCACTGCAGGGGCTGAGATATATACCCGAGTCGGGCGATTTTCAAGCTTCTGCACATTTTACCCCCCTGATACAACCAGGCTCCGGCGGTTCACAGATTACGCTTATCAGCTCCAGCCGGGCGTGGAGCCGCACCACTGCATCAGAGCGCGACGATGTCATATTGCTCTAAATGTAGCAACGGATCGGGCTTGATGACGAACTTGACTCGGTACTCGCGTTGTATGGATTCGACCCCGCCATATTCCTCCCCGCTGAGCAACTCGGCTACGGTGGGGTGCACGCCGATGACAATGATCTGATCGTCTGTCGTGCCTTCGAGCCGCTGCAGCTCGCGGAAGACCTCGTAAACCACTGTCGTCGGCGATTTCGTGTAACCACGCCCGTCGCAATAATGGCAGGGCTGCGACATGGTACGCAGCAGGTCCTCGCGTACGCGCTCTCGCGAAATCTCGATGAGTCCCAGGTCCGAAATCCGGGAAATGCGCGTGCGCGCCTTATCGCCCGACATAGCGTCCACCAGTGCCTGGTACACGCGTTCGCGATTTTTCTCCCGCTCCATGTCGATGAAATCGACGATGATGATGCCGCCGATGCCGCGCAGCTTGATCTGGTATGCAACTTCCTTGACGGCCTCAAGGTTGTTCTTGAGGATTGTCTCCTCCTGATCACGTTTGCCGACGAACCGGCCGGTGTTGACATCGATAACCGTCATGGCCTCGGTGTGATCGACGACGATGTAGCCGCCGGACTTGAGCCACACCTTGCGGCTCAAGGCACGAGCGATCTCCATTTCCACACCCAGATGATCAAACAGGCTCTCCTCTCGATTGTAATAGTGAACGCGCGAGACCTGATCGGGCAGGAAGCGTTTCACGAAATCACGAACGGCGTCGTATTCCTCCTTCGAATCAATGAGTAGACGATCCACCTTCTTTGAAAACAGATCGCGGACGATACGGAAACTCAAGGACAGGTCCGCATGCAACAAAGCGGGGGACGCCCCGCGCTCGCGCTTGCTCAACACATCGTTCCAGAGAGCTTCGAGAAACTCCACGTCGGAACCCAGCTCCTCCTCCTTCACACCCTCGCTCACCGTCCGCACGATGAACCCGTGGCCCGGCTTGCGCAGGCGCTTGACGATCTCCTTGAGGCGGGCCCGCTCCTCGTCGCGGGGAATCCGGCGGGACACACCCACGTGCTCGACGCCCGGCATGAACACCAGATACCGCCCCGGCAGCGAGACGTAGGTCGTCACGCGGGGACCTTTTGTCCCGATCGGCCCCTTAGAAATCTGGACCATCAGCTCCTGCCCCTCTTTAATCAATTGTTCGATGGGCTGGCTCGACTGGCGGCGCTTCGGGACTTCCCCACCCTTGTCGCCATCTTCCTCGTCGCTATCGATCAGCGTGTCGCCCGCCTCCGCGTCAACCGAGAGATCTGATACGTGCATGAAAGCTGCCTTGTCCATCCCGATATCGATGAACGCGGCCTGCATGCCGGGCAGCACCTTGACCACCCGGCCCACGTAGATGTTTCCGACAAAATCCTTCTGTTTGGCGCGATCGATGTACAAATCCGTCATCACGCCGTTATCTAAGACCGCCACGCGGGTTTCCTCCCGCGAGACATTAATCGCAATTTCTTGTCCCATACTCACCTTCTGCGCCGATCGCCGACGCGCTGATTAATAGAGCAGCGTCAGTCGACGCTGTGTAATGTTGAGCACCCGTCCCAGCGCAGCCATTATGGCCACGGTCGAACTGCCCTTAATTCATGATGGAAGCGGGATTGCTCCATGCCTTCCTGAATTTCATTTTAGTAAAAGAGAGTCAGACGCCTCCGTTTGATGTTCAGCAGCAGGCCTAATGCCGCCATGGTGGCCACGGTGGAACTTCCGCCGTAACTCATCAGGGGAAGCGGGATGCCCACGATAGGGAAAACTCCCGCCGTCATACCGACGTTGATGATCAGGCAGAACGACAGCATCGCGATCAGGCCGGCGGCCAGCAGCGTGCCAAGCATATCCTTGGCTTTGACCGCAATTTCTAGCGACAACCAGATCAAGCCCGTGAACAGTCCCAGCAGCACCAGCACCCCTAGAAATCCCCATTCTTCCGCATAGACGGAAAACACGAAATCGGTGTGCCCCTCCGGCAAAAACTTCAACTGGCTCTGCGTCCCGCCGTAGAGGCCTTTCCCCAACACCTCGCCCGACCCGATCGCGATGCGCGACTGCAAGCCATGATAGCCCCTCCCACTCGTGTCGTAGGCGGGATTCACGAAGGTCATGATCCGTTCGCGCTGATAATCATGCAGCGATTCCCAGACCGCCTCCCAGGCAAACGGAAACAGCATCACCGCAAATAGCAATAGCAGCCCCATCGCCTTGGACCGCATGCCGACCACCAGCAACATCGAGAGGTAGACCGAGAAATAACTCAACCCGCTGCCCAAATCGGGTTGCTTGACGATCAGCAGCAACCCGGGGAGCATGATCAGCCCCGGCAGCACCACCCGCTGCGTCCAGCCCTGGCGTGGACTCTTCGCATAATAGGTCGCCAGCGTCAGCACCAGCACCAGTTTGGCAAACTCTGACGGCTGGAACACCAACGGGCCGATGGGAATCCAGCGCTGCGCGCCGTGGCTGGTCTTGCCAGCCACCAACACGACGGCCAGCAGCACGAGCAACAGCGCATAGAGCACATAGGACATTCGGGCGATCTTGTGGTAGTCCACCATCAGTGCGACGACAAAGGCCACGCACCCAATCCCGATCCACCCCAATTGTTTGAGATACATCGGCGTCCCCAGCTGCGCGTAGGTCACGCTGTAGATGGACAGGACACCGAGCGACAGGATCGCCGCGATCAGGCCGAGGAACCGCCAGTCGAACTTGTCGAACGCCAGCGAGTGGTTGTCCAGCATACGGTCAATCATGATGGCTCCGCATCGCGACTGCCACGCGCGGCGCGTCTCTCGTCACCGACTCCATCGGCTTTGATTTGATATAGGCTTCGATCACCTGCCGGGCCAGCGGTGCCGCCGCCGTGCCACCGTGCCCCATGTTTTCCACGAGCACCGCCACGGCGATGTGCGGATCGTCGGCCGGTGCATAGGAGACGAACCAGGCATGGTCACGCAATTTCTTGGCGACATCCCTATTTTTCTTTCGGTCGTTTTTCTGGGATACCGTCTGCGCTGTCCCAGTCTTACCCGCAATCCTGACCAGCGGCGTGCGTGCCCGGGCGGCTGTGCCACGCGTGACCACCCCTTCGAGCGACTCGTGGAGCAGTTCGTAGGTTTCCGGCTTGAGCGCGAGCCGGGGACGTGGCACGGACGGCAATTCCAGCACCTGCGTCGTCGCCCGATCCTTAATGGCCCGCACGACGCGCGGGCGAAACGACTCGCCGTTGCTAGCCACCGTCACCATGACCATCGCCATCTGCATCGGCGTCACGGTCGTGTAGCCCTGCCCGATAGCGACCGAGATCGTCTCGCCCGGCAGCCAAATTTCGTTTTTCACTCGCGTCTTCCAGGCCGTAGATGGCACGATCCCGACCCGTTCGGACGGCAGCTCCACGCCGGTCTTTTGTCCCAGCCCGAACCGATCGGCATACTCCGCGATCGCATCGATGCCCAACCGATGACCGATCGTATAGAAAAACACGTCGCAGGAGTTCACGATCCCGTCCACGACATCCATCATGCCGTGGCCCTGTTCCTTCCAATCGTGATACACGCGCCTGCCGAACGGAAACCCGCCCGTACAGCGGACCTGCGTGCTCGTGTTCACCGTACCGGTCTCGAGCCCGGCCGCCGCCACGATGATCTTGAACGTCGAGCCCGGTGGATACTGCCCCTGCAAGGCGCGGTTGGTCAGCGGATGGCTCTCGTCCGTGACGATCTTATCCCACTGCTTGGGCGTCAGTGCGTGCGACAAGATGTTCGGATCGAAGACCGGCCGGCTTGCCATGGCTAATACATCGCCCGTCCGTGTCTCGATTGCTACGATGGCGCCGGCCTCCTCGCCCAACAACTGCTCGGCCAGCGTCTGCAAGTGGACATCGATCGTCAGATAGAGATCGTCGCCGGCCTGTGGCTTCTCAACCTCGACCGTCCGCTTTTCATGGCCCAGCGCATCCACCTCGACCAGCTTCTGCCCGACACGCCCGCGCAAAAACCGGTCGTAGGTTTTTTCAACCCCGTACTGGCCGATGATGCTGCCCAGGTGCAGCTCGGCATAGTCTGGCTTCTCCAGCTGATCCGACGACACTTCGCCCACGTAGCCCAGCAAATGCGCGGCCGTGGAGCCACCGGGATAATTCCGCTGGGACTCCGCGCGCACCGTCACACCTGGCAGATCCAGCCGGTGAGATTCGATCAGAGCCGCTTCGCGAAGCGTCAGCCCATCCTTGACCTTCCGCGCAAGCAGTTTACTACCGCGTTCGGCCAGTTTTTTACGGACTGTCGTCTCATCGAGGCCGACGAGCTTCACCAGCGCCTCCTCGAGCGCCTTGCGGTCCTTCACATCCTCCAGTGTCACGTAGAGACCGAAATTGAGCACGTTGTTGGCCAAGAGCACGCCCTGCCGGTCGTAGATCAGGCCGCGCACCGGTTCCAGCACAACCGCCCGCCTCCGATTGTTCTCTGCGAGATCGCTGTAGTAGCTCCCCTCACCCACCTGGAGATACCAGAGCCGGCCCGTGAGCACCCCCACCACTAGGAGCAGACTGATCTTGAACAGCGATAGCCGCTGATGAAGGTCCCTCAGTTCCTCTCGCCGTATCCCGTGATCTGTGCTCATACGGTATGGCCGTTACACCAGCGCGTCGTCTTGCTTGAGCAGTTTTTTAGCCAGCACCCAGTACAGCGTGATGCCCAGCACAGTGTCGAGTGCCGCCTCCGGCAGGAGCACTGATTGGGCTACCGCCAGGGCCTCTTCGTGCTGACCCGCGCCGGTGATGAGAAACACGACGCCCGATGCAAGCGATAGCCCCGCCAGCACCGCCCCCGCGGAGACGAGTGTGGCACGGGTCAGATAGTGCCCTGCGACGCCAGCGATAAGGCCGACCGCCCCCTTCGCCAGCGCATTGGTCCATCCATCGCCGGCTGAAAACAAATCCTGCTGCAACCCCAGCAACAGCCCCATCCCCACGCCGTCCGTCATGCGGCCAAAGAGACCGATCAGACTGATGGCCACCACGCACAGATCGGGCCGGATCCCGCCGACGCTGGCATGCTCGAGCACCGTCACCTGAACCGGCACAAGACCCATCGCCAAAGTCAGATAGAGCAGCGACTTCATGACGGCTTTGCCCCTTTCGCAGCAGCTGGAGCAGCAGGCTCCTCGGCGCGCGGCGTCGTCACCACCAGCACTTCCTCCAGTTTCGTAAAGTCCACCTCCGGCTCCACGTCAGCCGCCTGAAAAAGCACCCCCTCCTCCTTCTCGATCCTTGTGATGGTGCCAATCGGCACGCCTTTGGGAAATTTGCCCGTGAGTCCGGACGTTACCACTGGATCACCCACGCGCACCGTCGAGAGCAGCGGAATGTATTTCAGGCGGGCTTTGCCGGCGCGCGTGCCCTCGATAAGGCCCTCGTCGCGTGTCCGTTGCACGAGCGCCGGCACGGCATTGTTCGGATCGGTAATCAATAATACGACAGCAGTGGTGGCGGTGGTCTTGACGACGCGCCCGACCGCTCCGGTGGGCGTGATCACACTCATTTCGACTTCGATTCCGTCGCGGGCGCCCTTGTCGAGAATGACACCCTGGTACCAGTTGGTGGCATCGCGGCCAAGGACCTGTGCCGCGACCGTGCGAGACGGCGTCCTCCCCTGGAACTTCAGGAGTTCGCCCAGACGGTGGTTGGCCGACGCCAGTTCACGCAGGTCGGCCACCTGCCCGTGCAGGAACTCAATTTCCCGTTTTAATTGCTGATTTTCTTCATGGATGTTGCGAAGAGCGACGTAGTGGTCCCAGGCGCCCCCGGCACGGCGGTCCGCCTCGGAGAACAATTCAAGCGGCAGCGAGACGATGTCGGCGAGAGGCACTCCGATGGCCTGGAGCAGCCCCCGGCTGTGTCTGGGCAAAACGAGCACAAACAATAGCAGGCTTGCGCAGAGCGCGAGCAGCACTCGCCTAATTACAGATGTCGTTCGAAACATGAACCATCCCTGGGCGGGATGGGGCCCTTACCGCGAGCTGCTGTATTGGGACACCACCGTGACCTTGCGCAGCAGGTCCAACTCGTCCAAGACTTTCCCGACCCCCAGTACAACGGAAGTCAACGGATCGTCTACGGTGATGATCGGCAGATTAGTTTCCTCCCGCAGCCGGATATCCAGGCCTTTCAGCAAGGACCCGCCCCCGGTTAGAACAATCCCACGATCGATGATATCGCCAGCTAGCTCCGGAGGGGTGTTCTCCAGGGCCACCTTGATCGCATTCACGATCGTACTGATGGGCTCCTGAAGCGCCTCCCTAATTTCAGCGTCATCCACCCACAACGTTCTGGGGATGCCCGAAATCAGGTCCCGCCCTTTAATCATTAAGGTCTTTTTCTGCTCGAGAGGATAGGCCGAGCCGATCTCCAACTTGATATGCTCGGCCATGTGTTCCCCGATGAGGAGGTTGTACTTTTTCTTGATGTAATTCAAAATTGCGTCTTCCATGCGGTCGCCAGCCACTTTGACGGATTCGCTGTAGACGATACCGCCCAGCGAGATAACCGCGATGTCTGTCGTGCCCCCACCGATATCCACCACCATGTTGCCGGATGGCTCGGTGATCGGCAGCCCGGCCCCGATGGCAGCCGCCACCGGCTCTTCAATCAAGTAGACCTCGTGCGCGCCGGCCAGCTCGGCGGAGTCGCGCACCGCACGCTGCTCCACCTGCGTAATGCGCGACGGCACCCCGATGATGATCCGGGGCCGCACGAACATGCTGCGATTGAGCGCCTTGTTGATGAAATAGCGGAGCATGCGCTCGGCCATTTCGAAGTCCGCGATCACACCCTCTTTCATCGGACGGATCGCCGTGATGTTGCCTGGCGTACGGCCGAGCATCTTCTTAGCCTCCGCGCCAAAAGCCAGCGCCTGCTCGGTCTTCTTCTCGATCGCCACAACGGAGGGCTCGTTCAACACGATACCTTTACCGCGTACGTAAACCAGCGTCGTCGCAGTGCCAAGATCAATTGCAATGTCGTTGGAAAACCAGCCGAGGACTTCCGAAACAAATCCCACTGTCTGCTCCCTTATGCCCGCTTACTCGTGTAATTCCAATTGACCACTATCCAGGACCTGCGTCCGCGCGATTTCGTCACCAAGCCGGGCGCCCTGGTCGTTTCCAATCAGCAGCAGCGCTTCAAATAGCACGATGCCACCCGCCAGCAGCCAGCCGACATAGGGCACCAGAACTAACAGATACGCAAATACCAGCGGCAGATTGCGAATGATGGATTCCCTGAACCCCGAAAATTCCTTCGTCCGTGGCACCACCGTCTGCAACCCGATCAGCCGCTTCCCCAGACTCTGCCCGCCGGGAAATCCGTCGGCAATCAGCGCGTATGCCAAACCGGCGAGCCAACCGATTGGTGATAGTACCTGGCTGGACGCCGCCACCAGCAATCCATCAATCGCCTTGGCGAGGAACCGGTTGAGGACGTGCGCTTTGGGATAGACCCCGGTGTACAACGGGCTCGTTTCCCACGTATCCTCCGCCAAGCGACCTCCTCGCAACGGGCCGCAAAGTATAACAAAACTCCCCCGAGATCACAAATTTAGCCCCGCGAAGGTCGAATAGGATTCCTGCCCTTGCGTTTCACTGGAACGACCAGTAAAATCGCCCTCGCTATGATTAAACTACTGCGTGAAGGCAATTATCGGTATCCGTGGCTGCTCAAGGGCGCCATGGCGGCGATCGCTATCACGTTTATCGTCGGCATGGGCTGGTGGGGCTACGGCGAGGCACAGTCCGACGCGGTTGCCACCGTCGGCCCGCTCAAGGTCTCGCGCGACGAGTTCACGCGCCGTCACAAAAACATTTACGAATTCAGCAAAAAGCAGAAGCTACCCGACACGTTCAAGGAAGAAGTCCTCAAGGAGATTGCCGTCGAGCAGATTGTCGAGGAAAAACTCTGGCGGCTCGCGGCCGAGGAGATGAATCTGGCTGTCTCTGCTGCGGACCTGCGCGACGCCATCATGCAAATCAGGGATTTTCAGACCAACGGACAGTTCGATCCCGAGTTGTACAAGCGCCTTCTGGCCTTTAATAAGCTGACCCCGGCCCAGTTCGAAGCGGAATACTCCAGCCGTTTGCTCGGCGACAAGGCCATGACCGTCATTCTGGACGCCGTGGCACTGACACCGGCCGAACTGGCCGAAGCCAAGGCCCTCATGGCCCGCCCGTCTTCATCCGAACCAGTTGCCGGCCTGTCTGCCAACGACCGCATTCTCCAGGACATGCTGGTTCAGAAGCAACAGCGCGCGCTGGTCGCCTTTAAAGACGCCATGCGCACGAAGGTGCAGGTGACGATCAGAAAAGAAATACTCTAGAATCGCCCCGCATTCACTCTCGCCCTACTGCACCAACATCGCATCCCCGTAACTGTAGAACCGATACTTCTCCCTGACCGCCTCGGCATAGGCCCTGCGAAGCGGTTCTATGCCAGCGAAGGCTGAAACGAGCATGAGCAAGGTCGTTTTCGGCAGGTGGAAGTTAGTCATCAACACGTCCACAACCTTGAAGCGGTAGCCCGGGGTGATGAAGAGACCAACGTCGCCCTGCCTAGGTTGTACGGTGCCATTTGAAGATGCGACTGACTCAAGTGTGCGCACAACCGTGGTGCCCACCGCCACAATCCGACCACATGATTTTTTGGTTTCGTTGATCGCATCCGCCGTGGCCTTGGAAATCTCTGCCCATTCTGTGCCCATTCGGTGTTCTTCGATTTTTTTCGCTGTCACAGGACGGAACGTAGCCGGCCCGATGTGGAGCGTTACCGTGGCAGTCCGCACACCCTTGGTGTTGAGCGCCGCCAGCAGCCGCTCCGTGAAATGCAGCCCCGCCGTCGGTGCGGCAATCGCACCGGCCTTGCGCGCAAAGCGCGTCTGGTACCAGATTTTATCCAGTTCGGTGGGCTCACGTTTGATGTAGGGGGGCAGGGGCATCCGCCCGACCATCTCAAGCAGCGCAGGCACAGAGGAGGAAAACTGCATGATGATCCCGCCCGCTCCCTGCTCCATCACCGTCGCGGTCGCACCGCCGTCCAGTTCGATCACCTGCCCCTGTTTCGTACCCTTGCAGAGCACTTCCCAGCAATCTGTTGCGACCGGCCTGACCAGCACCAGCTCCACTTGCCCGCCGCCCGGTTGTTTGCGTCCGCTCAGGCGTGCCGCGAGGACTTTCGTATCATTGACGACGAGGAGGTCACCGGAGTTCAGCAGCTCCGACAGGTCCGCAACACGACGATGACCACAGGCCTCACCGTTCTTCGGTACAACGAGGAGGCGCGCTTGATCGCGCGGTTCAACTGGATGATCCGCAACCAACGAAGGATCGAATGGAAAATCGAATTCGGAGAGGAGCATTACTGTGCGAGCGCTGATGCGCGACGGATTTCAGTACCCGGAAAGTAGTAGGAGAGAATGGTGGTGTACGGATAGCCGCGCTCTGCCATTTCCTTAGCGCCCCACTGGCAAAGCCCCACAGCGTGGCCAGAGCCGCGTCCCGACAGAACCACCTCCATCCCCATGGACTCCACGTTGAACTGCGTGCTGAGGATAACCGAGTAGCCGATCAGACGGCGAAAATCCTCCCCTCGCAGAATCAATTCGCCGCGGGAATGAAGAATCCTGAGCTTGGTCACCCGGCCGGCCCTGCTGTAGGCAAAGGGCGTGAGGCTCGCAATCGCGCCCACGTCCACGCCCTGCTTTCGGAACGTCGCTTCCAAGTCAGCGAGTTTTAATACCGCACGCCACTGGTAGCGCGGCGCGTTTACGTCAAAGGGGCAGTCCACGCCTTTTAAGTACGGCAAGTCCTTGGACCAAACATTCATCGCATCTTCAGTCGGGCCGGCCGCCGTGGACGAAAAAGCCGCATAGATCGGCGCGTTTTGATAGGCCACGGCCAGCCCGCGCGTGGATTCTACCGCCTTCTGCACACGCTGATCCACGCCCTGCCGCCCCTGATAGACCTGGTCCTGAACGGTTGAAACGAGATCGTACTCGCGTGCCTTGTTCAGCATCCGCTGATAGAGGGCATAGGTCCGCGCGACAACGGCCTGGGCCTTGAGCGCCTCCAGATGCCAGCCCGGCGACATTTCGGCTGGCACGACACCCTTGATGTATTCCTCCAAATCCACATCGTTGACGAGGGCCAGCCCGCTCCCGCGCGTCAGCACTTTCAACCCCCCGCCGACCGCCAGCGGCTTCGCATCACCATTCCCGCTCGTCACTACCAGATCGCCACCGCGGCTGCGGATCGTCACGACATCGGCTGACACCCTCACGCCGTTGAGTGCAATTCCGCCCGCCGCGGGGCTGACCACGACCGAACTGGAAAAGGCGCGGGTGTCCCTATTCGGCACATGGACCATCACGCCTCGCTGGGCAAAGATTTCGACCCGCTGCACGTCCTGCTGCATCAGCACGCGCACCGTGTCATCAGCAAAACTGATTCCGGGGAGTAGGAGGACGCACGCTGCGAACAACGCCGCAACCGGCATGGTTACCGTTTCGAGAACAGATAGATGAGCAGGCTTAACACGACACTGATCACAATGCTCGTCGTCAGCGGAAAGTAAAAACTGACCCCCTCTCGCTTGATGGAAATATCACCCGGGAGTTTCCCAACCCAGCCGAACCACTCGCTTAACGGCCCACTTTCAGCGTGCCCCTTGGCCAGCAACAGGACGACTATGCCAGCGAGCATCAGCAGCCCGCCCGCCACCAGCAGCATCTTTCCCAAGCCGTCGAGTTCCGGCATGGTCCGGCTCACTTGATCAGATGTTCCGCAATCTGAATGGCGTTTAGCGCCGCCCCCTTGCGTAGATTGTCGGACACGACCCAGAGATTCAGTCCATTCGTGATCGAGAGGTCTTCGCGGATCCGGCCGACGTAGACCGCGTCTTTGCCGGACGCATCGATCGGCATGGGATAGAGCTTCTTCAAAGGATCGTCGTAGACCAGCACACCCGGCATGGCCGCCAGCGCCGCGCGCGCGTCGTTGGGTGAGAGCGCGCGCTCCAGCTCAACGTTGATTGCCTCTGAATGACAGCGCAGCACCGGCACACGCACGGTGGTCGCGGTGATCCGCATTGTTGGCGCTCCCAGAATCTTCTGCGTTTCACGGACGATCTTCGTCTCCTCCGAGCAGTCACCATCCTTGCCGAATGACCCGATGTGCGGGAGTAAATTAAACGCGATCTGGTAGGGATAGACCTTGGCTTCCACGTCGCGGAAAGACAGGAGCGCTTTAGCCTGGTCGACCAGCTCGTCCATGGCGGCCAAACCGGTCCCCGACACCGATTGGAACGTCGTCACCACCACCCGCTTGATGCCCGCCGCCTCCTGAAGCGGCTTGAGCGCCATGACCAGCGGCGTGGTTGTACAATTTGGGATCGCTACAATGCCGCGTGGCATTTGTGTCAGCGCCTGCCCGTTGACTTCCGGCACGACCAGCGGCACATCAGCGTCCATGCGGAAGACCGAACTGTCGTCGATCACAACCACACCGGCAGCACCCAGCTTTCTGCCGTATTCCTTGCTAATCTCGTCAGTCGCGGAGATCAGCGCAAAATCCACGCCGGCGAAGGACGCCGACGGTGTCAGTTCTTCGATCTTCCACTCACAGCCCTGGCAGGGCATCGCATTCCCGGCTGACCGCTTAGATGCAAACAGACGTAGGGATTCAATGGGAAATTTTCGTTCCTCAAGAATCTCAAGGGTTTCCTTCCCCACGGCGCCCGTGGCGCCAAGGATCGCAATGGTATAAGCTGGTTTCTTCTTTAACATGACTCTAGGCTGCGATCATCCGGATCCGGTGATTGAATGTGTCCGCAATATACACGTTCCCGGCGCCGTCCACCACCACCCCGAAAGGGTAATTGAGGCTGCCGGCCAGCGGATTGCCCCCGTCTCCTCCAAACTGCGCTTGGCCGCTGCCTGCGAGGCGGGCGATGATCTTTTTCTTTTTGTACCAGCGCCGGAGCAAATGGCTGTCGGAATCCGTGATCAGTAGATTATCCTCTGCATCCAGCGCGATGCCATAGGGACGGGACAGGCTCGTTGAAAACTCGTTGGCCATGCCAGAAAATCGATATTCGCTCCCGTCACCCACCACCGTGCTTATGATGCCTGACGCATCGATCTTTCTGATCCGCCCGGCAAAAGTATCCGCAATATAGAGCGTGTCATCGGGACCGAGCGTGAGTCCGCTGGGGCCCGACAGACCAGCCTCCACCGCCGGCACGCCGTCACCCGTGTAGCCCGAGTCGCCCGTCCCCGCCACCGTTGTGATGATGCCGGTGGTCAGATCGACTTTGCGCACGCGATTGTTACTCTGGTCGGCGATATAAAGTTGATTCTTGCCGTCCACTGCTAGCGCCGCCGGCTCGTTCAGAGCTGCGGCCGTTGCCAGGCCCCCGTCTCCCGAATAGCGATGCTGTCCCGTGCCGGCAATTGTCGTGATCACACCGGTCTTCGCATCGACTCGGCGCACGCGATGGTTCATCGTATCGGCAATATAGAGGTGCCCGTGGCGATCCACCGCTACCGCGCCAGGAAAATTCAGCGTGGCCTTCGTGGCCGGACCGCCGTCACCGCCAAACCGCCCAGCCTTACCCTGACCAACGATATATCGAACTGTTCCGCTCAAATCGGTTGTCTGCACAAACTTCTGCGCCGTTGAGGGAGACGGATCGGCAAAAGGATCCTCGTCCTCTTTCGGCATAACCGCCAGCGCTGGACCGCTTGAGCCGTTCCCCTTCTCGGGATAGCCTGCGACGGTTGTAATAATGCCAGTAGCCAGGTCGACGCGGCGGATCACATGATTTTCCGCATCGGCGATATAGAGAGCGCCCGCCCCCAAGGCAAGCCCCTTTGGCTCATTGAGACAGGCCTCGACCGCGGGCTTGCTGTCGCCGGAGTGACCGAGCTCGCCGTTGCCGGCAAGGGTGCCGATGCAACCGGATGGGATTGAAACTGAGTGGGGTCCGGGCACGGTCAGTCCTTGAGATTCTTCAGAATCGCCGCACCCATTTCCTTCGTCCCTACGAGTGTCATGCCAGGCGTGTGGATTTCCTTGGTCCGGCAGCCCTGCGCAAGCGTCTTGACGATCGCCCGCTCGACCGTCTCCGCTTCCCTATCGAGCTTAAAGGCATAGGACAGCATCATGGCCACCGAGGCGATGGTCGCGATGGGATTGGCGAGATTCTTCCCGGCAATGTCGGGCGCGCTGCCGTGGATCGGCTCGTACATGCCGGTCTTGGTACCCACGCTGGCTGAGGGCAACATGCCGATTGAGCCGGTCAGCATTGCCGCCTCGTCGCTCAGAATGTCGCCGAACATGTTGGTCGTCACGATCACGTCAAACTGTTTTGGGTTGCGGACAAGCTGCATCGCGCAGTTGTCCACGTACATATGGCTCAGCTCGACGTCCGGATACTTCTTGTGCACGTCAATGACCACGCGGCGCCAGAGTTCGGACGACTCCAGCACGTTGGCTTTGTCGATGGACATGACTTTCTTCCGACGTCGGCGGGCCGCTTCGAAGGCCACAACGGCAATGCGCCGGATCTCCTGAGTGGTATAGACCTCGGTGTTAATCCCCTTTTCACCACCTGGGATTTTCCGAATCCCCTTTGGCTTACCGAAATAGATACCACCCGTCAGCTCGCGCACGACGAGAATATCGATTCCCTCAACCACCTCGCGCTTAAGCGTCGAGGCATCGGCCAGCATCGGATAGAGTTTGGCCGGGCGCAGATTGGCGTAGAGACCCAGTTGCTCCCGCAGGCCGAGCAATGCGCGCTCAGGCCTGATGGAATAATCCAGCCCTTCCCACTTGGGACCGCCGACTGCGCCGAGCATCACGGCGTCGCTGCTTTTGGCCAACGCCAGCGTCTTGAGCGGCAGCGGCTTGCCGGTCAGGTCGATAGCTTGACCGCCGACCGGCGCCTCGATAAACGTGAACCTGTGGCCAAACTGCTCACCGATGGCCTTAAGCACCTTGACGGCCTCGGGCACGATCTCCTGCCCGACCCCGTCGCCCGCCAGTACAGCAATCGTCGCTTTCATACTACCGTCCCTGCTCCTTTCACTCCGTCACGGTTTCGTCTTCCGGCTTCCACGCCGGATCTACCAGGCACAGAAATTCCAGATTCGCCGTCCCCGTATTCTCCACCCACTGTTGGCCCTTCGGCGGGACATAGACCACCGAACCAGCTTCGATGTCGGCCGACTCCTGATCGATCCGGAACCGCCCCTTGCCGGCCAGAAAATAATAGACCTCCGAAGAGGCCAGCCGGTGGCGTTTCGACTTCGCGCCAGGCTTGATGAGGCCATGCGCGAGGCTAAAGCCCAGCGCCACCGTCGCTTTGCCCGGATGCAACAATTCGCGAAGAAGGGTATGGTCGCCCGCTAGAAATTCCGGACAATCCTTGAGCTTAACGACGTGCACACTCCCCCCAAGATGCGCAACAAGCTCTTCAGCAAGACTGCAGCGAGTCAAAAGAGACGGCGCACACCTCTCAATACGTTAAGCCTTTGAGCGATGCAAGGACGCCGCTGGCGCTTTTTTCAACATGCCGCTAGACGAGCCCGATCTTTTGATCGGGGCTACTGCTCTTGGATGCCCAGAACGACAGTTTGTTGAGCGCATTTAGGTACGCCTTGGTCGATGCGACAATGATATCGGTGTCGGCTCCGTTGCCGATGGCAGCGTTGCGGCCCTCCTCCAGTTTGACCGCCACTTCGCCCTGCGCGTCCGTCCCGCCCGTAATAGCCTTCACTACATAGCTCAACAGCCGGCTCTTGGTGCCGAGCATCGCCGCAATCGTGCGATAGGCCGCGTCCACTGGGCCATCACCCGTGCCGGTTTGCTTGACAGCCTGCCCATCGATCAGCAGTTCCACCGTCGCCGTTGGCACCTCTCCCGTGCCGCTCTTGACGTAGAGCGATTTCAACGCATACCGCTCGGGAATCCGCCGCGTCTCCTCCGAGACAATTGTTTCAAGATCCTCTTCGAAAATTTCTTTCTTCTGATCAGCGAGCCGCTTGAAACGCTCGAATGCCTGGTTGACCTCCTGATCGGACAACTTGTAGCCCAACTCCTCCAGCCGCTGCCGAAACGCATGCCGGCCCGAGAGCTTGCCCATGACCAATTGCATCTTGCCCAGTCCGACGGACTCGGGCCGCATGATCTCGTAGGTACTCTTCTCCTTGAGCAGCCCGTCCTGGTGGATGCCGGACGTGTGCGCAAAGGCATTGGCGCCCACGATCGCCTTGTTCGGTTGTACAACCATGCCGGTGATCTTACTGACGAGCCGACTGGTCTTGGCAATCTCCTGGGTGCGGACCTTCGTGTCGGCCTCGTAGAAATCCTTGCGGGTCCGCAATCCCATGACAATTTCTTCCAGTGAGGCATTACCGGCCCGCTCGCCAATCCCGTTGATCGTACACTCCACCTGCCCCGCGCCCGCCGCAATGGCCGCCAGCGAATTGGCGACAGCCAAACCGAGATCGTTGTGGCAGTGGACCGAGATGACGGCCTTCCTGCTGTTCTTGACTTTCTTCCTGATCATGGCAATCAACTGTCCGAACTCGTCTGGCGTGGCATAGCCGACGGTGTCCGGAATGTTAACCGTTGCGGCGCCGGCCGCGATGACCGCCTCGATGACTTCGCAGAGATAAGTGACGTTCGAGCGGCTGGCGTCCATCGGAGAAAACTCGACGTCCTTTACGTAGCCGCGCGCCCGCTCGACCATCTCCACCGCCCGCTTGAGCGCTTCCTTGCGCGTCATGCGGAACTGGTGTTTCAAATGAATATCTGACGTGGACAGAAACGTATGGATGCGTGCCTTAGATGCGCCCTTGAGGGCTTCCCACGCACGGTCGATATCCTCAGGCCGCGCGCGCGCGAGGCTACAAATTGTCGGTCCTTCGACCTCCTGCGCCACCTGCCGCACCGCCTCGAAATCGCCGGGCGAGCTGTAAGCGAACCCCGCCTCGATGATGTCGACGCCCAAGCGGGCCAGTTGCTTGGCGATCATGACCTTTTCCTCAAGGTTCATGCTCGCCCCCGGTGACTGTTCCCCGTCCCGTAAGGTCGTATCAAAGATGCGGATATTACGCGTGGTCATAACTCACCTCTTCTCAAGCTGGCACACAGCACAAACAAAAAAGCCTCCGCCCTGGGGCTTTATGCCAGGGACGAAGGCGTTCCGCCCTCCGTGGTACCACCCTGATTCAGCGCCGGGCTCCTTGGTTGCAGTCCCGTCGCCCTCTGTTTGACCCGTGTCGTGGGTCATGCGGGATTCCCTACTCCTAATTCAGGAACCAGGCTCCGAGGCCAGTTCAGCGACGTGCAACACCGGCTCGCACCACCCGCCGGCTCTCTGCAGACTGCGCGATCGCCTACTATTCCTCTTCGTCGCCCTACTCTTTCGTCTCCAGCACTGGCTGCGATTCCACCGGGCGCTTCCCGGTCAGTTTGAGCACCAGTTGCACGCCTTTCTCAATTGGACCGGACACAGCATAACACGCGAACACGATGAATAGCATCGCCTGCGGCCAGGCAATCACCAGCATGATCATCAGGATCGCCAACACCAGATTGTCGAAATGCGCCCGCCCACTAAACTTCAGATCCTTAAAACTCCGGTACTTGATCGTGCTGACCATCAAAAAGGACAGCGCCATCGTCAGTACCAGCACCGCCACGGGCTTACTGGATAGGCCGAGCTGAGCCACCTCGCGGTCGAAGATCACCAGCGTGGCCACCACACTCGCAGCCGCTGGGATCGGCAGGCCCATGAAATATTTACTCTCGCTCGCGGCAGTCATCACGTTGAACCGCGCCAGCCGCAGCGCCCCGCAGGCCACGAAGGCGAACATCACGGACGGCCCGAGCATGTCGTAGACGCTGAGCGCCCAGCCGTAGATCAGCAGCCCTGGCGCTACCCCGAACGCCACGAGATCGGCCAGCGAATCGTACTCCACGCCAAACTGGCTTGTGCTATTCGTCCACCGGGCCGACTTGCCGTCCAGCATGTCAAAAATCAGCGCGATCATGATCGCCACAGCCGCCGCGAAGTAGTTGCCGTGGAACACCGCCAGCACGGCGTACAGCCCACTGAACAAGTTTCCCGTCGTCAGCAGATTCGGAATTAGGTAGACGGCCCGGCGCCGTTTCGGTTCTTTTAAAAAAGCCGTCCTCATCTTACAGTTCCCCGAAGAGGGTTTCCCCGCCCTTCACGTGATCGCCTACTTTGACCTTCAACTTCGTCCCCACCGGCAGAAACACATCCATCCGAGAACCGAACCGGATCAGCCCGAACCGCTCGCCGCAAACTACGCTCTCGCCGGGCTGCACCCAGCAGACGATCCGACGCGCGATCAGACCGGCGATTTGCACACAGAGCACCTTCGTTCCTTGCGCCGCCCGGATCAGCAGGGCGTTCTGCTCGTTTTGCAACGTGGCTTCCGGCCGACTGGCCACCAAGAATTGGCCTGGTTGATAGGTCACCTGCTCCACCGTTCCCTTGCAGGGAATCCGGTTTACATGCACATCGAAAATATTCAGGAAGATACTGATCCGTACGCACTTGCCTTTGAGAAAGCGTGACTCAGTCTCTTCACTGATCTCGACAATCTTCCCGTCCGCTGGTGCCACCACGATCCGGTCGGCTTGCGGTGCCGACCGTTGGGGGTTTCGGAAGAACCAGGCCGTGAACAGCGCCACGGCACCAAAGGCGGCTGCGATGCCCGTCCACCCCAGCATCCCTGCGGCCACGGCTGGCGTGCCGACAGCAGCCACAAACGGAAGCCCTTCCTTGACAATCGGTATGCCGACCGCGCGATCAGACATAAATTCAGTTACCAGTGGTCAGGTTTCAGTTTTCAGTACGCCCTGATCCCGAACTGCAAACTGAAAACTGCCTGCAGGGAACGCCTGTTCAGTTTTTTGCCTTGTCGACAAGTTTGCCGCTCTTGAGCCACGACATCATGGCCCGCAGCCTTGCTCCGACCTCTTCGATTGGATGGGCTTCGCCTTTCTTGAGCAACGCGTTGTAGACTGGGCGATTCGCCTGGTTTTCCAGCACCCACTCGCGGGCGAACTGGCCACTCTGGATCTCTTTCAGGATACGCTTCATTTCCTGCTTGGTTTTGTCCGTCACGATGCGCGGACCACGCGTCACATCGCCATACTTGGCCGTCGTGCTGATGGAGTAGCGCATGTTAGCAATGCCGCCCTCGTACATCAGATCCACGATCAGTTTCACCTCGTGCAGACATTCGAAATAGGCCATCTCCGGCGAATAACCCGCCTCGACCAACGTCTCGAAGCCCGCCTGGATCAGTGAGGTCAGGCCGCCGCAGAGGACCACCTGTTCGCCGAAGAGATCGGTTTCCGTCTCCTCGCAGAAGTTCGTTTCAATGACGCCCGCGCGGCCGCCGCCGATCGCACTGGCATAGGCTAGGCCGACCTTGCGAGTGTTGCCGCTGGGGTCCTGATGGATCGCCAGGAGGCAGGGTACGCCGCTGCTTTTCGTGTATTCCGACCGAACGAGGTGCCCCGGGCCCTTGGGTGCCACCATGAACACGTTGACGCCGGCCGGTGGGACGATCTGACCGAAATGGATGTTGAAGCCGTGGCCAAAGGCCAAATAGGCCCCGTCCTTTAAATTCGGCCCGATGTGCTGGCGATAAATGGCCGCCTGCGCCTCGTCCGGCGCGAGAATCATGACGACCTCCGCCGCTTTCACAGCATCGGCCACCGGCATGACTTTCAGCCCGCCCTGCTCCGCCTTCCTCCACGAGGCGCCCTCGCGGAGACCGATGACGACATTGACGCCGCTTTCCTTCAGATTCAGCGCGTGGGCATGGCCCTGACTGCCGTAGCCGATAATGGCCACCTTCTTGTTCTTAATCTGCTGCAAGTCAGCATCTTTGTCGTAATAGACCTTCATCACTCGCTCCTCACAAGTAAAAATGTTGCCTGAACAATCGGCGGACGGGCACTCTACTACTCTTTGGCGATCCGCTTGGGATGGGTCATGGCCGGCCGGATCGGCTCCCGCGCGATCGCCACGCGGCCGGTCCGGATCAGCTCCTTGATGCCCAGCGGCTGCAGGAGGTTGATGATCGCCTCGATCTTCCGCACGCTTCCCGTCACCTCGATCGTGTAGGTGCCCGGCGTCGAATCAATGACATTGGCGCGAAAGATGTCCGCGATGCGCAGCGCCTCGGCCCGGTCCTCCGACTTCGTGTGCACCTTAATCAAAGCCGTCTCCCGCTCAACAAACTCGTTCTCGCTGAGGTCCACAACCTTGATCACGTCGATCAGCTTGTTAAGCTGTTTGACGATTTGCTCGATCCGATCGTCTCCAGTGGTGACGATGGTCATCATGGACGTGGAGGGGTCGAGCGAGGGCGCCACCGAGAGGCTCTCGATGTTGAAGCCACGCCCGCTGAACAGACCGGCAATGCGCGACAGCACGCCGAACTTGTTCTCCACGGTCACGGAAATGATGTGTTCCATGTTCCCTTCAACAGTGATGAGTTTTCAGTTGTACGTTCCCGGTTCACCGAACACTAACAACTTAAAACTGACCACCCCGTTCTCACCGCTATGCGGTGAGAACGGTGTCCTTGTCCTCGCCTGCGACCGGAGTCGGCGCGCCGGCTTTTTGCTTCTGTTTCAACTCCGGCGGATCGGCCAGAATCATCTCGTGATTGCAGCCGCCAGCTGGAATCATTGGATAGACGTTCTCGTATGGATAGGTCGGCACGTCGAGAAACACCGGCTTGTCGATCGAGATCGCTTCCTTGATCGCGCCGTCCAGCTCCGACACGGTCTTCGCGCGCAGACCGACCGCCCCGTAGGCCTCGGCCAGCTTCACGAAATCCGGGTAGACATCCAAAAAGCTGGACGCGTACCGGCCCTCGTAGAACAAATCCTGCCATTGCCGGACCATGCCGTGGAAACCGTTGTTGAGCACGACAACCTTTACCGGCAGCTTGTTCACCACCGCGGTCGCCAACTCCTGCGTATTCATCTGCACACTACCGTCGCCGGCGATGCAGAGGACCAGCCGTCCGGGGAAGGCCGCCTGCGCGCCCATGGCCGCTGGGAAGCCGAAGCCCATCGTGCCCAGCCCGCCGGAGGTCAGCCACCGGTTTGGCTTGGCCAGCTTGAAGTACTGCGCCGCCCACATCTGGTGCTGCCCCACATCGGTCGAGACAATCGGATCGCGGTCCTTTGTGAGTTCGTAGAGCCGCTTCACGACATGCTGCGGCTTGATCGGCCCATGGGCATCCTGCTGATAGGCCAGCGGATGCGCCTGCTTCCAGTCGTTGATCTGGTCCCACCAGGGCTTCCGCAGTTCCTTCTGATCGCCGTTTACCGTGGCCTTAAGAACATCGACGAGCTCGCGGAGCACGGTCTTGCAGTCGCCCACGATCGGAACGTCCACGTGAACGTTCTTGCGGATCGATGTCGGGTCGATGTCGACATGAATAACCTTCGCATGCGGGCAGAATTCCGAGACCTTGCCCGTCACCCGATCGTCGAACCGCGCCCCCACTGCAATCACGAGGTCAGAGTAGTGGATCGCCATGTTGGCCCAGTAGGTGCCGTGCATGCCCAGCATACCCATGGAGAGCGCATGCTCACCCGGAAACCCGCCCAGCCCCATCAACGTCATGTCCACCGGTAACTGGCACATCTCCGCCAACTCGAGAATTTCCTGCGAGGCTTCGGAGAAGATCACGCCGCCGCCAATATAGAGCACCGGCTTCCTCGCCTTGGCGATCAGCTCGGCCGCCTGCTTGATCTGCCACTTGTTGCCATCGTAGGTCGGGTTGTAGCCGCGCATCGAGACGGAGGCCGGATACTTGAACTCCGCCTTGTTCATGGATACGTCCTTGGGAATGTCCACCAGCACGGGGCCGGGGCGCCCGGTCGTCGCGACGTAGAAGGCTTCCTTGATCGTCGTCGCGAGATCATTGACATCCTTTACGAGGAAATTGTATTTCGTGCAGGGGCGGCTCAGGCCGATGTTGTCGGCCTCCTGGAACGCGTCGTTGCCAATGAGGCTCGTGGGCACCTGGCCGGAGAAACACACCAGGGGCACGGAATCCATGTAGGCGTCGGCCAGCGCGGTGATCACGTTTGTCATGCCGGGGCCAGACGTCACCAGCGCCACGCCGGCCTTGCCAGTGGCCTTGGCGTAACCCTCGGCCATATGGCCGGCGCCCTGCTCATGGCGGGTCAACACAACCTGAATGTCCTTCTGTTGATGCAACACGTCGAAGATTTTCAGGACGACGCCGCCCGGAAGGGCAAAAATCGTCTTAACGCCTTCTTTTTTAAGGCATTCCAGAAATATCTCCGCGCCGGTGAGCTTCATCGGTTCACCCTTTCCTCAAACGGAAAATTCTGTTCAAAAAACAATAGGATAGAGCATACGATACTAGCATCGCCTTTGACGGCAAGTCAACCTTTTCACTCTCTGGCGCAGAGGATCCGCCGTGCCTGAGGTCATTATTTATTCCCGGCCGGACTGCCACCTTTGCAACGTGGTCGAACGCATCGCCAAAACAGTCCAGGCCGAGCATCCTTTCATCCTCACCCGAATCAATGTAGACGAGACATCCGACCTCGCCATCCGCTACGGCGAACGTGTGCCGGTGGTGCTGATTGACCAGGTAGAAGCCTTCTCGGGCACGGTCACGGAGGGAGAGTTTCGTCGAGCGATTGAGAGAGCAAACAGGCAAGGACTGCGGGGTGTGATACGGTCTTTCTTCAGGATATTCAAAAAGCCCGTCAAGTCGTAAGCTGCAGGGGGCCACGCCGCCAGGGATAATGAGCGTCACCAGTGAGACATATTTTTTAACATGTCGTAAGAACACGGGCCACCGCGAAGACGGCGGGCGGGCTTTTTCAACATCCTGCTTAAAGGGCGCGAGGGAGAGGGCCTATAAGCCGGATTCTGTCCCGTTTGTGACGGGGATGATCATTTCTCTGGGGCCCGGATTACTTCGGGCCTCATGCGACCTACCCGGGGGCCTGACTGAGCCAGCCGTTCCGAGACTCCCATATGGTTGAGCCTCGGAGTGCCCCCCTATTTGGTCTTGCTCCGGGCGACGCTTGCCGTGCCGTTCATGTCACCATGAACGCGGTGGGCTCTTACCCCACCGTTTCACCCTTACCTGAGCCTCGCCAGATTCATTCCTGAGCCTGGGGGGCCATCGGCGGTCTGTTCTCTGTTGCGCTTGTGTCGGATCGCTCCGCCTGGGTGTTACCCAGCGCCCTGCCCTTGGAGTCCGGACTTTCCTCCAGCCTTGCGGCCAGCGATCATCCGGCCCTCTCCCTCGCGCAGCCTCACTATAACAACCGTCCAGCACTCGGGCAAGCAAATTGACCGTCTGTACAACGTCTGTTACAGTCCTCACCGATTCACGCTCCCTCCGGGATGTTCATAAAGACCTTTCAGAAAGGACGCCGCGAGCAAAAGGCCGAAGCGTACGCTTGTCAGCACGTTGAGGATTTATGCGATGCGAGAACGCTGCTGGCAGCTTTTTTCAACATCCAAGCAGTATGGCTGCAACCGGCATGACGACCTCGGGAAATCGGATTGGCATTGATGAGTCCGGCAAGGGCGATTACTTCGGCCCCTTGGTCATTGCTGCCGCCCACGTGACGGGCGAGCTCGAGCCGGAGCTGCGCCTCATGGAGGTACGGGACAGCAAAAAGATCTCCGACGGGCGCGTGCTGGAGATCGCCGGGGACCTGCGCCAAGCCTGCAAATACAGCATCGTCGTCATCGGCCCACAAAAATACAACGAACTCTATCCCAAGTTCCGTAATCTCAATCGCCTACTGGCCTGGGGACACGCGCGGGCGCTGGAAAATTTACTGGAGCAGGTGGACTGCCCGCTGGCCATTGCTGACCAATTCGGCAATGAACGGCTCATCCTCAGCGCTCTGAAAGAAAAAGGGAAGAAGATCCAGTTGATCCAGCGGACAAAAGCCGAGTCCGATCTGGCCGTTGCAGCTGCTTCGATTTTGGCCCGCGCGGAATTTCTCTTTCGCCTCCAACGCCTCTCAGAGGAAGTAGGTACGATGCTGCCAAAAGGGGCCACCCATGTCGAACTAGCTGCCAAAATGATCGTCAAAAAGCACGGAGAAGAGCGGCTCGGCATGGTTGCCAAGCTGCACTTCAAGACTACGAAAGCTGTGTTGGGACAGACTGAGGAGAGCTAAACCGACTCACCCGCTTCGTCCTGCTGCTTTTTTACCGTGGCAGCGGCCGCAGGGACTACTTCCTCCGCCGCCGCCCCCTCCCAGTAGAGCATGCGGTGGCAATAGTTGCAATTGAGCAGCAGATCCCCGCGCCGGACCTGGGCGACAAGCTGAGGCGGCAATTGCAGCTTGCAGCCAAAGCAGATGCCGTTGCGGACCGGCGCCAGAGCCTGATCCTTACGCGAGGCCTTCAGCTTCGTGTAGCGCGCCAGTAGATTTTTCTCGACGTGGGCCGAGGCGTCCCTGTGCTTCTGCTCCAATTCGACCAGCTCAGCCGTCAGTGACGCCTGCTGCGCGTCGAGTTTTGATTTTTCTTCCGCGAACAGCTTTTCGGCCTCGGCTTTTTTGGCTTGGGCCTCCTTGGCCGCCTTCTGCTGCTGCTCGAGCCGCTCCATACACATCAGAATACGCTCTTCGATCTCACCTTTTTTCTTGTTGGCCATTTCGATTTCGAAAAGATGTGCCTGATACTCCTTGTTGGTCTTGAGCTCGCTCAGTCGCGTGCGCATCTTTTCCGTCTGGGATTCGTGCGCCTCCAGATCCTTTTCAAGCGACCGTTTTTCTTTGTTCGCGGTGTCGAGCGAAGCGGTCAGATCGTCCAGTTGCTTTGTCGCGTCATTGAGCGGGGCCTGAGCGGTTTCGAGAAGGACAGGAAGCTTGCGCTGGGAGTCTTTGATCTCCGACATACGGAGATCGAGGGTCTGCAAATCAATAAGCGGACGCAGTTGCGGATTCAAAGAGGCCTCTGAGTGGATACGCCGTCACGATGGTCACAGTAACACAGCGCCAAAGACATCTACAACGACACATTTAACTGCCCTCTGAGAAATATCACTGGCAGGGCTTGCGACCGCGTCCGCAAATTTAAGGACCTGCCACCTCGCCAGTGCGATCTTGAAACCACCCCCCGCCTGAAGGGGGTATCCACCAGCTCAAGCGAAGCGTGGTATGGTGGGCCCACCAGGATTCGAACCTGGGACCAAGAGATTATGAGTCTCCCGCTCTGACCACCTGAGCTATGGGCCCTGTCCTTAGCTCATTCCATGGCGCTGGCACTCGGACGACCCATATTCGCTGCCCCATCAACCCTACCGCGGTCATCCCACGCCGGGAAAAGATTCAAGTCCTCTATTTCTCTACAGGCTCTCGACGAAGCTGCGGAGCTTCTTGCTCCGGCTCGGATGCCGCAGTTTGCGCAACGCCTTGGCTTCGATCTGGCGGATGCGCTCGCGGGTGACTTCGAAGTCCTGGCCAACTTCCTCCAACGTATGGTCCGTGCTCTCGCCGATGCCGAACCGCTTCCGCAGCACCTTTTCTTCGCGTGGCGTCAGCGTCTCCAGCGCAGTGCTGATCTGGCGCTGCAGATCGTAGCGGATGGCTGCGTCTAGCGGGGAGACCGCCTTCTTGTCCTCGATGAAATCCCCCAGATGGCTGTCTTCCTCCTCGCCAATGGGCGTTTCCAGTGAGATCGGCTCACGCGCGATCTTGAGGATCTTCCGCACCTTGTCCAGCGGCAGATCCATCCGCTCGGCAATTTCCTCCGGGGTGGGTTCGCGGCCGAGCTTCTGCACCAGATGCCGCGACGTGCGGATCAGCTTATTGATCGTCTCAATCATGTGCACCGGAATGCGGATGGTGCGCGCCTGGTCAGCGATGGCGCGGGTAATCGCCTGCCGGATCCACCACGTCGCGTAGGTGCTAAACTTGTACCCGCGCCTGTACTCGAACTTGTCCACCGCTTTCATCAGACCGATGTTGCCCTCCTGGATCAGGTCTAAGAATTGGAGGCCCCGATTCGTGTACTTTTTGGCAATGCTGACAACCAGTCGAAGATTGGCCTCAACCAGCTCCGCCTTGCCGCGCTTCATCTTGTCGTCGGCCAGGTCGAGGTGTTTGACGGACTCCTTGAGATCCTCGGAGGTCATCTTCGCCTCTTCGGACTCGATCCGCCTGATCTTTGCCCGCGCCTCAGCCACGATCTTCTTGATAGACAGGAGCGACTCCTCAGGCAAGCCGCATTTCCGCTTTACGGCGAGCAAGCCGCGGCGATCGCGTGACAGCTTGCGCAGCAGTTCGGCCCCCGCCTCACCTGACGCGCCCAGCCGGCGATAACAGTTGCTGATCTCGCGCTCAGCCGACCGAATTTCCTGTGCCACCTGGCGCACGCGCTGCACCAGCTTGTCCTTAAACAACGGGTGAAAATTGATTGCCTCGATCCGCTCCACCACCGGCACGCGCACGTCTTTAATCTGCGCCTTGATCCGCTTTTGCTTGACCGGATTGCCCCGCGCCGCCCACAGCTTCTTGTAGAGTGCCACCACAGGCGTACTGGGCCGACGCACCTTGGTGAGCGCCTCGAGCGTTTTCTTGCGAAGCTCGGTGTCGTCCTGCTCCATTTCCTCGCGCTCTTCCTGGTCCATCTCCTCATCGTAGGCCGTCTGCGCGACTTCGCGTACGCTGAGCTTCTCCTTCTTAATCTGCTCTGAAATCTCCAGCACAGTCTTTATGGTCATCGGCAGGCCGAAGACGGCCATGGACATGTCCTTCTTGCCCTCTTCGATTCGCTTGGCGATTTCGATTTCGCCCTCACGGCTCAGCAGCGCGACGCTGCCCATTTCCTTAAGATAGAGCCGGACCGGGTCGTCGGTTCGGCTCAGCACGCCGGGCGTGAGATCAATCCGCTTCTTGTTGCCCTCAGACCCCTCCTTCTCCTCATCCTCGTCGTCGGACTCCGCATCACGCGCCTTTGACGGCTTCTTGGCGCTGCGCGCCTGTTCGCCTTCCGGCGCATCCACGATCTCGATGTCCATCTCGCCGAAGATCGTCATGAGGTGGGTCATCCGCTCAGACGACACCAGCTCGGCCGGCAAGGAACTGCTCAGCTCGTCGTAGGTGATAAAGCCCTTATCCTTGCCGATGGCGATGAGCTTTTTGACTTCTACCAGCATTTCGTCTTTAGCCATACCCGTCTCCTCACACGCTGTTAAAAAAGACCACCAGCTTTGTTCTCGCATCGCTCGGGACGTTGACGTACCGACAAACGTACGCCTCGGTCCCTCACTCGCTGCGGCCGTGCTGGACGGCCTTTTTGAACAACCTGACCTCTATGAAACTCCTGGCGCAGCAGAAACCGCTGTCCGCTCCGATTTCTTCAACCGCAACGCATTGACCGCATCGTTCAACTGTCGGGCTTCGTCAGCCCGCCCCGCCTGCTCTGCTTCGCGAAGTTGCACGATCAGGCGACTCATCGTGCCTTCGAGGTGTTTGCGCTCCAGCCGGTCCAAGCAATCCGCCACGTGCTGCCGCACGTCGTCATAGGGCTGCTCCGACAGCGAGAGTTCCGTCGCCACCGTGGCGCAGGCCACATCAGCCAGGGCCTCATCCAGCGTGGCCCGCACAGACACGCGTCCTTCATCTAGCGACCGCAGCGCGATCTCCACAATCCGCTTGCAGGCCGGCATCGAAAAAAGTTCGACCTCCAGCCGCTGCACGTCCGTCGGTAGCAACTGCCCTTGCAGCAGCAGATGGATCAGATCGCGTTCCTCCGGGGCACCTTTGAACCTAGCGCCAGTCGGCGCCGCGGCCGCGGCAGGCGCCGCTCGGCGCGCCAAGCGCCCCTCGCGCGGACGCAGTTCCGGATAGCGCTCGATCAGCCGCTGCTGGTTCACGCCCAGCCGCTCGGCCACCTGCTTTGTGTATTCCTCCTTCTCCAACCGGTTGTTCGTCTTCTGAAGGATGCGCAACACCTCGTCCACGCTGCGAATGCGGTCCTCGATGGACGTCGAGCCCACCTTGGTCAAGCTGTGTGCGACGGAAAAATGCAGCAGGCTCGGCGCGGCAGATTGCAATTGCGCAAAGGCCTCCGTGCCCTGATTGCGGATGAACGTATCCGGATCGTCTTCGCCCGGCAGCGAAACCACCTTCACGCCGAGGCCGCTGTCCACGAAGAGGTCTAGCGTCCGCAGCGCCGCGCGCACGCCCGCCTCATCCGGATCAAACAGCAGCACGACCTTGTTGACGTAACGGCGGATCGTTCGAATGTGATCGGGCGTCAGCGCCGTGCCGAGCGTGGCCACGGTATTTGTGATCCCCGCCTGGTGCAGCGCGATCGCGTCGAAATACCCTTCCACAATAATCAGTGTATCCGCCGTCTTGCCGGCCGCCCCCCGCGCCTTCTCCAGCAGATAGAGCGCGCGCCCCTTGTTGAAGAGCGGCGTCTCCGGCGAATTGAGATATTTCGGCGAGCCCTCGCCCAGGATGCGCCCGCCAAAGCCGAGCACCTGCTTGCGCAGGTCGCAGATCGGCAGCATCACGCGCGAGCGGAACCGGTCGTAGTAGCCGGAGGGGTCTTTCAGGTTTCGGCCCCCCCCGTCTTTCTGCACAATCAGTCCGGACGCCAACAACTCTGGAATCGTGTAGCCGGACTTCAATAAATGTTTGAGCAGGCCGTCCCACGTCTGCGGCGCCCAGCCGAAGCCGAAACTCTCGACCGTGTCCTCGAATATGCCCCGGTCTGCGAGATAGAGCCGCGCCTCCCGGCCCACCTCGGCCTGGGCGAGATTGCTCCGGAACCAGGCTTGCGCCGCCGCATTGATCTGCTCAAGTTTCTCACGCTGGCCCGCCTCCTGCGAGGGCCGCACGCCGCGGACTGTCGGCACCTCGATACCGGCCTTGCGGCCCAGCTCGCGGACGGTTTCGGGAAACGACGTGCCCTCCATTTTCATGACGAAGGAAAAGGCATTGCCGCCCGCGCCGCAGCCGAAGCAATGGAAAATCTGCCGCGAGGGGCTAACCATGAACGACGGCGTTTTTTCGTTGTGGAAGGGACAGAGGCCTTTGAAGTTCTGGCCGGCCTTGGTCAGACTCACGTAGCCAGAGACCACATCAAGGATATCGGTACGCTCTTTGACCTGCTCGATGATCTCTTGGGGAATCAAACCGCTGCTCACGCCGGTGCCGCTCCTTTGCCTGTGATACCGCGCACCGAATCTGCCGAGATGGACCTGGAAAGGCTTGAAAAATCAGCACAGTCAGCCCCGAACTGTATCAGACGGGAAAATGTGAAGTCAACGGCGACCGCGGCGAAAAAATCCGGCTGAACTCCCCCAGCAGCCCGCCTTGAACATGCGCCGACGAGCCACTACGATGGGTGCCCGTGCTGCTGGCCCCCCGCCGGCGATGACCCACTGGGGAGAGACCGTGCACACTGCCCTCAACACCCAATTGTCTCGATCATTTTCACTTCGTCATCGGTGAGCGTGAATTGCTCGCAGAGAACATTGTCCGCCATGTGCTGCGGGCTTGTCGTACCGGTCAGTGGCTGCATGCCGATCTGCAGGGCGAAGCGGAAGATCACCTGCGCCACGCCGGTTTTATACCGCTGCGCGATGGTCCGCATCGCTGGCTCAAGGAAAAGACCCTGGTTGGCCGTCAGCAGTGAGAAGCCCTGATAGATGAGCCCCTGTCTGTAGCAGATAGCCCGTACGTCACGATCCCAGCCGAAGGCTGCATAGCAGCGGTTCTGCACCACCATCGGTTTGACCTGCGCCTTCTCGCATAGAAGCGTCAGTTGCTCCGCAGACACGTTACTTACGCCAATCATTTTTGTTTTGCCGGCCTTGCAGAGCGACTCGATCGCCGCCCAGACCTCCCAGTCCATCTCACTCAGCCCGCGCCGGACGTAAGGCCCGTGCAGCACATACGAATCCAGATAGTCCGTGTGCAGATGAACCAGTGAGCTGTCGAAGGATTGCCGCACCTGGGTCGTGAGGTCGGCATGGGGGTCGTAGGGTGTACGGTGGTCCTGGCCGTTGGTCGGAGTGAATTTTGTCTGCAGAAAGAGCTGCTCGCGCCCGATGCCCTGCTTCGCCAGCGCCAGCAACGCCTCGCCCACCCTCGCCTCGTCATAATGGATGAGCTGATTGGCCGTATCAATAGCTCTAAAGCCCGCCGACACGGCCTGCAGTACGAGGCCGGTCGTCGCCTCCTTCTTCCATGCTGTCCCGTACATGAACGAGGGCATGGCAACCTGATTGTAGGCGGTAATCGTCATGGAATGGGTGAAACCAGAATAGCGTATCTCATGAAGCATATCCAGTCTCCTACCGGCTCAATTCCTGAAATACGCGCCCCGTTTTACACGCGACGAGATACGCGGTGGGTCTTGCATCAACGGGGTGCTCGACCGCACAATGCCGCACCATTTTGAGGAGACTCCCATGCGCCCCACAAACGCCTATGCCGCCACAACCGCCAAGACGCCGCTCGCCCCCTTCTCCATTCAACGGCGCGAACCGGGCCCGAACGACGTGGTAATCGACATCCGCTATTGCGGCATCTGCCATTCCGACCTGCATCAGGCACGAGATGAATGGGGCGGCGCGATCTTTCCGATGGTACCCGGGCACGAAATCATGGGCACCGTGGTCCAGGCGGGTGCGCAGGTGCAGCGGTTCAAGGCCGGAGACCGCGCCGGCGTGGGCTGCCTCGTGGATTCCTGCCGTGTCTGCCCTTCCTGCAAGAAGGGCCAAGAACAATATTGCGAAACGCACGTGGCCTGGACCTACAACGGTCTTGAGATGGATCTAAAAACGCCGACCTACGGCGGCTATTCCACACAGATTGTCGTGGACCAGCGCTTCGTACTGCGCGTGCCCAAGACACTCCCGCTCGATGCGGCCGCCCCCCTGCTCTGCGCCGGCATTACCACCTACTCTCCCCTGCGCCACTGGAAGGTGGGAAAGAAGGACAAACTCGCCGTGGTTGGACTTGGCGGTCTGGGTCATATGGCCGTGAAAATCGGCGCGGCGCTGGGCGCGGAGGTGACGGTCCTGAGTCATTCGAACAAGAAACGGAAGGACGCCGCCCGGTTCGGTGCGGATGACTTCGTCGTCGTTTCCGATCCGTCGGTACTCGCCAAACTCACCCGCCGGTTCGATTTCATCCTCGACACAGTTTCGGCGCCCCACGATCTAAACGCCTACCTCGAATGCTTGAAGACCGATGGCACGATGATTCTCGTCGGCGCGCCCGAGGCGCCGACACCACTCGGCGCCTTTCCGCTCATCATGCGGCGGAGACGGCTTGTTGGCTCGCTCATCGGCGGCATCGAGGAAACGCAGGACATGCTCGACTTCTGTGCCAAACACAAGATTCCCGCCGATATCGAGACAATCCCGATTCAGCAGGTCAACGAGGCCTACGAGCGCATGCTGCGCGGGGACGTGCGTTACCGGTTTGTGATTGATCTGGCATCGCTGAAGTGAGGCAGGAACGGAAACTAGCTACTTGAATAATCCGATTCTATCGGCGCGATGTTGTACTGAAGCTCCAGGTCGAATTCGTCAATCAGCTCGTTGACCGCGCGAGCGCCCTGGTCTGAACGGACTTCGTTGATGACCAGTTCGATGGCCATGCCGGCATGTTCCCCATACTGCGCCATTGCTGACTCAATGCGTTTGCGGGCTTCATCAAGATTCATGACAGCTATCTTCCTCGTGCAGCGGGCAGTCGAACAGAACCGGGTGCGCTGGGTCTTCTACGGCAGACACGCAACGGGAGCATGCCAGGTGGACCGCTCACCCCAGGGCCTGCAGCAACGCGCGCATTTCGGGAACCAGATCAACTCCGCCATTCGAACGGCCCGATACGGCTGCGCTGATGCCGGCCTGAAGCACGGCTCTCGCCTCCTCCTGCCGACCCAATTTGACTAACGCACGTCCGAGCGCCAGATGCGAAGCCACGTGGACGGGATCGAGCTCGACAGCCACGCTTAGATGCTCGACGGCCTCGTTCATATCCCCGCCCTCCTGGAGGATCTTGTTCCCAAGGCCATACCGCCCAAGAAACCCCTTTGGATTTCTGGATACCATGAGACGAAATGCTTCAATATCCATACCGCCTTTATATCATACCTGCGAACGGAGGAAGAGCGGCTTTTCTCTTACTTAATCCCGAAAGTACTCGTCCCATATAGCTTGCGCGCTGGCCGCAATGGCGTCGTGATAGCGATTTGATCGGGACGGGATTTCGCTGTTCGTCTCTCTACAGCACCGGCGATAGACCTTCCCCGGCCGCTACGCGTGGCGCAACTTGGCGCACTCGCCAGGGAAAGTCGGTGTGCGGATGGCCTGCGAGAAATGCATCCGTCATGCCCGTGGCCGCGTTGCGCCCCGCTGTTTTGGCTCTATCGGCCGCTCTTATGCCGCAGCAACGGAGGGCCCAGCGGAAGCAGTTCCCGGTTGGTAAAAGAGGCCGTCAGACTGCCAACCGCGTGGTAGAAGGCCAGGAAGCCGACGAGGATATGCAAGATACCGGGAATGGTTTCGGTCAGAATGTCCAAGCGCGCGAGAAATGTGGTGAAGAACGTGACGGTGATCACCGCATGCAGAATACAGAGCGCGGTGTTTCGAAAGGCTGTGAGATAGACCATGACGGCCGAAAATATGAAATAGACAAAGTTGATCGGCGCATAGAGCACCATGCTCAACTGAAACGTCGTGCTGGCGCTGACCAGCTTGGCCGTGCAGACGGTCGTCCAGAAAAATCCGTACATCGTCAGCGCGGTGCCGCCAAGTTGCTCATGGTAGCGGATGTCGGTGATACCGGCCAGAATCTGCACGATGCCGCCAAAGAGCAGCGCGATGACCAGCGTCCCGATGCGGTCTTTTTCGGGAATGTACCCCAGTTGTGCGACGCCCAATGTCAAGGCGCCAACCGCCAGTCCGAACAGCCCGATGGCCAGCACATCAATCCGGCGATGATACGTGTCGTCAGCCATATCCCCCCCTACCGACGATAGGAGCGGCACGAACTTGACTGTGTCGCGTGCCTATCCTGGCGGCCAGTGCATGGGGCGTCCGCCCAGCACATGCAGATGCAGATGGAAGACCGTTTGGCCGCCGAATTTCCCTGTGTTGATCACAAACCGGTAGCCGTCGTCAGCGATGTTCTTCTGCCTTGCCACCGTACCGCCGGTCAGCATCAGATGCCCGAGCAGACCGGCATCGGCCGCCCCCAGCTCGGCCACGGACGCCGCGTGCCGTTTGGGAATGACGAGAAAGTGGATCGGCGCCTGCGGGCTGATGTCGTCGAAGGCCACACACTGATCGTCCTCATAAACGATCTTGGCGGGCACCTTCTTCCCGACGATCTTGCAGAAGAGGCAGTCGTTCACTTCGTTGCACCTTTTTCCAGTGCCGAGTTCACCTTTGCTTTGAGACCGGAGACGCCATAACGATTTGCCAGCTCACGGTAGATCTCATCCGGATTAACATCGTGATAGCCCAGCGCGACGAGCGTATGAAACAGGAGGTCGGCCACTTCATAGACGATCTCATTCTTTTTGCCACCCTTCGCTGCCAGCGCGACTTCACCCGCTTCCTCGACGACTTTTTTGAGTACCTTATCCACACCGCCTGTGAGCAGTGTCGACGTATAGGACTCCGCTGATGGATGCGCCTTGCGATCCTGAATAGTCCGGTAGAGCGTGTCGAGGATGCCGGCGCCGAACCCGTCCGTGGTTTTTTCCAGCTGCCCCGACCCGTCTCCGCGCATGCGCAGGAAGAAACAGGTCCACGCGTTGGTGTGACAGGTCGGGCCCATCGGCTCCGCCTTGACCAGAAGCGTGTCACCGTCGCAGTCAACGAAAATGTCTTTCAGAAGGAGCCTGTTGCCGGAAGTTTCGCCCTTCTCCCAGATCCGCTTACGCTCACGGCTCCAGAAGTGAATAGTCTTCTTTTCCAGTGACAATTGGAGGGACTCCGGATTCATGTAGCCCAGCATGAGAATGGTTCCGCTCCGCCAGTCTTGGATGACGGCTGGAATCAGACCCTGCTTGTCCCATTTCAGGTGGTTGAGATCCATGGCTTCCAACTTTACGCGATGCGCTAGACCTGCTGAACCGAACGTTCCTTCACTTCCCAATTCCTACTGCGCACTTTATCCTTTCCCCGCAACCTCATCATTCATACTGCACACGCCTAACTGCGCACCGCGATCCCGCGCCCCCGCAAATACGCCTTCGCCTCCGGAATCGTGTGCGTGCCGTAGTGCAAAATGGAGGCGGCCAGCACCGCGTCCGCTTTTCCTTTAGTGAAGCCGTCATACAGATGTTCCAGCGTGCCAACGCCACCCGACGCGATCACCGGGATGGACACGGCGCCGGAGACCGCCGCCGTCAATTCCAAGTCATATCCGCTTTGCCGGCCGTCCTGATCCATGCTGGTGAGCAGGATCTCTCCCGCACCGTGGTTTTCCATTTTCTTTACCCACTCGACGACATCAATGCCTGTTGCCGTGCGCCCGCCATGGGTAAACACTTGCCATCCTCCTGTTGCACGCCTTTTCGCATCAATTGCCACAACGATGCACTGCGTGCCGAACCGGGCGGACGCCTCGCGCACGAATTCTGGCCGCTCGACCGCCGCAGTATTGATACTGACTTTGTCCGATCCGGCTGTCAACAGATTGCGTATGTCCTCAAGCGTACGGACCCCGCCGCCGACCGTGAGCGGCATGAAGACCTGCTCGGCCGTGCGGGCCACAACGTCCAGAATGGTTTTGCGGTTTTCGTAGGTGGCGGCGATGTCGAGAAAGCAGAGCTCGTCAGCGCCGTCCGTATCGTAGGCCTTGGCGATTTCGATCGGATCGCCGGCGTCTCGCAGGTTGACGAAGGAGATCCCCTTGACCACCCTGCCGTCTTTGACATCTAAACACGGAATGATGCGCTTGGTGAGCATGGGAGCCAACAATGAACCAAGAACTATGAATGACGAACGGACAATTTACATTCAACTTCGGCGTTCATGCGTCATTGTTCACGAAGCGGCCACGGCGTTAGCTTTCGCCAGATCGATTTTACCTTCGTAGAGCGCCTTGCCGAGAATCGCGCCCTCGACATTCAATCCCATTGCCTTGATGGCTGTAATGTCCTTGAGGCTCGATACGCCGCCGGAGGCGATGACTGGCACCGGCGATTCGTCCACGATAATCTTGAGCGAGATGAGGTTGGGGCCCGCCATCATACCGTCCTTGGCGATATCGGTGTACAGGATCGCGGCCAGCGCTAGACCCGAGAGGGACTGGATGGCAGCACGAGCGGTGATATTGGTGATGGTCTTCCAGCCGTCGGTTGCGACGAGACCGTTCCTGGCGTCCACCGCGACGACCACACGCTGAGGAAATATTTCCAGGATCTCCTCCAGCAAGGAGCGCTCCCGCAACGCCGTCGTACCCATGACGACGCGCTGGGCGCCGACACCGAGATAGGATCGCACCGTGTCGAGCGAACGGATGCCGCCTCCCACCTGGATCGGGACGGACACGGCGCTGACGATCGCTTCGACGTGCGCAAGATTTTTCGGCTCGCCTTCGAAAGCCCCGTTCAAGTCCACAACGTGCAGCATCTGCGCGCCCTGATCCTGCCATTTGCGCGCCATGTCGACTGGATCCTTCGAATAGACCGTGGCCTGGTGCAAATTGCCCTGCGTGAGGCGAACGACCTGCCCGTCCTTCAAATCGATTGCTGGAATGACAATCATGACTTACCGCTTTGCTTTCGCACCAAAGGGAAACTTCTCGACCAAGTAGAAGGTCCCGTAGTCGACCAACTCATCCGCCGTGACAAACACGAAGCCGCGTTCGAGGGCGCCCTTGGCGTCTTCTGTCAGCGGTTTTTGCTTTTCGTAATAGTTGCCGACCCAGAGCGTCGTCCCGTCGGCTGCTACTAGTTTGACCTCGAAACCGACCGCCGCCGTTTCGCCGCCCAGCTTGCTCCCCTTCCGTTCCTGATAGACGAGTACGCGGCCGATGATCGCCGCGTCGAGCGACATCTTCACCGCCACCTTGGCCGCGCGCTGTTCGTGATTGATCTCACCCTTCAGCGCCTTGAGCGCCGCCGCCGCATCGTCAGGCGAAAAGACCCGAAGCCCCTCCCAGTTCTTCAGCTTGCCGTAGAAGGACCGCGTGACCCGCTCGGCTGCCGTGGCCGATACGCCCAGCGGAACCGGCTGAACCCGCTCGCCGGACGGGGGGACGGAGACGGAGATATCCGACCGCTTGGCGCCCTGCGGGACGGTGATTTCGTCGAACCGGTTGACATCCGTCGTCTGCGACGTCATCAGTGCCTCGAAGGGCAGCACCACGACCGTTTTGACGCGATACTGACCGATCTTCGGCGAGACGTCTGAGGTGACTTTGGGCGTGAAGGCGCAGGCCCCGAGCATGAAGACCGTGAGTACGTACGCCGTGAGGCACGCAGCCTTTGCGAGATCGTTCCTCATCCGGTTTTCACTCCTTACGCCTTCCCTCCCACGGCTATGTGCGCCAGGCTCCAAAGTTTTTGATGAGTCGCAGCCCCGCCGCCTGGCTCTTTTCCGGGTGGAATTGACAAGCGAAAATATTGTCTTTCCAGACGCTCGACACAAACGGCGCGCCATAGTCCGTCATCGTCGCCACCACCGCGCGGTCGCGCGGTTCCACGCAATAGGAATGTACGAAGTAAAACGGCTCCCCGGACGCGATGCCCGTCAGCGGCGGTGCCTCGCGTTGGACGACCACGCCATTCCAGCCCATGTGCGGCACCTTGAGTTTCTCCGCGTTGCTCGCAGACGAAAACCGCACGACTTTTCCTGGCAGCACGTCCAAGCCCTTGTGCACGCCGAATTCCTCGCTCTCCGTAAAGAGCAGTTGTAGCCCCAGGCAAATACCCAAGAACGGCTTGCCCGCGGCAATCGTACTGCGGATGGGCTCCACCAGGCCATATTTTTCAAGATTGGCCATGCAGTCGGCAAAGGCTCCGACTCCGGGGAGCACGACGCGATCCGCATCCTTGATCGTGCGCGGATCGCGTGTCACGACTGCCGCATGCCCGACCGTCTCGAAGGCCTTCTGCACGCTGCGCAGATTGCCCATGCCGTAGTCAATGATGGCGACTATCGTCATCCGTTACTCGTCACTCGCCATTCGTAGAGCACTCGCCCTTCTCCGGCGAATGACGGATGACGACTAACGTCCTTACAGGCTCCCCTTAGTGGACAACACGCCTTTGACGCGTGGGTCCAGCGAGGTCGCCTGGTCCAGCGCCCGCGCGAAGGCCTTGAACGTCGCCTCAATAATGTGATGCGGGTTGCGCCCATACAGCACGTTGATGTGCAAATTAAACGCACCCCGCGCCACGAAGGCTTCGAAAAAATCCTGGAACAGATACAGATCAAAGTCCTTGATGCGTCGGTTCGGCAGTTGCGCGTTGTAGACGAGGTACGGACGCCCGCTGAGGTCCACCGTCACCTGCGCCAGCGTCTCGTCCAGCGGCACCGAGGCGAATCCGAACCGCCGGATACTCTTCTTATCGCCCAGGGCCTGCTTAAGCGCGTCGCCCAGCACGATACCGATGTCCTCAACCGTGTGGTGATCGTCGATGTGCGTGTCGCCCACAGCCTTGATGGTCAGGTCGAAAAACCCATGCCGGCCCAGCAGGTCGAGCATGTGGTCGAGGAACGGGATCGGCGTCTTGATATGGGTCCGCCCCGTCCCGTCCAGCGTCCAGTCCACGCAGATATTCGTTTCCTTCGTCGTCCGCTTGAGGACTGCCCGTCGCGCAGAGTCGGCGCCGCGGGCGCGCCGCGGCTTGGCTGTTCGTGTCGGTGCCATTAGAATCGAATCTCCAGTGAATTGGCGTGGGCGTCGAACCCCTCCATGTTGGCGATACGACGCAGATGATCCTTGACCCGCATCAGCTCGTCCTTGCTGTACGCAATGATGTTACTCTTCTTCGCGTAGTCGTCGAGCGACAGCGGCGAGAAAAACCGCGCCGTCCCGCCCGTGGGCAGGACGTGATTCGGCCCGGCGATGTAGTCGGCCACGGCGGGCGGGGTATAGCGCCCCAAGAAAAGCGCACCCGCATGCCGGACCTTTTCGAGATAGTCGAACGGTCGCTCCGCCGTGAGCGTTAGGTGCTCCGGCGCGATCTCGTTGGCCACCTCGATCGCCTCGTCCATGTTGTTGACCACCATGAGAACGGCATGGCGCGCGAGCGCCTTGGCGACGATAGGACCGCGCTTGAGCTTCTTCACCTGCTCAGACAACTGCCGGCCCACCTCGCGCGCGAGTCGCTCCGACACGGTCACCAGCCACACCTGCGCATCCTCGTCGTGCTCGGCCTCGCACAACAGATCGGCCGCCACGTGCGCCGCCTTTGCATGTTCGTCCGCGACCACGAGCAACTCACTTGGGCCCGCGACCATGTCGAGCGCCACCTGCCCGTAGAGCATCCGCTTAGCTGTCGCCACAAAAATGTTGCCGGGCCCGACGATCTTGTCCACCCTGGGAATCGTCTTCGTACCATAGGCCATAGCGCCGACCGCCTGCACGCCGCCGATCCGGTAGACCTCGTCCACACCGGCAATATCGGCCGCCACCAGCAGATAGGGGCTGATGACGCCCTTAGGCGCGGGCGTGCACATGACGACGCGTTTGACGCCCGCTACTTTGGCCGGCACCGCGCACATGAGCACCGTGGACGGGTATATCGCCTTACCGCCCGGCACGTAGAGACCAACGGAATCCATCGGCACGACCATCTGACCCAGCGTCGCGCCATTGTCCTGATACATCCAGGTCTTGCCGCGCTGCCGTTCGTGGAAAGCCATGATGCGCTGCGCAGCAAAACGGAGCGCGTCCCCTTCTTCCTTACGGATGTGGTAATAGGCCTCCTTGATCTGCTGCGGACTCACGCGGAACTGCAGCGGCTTCAGCGAAGCCCGGTCGAACTTTTTAGTGTAGCGAATGATGGCGTTGTCGCCGCCCCGCTTTACTGCGGCGAGAATCGTCCTAACGCTCGAGTCCACCTTGCCATTCGCCGCGCCGGCGCGGCCGGCAATTTTCCTCAGGACCGCCTTGAAGGCCTTGTCCGAACTTGAGAGCACCTTGATCATCGCATCCCCCGCTTCTTATTTACCCGCGGCGACTGCTGGGGCCTGGCCCGGCGGCGACGCAGGCGCGCCATGAGTTCGGCAATCTCCTCGTGCTTCATCTTCAGGCTAGCGCGATTCACGATCAGCCTCGCCGTGGATTCCGCAATCACCTCGACCTCTTCTAATCCATGCGCCTTGAGCGTACGGCCGGTGGACACGAGATCCACGATGCGATCAGCCAGATCCACCACCGGCGCGAGCTCAATGGATCCGTAGAGCTTGATGATTTCAACTGGAATCCCCTTCTGATTGTAGTACCGCTCCGTGACGTTCGGATATTTTGTCGCCACGCGCAACTTCGCCGAGAGACGCTCGCGCACCGCGTGCCCCTGCTTTGCGGCGACCGACAGGCGGCAGCCGCCGAATTGCAGATCCAGCGGCTCGTAGACGTCGAGGCTCTGCTCCAGCAGCATGTCCTTCCCGACCACACCAACATCCGCCGCGCCGTACTCGACGTAGGTCGGCACATCGCTCGGCCGAATGATCATGAACGTGAGGTCTTTTTCGGGGCACTCGATGATCAGCCGCCGGCTTTCCGCCGACACGCTCTTACCCGCATAGCCTGCCTTCTTGAACAAGGCAATAGCCGGCTCCAGCAATTTCCCTTTCGACAACGCTACTGTGATCATGCCTGCCCCTTTGCCATCTGGCCGGCCCCCGGCACTCGTCTGATCGCCGCACCCAGCCCGTTAAGTTTCTCCTCGATCCGCTCGTAGCCGCGGTCCAGATGGTACACCCGCGCGATCTCCGTTTCACCCTCAGCCGCCAGCCCCGCCACGATCAGTCCCGCGCTCGCCCGTAGATCGGACGCCATGACCGGCGCCCCGCTGAGCTTCGCCTTGCCCGTCACGACCGCGTGGCTGCCGTCCACCTTGATCTCCGCCCCCATGCGCCGTAGCTCCGGCACATGAATAAAGCGGCTTTCGAACACCGTCTCGTTGATCACGCTCGTGCCGTCGGCCACGCACATGGCCGCCATCACCTGCGCCTGCATGTCGGTCGCGAACCCGGGGAACGGATAGGTCTTCACGTCCACGCTCTTCAGCCGCCTGGCTGCTTTAACGCGCACCGACTCCTTGTCCTCGGTAATTTCCGCGCCCATTTCCCGCAGCTTCGCGGTGACCGCCTCCAGATGCTGCGGCCGGCAGGCCTGCACGCAGACGTCGCCATTCGTGATTGCACCCGCCGCCAGAAAGGTGCCGGCCTCGATCCGGTCCGGAATGACTTCGTGATCAGCCCCGCGCAAGTCCTTGACCCCTTCCACCATAATCAGATCCGTTCCCGCTCCCGTAATGCGCGCGCCGCGCTTGACGAGAAATGCCGCCAGATCCACGATTTCCGGCTCTTTCGCTGCGTTCTCAAGCACTGTCGTGCCATCGGCCAGACAGGCCGCCATCATCAAATTTTCCGTCCCCGTCACCGTTGGATAATCCAGGCAGATCCGCGCACCCTTGAGACGGGAGGCCGTTGCCTTGATATACCCATGCTCGACGGTGACCCGTGCCCCCATCTTTTCCAACCCCGCCAGGTGCAGGTTCACCGGCCGGGAACCGATCGCGCAGCCGCCGGGCAGCGACACCGTGGCCTCGCCCCACCGCGCCAGCAGCGGGCCCAATACAACAACCGACGCGCGCATCGTGCGTACCAGATCGTAGGGCGCTTCGGAGGAGCGCACTGCATCCATCTTCATCGTTACACGGTCGCCCTCGGCTTTCACCGACGCCCCCAGCATGCCGAGGAGCTTGCCCATCGTGACCACATCCACTACGCGGGGAACGTTCGTCACCGTGCATTCGCCACCACCCAGGATGATCGACACGAGAATCGGGAGCGCGGCGTTTTTCGCCCCGCTGACTTTCACCTCGCCCTGCAACCGCTTTCTACCCGCGATGATGATCTTATCCATGGTCTTTTAACTATGAATGATCAATGATGAAGTAGGCACACGCACCGAAAAAGTTGGTTCTGCCCATCGTTCATCATACTTCATCGTTTCTGCGCAATGACCACCCGTTCAATGCCAGCTGCGTCTGTCCGAGTCTTCATGGCACCGTAGCGGCCCGTTGCCTCAATGAGCGCACGTACTGCTCCTGCCTGCCCCCGTCCGACTTCGAGAATTATCCAGCCAGCGGCGCAAAGCATCTGCGCCGCCTCCGGCACCAGGCGCCGATAAACTGCCAGGCCGTCTTCGCCGGCCGCCAGTGCGAGACGCGGTTCATAGAGCCGCACTTCCGGCTGCACCATATCCCAATCGCGCTCGGCAATATAGGGTGGATTGGAGACGATCACGTCCACCCGACCGGCCATACCCTGCTCGCGCAACGGCACCAGTAAATCACCTTCCAGAAACGTCACCTGCGCTAGCACGCCATGACGCGCTGCATTCCGCTGCGCGATCCGTAACGCGTCGGCAGAACGGTCAACGGCATACAGTGCTGCTTGCGGAACCCGGCACGCCAGCGGCACTGCGATACAGCCTGAGCCTGTCCCGACGTCGGCAATGACCGGATGCGCCTGCGCCGTCACGCGGAGAATTGTTTCGTCGACCAGCAATTCCGTTTCGGGCCGCGGGATCAGGACGCCGGGCGCGACGGAGAATTCCAGCCCGCAAAACTCCTGCGTACCAAGCAGATATTGCAGCGGCTCGCGGCTTGCGCGGCGCGCAAGCAGCGCTTCTGTGCGGCGCAGCGCACTCCCCTCAACCGGCTGGGCCCCTTTCACGCGCACTTCAAGTGCTGTCATTCCCAAGGCATGCTCAAGCAGCCACGCGGTTTCGCGCGCAGCGTCCTCGATGCCGGCCTGCGCAAGCTGCACCCTGCCCCAGCGCAGTAGGTCGCCGACGGTCACGATCCGCGCATCCGTCAGTGTGCCCATCAGGAGGCCTCCACCATCTGTTTCGTCTGCGCAGCCTTCAGGGCTTCAATCATCTCGTCCAGAGTGCCCTCCATGACCTGGTCGAGCTTGTGCAGCGTCAGACCGATGCGGTGATCCGTCACGCGGTTCTGCGGAAAATTGTACGTCCGAATCTTCTCGCTCCGATCGCCCGTCCCAACCTGCGACTTGCGCTGCTGCGCGATCACGGCCTCCTGCTTGTCCTTCTCCGCCTCGACGATCCGCGTGCGCAGGGTCCGCATGGCCTTAGCGCGGTTCTTCAACTGCGACCGCTCGTCCTGACACGTAACGACCACGCCGGTCGGAATGTGCGTGATCCGTACGGCTGACTTAGTCGTATTGACGCTTTGCCCGCCGGCACCTGAGGAGCAGAAGGTATCGATACGCAGATCATTCGGATTGACCTGCACTTCGACTTCCTCCACTTCCGGCATCACCGCCACCGTCACCGTCGAGGTGTGGATGCGTCCGGCGGCTTCCGTAGCCGGCACCCGCTGGACGCGGTGCACGCCGCTCTCGTGCCTGAGCTGACCATAGGCCCCCTTACCTTCGACCAGCAGGACGACATTCTTGTAGCCACCGATGCCGGTCTCGTCTGCCTCCATCAACTCCGTTTTCAACCGTTTCCGTTCCGCGTAGCGCATGTACATACGCAGCAGATCGCCAGCAAACAGCGCGGCCTCCTCGCCACCGGCGCCCGCCCGGATTTCCACAAAGATGTTCTTCTCGTTGCGTGGGTCCTTTGGCACTAGTAGCTCCATTGCCCGCTCTTCCATCTGGCTGCGCCGTCCCTGAAGCGTACGAACTTCCTCTGTTGCGAGCGCCTTCAGACCGGCGTCGACGCCGGCATCTCTGAGCATCTGCTCTGCATCAGCGAGCTGTCTTGTCAGTGCCTGGAATTCGGCAAAGAGGTGCGCGATTTCCTCCAGATCGCTACGCTCCTTGTTGAGCTTGCGCAGCTGCTCAGGCTGGCTGAGGACGGACGGCTCCGTGAGCTGGCGCGTCAGCTCGTCGAAGCGCCTGGCCGTGGTTTCCCACTTAGCCAGCAGCAACGCTTCCTTAGATTCTGCCGTGTTCGTGTCAGCCATAACTGCGCTTACAAAAGACAGCGGGCACCTGCCCGATCAAGAATTATGTCTCGCGTTACTCCGCCCCGCACCGCATTTCAGTCCGAAATCCGTCAAAAAAACAGAGGGACCCTGCCCCTCAACGAAGCAGGGTCCCTCTGGTGACTCGCGCTAATGAATCAGGCTTGCGATCGCGCCACCCTTACTTCGTTTTCTTGGCGTACTTCTTGTTGAACCGCTCCACACGCCCTTCCGTATCCAAGATCTTCTGCGTACCCGTGAAGAAGGGATGGCAATTGGAGCAAATGTCCACCTTGAGGTCGCCGACCGTCGTGCGCGTCTTGAACTTGGCTCCGCAGGCGCAACTGACGTTGGCTTCCCGATACACCGGATGAATACTTTTTTTCATTTCTCTCTCCTCAGCGAAAAGCAAATAGCCAGCAGCCGGCATGCTCGAAGCTATTCGCTCCGAGCTCTTAGCGTTATCTATTCATCGACTGCAGAAATTCCTGATTGTTCTTGGTGCCACCGATTTTGTCGATGAGAAACTCCATGGCCTCCATGGTCCCGAGCGGGCTGAGCACCTTGCGGAGAATCCACATCTTGTTGAGCCGGTCCTTGTCCACCAGCAGCTCCTCCTTGCGGGTGCCGGACTGTGCAATGTCGATCGCGGGGAAGATCCGTTTATCAGCCAGTCGGCGGTCAAGATGCACTTCCATGTTACCCGTGCCCTTGAACTCTTCAAAGATCACGTCGTCCATACGGCTGCCGGTGTCCACCAGGGCCGTAGCCATGATAGTGAGGCTTCCGCCGTTCTCGATGTTGCGAGCAGCCCCGAAGAACCGCTTCGGCCGCTGCAGCGCGTTGGAGTCCAAACCACCGGAGAGCACCTTGCCGCTGGGCGGCGCGATCGTGTTGTAGGCGCGCGCCAGACGGGTGATGCTGTCTAGCAGGATAACGACATCCCGTTTATGCTCGACGAGGCGCTTGGCCTTCTCCAGCACCATCTCGGCCACCTGTGCGTGACGCTGGGCCGGCTCGTCAAACGTGGAGCTGATCACCTCCGCTGCCTTGACCTGTCGCTGCCAGTCCGTGACTTCCTCCGGACGCTCGTCGATCAGCAACACGATGAGCGCAACCTCGGGATGATTCTTGATGATCGCGCGTGCGATGGCCTGGAGCAGCATCGTTTTGCCGGTGCGGGGTGCCGCGACGATCAAGCCGCGCTGCCCCTTGCCAATCGGGGTGGTCAACTCCATGATCCGCGTGCAGTATTCTTCCCGATCGTACTCCAGCTTGATCCGCTCCTCGGGGTAGAGCGGCGTCAGGTTGTCGAACAGGATTTTGTCCCGCGCAACTTCTGGCTCTTCGAAATTGACCTTTTCGACTTTCAGCAGGGCGAAGTAGCGTTCGCTTTCCTTGGGAGGGCGAATCTGGCCAGAGACGGTATCCCCGGTGCGGAGGTTGAAGCGGCGGATCTGTGACGGCGAAATGTAGATGTCGTCGGGACCCGGCAGATAGTTGGAGTCGGGCGCCCGCAGGAATCCGAACCCGTCCGGCAGGGTCTCCAGCACACCCTCTCCGTAGATCGAGCCGTTTTTCTCAGTCTGCGCCTGCAGGATGGCGAAAATTAACTCCTGCTTGCGCAGATTTGCCGCCCCTTCAATTTTGAGATCGCGTGCCACCTCGTTCAGATCCGCGATGCTCTTCTGCTTCAACTCAGCCAGATGCATGGTCTTCTCTTCCAACATGTTGCCTATCCACCTCCCTGCAATCGGGGCCGCACCCCGGTTCACTCTCGTTTCTACCCGCTGTCCTTCTGGATGTCCCTTGAGGCCGTACGACGATGATTGTGTGATCCGGAGAGGATACTGCGCAGCGCTGAGGCTGGGCCCCGAGTCTCCTTAATCGCCTAACGGGCATCGCCTAGGCCCGCATGTGTGTTCCCGCTCCACTGAACCGGTGTACGAATGAATGGTTGCGAGATTCGTTCCGGAACGTATGACTGGGAGTTGGAAGTCTGTTTACAAATCAGGAAAGTACTGTCGCCCCATACTATTCGGCTGGGACCGTTTTGTCAACAGATTTTCTGTCGCGCGCGCGTTCATTGCGCGGGCTTCGCAGTTTGTGCTAAAACCTGAATTCAGAGTTGGAATCATTGTCATGTCAAAACACGACGACGAATATCCCGATCGCTTGTTCAGTCTCTCGGAGGCAAACCGGCTCATCCCCACATTGGAAGAGCATCTGACCGCCGTCAAGCGCGGTAAGTCCGTGTTGATTGAAACCAAAGACGAGATAAAAAAAGCCAGTAAAAACGCTCAGTTCGGCGGTGGTAGCTTTGTCGCTCCGCATTACATCTTGGCTTTGGAACAGATCAATGACCATCTCCGGGAAATTCAGGAAATGGGCGTGCTGGTGAAGGATGTCGAAATGGGCCTCTGCGATTTTCCGCACCTCTACAAAGGGCGCGTCGTCTATCTGTGCTGGAAACTCGGCGAATCGAAAGTTGGCTGGTGGCACGAAGTCCACAGCGGCTATGCCGGACGCCAGCCGCTCGACAGCGATCATTGCTAACCCCTCGCGCACGTCCGCTCTCATTTCTCATTCACCCATGAAATTCGTCATCCTTGGATTCGATGGCCCTGATGGACAGGAAAAGCGCAAGCTCCACCGCCCGGCCCACCTAGCCAATTTGGAGCCGCTGGATAGGCAGGGACGCGTTGTGATTGCGGGTCCCCTCACTGACAAGACCGGCAGCCTGATCATTATCGAAGCCGATTCACAGGCTGAAGCCGAAGCCTTTGCTCAAAACGATCCCTATACAACTGGTGGAGTCTTTACCCGCGTCGAAGTCCATCCCTTTATGCAGGTCCTGCCCAAACCAAAAGAGTCCCGCTAACCATCACTCGACCGAGCTAGATGTTTCACAACTGGCAGGACTATTTTCTGTATTGACCCGACTAACCGCTTAATCCTCTCTTGCTGTTCACAACACTCTCTGCCCGCTTCCAGAAGGGTCAACTGACCAAAGATGCTCGTGACTGCACCGGCTCCCTCGATTCCAACAAGACCCGCGTTAAAGTCGCTGGCTTTTCGAGCATCCCTGATCCATAGCCATTTAATATTTTTTGCGATCCCCTCTAAGCATACGAATTTATTGGACAAGATTCCCATATCGTCGTTGACAGTTCCGTTGCATCATCGTTATACTCCGACGACTTGATTGCGCGTGCCATGTCCGTTAAGTCAGGCATCGGCCCGAAAGGCCTAGCACCCTCTACCTGGGTAGCTCTTAATTCCGTTGGGGTGGGCCTTCTGTGGGCTTGCAGAAACGACCGAAAAAAGCATAAAGTACGCGCACATTTGCGGTTGTTTAAGGATTGTTCTTTATCCTGCGAGGACTGAGACCTTGCAGCATACTACCAAGGGGTTTACGGGAATGACCCAGTACCGCGTCCTGCCTGGCCCTGAACACTTTCTGCCGCCCGCCGCGGCCTCCATGGGCATCCGGTTGCCCAACCCTGGTGAGGCGCACATCAACGGCGTAATTGTCCAGGAAGAGAAAGCTTTCGAGGAAGCGGCACGCCAGTTCCTGCTGGCCAAAGTCCCGACAATCTTTCCGGGGCCGTTGGTACTCTGGGCCTGGAACGAAAAGGCGGCCAAGAAAGCGGCGGCCATTCGACACCTATACAACACGATCAAAGAATGCGTGACGCCCCAGCAGCATGCCATGCTGATTCCCATGCCGGACTACCGGCCGAAGTATCCGAAGATCAACCCCGAAGTCGAGATCAACCCAAACCACCCGAACCTGACCATCTGGCACAACAAGATCGACGCCTGCATGTTCGTCGGCGTCCATTGTCACCAGGCGAACCTATCCCTGAAGATCATCCGCGGCGGCACGTCCTGTTACACGGTCGCGATGTGCGCCCAGGCGGGCCACGAGGACGCCATGCTGTCCTTCCGCGATGCCACCGCCGACAAGATCATGAAACTGGCCGAGACCGTCAAGCGACTCAAGGGCAGCGTCAAGTTCGATCCCAACGCCACGCGCAAAGCCGTCAGCTAAGCACACAAGGAGGCCGGACCATGGCGGAGAATAAATCCTTCATCGGCACCCAGAACAAGAAAAACCAGACCTACACAGACGCCTGGAAATTGCTCCACGAGGCGCCTCGTACCCCGTCGTTCTTCACGGGCAGCGAGGTCATCAAGGAAGCCATCCGGCGGGCCAGCTGCGACGTGATGATCGCCTACCCCATCACCCCGCAGAGCGAAGCGGCCGCGCTGATCGGTGAGCTGTTCGCGGAAGGCTACATCGGCGACTACTTCCGAGGGGAGAGCGAATTTGCGGTCATGAGCCAGTGCGCCGGCGCAGCCTTTGGCGGCGCGCGGGTGTTCACGACAACGGCCGGCCCAGGCACGATGCGGGCCATGGAAAACTTCCCGATGTGGGCGGGTGCGCGGCTGCCGATCCAGATGATTGTCACCTGCCGCGGCATCAACTCGCCGCTGTCGATCCAACCAGACACGCTGGAAATCGCCTACCTGCTGAATACCGGCATGCTGGTGTGGCACGCAGAGACCGCGCAGGACTTCTTCGACTGGATTCTTAAGGGCTACATAGTTTCCGAGGAACCGGACGTGCACCTGCCACTGGCGCTCTGCTGCGACGGCTTCTTTGTGACGCACACGAAGGACGTCGTCAACCTGACGCCGGCGGACATGTGCCTGCCTCCCTACGACCCCTATCGCTCGCCGGTCCCGTGCATGGACATGGAATGTCCCCCGGTCCGGATGATGCGCGATCCCTTCGTTATGAAGAGTAACTACATCAGCTATGCCACGCATGCCAGCTGGCAGCAGGAAGTTTGGGCAGCGATCGAGCGGTCGCGCAAGCACTCGATTAAGTGGCTGGATGGCCTGATCGATACTGAGAACATCGACGCGGACATCATGATCGTGGCCTCCGGCACCGCCGTGTCACAGGGCCGCGAAGCGATCCGCTTGCTGGAGGACGAGGGGGTCCGTTGCGGGCTCGTGAAAGTCAAAACCTTGCGGCCCTGGCCGGGCGACGAAATCCGCGAGGCGACGAAGAACGCCAAGCACATCTTCGTGCCGGAGTTCAACGTCACCGGCTGGCTAGCCAAGGAAATCCGGGCCACGATCCCGAACAGCGACCGCGTGCATGCCGGCCCGCACGTGTGCGGGGGCATGACAATGCCGCCGGAGATCATCGTCTCCGAGATCAAGACCACGCTGGGGATGCAAACTGTTTCCCTGGCCGGCCGCGGCAGCTGACCGGTTGTTCGCAAATACGAATTCGAGCGCCCCAAACGAGGAGGCAACATGAGCAAGGAACGCATCAAGATTTCTCCGGACCTGTTCGACATCATGCCCCAGGATTATCAGGATCTGGTTAAGCGGGCCACCTACGGTAAGGAGGACCGCGGCTGGAAGGACATCGGCCAGGCCAAGGAATTGATCGAGGAGCATTCGCTCTGCGCCGGCTGCCCCGAATCCATGGCGTTCCGCTACATTCTGGCCTCGCTGCCGGCCCCGGAAGACACGGTCATGGTCGGCTCCACCGGCTGCACCAGCTTAGTGTTTCCGATGGTGGCGGTGCACAACATCCACTCGTTATTCGGTAACCAGAACGCCATCGCCTCTGGCCTCAAGCGGGCACTGACGGTCCGGTTCCCCGGCAAGGTCAAGGACGTCGTGGTGCTCGCCGGCGACGGCGCGACGGTGGACATCGGACTGGACATGACGCTTCAGGCCTGGTTTCGCCAGGAGAAGTTCACCACAATCTGCTTTGACAACGAGCTCTATGCCAACACAGGCGGTCAGGAAAGCGGTTTGATGCAAAAAGGCTTCGTGGCCAAGATGGCGCCAGTTGGCAAACTATTCGACAAGGTGCGCCTCCCCGAGATCGCCCGTGAGTCCGGCTGCCACTACGTCGTGAATTGTACGGTGAGCAAGCCGTCGCTCGTCGAGAAGGTGATCCGGAACGCGGTGCTGATCGCTCGCGAGATCGGTCCAACCTATCTGCAGCTCTACACGCCCTGCATCCTGGAGATCGGCAAGAACAGCATGGAGGGCCTCCAGGAAATGCGCGATTCGGAGAAACCGACCGAGCGGTTCGCCTACAAGGAATACGTCAGCGAGCCGGCCAAGCAGTTCCTGGCCGAACTGGCTGCAAAGGACAAGGAACGGAAGGCTGCGGCCAAGCAACTGGCCGGCGCTACGCAGGAAGCCTAGACCGGAGTAAAAGGAGCGCGCGATGATCAAGAAACGGCTCAATATCCGGATGTCGGGCCTCGGCGGACAGGGCGCCGTCACAGCAGCCCACGTCATGGCCATGGCCGCCAACAAGGACGGCAAGTTCTCGATCTCCAACCCGTTCTTCGGCGCTGAAAAGCGCATGGCTCCGGCAGAAAGTTACTGCCGAATCGGCATCGAGCGAATCTACGACCGTGGCGAGCTGGTCTTCCCGGATGTGATCGAGGTGTTCCACCCGCAGGTGATTACGATGGGCAAGAGCTATACCATGCCCTTTTACTCGGGCATCAAAGAGGGCGGCGTCGTCATCATCAACTCGGGACTGCCCCTGTTGTCCGACGAGGACGTCCAGCGGTTGAAGGATTTGCACGTGGCCCTGTTTTACATCCCCGGCACCGAGATCGCGTTGGAAGTAGCCGGCACGGAGCTGTCCACGAACATGACGATGATCGGCTCGGTGGCCGGCATCACCAAGTGCGTGTCCATGGAAGCCTTGGATGCGGCACTCCAAGAACGATTTGGCAAGAAGTTCGTCGCCTCCGGCGGTACGGCGTCGCTGGACGAAGCAATCAAGAAGAAGTTTGCCAAGAAGGAAATGCTGCTCCAGAAAAATCTGGCAACCGTCAAGCGGGCCTACGAAATCGCCTCGGAATGGGCGGAAAAGAACAAGATTGAGCTGCGCGTCGGCAATCCTGCCGTCGCCGCGTAAGGAAGGATTCGCGCTCTCATGTACAATGTCGCGCAAGTCATTGATGAAAAGTGTGTGGCTAAGAAGGGCTGCCGGCTCTGCATCATGTACTGTCCGGAAGCCAATTGCCTGGACCTCAACGCCCCCAAAATGGTGGCGGAGGTCACCATCAGCCGCTGCAAGGGCTGCGAGTTGTGCGTCGTCGTCTGCAACGCCGCCAAGCACAATGCCATCGAAATGCAGGCAGTCGGCGCCACGGGGAAATTGATGTCCCACAAGGGTGAATCGGCGGCGCTGGGTCAAGCCTACCAGGGCTGACCGGCCTCCCCGACCCCAGCACAGACAACCCCATGGCTTCGGCCATGGGGTTTTTTTCTGGTACGAAAACCATGGAATCTGAAGACAACGTCCTGTCCGGCCTGTTCGAGGAAATCAAGGACCTGATGGTCCGGTTTCCCAAGGCGCTGCAACAGCGATCGGCCGAGATCGCCGCCACGGGGAAGGACCCCGAGGTGGCGACCAAGCTGCGGGGTGGGGCCGAGGCCATGAAGGACAGCGGGAACATCTATCTGTCCTGGGCCAAGCATTACGTGTCTCTGGCGGAGGGAAACACCGACGCGACCGACGAGGATGAAGACGAGACGGAAGATTTCGATGTGTGAGTTGTTTCGAACCAGCCAGCAATTTGTGCTAGTATAACCTACACCATCTGCCAAATACCGTTCCCCGGTAGCTCAGTTGGTAGAGCAGCCGGCTGTTAACCGGCTGGTCGCAGGTTCGAGTCCTGCCCGGGGAGCCAGTAACAAGGCCCGTTGGTGCGTTGCACCAACGGGCCTTTAGATTGCCTGCAGTCGCCTACTCCCCAATTACTTGGACAATGACCTCGCGTGACCTTGCTCGGGTATCGAAATCTACGACTGCAAGCTGCTGCCACGTCCCCAGCTCCAATTGTCCGCCGTTAAATGGAACTGTGACAGATTGCCCCTGCAGCTGCCCGCGCAGATGACTGTGGCCATTGTCCTCACCGGGATTCCTGGTATTGTGCTGCCACTTTGGATCGGCCGGTACCAGCCGATCCCACAGGGCCTTCGTGTCAGTCCTGATCCCCGGTTCATCTTCAATGATCAACACGGACGCCGTCGTGTGCTTGATGAACACCGTCACAATGCCAGCCTTAAGAGCAGCGCCATCGAGAGCCTGCTGTACCCGCGAGGTGATATTCTCGACCTGCGTATCGCCCGACATCGAAATTTTGAGCGGAAGACTATAAACCGGCATTATCCCCCCTCGTTCATCGAATGCACATAGGCCATCTCTTTTCGTGAAAGCGCCTGCCCGCGGGCCTCGCTGAGAATTCGATCAAATGCCCCTTCGGCCGCTAAGCCCTTGATCGCACTAACAACGGCATCGGAGAGAATGCCGTCCCCCCGCAGTTTCTCCAAATACGCGAACGCTTCCTGCGCCCGCTCTTGCGTCCGCGTATAATAATCCTGGCCACGCTCCCGATTGTTGTAGGCTTCAAACTGCTCACAGGCAACCAGAGTTTCTGCCAGCTGCCGCACCCAAGCCGGTGACTGTTGAAGTTTTTCCGGATAGTAATAGTAGAGCATAACCCGTTGCATCCAGGGAGACCATCGCACGCGCAATTTATTCAAGGCGGGCTTGGTTCGCCGTAGTACTCGTGCTAGTCGCCGCGCATAACCCAACCGCATCTCCACCTGCTCGACAGCCCAAGAGTCCATTAGGATCCCGGCCATACCTAACTCATCACGATAGCGGGCCAAAAAAGCCTCTGTTTCCCTGCCGTATGGAGTCCTTGGATGCACGGCCCGCCACTCGCGTGGCCGCGTGGGAATGCCATGTTGTTTGGCCCAAGACCAGATGCGGCCAAACAGTTTCCGATCAAGCCCCGCCCGTCCCAGATCATGCAGCAAGCAGGCAATCTGATACTGGACCAGCCGTTTCGGATCATGGCCCAGGCGAAACGCAACCGCCGCACACATGCGTGCGGTTCGAAGCGCATGCGCGCGATCGTATCCGCGAATTACTTGGCCCGGTTTGCGGGGGTTGGGATAGTCGTAGAGACGGAGGAGCTTGGTGGCAAGGGAGCGGGGAATTAAGAGCGGAGCCGCCTTCATAATGCTGCGGATGATAGCAGAGGAGCGAAGATAATTCACGATGTCGCGTTGCGCGACGCCCTATTAGTGTATAAACGGCTGCGGTAACGCCAAAGCCGGATAGGCGCGGCGCGCGCCGATGTGGCGGCTGCGATGAAGGTGAGGATGTGGCACAAACGTCTTACCGTTTTTCCTTATGCGCCGCGTGTTTGCGGCAATACGAGCAATACTTCTTCAGTTCGATCCGGTCCGGATCGTTCTTCTTGTTCTTCGTCGTCCAATAGACCGATTTGCCCGGCGATTCGCAGCCGATACAGGCCACGGCAATGACTTCACGCATGATGCATCCCCTCTTTCCTTGCTAAATCTTTTCTCCGGCCGCCCGCATTTCTGAAACCACCGGAGCCAGGCCTCGTTTGTTGATGATCTTCATCCCGTGCGCTGAGACCGACAAGGTGATCCAGCGATTCTCTTCTGTCAAAAAGTAGCGTTTGCGCTGTAGGTTCGGCACAAATCGCCGTCTCGTCTTGTTGTTGGCATGACTCACGTTGTTTCCCGACACCGGCTTCTTCCCGGTCACCTGACAATAGCGTCCCATCATTCCTCCTTTTCGTTGATTCGCTGGCCTGGCTGTCCGTCATGCGCTCGGGAGATCAGCCACACCACCGCTGTCCCAGAGCGTCACGGCAATCTGACAGCATCGACAGAGTTGCCATATCTCTCCCGTCGCCGCGCGCCGTTCTAAATCGTCCACAACTCGAATGCGGGTGACGACATCACGGCCTTCACTGTGTTCGCGCAGATTGCAGAGCTCACAACCCCGTTTGTCCACTGCTTGAATCTCTTCGAGATCAAACATCAGCTCAGCCCTCTTCCTCCGGTAACAAGTCGTGCCGTTCAGCGCGCATGTGCCGCTTTTCCCATGTCGGTTTCTTGAAGGGATCACGAAAGGCACGCCACAGCTCTTCGTCCAGGGCAAGCTCCGCTCTGGTCAACAGGCACGCATCTAGCCGCCGTTTCAAGTAGACGCGATCAATCTCCTCGCCCATGAAGGCCAGTTCAATCCGGCGATCCCCAAATTCGAGATCCCACACCTTGCGCAGTTCGTCGAGTGCCTCCTCTTCATTCGGCCAGTGCCGATCCGGAATCGCCACCCACCAGCGGCCTAGCCGCTCGTAGAGGCAGTTGGCGCCAGCCTGCGACCACATATAACAAGTCTTCGGTTGTGAGGCGATCCAGAAATATCCTTTGGACCGCAGCACACCCAGCCACTCCTCTTGCATTAACAGCCAAAATCGGAACGGATGGAACGGCCGTTTCGCTCGATAGACGAACGTCCCTGTTGCACGATCGCCTTTTGGCAGCGACGTCCCGCTCAACGCATGCATCCAGCCGGGTGTGATTTCTAGCGCCGCCCCCTCATGAGAGCGCGTAGTCTCTAGCAACAAGGGATCGCGGTCTCCCTGAGACACCGCCATGCACCCTGCATCAGGGTTGACCTGCCAAAGAAACCGCTCAAGACGCTCCCGCTCGACCGGTGTCACACGATCGCACTTGCTCAGCACGAGCGTCGTGCTGAATTCCAGTTGATCCGCCAGTAATTCAGCGAGGGTTCGCGCATCATCCGGTCCCGTGCCGAGCCCCCGCTCACGGAGCGTGGTCCCGGACTCATAGTCTTCCCAAAAACGCTCCGCATCAACGACCGTCACCAAGTGGTCCAAACGCGCGACAGCGGAAACGGTGACCCCCTCGGTCTCATCGGCATCGAAGAGATTGGCGATCAGGAGCGGATCCGTGCTACTTGAACTTTCAATGAGAATGGTGTCGTATTTGCCCAAGCTCGTCAGCCGAATGATTGCTTCAGCGACATGCTGACGCAAGGAACACTGAGTACATGCAGCCGTCAACTCGACAAGAGCTTCACCACGAAGGTAGTGCTCTCCGCCAAAAATCTCGATCTCGCCAGTTAATCCGCTCAGGTCGTTCGTGATGACCGCCGTCCGCGTTGGATTCAGTTCACGCACCAGACGCCGAAGCACTGTCGTCTTCCCGACACCGAGAAAACCTGATACCACGATAACGCTTACCTTGTTACTCATACCGCTTCCTCTCAACGCCTGGGTTCTCAACCCACTCCGACTCAGCTCCAACGCGGAAACGGATCCGGATATTTCTGCCAAGCGGGTTTGCCCTCGGCTAGCTCCGTATCGGTCAGCAGGCATGCGTCAAGGTCTGCACGGAGCGCCGCCTCATCCATCCGCTGACCGATGATGACGATCTGTTGGCGCCGGTCGCCGAAATTGGGATGCCACATCGCCTTGAGCTGCGCCTTCACCTCAGCGGAGTCGGGCCACTGCTCTTCCGGTATCATGGCCCGCCACCACCCCATCGGGCCGAGTTGCCACACAGTCCCAGCCAGCGACAACAGCCCGATAAACTCCAGCCGGCCAGCCAAATACACCAACCCTTTGGCGCGCAACACGCCGGGCCAAGGTCGGCTCAACTGGTCCGCCAACCGCTGCGCATGAAATGGGCGACGACTCCGATAGACAAAACTTGCAATGTCGTATTCTTGGGATTCCGAACGCGTGCCTTCGCGCAGCGTTTTCATCCACCCAGCCGCCTGCGAGGCTCTGGCGAATTCGAATCGTCTCGTATTGAGGATCTCTGCTGGTGATACGTGCCCATATTGCACTGAGCGGATCACCGCGTCTGGATTCAACGTTGCGAGAATCGTTGTCAGTTCCTGCAGAGCCTGCGGTTCCATCAAGTCGGTCTTGTTCACAACGAGCACGTTCGCAAATTCCACCTGATCGATCAGCAGATCGGTGATGGTCCGCTCATCCTGCTCGCTCACCGCCAGGCCACGCTCTTTCAACTCCACGCCTTCTCGATAGTCGTGGAGAAACCGCGGGCCGTCCACTACCGTGACCATGGTATCGAGCCGCGACAGGTCGGCCAACGCCTGCCCCTGCGCGTTTTCAAACGTAAAGGTCTCCGCTACCGGCATCGGCTCTGAGATGCCAGTTGACTCGATGAGCAGATACTCAAACCGCCCCTCTTCCGCTAGCCGGGCGACTTCGTTCAGCAGGTCTTCCCGTAACGTGCAACAGATGCAGCCGTTGCTCATTTCCACTAGCTTCTCTTCCGTGCGACTTAGCGCCGCACCGCCGTCAGCCACCAGCAGCGCATCAATGTTTACCTCGCTCATGTCGTTCACAATCACCGCTACGCGTAACCCTTCCCGATTGTGCAGTACGTGGTTAAGTACCGTGGTTTTTCCTGCTCCAAGAAATCCCGACAAGACCGTCACCGGCAACCGCGCCGTGTCCGTGCGCATCTACCGCTCCTCCGACGTCGTCGACAGACCATCCGATTCCACCACTGTTTCCGTTGGCGGAAAGCGGTCCGGCTTCCCTTCCCACGACGACCGCCCGGAGGCCCATTCCGCTTCCGTCACCAGACAAGCGTCCAGCTTCGCCGTCAGCGCTGCATGATCCATTCGTCGACCAATCAGCACCAGTTCTTGACTGCGATCGCCGTACTCCGGATCCCACACTCCCTGGAGGCGCTGATATTCTTCTTCCTCTTCCGGCCAATCATCCTTAGGCATCGCGGCATACCAGCGCCCGGCCCACCGTACGTTGCCGGTCCCGCCCGCCTGCGACCACAGCCCGATGAGATCCGAGCGCGTGGCGATCCAGAACAGCCCCTTCGACCGGAGGACGCCAGGCCATGACTCCTGGAAGCAGTACCAGAGCCGCTCTGGATGAAACGGACGCCTAGCCCGGTACACCATAGTGGTAATCCCGTATTCGTCGGCCTCGGACCGTTCGTGCCCGCGCAAGGTTTTCATCCAGCCTGCAGCCTGGCTGGCCCGCTCAAAATCGAAGGCCCTGGTGTTCAAGATGACGTTGAGATTAATTTGCCCGTGCCGAATCGAGACACACCGCGCTTCAGGGTTCAACGCGGCAAGGATGGCCGTCAGTTCGCACAGCTCGCTCTCGGACACCAGGTCCGCCTTGTTGATCAGCAGCACATCGGCAAACTCGACTTGATCGATGAGCAGATCTGTGATGGTGCGCTCATCCTCGCCGCCGACGCCGAGCCCTCTGGCTTGGAGATCCTCCGCTTCGTGATAGTCTTTGAGGAAGTTGACCGCATCGATGACAGTAACCATCGTATCCAGTCGCGCGACGCCAGTCAGACCGCCTCCCGATTCGTTCTCAAATTGAAACGTCTCAGCGACCGGCATCGGTTCCGAGATTCCCGTCGACTCGATTAGCAGATAGTCGAACCGCCGCGCCTCTGCCAGCCGTGCCACTTCCTTCAGAAGATCTTCTCGCAAGGTGCAGCAGATGCAGCCGTTGCTCATCTTGACCAGCTGCTCGTCGGTGCGGCTCAATTCGGCCCCTCCTTGCTCGATCAGCTTCGCATCGATATTCACCTCGCTCATGTCGTTGACGATGACCGCCACACGCAACCCTTCTCGATTGTGTAGCACGTGGTTGAGCACGGTGGTCTTCCCTGCGCCAAGAAACCCCGACAGAACTGTCACTGGCAAGCGCTGATCAACTCTCCCAGTCTCAGGAACGGGCTTTGTCGTCACATGAGTTGCCATCAGTCTCCTCCTTGTCCGAATCTCCGTCGTCGTGGGCATCGGTCTGGGCGAGCGCGCGGGCGAAGGGATCGTCAAATCGTCGCCAGCTGGATTCACCCTCCAGCACCTCCGCCGGTGTCAACAGGCAGCGCTCAAGTTGTCGTCGCCAGTCCACGGCATCCAAGTGATAGCCGATCCAGCCGAACGTCTGCCTCCGGTCGCCGAACTCGACGGACCACTGCCGCTTGAGCTCTGCCTCAAACGCGGGATCGGCGGGCCATTGGTCCCGCGGCGTGGCCGCCCACCAATCTCCGATACACTCAAAATGTCTCGATCCGGCCGTCTGCTCCCAGGAAAAACACCGCTCCGGTTGAGATGCGACCCAGAAATGCCCTTTGCACCGAAGCAATCCCACCCAATCGGATTCGATCAGATCCCACAAACGCTCTGGATGGAAGGGGCGCGTGGCCCGAAATACCCCCATCGCCCAGTGAACCGATGAAATCGTCGGCAGTGGCGCACCTTGGATGAGCTTGGCCCAGCCGGGCTGAAAACTGATCGGCATCGAGGCCGGCATCCGTGCTCCAAGGATTTGTCCTGCCAGATTCGATTCATCCGCCATCAACAAAATCATGGCTTCCGGGTTCAACGCTTCAAGCAGGTGCCGTAACCGCCGCAGCTTTCCGCTCGGTAGCCCCTCCGTCTTGGACAGCACCAGCACCGTCGCATACTCCACCTGGTCCACGACCAGTTCAGAAATCGTCCGCCCGTCATCCGTTCCGCAACTCACACCGCGAGCCTGCAAGTCGTCCACGGTGTGCAGATCGCCCCAAAAGGTCTGGCTGTCAACCACCGTAACCAGGTGATCGAGTCGTGCCTTTGATGCCAGCGGCTCTTGGTTCTCCCAGGCATCGTTGAAGACTTCGGCAACGAAGACCGGCTCGACCAATCCGGAACACTCCACCAGCAGTCGATCAAACCGTTCCATGGCGGCGATCGCCATAACGGCGCTCGTCAAGCTGTCGCGCAAGGAACAGCCGACGCACCGCTCAACCAACTCGGCCAGGACTTCACCAAGGCTGAATATGGTCACTCCTTGCGATCGACAGAAGTCTGCATCCAATCCGGCATCGCTGCGGTCATGGACTAGTAGGGCCACACGCCCGGAGGCTCGCTCGGTGAGGAGTTTCCACACCATCGTGCTCTTCCCGGCTCCGACAAACCCGCAAACGACAGTGACCGGAAGCCGGCTACCATCCGACTCGGTTTGTGCGGGGGGCTCAGACAGCGGGATCGCCACGACGACCTCCCGCTGCACCACGGCCTCGATATTTCTTATTAAATTTCTCGACTCGCCCTTCGGTATCGATGATGCGCTGCGTTCCCGTATACAACGGATGCGAGTACATCGATGTGTCGACTTTGTAAATTGGATAGGTTCGTCCGTCTTCCCAAACCGTCGTCTGATCGGTCTGCACCGTCGACATCATTACCCAACGCTTGCCGATCGCGACATCGTGAAAGACAACCGGACGATAGCCCGTCGGATGGATACCAGGTTTCATCACGTCTCCTTGCGCTCAGCCACGAACGCCGGCTACCAGCTTGATTTCCGCACGCCGGGAATCTCACCCTTCAGCGCGTGCAGGCGAAAGTCGATCCGCGACATGTCGAATCGGCCCACATATCCCCGCACGCGCCCCGAGATCGCACAGCGATTGCGCACCCGGACGGGCGACGAATTCCTCGGCAATTTCTGTAGCGACTGCTGTGCCTCCTGCTTCTGCTCCTCGGTACTCGCCTGCCCCTTGATCACCGCTTTCAACGCCTTGCGCCGCTCAGCATACTGCGCGACCAATCGCTTGCGTTTCTCGTTTCTTAATCGACTGCTCAACTTTGCCATACGCTCTCCCTTCCGACTTCAACACAATGGATTCGTCGTCCTAGCTTACTCAGTAGTCTGATCGCCCACCGAACGGCAACATTGCCATATGCCGCGCACGTTTGATCGCACGGGCAATTTCTCGCTGCCGCTGCTGACTATTCCCCGTCATGCGACGAGGGAGGATCCGTCCATTCTCTGTGATGAATCTCCGCAACCATTCGACATTTTTCCAATCCACGGGCGTGATCACATCGATCACGCGACGTCGTCGTTCTTCAGGCATGCATCGCTCCTTAGTTGACTGGACTGAGATTGGCTCCGCCGGTCCCTCACCGACTCTTTGCCTAAACGTCACGCGTAACACGTGAGGACGTCAGACACGGACAAGTCCGCGCACTGACGGAATCAACACGATGCGAAGAGATCAACCGAGAACGGGTGGACCGCGAGACTGAAGGGTGAGGGCCAGCAGAATCGAGAAAATCTGCGGCATTGAGATCGTGACAGGATGTGACGGAACCAGCACGGACGGCAGGACGGGGACCGCTCCGGACAGCCCCGAACTGGCAGCCCATTCCAACCATGCGTGGATATCGATGTCGGAGTGACTGGCATCTCCCGCCTGCATAGCCGAGTAGTGGTCGACGAGGAGATAAGGCAAGGGCAGCGCAACCAGTACATAGAGCACTGCCACGGCAGCGACGAGTACTCGTCGAGGCAATGCTATCTGCACCGATCTCAGCACGGGATTACACCAATCCATAGCGCGCTTCACATTTCAGCGCACTTTCGTCGAATTCTTGTGCGCCTACACCGACCCACTGTCCCTGCTGGACTGTAAAACATTGCGCGCAGGTCTGGTCATAAAAGGGCGATAGGCCGATGATCCACTCACGGGAAAACTCTCGTTGGTATTCCTTGGGGAGGAAGGCCATGAACCCGGACGGTGGTGGTGAAAACTCGGACATCTCAACTCCTACTGCACCGCGACGGGCCCCGGGACAGTCCCCTTCAGTTCACGCACTTTGTCGGCCAGACGGATAATATGCTCCGGCGTGATGTCGCGAAACGATAACATGGCATCCTCGTGCCCAGCCTGCGCGCACATTGCCATGGTGTAGCAATTCGTCCCGCCCCGCACAATTTTCAAGGTCAGATTCGCTTGATGGCAATGGACCCCGATAAACAAACACGCATCGATCCGGTTGTGCCAAATCGTCAAGTTTGGATGGTTCGGGTTGATCTCAACCTCTGGATTGATCTTCGGATACTTGGGTCGATAGTCCGGCATTGGAATCAACATCGGCTTCTGATTGGGCCCCACACTCTCCTTCAATACAGTAAAGAGGTGACGAATCGCCTTCGCCTTCTTCTCGGCCGTGGGCGTCCAAGCCCACAACACCAGTGGTCCCGGGAAGATCGTTGGCACCTTGGCGCTCAGGAAGCGCCGCGCCGCCTCCTCCATCGCCTGCTCCTCACGCACGATATACCCGTGCACGATCGCTTCGCCTGGATTGGGCAATCGCACACCCATGCTGGCCGCAGCCGGTGGTAAAAAATGCTCGGGCCCAGGTCGAACCTCGTAACGCACCGCAGGAGTCCTCACATTATTAAATGCAATTCATTTGCAATACTGGCGGCATCATACACGGATAGAATCTCCGATGCAAGACACCCCATTGGCTCTATGGATCGGCGTCCTATCCCGCTCCGAACCCATCGGGACAATCAGCATGGTAGAGTCCGACCTCCGGTTCGAAAAACGGCAACGGGTGTACGTCCTTCATCCCAACCTCACCTCGGCGAGTCGCTGACAGGAAGCCTAGAAGCCAGAAGCCTGCCGGCATCGAGCGCGCCGTACGTCACAATCAGATCGGCGCCAGCGCGGTGCATGGCACTGAGTGATTCCAACAACGCCTCTTCGTAGCTGAACATGCCAATTGCTGCAGCAGCCTTGAGCATGGCGTACTCCCCACTCACGTGATAGACCGCCACTGGAAGAGTTGAATGGCCCCGAACGAGAGACACGATGTCCAGATACGGCAAACCGGGTTTCACCATCAGCCAATCTGCACCCTCGTCTTCATCCAACCGGATTTCCTTCAACGCCTCGCGGTGATTCGCGGGATCCATCTGATAGGTCCGCTTGTCACCGACCCGCGGGGCGCTCTCCAGGGCTTCACGAAACGGCCCATAGAATGCTGAGGCATACTTCACAGCATAACTGCAGATGCCGACCTGTGAGTAGCCTGCCGCATCCAATGCCTCACGGATCACCCCAATCCGTCCATCCATCATGTCTGAGGGAGCCACAAGATCCGCCCCAGCCTGCGCTTGAACTACGGCCATCTCCGCCAACAACGGAAGGGTCGCATCATTGTCGATCTTTCCATCAATCACCACTCCGTCATGCCCGTCCGATGAATAGGGATCGAGCGCCACATCACTGAGGATCAGCAGATCTGGCGCCGCGGCCTTCAGGGCGCGGATTGCCCTCGCCATCAACCCGTCCCGGTTGCGACTTTCCTGTCCTCGCGGGTCCTTGAGGTGATTCGGTACCACCGGAAACAACGCGATGCCGGCGAGGCCAGCACGGGACGCTTCCGCGACCTGCTCGATAGCTTGGTCGATCGAGACCCGCGCGCAGCCCGGCATGGAGGCGATCGGCGTGACCTGCCCGACCCCTTCCTGCACAAACAACGGCCAGATCAATTGCTGCGGGGCCAGTTGATCCGTCGATCGCCTTGCCCGAAGCGTTGTCCGTGTACGATGGAGCGAGGACGATTCGCAGCGCGTGGGTGGAATCGAGTGAAGGTTCATTCCCAAGGCTCTTTGACCATTCGCATCAGACAGTCGATTGCCCAAGTCGTGAGCGGTTGCCCTTCCATCACGTTCGACCAGATCGCTTCCCATCGGATGACCGCTGGAGAAATTCTGAATCCCTTGCTCTCCACGGCGGCCCGCATAGCCGATGTCGGCCACTCCACGACTTGATTCCATAACACCCGCATGGCCGGATTGATCCCTTCATCCCCAAGCGTCGCACGCAAAGCTGCGACCCCCTCCAACGCCCAGATGTCGGGATAGGACGGGCGAACTGGTACGAACACCTGGTCGGCTGCACGCAGAATGCTCGTTGTCATATCGGACAACATCGGCGGTCCGTCGACGACCATCCACTCAAAGCTCGGCGCAAATCTGGATGCTTGCTCGTGCACGATCGGCTGAATCTGCGAACGGGCCACGACACGGAATTGTTCTCCCCAGTGGCTCGCCCATTCACTTGCCGTCCCTTGCACATCCGCATCCAGCAAGAGTACGCGAGCCCCCTGCTCCGCCAATGCCATCGCGGTCGCAATCGCCAGGGTCGTCTTTCCCGTGCCGCCCTTCTGGTGGAGAAACGCGACCGTGCGCATGGATCCCGCTCACGCGGCGCGGGGCTCCCAATGTCGAATCCGCCCCCCGACAACAGTCATTATGACTCGACCCCGCACCGGCCATCCGGCAAACGGCGTATTCCGCCCCTTTGAGAGGAACTGCTCTGGATCAACGACCCATTCGCGCGTACGATCCACCACGACAATGTCGGCTGATACTCCGGGCGCCAATGTACCACCCGGCAATCCCAACAACCCGGCCGGCTTGCTGGTCAAACACTGCACGGCACGCTCCAGAGGCAAGACACCCTGCTCGACAAGCCGCAGCGTCAAGGCCAACGCCGTCTCCAGTCCCACGATCCCGAACGGGGCTCGCTCCATACCCCATTGTTTTTCATACTCCGCGTGAGGGGCATGGTCTGTCGAAATCGCGTCGATGGTTCCGTCTACAAGCCCCTCCAGTAATGCGTCTCGGTCCCGCTCACTCCGTAAAGGTGGATTCATCTTGGCATTGACGCCCTGCTCGCGAACCGCTTCGTCGGTCAACGTGAAATGATGCGGACAGACCTCGGCCGTCACCCGCAAACCCTTGACCTTGGCCTGACGCACCAGGTCTACCCCGACCGCCGTGCTGAGATGTGCGACATGGAGTCGTGCACCCGTCTCTTCGGTTAGCCTGATGTCTCGCGCAATCATTCGAAACTCTGCGCCGGTTGGAATGCCCGGGACCCCCAACACACGCGACACTGGCCCTTCGTTCATACAGCCACAACCGGATAGGATCAGATCCTCGCAATGGTCAATCACAGGCAGATCGACATCCGATGCCTGCTTCATTGCCTGTTGCATGACCTCATCATTCATCACCGGCCGCCCATCATCCGACAGCGCGACACAGCCCGCCTCTTTCAAGGCTCGAAAATCGGTCAACTCACGGCCGGCTGCCCCCTTGGTAATCGCGCCGATCGGATAGACCTTGGCACGATCGGCTTCGCCGGACTTCCGCTTAATGAACTGCGTCACTGTCGGCTCATCGTTCACCGGCTTCGTGTTCGGCATACAGCAGATCGACGTGAAGCCCCCTGCCACGGCTGCCGCCGTCCCGGTGGCGATGGTTTCCTTATATTCAAAGCCTGGCTCACGCAGATGGACATGGAGATCGACGAGGCCCGGCAACACCAGCAACCCTGTGATATCCAGACGCGCTGCCTCCCGGGGAGGAGCCTCATCCGGCGAGACCACCGCATCAATCACTCCATCTCTGATCCACACATCGGCTTTGCCGTTCCAGCGGCCCGGGTCAAGCACCCAGCCGCCGGCGAGGATCAGGAAGGAGGGCTGCTCCTCGGTATTGAACCTATTGACCATCCACCACCATCAAGCCTAGTATCAACGTGCCTCGGCCCTTCTCACGAAAGGAGTTCTCCGATGAGCGACCACCCCATCCATGAGCATCACGCCCATCAGCACGGAACGAACTGTGGGCATCTGGCCGTCCTCCATGACGGTCATATCGATTATCTCCATGACGGACATCTTCATCATCCGCACGGCGACCATGTCGATGAACATCGGCTCGGTATCACCACGCAAAACCCGGCGGGATGCACCCCCACCCATCGCTGCGAAGGGCATGAGTCCGAACATCGCCATGGCCCGAACTGCGGACATCAAGCGGTGCCGCACGGAGACCATATTGATTATCTGGTCGCCGGCCATTTGCACTTCGCCCATGGCGCGCATTGTGACGACCATGGGGCCCTACGACTCGCGTAGGAACGATTCGTCACTATCGGTGCGGGACGCCTGACTCAACGACGTCCCGCGCTTTGCGCTCAGCCGTTCTAGAAACCCGCTTACCTCTGCTGGTCGCATCTGATCGAGCGGTATATCGACTTCTAGAAACACACCATCCCGTAGCGCAAACAGCCCGTGCGCGATGCGCTGATGATCCTCCACGCCGACTCCAAACGCCGACACAAAGGCCTCTCGACTCGCCGGATCCGCACAGCAGAGGGAATAGCCTGCGGCGCGAACATTCGGATGAAACCGGTCGACTTCTTGCCAGTGCGCCTCATGATCCGCTGAGACATGGACAATCTTGAGATCCAGCAACTGCCCACGACCACGCTCTTCCAGATCCACGATCTGTGCAAGGCACGCGTGTTTCTGGATGTTCGGCAATGTGGAAACCACGACCAGCCCACGGCAAAGTTCATCCGCCGTAAGCGGTGTATCCGCCAACCTTGCAGCCGGAATGGTGAACTCGACGGTCAGGCGCTCTCCAGGAGATGGAGTCCGTCCCTGTAAATTAATGACCCGCTCTCCCAACTGTGCTTCCCTGCTCATCCCCCAAACTTCCTTCGTTAATGCGCGAGCATCGTCAGCATTGCGATCGTCACCATGCCGGCGATCATCATGGCGAACTGCAACACCCCCTTGGCCGCCCCCATGCGCCCGTGCAGACCAGGGACCAAGTCTGCCAGGCCAATGTAGAGAAAACTTGCGGCTGCCACGCTGAGGGCATAGGGCACGATCGCCTCCGCGTAGCCGAGGCCGCCATAGGCGGCAACGGCCCCGACCAGCGTCCCCAGCCCCGAGAGCGTGTTCCAGAAAAAAGCCTTCCAGCGAGAAAACCCACTCGACAGGAGGATGGTGAAATCGCTGAATTCTTGCGGGACTTCATGGCCCAACACCGCGAGCGTCGTGACGAGACCGAGTCCCGGTGAGGCTACGCAGGCCGCACCGATGGCAATGCCGTCAGCGGTGTTGTGGACGGCATCGCCGATCAGCACCAGCATGCCTGTGTGCGTTCCTCCGACCGGCGCATGATCATGAGCCTGGCCGGTGCCACGAGGGCCCTCAGCAGGTTCCTCCCCGTGCGCATGTCGCCAGATCACCGTCCACTCCAGCACGAAAAACAGAACAAGCCCACCCAGAATCGACAGTCCTACTTCGTAGCTAGGAATATGCTCCAAGGCCTCGGGGATCAGCCCAATGATTGCGGTGGCCAACATCGTGCCTGTGGCATAACTCAGCAGATACGGCATCGCCCGATGCCGCCAGCCGTCGGGAACGAATAAGATGACGGCAGCAGGCAGCAGCGCCCCCAGGCTCCCAAGCAGCCCCATCAGAACGACGAATTCCCAGGACGATTCGGCAGGAAGCGTCATGATAGGCGTTTCTTCTCTCGATAATCGGCATATCGCTGTTCACAGGGGGCAATCGACGAATCTCCCAAGAATCGTGACCACTCACTATGGGTGGAGACATCGACACCCTCGGCCCGAGCTTCCCGCTGGAGGACAACCTGAAGGTCAAGGAGCAGGTCTGACTCGTCGATATCGGCCTCCGAGTCGGCCCGCAACTGGGCAAACATTGCTCGGTAGATGCGCTTGAGTTCGTCGAGCGAACAATCAAGTACAAAGCGGTTCTGCTGTTTCGTGATACGTGATTCTAAAGGAGACATGGCACTCCTCGATCTCTCTGTCCGTTCGTGCGCGATCCTGACCTGTCAAGCTGGCATCAGACAGGTCAGGAGTGTTTGATGACAGGACGCGGGATTGTAATTTCGACCGATCAACACCAGAGCGGGATCCGGTTCCTGCGAAAATCGAACCACGCCGACCCACCGCGTGACCGGGGAGGCATACTGAATCTCATACAGCTCCTGCTCACCGGAAAACCGGCAGACCCCTTTGACCCGATCAAGACCAACCGGAAGATGGTCGAACCACTCGACAAATCGACCTCGATGCAGCGGACCGGTCAGGGGAATCGTCGTCACCATCGGATGCGCAGGAGTCGATCCAAACGCCACATTTCCAACTCGTCGTTTAGGCCGCTGTGCGTGCGGCTGAAGCACCACCACAGGGTCCACAGCAGCCTGCGACACCTGCCACAGTCTGGCATGCCCTCCATCACGAATCAGCGCCGTTCGAAACCGTTCCCGTTCGACGGGGGAGTAGAGATCTTGCTTGTTCACGATCACTTCGTCTGCATATTGCATCAGCGTCGTATATCGACAACCGATGGGACGCCCGGCAGGTGGAACGCTCGGTTCGATGACTGCGATCACTTTCTCTAACCGCACGAACGCGAGACAAGCGGGGTCGGTCACGGCCTCGATGACGTCTTCGATGGTAGCAATCCCCGAGCACTCCAGCACCACCACATCGACCCGCTGTTGCCCAACAAGCTCGGCCAAGCCCTCGGTAATCCCGTCACGGGCATCACAGCAAACACAGCCTTTGGTAATGTTCCAAACGGCAGCGGCTGAGCCGCCAGCATGAGCGCCATCCAGACTGATCGCACCGGCTTCGTTCATTAGCACGCCGACTCGTTTGCCGGCATCGCACCAGAACGCGAGCAGCTGCATCAGCAACGTCGTCTTGCCAGCGCCCAGCGGACCCGCCAGAACATATAGCGGCACCCGACTGGATTCAGTCATCGGCATGAGGCGGATGCTCCTGTTTGACCCGAGGCAGGAGCTCCGTCAGATTGCATGGCTTGTGAGTGATATCGAGTTGCGGAAGAATGATTTTCTCCATCCCCAGACGGCAGGCGCCCGTGCTGCCGGGTAGGAGAAACACGATCGTATCGCCACAAACGCCGGCATCCGCTCTCGACTGGATCGTTGACGTACCGATCTCGCTGAAACTCATCCAGCGAAACAGTTCGCCGAACCCCGGAATCGGCTTGGTGTAGAGAGACCGGACCGCATCCGGCGTGACATCGCGCTGCGTCACGCCAGTTCCACCCGTCACGATAACAAACTCCACTGTCGGATCGGCAATCCAACCGGCGATGATGCCCCGAATGGTTTCATGGTCGTCCTTGCACAATTTGCGATCCGCCAACCGGTGCCCGGCCTTGGTGAGCCGCTCGACGATCAGACTCCCACTCGAATCAGTTTCGGCGGTCCGCGAGTCGGACACCGTCAAGACAGCGACCCCCACAGAAACTCGCTCCTGAACCCTGGCATTCATAGATATCCTTCTTTCAGTTTGAACTTCCCGCCTTCTTGCATCATGACGTCCTCCTTGTCGCACCACTCCATTGTGTCGTTTGACGTTTCCTCCGGCGGACCGGCTTCACCAGACAGGTCTCCAGGCCTTCAAGAAATCGTTGCCATGGCGCACGTCGTCCGATGACCACGAGTCTGGCTTGTGATTGCCTCACCCCTCTATAGGGAGTCAGTGCCAACGACCCCATGATCCATTGAAGCTCTTGATACCCAGTTCGGCCGTGCACTTTCACGAAGCCCTTCATGCGGATCACGGATCGCTCGAACCGCTTTAACCACGCTTCGAGACGAACGGGATCAAACGGTTTAAGAATCTTGAAACTCCCGCTCTGATACCCGGTCGCTGAATCCTTCACCGTGCCCTGTTGAATCGATGGGGTCTTCATCATTGCCGCTCCCGCAAACAGCCGGTCCACCTCAACCTCGGCATGTACCGCCCGGACGATTGTGGCCGTTGAATTGACGGCCTTGATGCCCCGTTCCACGAGATCAGCCTGGTGCCTGTTGATTTGATCGAGCTTATTCAATACCACCACATCGGCCTGCTTGAGATGGTCTTTGGCTGCAGACCAGTAGGCCCCGAGCTTCAAAAACCGAGGCCCGTCGACCATGACGATTACTGACGCCAAGGCCCCTCTGGTTCTTGCATTTGACTGGGCCAGCGCCTTCTCAACTCCCACAATCACTTGCCTGGTATCCGCCAACCCCGTCGTCTCAATAAAGAGCGGTGCCCCCTGTGTCCGTTTCACCAAATGTCCCACTTTTTTGCTGAACTCTCCCGACAGATCGCAGCAGATACAGCCGCTGAGCAGTGCCTGGAGTTCGATATCGTTCGAGCGAGGATGGTCATGGAGCAAGGCCCCATCCACATCGACTTCCCCAAACTCGTTCATGAGCACGGCCGGTTTTGCCCCCCTGTCCAGTTCATGGGCCAGTACCCGCTTGAGCAGAGTGGTTTTTCCGCTCCCCAGAAATCCAGCGATCACATAGATCGGTGTCACCTTGCTGCGTCGGCGGGCCTGATCAGTGCCGGTCATGATGTGACTCCTGCTTGCCGGCCGCCGCTTCAATATCAGATAGCCCGACCTCCGTAGCCGTCTTATGGATCTTGTACTGATGCGTATCGCCCGGTCCTTTAAGAACGGCGATCACGGTTTCAATTGGCGGACAGCCTGGCTCACGACACTCCAATTCCGTGACCAGGACCGTCGTCTCATCGTTCAGTTGAAACACGTCCCGCGCCCAGGCTTTAATTCGATCGGTCTGATCCACCGGGATTGTCCGTTTCCCACCGAACAGGTTCATGCCCGATCCTCAATGCCGTGCACGGAAAAGAGCGACACCGCACCGTCACTGGCGCCGGTTGCTAACAAGGCATCGGTGGAACTCCAGGCCACGCAGGACAATCCACACGTCGTGTTCACTTCCTGGCTGAGCAGCGGCTTGGGCGTCTGCGGTTCCCAGATGCAGAGCAAACCCTCTTCTCCCACCGTCGCCACAAGCGATCGGGTGGGATGGCAGGCAATTTCCTGAATCCATCCTCGATGTCCCTTGAAGAGCCGACCACCAGTCCCTTCGAACTTCTTCATATCCCACGAGACCAAGGACGGGCCGGAAGCAGTGAACAGGTTGAGCCCGTGATGGTCGAATCGCACCGAGGTGACCTTCACGGGGTAGCCGGACATGTGCCAGTTTTGCTCACTGTCCGTTCGGAACAAATGGACTGACCCGTCGAGGTTGCCCGAGGCCAGATATTCCCCGTTTGGACTTACGGCAATCGTCAGTAACGCTCCGTCATACGGGAAGGAACGAATCGGCTGCTCCTGGCCGACCCTCCACAACCAGGCCCCGCCGTAGGCAGAAGCGACGACACCGCCTCCACGCGGCATCCAGGTCAGGGCTGAAATCGTGGTCTTTTGCACTGGAACTTTTGCGGCGAGTTGAGGCGTCGACGCAGGGTCAATATTCCAAATAGAAAGCTCTTTTCCTGCCGATGCGGCCAGGGACTGGCCGTCTGGCGACCAAGCCAGGTGTTCCACCCACGCCCCCTGCCCGCCAACGGGAAGCGCTGCCCGCTCTGCCCCTGTGTCCGCATTCCAGACTCGGACGACGCCATCTTGGCCCCCTGTCGCCAGATCCTGCCGCGTTGGATGCCAGGCCAGCGTGAGGGCTGACGGCTGATGCCCCTTCAGCTCACAGATAGGGGTGAGCGACGCCGCTTTCCACACTACCACCTGGCCCGACGCAGAACACGCAGCAAATCTGGCCCCATCGGATGCGAATGCCACGCGATGGACATAGTCCCCAAGCATGGCTTGCCCGATCGAACTGAGCCTAACCGCCGCTTGGCGCTTGGCTAGACGAGGCACGATCGGAACCCCTTCGTCAGCGCATCCCGATCCAAGTCTTTCCCGATGAACACCAGCTGGTTATTGCGGACTTCACCGGATTTCCAGGCACGGTCCGCCTTCCCGTCGAACAGCATGTGCACGCCCTGGAACACAAACCGATGGTCACGGCCTTTCACGTTGAGAATGCCCTTCATCCGATAGATCTTCGTCCCCATCGTACTTAGCACTTCGCGGAACCAGTCGTTCACTTTCCCCTCATCGACCAGTCCATCCTCAACGAGGGCCACGGAAAACACATTGGGATCATGCTGGTGCGCCTCTTCTCCAAGGAAGTTGGGGTCGATTTCAAGCTTACGACTTAAGTCAAATGCGCCGATATTGAGCAACCGGGCGATCTCGATCCGGGCATCTTTCGTCCGGTGAATCTTGGCCATCACATTGATGCCCCGAATACGTGCTTCCAACTTGTCGACTTCGCCGGACGGGACGAGATCGATCTTGTTTAACAAGATGACATCGGCAAACGCGATTTGCTCCTTGGCCTCTGGACTTGTGTCGAGATGCTCCCAAATATGTTTGGAATCGACGACGGTCACGATGCCGTCGAGCAACAGCCTCCGCTTCATCTCATCATCGACGAAGAATGTCTGTGCAACCGGCGCAGGATCGGCCAACCCTGTTGTCTCAATCACCATGTAGTCAAATCGATCTTTTCGCTTGAGAAGATTCCCGATGATCCTGATCAAATCGCCACGCACGGTGCAGCAAATACAGCCGTTGTTCATCTCAAAGATCTCTTCATCTGCCCCGATGACGAGCTGATTGTCGATTCCGACCTCACCAAACTCGTTGACGATGACCGCCACACGTTTGCCGTGCTCGGTCGTCAAGATACGATTGAGTAACGTCGTCTTTCCGGCTCCCAGAAATCCCGTCAAGACCGTCACCGGCACCGGAGCCATCAGGTCAGCCGTAGTCGCCATGCGCGCCTCCTCTTAAGACTGAATTGAGAAACCACTTTGGCACCTTCGTTGGGAGAAGATCGGATGCCGTTCTTCTGGATAGAGAAGAACGTCCGCCCTCTTGAGTGTCGGATTCCGAGTGGCGGAACGCGACATCAACCCGATCTTCCCCGCACAAGGTGCAGAAAGACACACTCTAGGTACAGACGTCCTACTCCGAGTGTTCGCGGGACGTGTCGGCCGCGAAGGTGTGTTCCAGCAGCAATGGCTGGAGCGCCAACACCAACAACACGTAGCCGACGACGAGAGCCCACCGGCTCACCGTCCTGAGGCAGGCCGTTACCGGCATTGGGGGCACCATCCAAAAAACTCTAAGGCATGTCCATCTACGGAGAACCGAGTTTGTTCTTCTACGAGCTTTGTCAGCTTCTCCAATGGGCAGAGCATCAGATCGACGATCTTGCCGCAACTACGGCACTGAATATGATGGTGGTGCGCTCGGCCATGAACCACCTCATACCGCATCTGCCCTTCATGAAACCCGACGGGATTCACCAAACCAAGCTCTTGGAGCATGGCCAGGTTACGGTAAACCGTCACAAGATCGACACTGGTTTTGGCCTTAACCACACCCGCGTGCACCTCGGCCACTGTAACAGGGAATGCATTGCGCTCGAGAACGGCGAGAATGGCCTTTCTGGCCTTCGTCAGCTTCTTCCCGCCAGCCTTGAGACTCTTCGCGATCGCAGCTTCCACGGGACCTCATATATGCAACTAAATTGCAATTACCAGTTCGGGCCGTCACATGTCAAGCCACGGCCCCTGCACCTACTACGAACAAGAAAAGGTTACACTTTCGGTTACACTAGCGGAGTAAAGTTGGCAGCGGGGCGGTTCTATCAACCTCGAACCTGTTGAAAAAACAGCATGTTTTCTGGAGCCGGCGACTGGAATCGAACCAGCGACCTGCGGTTTACGAAACCGCTGCTCTGCCAACTGAGCTACGCCGGCATGCACAAGGACGGTAGCGGCAGGTAAAGTGCGGCCATCATACGCAGGATACGCGCAACCTGTCAACGAGAGCCGCCCGTAGACTATCAGCGCCTCGCCGCATTCCGCTGGCTGGCATATTCACGGATTTTGATCGAGGTGCCCAGTTGACTCTTCACACCCTGCGCGAGCACCAGGGCCGCTTCGTTGACGATCTCCGCCAGACCCCGGACATCGCAATTCTGACGTGAGGAGTCGACGCTTCCCTTCCATTCCGTCTTGATGCCTTTTGTATAGATCACCGCTCCGGCAGCATCCTGAAACGTCACGGTCGCTCCCAACTCAATAGTCACGTCATGACTCTTATCCGCCTGACGGGGAATCAGAAGTCTCACATTCTGCAATCCTATGGTGACCGAAACCGTGCCGTCCGTCTTTCCCTTGAGCTGCTCCGGATCAATCCGCACACGTTCAAATGCCAGCCCAATTTGACGAAGCAATGCATAGGTAAGCTGCTCACCGTAGGCAATCGTCCGCAACTGCTGACACGCATCGTTGTAGCTGAGCGTCGCGTCCGTTACGCTTCGATCGACAGTCAGAACAACAGCCAACGGCAGCCAGTATCCCTGGGTATCGCCGGAGCTGCGCAATGGAGACCAGCCGCACCCGGTAGCCCCGCTCAGAAGAGCCAGCATCAATCCAGTGACAGCTATTTGCTTCTTCATCGTCTCTTTTCTCAAGACGTCCGCCTGCGCGCTGGCTCAGATATAACTGGATCGGCCAGAAAAGACAATCAGCGGGCAGTCCCTACCCCTCGATCCTGCGCTTGGTCGAAGGATTGACAGGCCCACCGACCGCCGCTATGGTCGGGGCATGGATACGGCCGTGACGGTCCGTCTTCGACTCATCGCTCAGTTGATTCGACTGCCCAGCCAGACTGGCACACTGCTGCTGATGGTACCTACCCTCTGGGCGTTGATACTGGCCTCCCATGGCCGTCCCGATCCAATGTTGATCGCCCTCTTCGCATTCGGCTCCTTCCTAATGCGGAGCGCCGGCGTCATTTTGAACGACGCAGCCGATCGTCGCTTTGACAGCCAAGTGGAGCGGACCAAAACCCGTCCGCTGGCCAGTGGCGCGCTAGCACTGCCCGAGGCGGCGATCATCCTCCTTGTACTGCTGGTGTGCGCCAGTGGACTGCTTCTGTTGCTCAACCAGCTGGCACTGAGATTGAGCCCGGTTGCCTTGCTCTTGGCCATCCTGTATCCCTTTGCCAAGCGCATTTTTCCACTCCCGCAGGCCGTGCTGGGAATCGCCTTCGGATGGGGCGTGGTAATGGCGTGGGCGGCAGCGGCCAATGCGCTCGCCCCCGAGGCCTGGCTGCTGTTTGCGGGCACCATCGCCTGGGCCGTGGCCTACGACACCATCTATGCCCTGCAGGATCGCACCGACGACGAGCGTCTCGGAATCAAATCATCCGCCATCCTGTTTGGGAAAAATACCTGGCTGGCCGTTGCCATCAGCTTCGGCACGATGGCGGCCTGCCTGGCGCTGGCCGGATGGCTGTCCGGAATCGGCGTGGTGTTCTACGGCGTGCTGGCGGCCTGTTGTGGATTCGTGAGCCAACAGGCTTGGACGATCAGAAACAACGTGTCCGCCCAAGCGGCTTTTGCCATGTTCCGGCAACATGTCTGGATCGGTTGGGCGATCCTAGCCGGGTTTTGGATTGGATTCCTCTAAAAGGCGTGGACAGAAATGAGGCGGGGCCTATTGCCCCGCCTTTTGAATCGGGTTTTCGGGCTTCGGCGCGCGCAGCGTCGCGACATACAGGGTGACCGCCTTGGCATCCTCGTCGCTCAAACCAAGATTCGGCATGCGCGTAGTCGGCTTCATGGCCTGCGGATACTTAATCCATCGGTAGACCCACGTCGGATTCAGGCGGAACCCCGCGCGGTCCAGAGCCGGCCCCACGGCCCCTCCCGCCTCACCTACCCGGTGACAGGCATTGCAACCATATTTATTCGTGTACAACTGCTTGCCATGCTCGACCAGTTTGTCAACCTGTTCCGGCTTCATGGTTAGATCAGGTCTTGGCACCGCCGCGAACTTGGGCCGCTCCTTGAAATTGGTCACGGCGGCCTGCGCGACATCAAGCACCTTCTTGGCTTTCACAAAGGCATCCTGCTCCTTTGCATAGACCGCCTCGTCCGTATCCTTCCCGCTCTTTTCGGCCTCGTCGTCAGCTTTTTTTTGGGCAGCTTCAAATGTTTGCTTAACCTGATCGAATTGCTGTTGCGCCGTCACCTTCTCGCTTTCGAGCTTCTTCATCCGCCCAGCGATGTCGAACTCAGACTTCATGCCGTGGAGCGTCCGGACATACGCCACGATCGACCAAACTTCCTCTTCAGACAACGTGTATTTCAACGTCGGCATGGTCGGCACGGCGAATTCGTCGTCGCCGATCTTGTCGCCCTTGTCTGGCGTCGTGTCTTTCATGTCGCGCCAAATCGTATTAAAGATTTCCTCGTCCTTGTACGTAGACATTTCGCTCTTATTGGACAAATCTTTTGGGCGCGGGTCCGGCATCTTTGCCCAGTTATAGCCCTCGTTCTGGCGTCCGTGCTCGCCGTGGCAGTGCATGCAATAGTGCGCGTACAGATTTTTCCCCTTGGCCACCTGTTCGTTCTGGAACAGGGCGCACCCGGCCACACCGGCTCCGGCGGCAATCGTCGCCAGCACGCCTACGACCGCAAGTTTGTGGATTGCCATTCCCCTGTTCATGTTCATGCCGCCGGCCCTTTCTTCAGCTTTCGGATCACCACGAACTCAAATCCGGCGGCAAGCCCGATTGCCAGCACGGCATAGAGAGCGGGCGAATAGTCTGCCGGCGGATCGACCCTGAAATACCACCAGGACGACACCGCCTTCTGCCCACCCTTTTCCCTTAGCTCGCCGCTGGCAGGGTCCTTCTGACCGTCCCAAATGGCAAAAGCGATATTGCTAAACGTGCCTGGCTGGAATTGGGTATCGTGCTCCTTGTCGTCGGTGATGACCGCTCGCTTAAAGACCACCTTCCACTTGCCATTCTCATAGACGCTCTTGCCCGTGACATCCTGGGAATCCTGGACCTTCAACGTCCCGAAACCCTTGGCCGTCATATCGAGCGCCTTGCCATCCTTGTTCTTCCAATACCAGATGTTAACTGGTCCGCCTTCCACCTGTCCCATCGGCTGCCCGTGCGCAAAATGCGCCTTCTTGTCGCCGACCATGAATTCAATTGCGGCAGCATCGTCCGCATCCTGCGTCGGATCCTCATACTCCAGCAGGATCGCAACCTGCTTACCGTCGCTAAGCCCGCGGACCTTGACGTCTTTCACCGTCGCTTCCTGAATCCGCGGCTGCCAGTGTACCTGGGGAGACATAGGGAACTGCGCCGCCACGGCGGAATTCCACGCTGCGGCCGTGGGATCATCGGGCACCGAGCTGACCAGCGCCGCCCGCACCGCCACGCTCTCCTGCGCCCACGCGGAGCCCACCCCCGCCGTGCTAGCCAGCAGCGCCGCGCCTGCGAGTCCCGCTCTCCAGAGTGCCGTCTGATTCGTCATGATCCCCTTACTCCCACGTCCGGGGCTTCTGACCCGCCCCGTCGTACTCGCCCATGATGATCTTCCATATTTGCTCGTCTTTTAACTCGACCTCCCACCGCGGCATGGCGGACTTCCACGGCATGCCCTCGACAGAAAGGCCAACGCCGCCCTTCTTGATGCGCCAGAACAGATAGCTTTCCTGCAACATCGCGATCGTCGTGGGGTCCTTGAAATTAGCCGGGGGAGGATTGAAGCCGCGCGCGGCTGGCCCCTTGCCGTCAAACTGGCCATGACAGGGAGAGCAATAGGCCGCGTACAATCCCTTCCCCTGCATAATGTTCTCCGGCGTATTCGGCACGGGATTCGACAGCCCCGTAAACTCACCCGGCGGCGCCGGGTGGATGGTCCGATTTTCGGCCGGCGGCAACGCGCTGGGTGCCGTGCTCGCGTAGGTCTCATAGCCGATGAACAGCGGAAAGAGCGCCAGCACGACGAAACGAGCCGTTTGCATAGCCCCGGCCTGCCGTTCTCCGCTAATAAACCGGAACACTGGGCCAAGAAACTCTTCCATGGAGCCGCCGGTCAGGGTCTTAAAAATCATAATCCCGGCGATGGTCAGTGCGATGTACAGCGTGATGAGACTCGCCGGCAGCGGAGCCGAACCAGGCAGATTCGGCACGACCAGCTTTAGAAATAGATAGATGACCGCGATGAGGATTGCCGGCTTGATCAACGCTCCGCCCATGAGTGTGCCCTCCCCGCTTCCCGTTACTGCCCGTGAACCATGGCCACCAGGCCTGCGTCCGCCTTCATGTTCTTCTGCTTCGCCTTGTCCGTGACCGGCGTCTTGCCTGGAACCGCAGGTGCTGCTGGAACTGCAGCGGGCGCGCCGCCGGGCACTTCGATTTCAGACGGGCTGACCGTGATCGGCTCGCCGCTCATCTGCTGCAGGAATGCGATCACCGACAGAATTTCGTTCTTGGTCAGACCGATCGGGTTCTTGTTGATATACGGCATACGGGCCGGATATTCCTTGGGAACCCCCTCGTGCCGGTAATCCAGATAAATGTACGCCTGCGGCTGCGTCAGACTTTCGTACATGAACTCGCGGCTCAGCTTGGCCCCGATGCCCTTGAGATCTGGGCACCGCGCCGCTTCACTGGGCCCGATTGAATGACACAGCGCGCACTGGCCTTTGCTGAAGAAAATTTTCTGGCCGATCACCGCCATGTCATTGGCCGTCTTGATGCTAGCCACATCGAACTTTTCCTCCACCGGCGGCAGCGAGGCCATCTGCGGCACGCTCAGGGCCACCAGCGAGAAGAGCCCCAGGACGATCATCACGAACCCAATCACGCGCGGAAAGCGCGATTGGATAAAGAGCAGGATCGCGACGCCCGTTCCGACGACGCCCAGCCCGATTAACTGCAGCATTGCAACTTCGCTCATATGCCCCCGCTAGTCAGATCGAAGGTTCAAATTAATGTCCGCCACCCGCCTTCGCCTTGTCCCCCATCGTGGCCACCCAAAAGATGAAAGCGACGAGCATGCAGAACGCGAAGGTGTTTAGCGACATGAAGGCCGCCGCATATCCCAATGCTGGCGAATAGGCGTAGGGTGACGAGTCACGCATCACACCATAGATGTGCCAGTGCACGCGGGACGATGACCGCGCGTAGCCCATCAGCGTCATGAGCAGGATGACCATGATCGCGTTGAGCACCAGCGCGTAGCCGGCCCGAGGCGGCATACGCCCCCAGATCATTTCCGTGGTCGTCTTGGCGCTCTTGAGAAGCAACGCGGTCAGTGGCGTGATGGTGACCATGACGAAGAGGACGATCAGCACCTGCGCCACCGAGAAGTAGTTAATGCGGACAATGGCCGGCACAAAATAACCCCAGACGCCAAGCACAATCACAACTAGTGCTGCCACGACTAACACACCGCTCATGACCGACTTGGCCATCTTGGCCCAGGTAGCGGTTTCCTCCTTGCCCGCGCGCCAGTACATGATGAAACTCATGAACGTAACCAGAATCATGAGATTGGCGACCGTCATTTTGGCCGACATAACACCGAAAGCACCGAGCAGCGGGTGATGTGTACCGCCCAGCTTGCGTGCCTCCTCTAAGCTCGCCACGAGTGAGTGTGGCGTCATCCACACACCCAGGCACAACAAGAGAATCACCAGCATCGCCATGATCGGCTTCTTGTATTGCTGCTCCGATCCGGGAATGCGGTGCGTAATACCTAGCCAGAAATAGTAGTTTGAACCGAGGAATAGCACGCCGATGAGCATGGCTTGCAGGATGAACAGCCAGGAGAGGAATCCGCCCATCAGCGTAATGCCCATCTGCTGATTGTACTGATAGACTTCCCGCATCAACCAGTAGCCTGCGAAGGGCAGCGGCAGCAGGCCGAAGACGCCGATAAAGTTCCCGACATAGCCCATCCAGTCGTAGTGCTCACGCTCCTCCGGCGTCTTCGCCGACAGGTAGCGCACCCCGGCGTAGGCGCCACAGATGTACCCTCCCAGGACAACGTTGGCGATCAGGCGGTGGATGTTAACGGGCCACCACGTCGGATTCCACGTGGCCGCCCAGGCACGCTGCAGGTCCGTGCCTTCCGAAATGACGACGGGGCTCGCCTGAAAGGTCGCCCAGGAGTTCGGCACGACCATGATGAAGAACGCAAAGACGTTTAGCAGGAAACCCAGAAAAATATGGAACGTCTTCTTGCCGCCATCCTGCATGACATCCCAGCCGTACCAATAGAGATAGAGCGTCGCCGTTTCCAGCAGGAACAGCAGGCAGTAGACAACGAAGGACGGGAAGAAGATATCCGACAGATAGGCCATTAGCTTAGGGTAAAAGCCGATCAGCAAAAACAGGAGGATGCCGCCAAACAGGGCCGTCGTTGCATAAGAAGAGGTCAGGAGCTTGGTGAACTCCTTGGCCAGCTTGTCGTACCGCTTTTCGCCGGTCTTCCAGCCCACGACTTCGCAGAGCCAGGCAAAAATCGGCACACCCAGCACGAAACCAGCCAGCAACAGATGGAGCTGGGCAACGACCCAGACGATATTCCGACTGCCGCCTAACTGCGGAAGGTCTCGGTAGGCCGTCGCCGCCTGAGGAGCCGCCTCCTCTGCCCAGCCCGCCACGGGAAACCCCAGCGCGCCAGCCAGCAACGCCAATCCGGCGATGGACAGCATCCACCAGCCCCGGCGCGAACCCTGCTCTCCTGACAACCTGTCATGCCTCATGAACAACTCCTTCACGCCAGTGCTGGTCAGGCCTTCGACTTGCCGGCGGCCAGCTTCTTTTCAGGGGCCCTGGTCTTTTTGTTATTCTTCGCCTGTTCTTCCAGCGCCTGCACGGAGGCTTCAGCCTGCGTCAGGATACGATCGGCTTTTTGCAAGGCGTCGGCAGGCTTGAATGGAGGCGGCGCCTTTTGCTCATCTTTTTTGTACGATTCGTGCGGATGCGGCGTGGTGACGGGAATCGTCGCCCACAGCAGAAATACCAGCATCGCTCCGGCGGCTGAAAACGCGATCAGCATCAACGGCTGATCAGCCGGGACGCGCATCAAATCCCAACGGGTGATGAGTTCCGAATAGGCAGCTCCGGTAGGACGGTTGCCATCTGCCACGCGCTGCACCATCCACCCAACTACAGAACATCCGATCACGAGTAACGCCAGCAACACGGACGCCGCCGCACTGCCCCAGAGGGTGAACTCCACACTGATCCGCTCGGCAACCGGCAGCGCCTTGAGCGGGCCGAACTCCAGGACCGCCTGCGTGACCGCCTTGGCAATGCCCACCGCTCCACCGGTGACCACAGTTGCAACGATTTCTGGCGCGCTGTCGACACTGCCTTTGAGGACCGGCATGCCGGCCAGCACGATGCAGAGCAATGGGAAAAACACCAGCCCAAAGCCCGCAATGCGCCCCCAGAGCGCCGCGCCCAGACCATCCGTCGGCTCCACACGGAGTTTTTCAAGGAAGAACGTTTTACCTGTTACGCCCAACGCCCAGATGTCGATCGGGATGGCCAGGAGAAACAGCAGGCCCAATCCGACACCTTCGCTCAGATGCAGATCCAGTGCAGCCTGCGCAAACGGCAATCCCAGCACCGTCACCGGACTGGCAAAAAGTAGCAGCAGCGCCAGACCCGCCTTGGCCTCCAGTTGCAAGGAGCCCATCATCATCAACACCAAGGCCAGTGCGAGCTTGATGGGAATGCCCGTCCAGCAGGCATCCCAGAGAAGCGAAAGTCCGGTCCTGAATGAGGCCATGCGACCCTAGTCTAAAAATTCACGATTAATGATCGCGGACACGGTAAAGATCAAAATGCTGGCCATGACAACGATCCAGCCGATTAGCGCGAGGGGCCGCTTAAAAATATTGCGTTCTGGGCTACGGTCGATAAACGGCAACGCCGCCAGCAGGGCCATGAAAGCGCCAGGCAGCGCAATGGCGCCCAGGAACTGTCCGAACTCACCGGCAAAAACCTTCAAGCGCAGCAATTGGAATAGGAACAGGAAGTACCACTCCGGCTCCGGATGGTAGTCACCAGGGTCGGGGGTCGCCTCTTCCAGCAACACTACCGGCTCCCACCGAGCTAGCGCGCAAATCGTGAGGAACACAGCGGCCATTGCCACCATGTCCTTCCAGATCTGTCGCGGGAAGAAGTAGTCGGTCTTGGCGTTGATCTCCTCAGGTGTGCCGCGGAACGGACCAGCCGGCCCCGCCGACCGGAACAGGAACAGGTGTAGCCCCGCCAAGCCCATCAGCGCCGCCGGCAGGATCATGACGTGAATGACGAAAAACCGCGTCAGTGTCATCTGCCCCGGCGTGGCCCCGCCTTTGAGAAACCGCGCCATAAAATCGCCGACGAGCGGCGTTTTGTCCATGATCTCAACTCCGACAGTCGTGGCCCAATAGGCGCGCTGGTCCCACGGCAGCAAATAGCCGGTGAACCCGAAGCCCATGACGATGCCGAATAGAGCTAATCCAACCAGCCAGATCATCTCGCGTGGTTTCTTATACGCGCCCCAGAGAAAGACCTGTGACATGTGTGCAAAAACCATCACCACCATCGCCGAGGAGCCCCAGAAGTGATAGCTGAGGATAAACCAGCCGTAATCCACCTCGTGAATGATGAACTGCGTGCTGGCGTAAGCATGGTCGGCACTGGGTACGTAGTAGAACATCAGCAGCATGCCCGTGAGCGCCTGCATGATGAAGATGAACAGGAGGCAGGAGCCCATGACATAAGCCCAGCGCGACCCGCCAGGAACGGGCTCGTTGAGCATCTTGGCCTGGAGAGTCTTCAGACCCACCCGCTCATCGACAAAGGCGATCACTTTTTCAAGCAGCTTGGGTTCGGCGCTCATTTAGACAATCCGAATCTGAGCCTTGGTGCCGGCCTTGAATTCCATGTCGATGATTTCGATGTTGCCGCCTGCGTCCACGCGGATCGGCAGCGTGTCCAGCGCCCGCGGGGCCGGCCCATCCAGCACCTTGCCCGCCGGGTCATAGATGCTCAGATGGCAGGGGCAAAGAAAGATTTCCTTGCCCAGCTTCGGCACCTTGCGCCACTTGTAGCCGCACCCCAGATGTGGGCATTTACCGGAGAACACCACGTAGGGCACGTTTTTCTTATTGGTCCAGACCACCCTGCCCGACGAGTCCCGAAACTCTATGTCCTTGCCTTGATAAACGTCCTCGAGCACGCTCGATGACGCCTTGAGAATCCAGACGTTCTTGTCGATCTCGGCCTCGGGCATGAACGCTTCCTTGACCTTCTTCTTGTACTTAAACTGGATGCCCACATCATCCGCCTTGATCTTACTGACGTTGCCGATCTTGAGCCATCCGTTGTCGAACGGCGCGTACATCGGCTTCATCAGGTAGCGGAGCACCGGGAAAGCCATGAGCAGGCCGATCAGCCCACCGATTGCATGCGTAAAATTCGCGAAGAACATGCGCCGCGGCACGCTCCGCTCGAGTGGCGGCAGCGGCACCAGTACCTCGCCTGGCTGCACATGAAGATGGTCCTCGAGATGGGCAATCTCGACTTCGTGGGTCGTCACGTAGTCGTCGCGTTTGAGCGCGGGGAACTGCATTAGCGCGCTGGCAGCTGACCGCAACTGGACCAAATCGCCGGCCACCGACTGCACCTCCGCCATGGGAATCTGGCGGGGCGGTGCGCCGTTACCCCCGACGACGATGTGGCTCAGCTCGTGCGTAAGCGGATCGACGATGACGTGCGTGACCTCGCCAACCTCGCGATCGCTGCACCGCACCTTTGATTTCAGCTTCGGCTGCTGCATGCTACTTTTTCTTGATTGGCTTCGGCGTATTCACCGAAGGATTTTTCAGCGTGGCGAGGAAGGCCACCAGGGCGTCGATGTCCTTCTCCTCCATTAGTTCCTTATATTTATCTGGCATCTTCTTTTTCTCGTATTCCTTCTCGAAGCCTTCGGCCATCCAGCTCTGCGGATCGACGATCTTCTGTTTGAGCTCGTCCAGCTTGAGCAGATTGCCGATGTTATCTAGTTCCGGACCGCGCTTCTTCCCGCCCTCGCCGAAAAGCTTGTGGCAGTTGTAGCACTCTTGCAGTTGCCACTGTTCCTTGCCCAGTGCAATGACGTCGCCGGCTACGAGCCCGACCCCGCCCGACTTGCCCCCACTGCCTGCCGGCGCCACTTCCGTCGGTCCGCCCAGCGTCTGAATGCGCGCCATGATGCCCGTCGCTTTTTCATCGAGTGCCTTGGCCCGCGCCAGCAATTCTTCGGCTTTACCTTGCTCGGACGCCCGCTTCTTGGCCTCCAGCAGCTTGGCAATCTTCCCCTTTTCGTCCTCCGGGTCGTACTGCGGCCAGAGCGACGCGCCGCCGATGTAGACCACCGAGAGCACCAGATAGAAGGCTAGCAGCGCCACAACGGCCTTGAACCCGCTCAAGGCCGGCACCGGCGGCGCATCCAGCAGGATGAATACCGCCGTGCCCAGCATGGTATAGGCCACGAACATGTAGCGGAAGATTAGCGGAAACCCAAGTACTGTGGCGGCGCCGAAGAACGCACCGCCGATGATCGCTCCGACGATTCCCTTCTTGATCACACTGCTGAGAAAACTTGGCTGCTCGCTCATACCACCCTCTATCAAAAATGAAGTGCGGCTCGCGCTACTTGGCGCCGGCCGGAACCGGGCTGCCCTCGTGAACATGCCCCTTCGGCTGGGCCACACGCAGCGTCAGGATGATCGCAAAACTGACGACCAGATAAAACACCAGTGTAATGCCCGTGATCCACCAAGCCGAATAGGCCAGTGTGGGCGTAAACGATTCCACCGTGAAGTCAGGCACCAGATTGTACGTGTGAAAGTACTTACGCAGCAGGGACCGGACCGCTCCCATCAACCCCATAGTCCAGATCGCGCTGAACGCCAGGAAGATCAGCACGAACTGGGAGGCGAAGTCGATCTTCCCCCACACGATTGTGCCTTGCGTAATAGCCCGGTTATAAATGATGTAGCTGACGACGGTCACAAACACCAGCGTGATCGCCGCGGAGTTCTTCGCTGGCATCAGCGCCAGGAAATTCCACGCGCTGGGCAGTTCCAGTTCCTCAACTAATTTGGCCCCTGTCGCCACGAATCCGTGGGGCGTCATCCAGATGGCATTCCCCACGATCACCATCAAAAACGACACCTTGATCGCGGTGAGGGATGACACCGTGAACGGAATAAACCGCCCCAGTACAACCGGGATGAGCACCAGCGGCACCAGCACGGCCATCGACCTGGGGTCAGGTACTGGGAACAGCGTCCACGTGTAGGTCATGACAAAGGGCAGCGCCACCATGACCAGCACGGCGAGCACGGTAATCCGTACCCGCTCCACCCCCTCGATGCGCTTCATGCTCAACCATATATAATAGTTGCTTGCGAGGAAGATCAGACCGATCATGGCTCCCTGCATCTCGAAGAACATCGAGAGCTGATCGGCCATCATGTAGGGGCAGATCGACGCGTCATAGTCGCAGAGTTCGTAGGCCAAGAGGTAGCCCATGAACGGCAGGAACAGCAACGCGCCCACGCCGATCATGTTACCGACAAAGCCCATCCAATCGTAATAGGCCCGCTCCTCGTCGGACTTCGAGAACATATAGAGGTACGCCGCGATCAACCCGGTGATAAACCCCCCGAACGTTACGTTCCCTACCAGGCGATGGAGGTTGAGTGGCATCCAGCTGTAGTTGAAAATCTTGTCCCACAGCGTGGCCGTCTGAATGAATTCAACGACCGAGACGCCCTCGGCCTTGACCGGCGTGTTCATAAACGAGGTCGGTCCATCGATCACAAAAAGCGTGACCGTGCCGATGATGTTCAGCAGGACGCCCAACGCGATGTGCCGCGCCTTCTTGTCCCCCTTCCACGAATCCCACGTATAGAAATACATGTAGAGGACGATCGTCTCCGCGATGAACAATAACGGGTAGACAACGGCGAAGATCAGGAAGAAGTGATTGATGAGCCACGTTGTGAACTGGGGATAAGTGGCTAGCAGCACGAAGATGAACAGGCCGCCGGTCAGCGCGGTCATGCTGTAGAGAATGACCGTGACCTTGATCACTTCCTTGGCGAGCCGGTCGTATCGAGGGTCCTGCTTGCGATATCCCAGCCACTCCGAGATCACCACAAAGATCGGCGCGCCAAGAATGAACCCGGCGAACAGGATGTGGAGTTGGGCGACGATCCAGACCGCCGTGCGGTTACCAGTATATGGAAACTCTGCCACCGGCGCGCTTGGCACCTGGGCGTAGGCCGTGGCGCCACAGACCGCCAGTAGGCCAACGAGCATCAGAAGACTCCGCTGCCACGTTTTCATGGTATCCGTCGCCCTCCTCTCCTGCACCTCAACCTACTTCTTTGTGTCCGCAGCCGGGGCTGCGCCCTTCGCATCCTTGGCGTCGGCCGTCGGAGCCGCTCCGGCCTCGTAGTGCACCGGCTCCCACGCCTTCTTGCTCGCATTCCACTGTTGGCCCTTCAGACCAAAACTGCGCTCGAAGGCGACCAGCTTCCACCGGTCCTCTTCGGAAAGCTTACTCTTCCAGGCCTTCATCTTGGTGTTTGGAACACCCTCGGCAACGCGCCAGAACCAAACCGAGTCTGAATAGAGTTTCATACGTTCCGTGACGCGGAAATCGCGCGCGCCCGCCTTGACCGGCTTGCCGTCCTTGCCGTGGCAACTGGCGCAATTCACGTCCGGGTTGGTTTCCCCAATGAACAGCTTGCGGCCCTCTTCCACGATCTTATCGTCAGCCCACCACTCCGCCGGCATATGCTTGTCGGCGTACTCGGCCGGAGGATCGGGCGGCGCCACGATCGGCCCCTCACCCCCGCCTTCGCCCCCGCAGCCTGAGAGGAGCGCGCCGGCCCCAACCACTCCGAAAAACATCACCGTATGAAGCCATGTCTTAGAAGTCATACAATCCACCTTCCCCTTTCTAAACTGATTCTGCTGCTCGCTGAATTGCTACCGATTTTTTCCCTTACCGCCCCTTGGATGCTTTTTACGCTTTCCCATCAGTGCGAAGCCGACGCCCGCTACTACCACCGCACCCGCTCCATAATAAAACCAGGCCGGCGGCTTATCGGATGCCGTTTCGCACCCGGTGCCGAAATTGACTGCCACTTTGCGCTCGCTTTGGATATCCTTGACATCAAACTGCGCCGTGATCCGCTGTTCCACACCCTGGGCGGTGACCAGGATTGGATCGCCTTTGTTGTCGTTGTGGAGGTGTAGCGTGACTTTGTAGTAGCCGCGGTCGTCCGTCAGCACGTTCGCGCCGACCGACACCCGCGTATCTTTGGCCATGACCTGCGTGCCGGCAACCGGCTGGCGATTGTCTCGGCAAACAAACCCCTCGATAGTGAAGCGATGGTCCACCTCATGCGTCGCCCACACTACCGAAGCACTGGCGAACAGCACGCTGAGCAAGCCCGCTGCCAGCTTCCGCGTGATCTGCCCGTATGTCGCGCTTCCTATCACTACGTCTCCCTTATCGATTTAGCATAGCTACCAAATCAAGTCAATGAGCCACGGGACCAAACTGCTCCCGTGAATCGACAGTGCTGTTTCAGGGTTTATGCATTTTGTAGGATCACTGCCCTGCGCGGGACCGCTCCGAAGTCAGCCGTAGGAGCAAGAGACAAATTGGGAGCGGCCAGTACGAGCGAGGAAGGAATGCGCCTTACAAATGTCCGCGTGCCCTGGCTTCAGCCTCAACGCGCTGCGATTCGGCACGCCGATCCGATTCCTTCTTGGTTGCCCAGGCCTCCCAGGATTTTCCCGAAGCCGTATCCTCGCCCGTGAAGGCAATGGCGGTGACATTGGCATAGGAAATTGTCCTAGTTCCACCCGATGAAGGGAACATGTGGAGTACCGGACAGGACCCAGCAGACTCGCGGTTATAGATGTAGCCGACTACTGTTTCGCCCGACACCAGCGTCAGTGTCACGTCGCCACGATAGTCAAAGGCCTGCTCGATTGCCTTGGCGGTTTCCGCAGGGGATGCCGGGCGAAACGTCCGCCCTTCGGGCGACTGGCCGGCCGCCGTGTGGTTTTTGGTGTCGGTCATGAGAGGGGGAGCCCGCCCTACTAGCGCGCGGTCGGAATCAGCGTGAGCTTTGCGGTGCGCGCAAACCCTGACACGGTACCGAACGTATCATTGACGGCCGAGGCTTCATAGCCGCAATGGACCATGCACTCGGCGCACTTTTCATTGTTCCCGGTGCCGTAGTGATCCCACTCCGTTGTATCCATCAACTCGCGGAAGGTCTTCGCGTAGCCGTCCTGCAACAGATAGCAGGGCCGCTGCCAGCCGAACACGTTGTAGGTGGGATTGCCCCAAGGCGTACACGCGTACTCCTTCTTTCCCATTAGGAAGTCCAGAAAAAGCGGCGACTGATTGAACTTCCAACCCCACTTAGGCCGACTAAGGATCTTGGCAAAAAGCTCTCGGGTCCGAGCGCGCTTGAGGAAGTGCTGTTGGTCCGGTGCCTTCTGATAGCTGTAGCCGGGCGAGATCATCATCCCTTCCACGCCCAGATCCATCATCTCGTCGAAAAACTTCCGGACGCGATCCGGGCTGGCATCGTCAAACAGCGTCGTGTTCGTCGTCACGCGATGCCCGCGCTTCAGGGCCTCCTTGATCGCCTTGACGGCAATCTCGTAGACGCCGTCACGGCAGACAGCCAGGTCATGCTCGCTTTTCAACCCGTCCATATGAACGCTGAAGGTTAAATACTTGGACGGCGTAAACTCCTTGAGCTTGCGCTCCAGCAAAATTGCGTTGGTGCAGACGTAGAGATACCTCTTCTGTTTCAGCAACCCCTCAACGATCCGCCCGATTTCCGGATGAATTAGGGGTTCCCCACCGGGAATGGCCACGATCGGCGCCCCGCATTCCTCGGCCGCCGCCCAGCACTGTTCCGGCGACAGGTGTTTGTCGAGCACATAATCTGGATACTGGATCTTCCCACACCCCGCGCAAGCCAGATTGCAGCGGAAGAGCGGCTCCAGCATTAGCACGAGCGGGTAGCGCTTCACGCCCTTCACCTTCTGCGTCAGCACATAGGACGCAACCGTATACATCTGGGACACGGGAACGGCCATGAAACTCCTTGATTGTCGTTGAGGACTGCCCGTTGGGCGGCCCAGCCCTGCTACAGACGGGAGGAATAGTATCACCCGCCTTTTTGATTCGTCAATGAACGGGCGGCGATCCTGCCTCCAACGTAGCCTGAGCGCCTTCTTATTATCGCGCGCTCCCTCGGCTTGACCGCCGCGCGAGCGCGGCACCGCTTCCGGTGCTAGGTTCGTTGGAACAACTGGCGCGGTACTGCCGGCGGGATTGCCACCTGAGTATTTTGTGTCGCGCCCAATACTCGCGTACGATAATAATCCCGAGGCGACACGCTTCGTAGCGCCTCAGTTCCTGGATATCGCAAATGAACACTTGCGCGGGCGCGCGGAGTGGAGGCGCCGGGCGGGTTCGAACCGCCGCATCGCAGTTTTGCAGACTGCTCCCTTACCACTTGGGTACGGCGCCTTCGGCGGGCATTATAACAGAGTTGCGCAGTGAGAATGGAGAGCTCCCGAAGCAGACCGGCGATAATGGCTACCGTTTATTGGGCAGGACGGGAATCTCGCGGCGCGCTGAAGAAGAATCCGGACCCTGCTGCGCCTGCATCCACTCAGTCAGGCCATTGTCATCCTGATGATGCGGTGCCGGCGCGACCTCCCCGCCGGCCTCTTCCGTTTCTTTTTCCTTTGCCATGATCTCGACTTCCGGAATCAGCACGTCCAGCAACTGGTCCATCGGCACCTTGCGAACCAGCTTGCCCTTCTTGAAGAGAATCCCAACGCCCTGACCGCCCGCAATGCCGATGTCGGCTTCCTTGCCTTCGCCAATGCCGTTGACCACACAACCCAGCACCGAGACATTGAGCGGTGCCTTGATATGTGCCAGTTTCTTCTCCAGCTCGTTGGCCATGCGGATCACATCGATTTCGACGCGGCCGCAGGTCGGGCAGGCGATCACGTTGATGCCGCGGTGGCGTAGTTCGAGCGATTTGAGAATTTCGAAGCCGACCTTGACTTCCTCGACCGGATCCGCCGCCAGCGATACGCGTAACGTATCCCCGATGCCCTGCGAAAGTAGCCAGCCTAATCCAATGGCCGACTTCACGGCGCCGGTCATGGCCGTCCCAGCTTCTGTAATGCCGATGTGAAGTGGATAGTCCGACTGCATGGCGAACATCCAATAGGCATCGATCGCGTGCCTGACGTCGGACGCCTTGAGCGATACCTTCATGTTGGTGAAGCCCTCGTCCTCAAGCGCGTGCACCGCATTCAAGGCCGATTCAGCCAGCGCTTCCGGACTCGGCCAACCGTATTTATCCAGCAGCGGACGTTCCAGCGATCCCCCGTTGACGCCGATGCGGAGTGGAATCCCGCGCTCAGTCACCACCTTAATCACTTCCTGCACCTTCCACCAGGCCCCGATGTTACCAGGATTGATGCGGACGCAATCCACGGTCTTGGCCGCTTCCAACGCCAGCTTGTGGTCGAAGTGAATGTCGGCGATCAGCGGCACGGTCATCTGCGCCTTGATCTTGGGCAGTGCCGCCGCGGCTTCCATATCGGGCACGGCCACGCGGATGAGTTCACAGCCGACCGCTTCGAGCTGCTGGATCTGCTCGACAGTCGCCCGCACGTCGCGGGTGTCAGTCGAACACATAGACTGGACGGCGATCGGTGCGTCGCCGCCGATCTTTACCTTCCCAACCTTGACCTGTTTTGTTTTTCGCCGCGTGATCTGCATATCGTTAAACCGTATCGCGTCGTTCGTGAAGCGTGCCGTGTGTGACGAGGTCTAACTTCCCTGCTCGTCTCCGTCCGCGCCCTTCAAGCCAGGAAACGACACGCCCTTGCCGCCTTGCACGGCGCGTAGACGGTTGGACGCTGCCGAAGACACCGCCCCGGGGGCTGTGGTCATACGGGTCCACAGAGCCTTCGCTTCCTTATAGATACCGTCTTCCGTCAAGCCGTACTTTTCACGGAGCATCTCCTGCGGCCCCTGCTCGATGTACCAGTCGGGTAGTCCCAAGAGTTTCGTCGAGATGTTGGTGATGCCCTGCTCGGACAGAGACTCCAACACCGCAGACCCGAACCCGCCCATTGTGGAGCCTTCCTCAACCGTGACCAGACACCGCACACGCCTGGCCAGCGCTCCGATCAAGTCGTGATCTAGGGGCTTGACGAATCGCGCGTTCACCACCGCCACCGACAGCCCCTCTTTCTCCAGCCGCTCGGCCGCATGCACTGCGTGCCACACGGTGACACCGACCGCCACGATGGCGAGATCGGTCCCGTCTTTCAGCAGTTCGCCCTTGCCAATCGGCAGCGTCTTCATCTCCTGGTCCATCGGCACGCCAAGACAGGTCCCACGCGGATAGCGCACAGAGATCGGTCCGTTATGCGTCAGGCTGGTTTTCACCATATGCTGCAATTCGTTTTCGTCTTTTGGCGCCATGACGACCATGTTCGGCACGTGCCGTAGAAAGGCATAGTCGAATGCGCCGTGGTGCGTCGTGCCGTCTTCGGCGACGAGCCCCCCGCGGTCGATCAGAAATGCCACCGGCAGGTTCTGCGTTGCCACGTCGTGCACAACCTGGTCGTAGGCGCGCTGGAGAAACGTCGCGTACATGCACACAGCCGGCCTGATGCCCTGCGTGGCCAGACCCGCGGCAAAGGTGACTGCATGCTGCTCGGCGATGCCGACGTCATAGAGCCGGTCCGGAAATGCTTTTTCGAACGCCGTCAGACCCGTGCCTTCGCACATGGCCGCGGTGATCGCCACAACCTGCTTGTCCTCGCGCGCCATCTTTGTCAGCGCCTCGACTGCATGCGCCGTGTAGCTGAGTCGTGACGGCTTTTTCGCCGGCGCCCCAGTTTCGCGTACAAAGGCCGGGCAGGCATGGAACCAGACGGGGTTCTTTTCCGCCGGCTCGTAACCGAGGCCCTTCTTGGTGATCACGTGCAGCAGGACGGGCCCCTTGAGCTTCTTCACATGGTCGAGAATCGGCAACAGATGCTCGAAGTTGTGTCCGTCGATCGGGCCGACATACTGAAAGCCCAATTCTTCAAACAGCAGCCCCGGCAGAATCATGCCCTTGGCCAATTCCTCGGCACGATACACCATCTTCTGCACGTCCCGACCGATGTGGGGGATTGCCTGAAGCAAATGCCGCGCCTCTTCCTTGATCTTGGTGTAGAACTCACCGGTAAAAGTGCGGTTGAGATAGGCTGAAATGGCGCCGACGTTCTTCGAAATCGACATCTGGTTGTCGTTGAGAATCACCAGGAAGTCGCGCTTGGAACCGCCTGCGTGGTGCATGCCCTCAAGCGTCATGCCGGAGGTCATCGCACCGTCGCCGACCACGCAGACGACCTTATGGTGCTCATTCTTCTGGTCGCGCGCCTCGGCCATGCCGAAGGCGGCCGATACGCCAGTGCCCGCATGGCCCGCGTTGAACGTGTCATAGCCGCTCTCTTCGCGCTTGCAGAATCCGCTCAACCCGCCCGACTGGCGGAGCGTGCGAAATTGCTCGCGGCGACCGGTCAACAGTTTGTGAGTGTAGGCCTGGTTGCTGGTATCCCAAACGATCCGGTCTTCGGGCGCCTCGAACACGTAGTGCATCGCCACCGTCAATTCGACGACGCCGAGATTCGAGGCGAGATGCCCGCCGACGCTGGAGACGGCGGAGATAATCTCCTCGCGAATTTCCTGGCACAGGGCCGGAAACTCCCCGGGGGTCATCCGCTTCAGGTCGGACGGACCGTTGATCTTCTTAAGCGATGACATCACCAGACTCCTTTAGTCCCGCGACACGTGGGGGGGGGATCATTAATGGTAAGGACACACCGGAAGCGTGCCCAGGACCTGCGTGTAGCGGTCGTTTTGAGAAATTTGTAGAGACAATTTGTCACAGAAATCCTTTTTCTGTCAAGGCCTTAGGCTTTTCGAGCCTTAGAGGGCACGGTCAAAACCGATAGGTGACAGTTGAAAAACCTCATCACCCCGCATGACGACACACTAAAAAGGATAATCCAGCCCCGCGAACACCGCCCCACCCTCCTTGCTGTACCCCCAGTCAATTCGGCCGACCGTACCGGGACGGACGATGCCCCGGAACCCGATCCCCGGCGTCACCTCATAGTCCTTGAGCAGACGCTTGTGGAACGTATTGAACGTCTTGCCCATGTCTACGAATGGCGCCACTTCGAACTCAGCCATGACGTTCGTTACCCGCGCGCGCATGATGTGAATGCGCTGTTCAATGTTGAGCACGGCCAGGTGATTGTCAATGAACCGGTCCGTGCCGTACCCGCGCAGATTGTTCTGGCCGCCGAGCGAACTCCGTTCGTAAAACGGCACCTGGAAGCCGTGTGTCGTCTGAAAATCAGCCCGCACGACCAAAATCATTTTTTTCGTTTCGCTCGGGAACAGTTTCTTGATCTCCAGCTCGGTCCGGGTGTACACCGGATGCGTCCCATTGCGAAAATTCTGGTTCAACTCGGCAAAGCCGGTGACCTGCGTCCCGACGGTCGGCGATATGAGGTTGTCCCGCGTATCGTAGTGAAAGGTCATCCGGTGCCCGTAGATGGCCGCCCCCTGCATCCCGTCGACGTTGGCGAAGCGCTCCATCGAGTAGGGCAGTTCCGTGGCGCCGCCCCGCTGGATACGGACCTCTCGATAACGTTGCCCAATGGCCACCTGCGTGACTTCGTTTAGGTACGCGCCGAACTTCCAGTTGGCGCGGACTTCGCGCGCCGTATAGTTGGTCTCGTTCTCATCGACCGTCTGCTGGCTGATGCCAAAAAAACGGGACGTCGCATTCTTAAAAAATGACCCGCCGAAGGCCAGGGCGTACCGCCCGTCGCTCAGCGCCGGATCTAGGTAACTGTAGACCAGTTTGCGTTCGATCCGCTCTGTGAGCGAGGCCTGAAACCGCGTCTGCCGCCCACCATCGTCGTATTTGAACAGATTGTAGGTGCCGCGCACGCCCACGATTGAATTGCGGATGAGCATCGGGGCATGAATGTATTTGAGCTCCCCGCTCTCGTCCGCCACCAGGATCGGTACGATCAGTCCGGCGTCGTTGCCATCGTTACGCGTGGTGGACGCGGTGGGAACAGGAAAATAGGAGGTGTCGGCCCGCGCCGTCTCGGCGGACCACGGCGCGGTGGCCACCAGCACGGCCACCAGAATCAGGGCCCGCCCGAACATCACGCTTGCCATGAAAGGGAACGTCCGTACGGATGCGTTACGGCTTGTCCGCTTTGATCTTCACGAACTGATCAGACTTCTCGCGGAGCTTCTTGACGAGATCGTCGTAGCCGGACGTGCGGATGATCTTCTCAAACTGGCTGCGATAGTTCTTCACGAGGCTGATGCCGTCGACCACCACATCATAAATGCGCCAGTCGCCGGATTTGTTGAGCAGACGGTAGTCCAGGGGGATGTCCGCCTTGCCCGAGGAAACCCTGGTGCGAACCTCGGCGTAGTCCGCTTCCTTGCGCTCATTGAGATAGTGAACCTGCTCGCCTGAGTAGCCCTCGATCCGGTCAGCATAGGAATTCGTCAGCAGCTGCCTGAACAGATCCGCAAATTCTGTCCGTTGCTGTTCGTCCAGCTTGGCCCACTGCGCCCCCAGCGCCCGCTTTGCCATGTCCTCGTAGCTGAACCGCTCGCTGATAATCTTCTCCATCTGCCGGTGCCGTTCCGCCACCCGATCGGGCTTCTTCAGCGCCTCGTCGGACAGCACTTGAATCAGCGTGTCGATGCTGCGCTTGATGGCCTCCGTCGCTGTCTCACCCGACCAGACCGCCCCTGGCCACGCCAACGCGCATCCGATGATCATACTCACGATGAATCGCTTCATGGTCCGCCTTCCTTACGCTTACCCTTCTTAGGATTACTTCACCTTGCCATGCACGTACTGACTAACCAGTTCCTCCAGATCCAGCCCAGACTCCGTGTCACGGATCCGCCCGCCCGGCTTCAACTCGGACCCGCCGCCACCCAACGACAACGATACGAATTTCTCCCCGATGATCCCCCGTGTCTTGACCGACGCAATCGTATCGTCATAGAGCGTGATACCTTGGTTGACCGCGAAGGTCGCCACCGCGCGGTCCTGCTTGAGCCGAATCGACTGCACCCGCCCGACCTCCACACCGGCGATTTCAATCGTCGCGCCCGGCCGCAGACCGGACACCGTGTCGAATTCGGCTTCGATGTGGTAACGGTCCCCGCCGATCACCTCGAGCTTGCCGAGCTTGATCGACAGGTAGCCGAGGCACCCGATGCCGATTAGCACGAAGACACCGACCACCAGTTCGAGTTTGGCTTTTTCCATGTTTATCCTCAGACTCCGTCCGTTAACGTTTCGAGGGCACCGTCCCGCCGACGGTGATGAATTCTTGAATTGAGGCATTGTCGATGCGCTGGAACTCGGCCGAAGGGGCCATTGCGGCGATCCGCCCCTGCTCCAGCATCGCCACCCAATCGGAAATGCCAAAGATCTCCGGAATCTCATGGCTGACCATGATCGCCGTGAAGCCGAACATCCGGTGCATCGCCAGGATCAGCTCGTGAATCGTGTTCGCCATGAGCGGATCGAGCCCGGTGGTAGGCTCATCAAACAGGATGATTTCCGGCTCCATTACCAGCGCACGCGCTAAGCCCGCCCGTTTCTTCATGCCGCCGGAGAGTTCCGCTGGAAACTTGTGTCCCATGCCCGCCAGCCCCACCTGATCGAGCTTTTCTTCCACACGCCGCGCGACCTCCGGCTCCGGCGCCCGCAGCTTCTCGCGAAGCGGAAATGCCACGTTGTCGAAGACGCTCAACGAATCAAAGAGCGCGGCCCCCTGGAAGAGCATCGCGAAGCGCTTCCGCACATCATTGAGCGCCTTGCTATGCAGCCGGGAGATTTCCGTGCCTTCCACCCACACTTCGCCGCGATCCGGCTGCAGCAGGCCAATCATGTGCTTGAGCAGCACGCTCTTGCCCTCGCCGCTGCGGCCGATGATCGTCGTGAGCTTCCCCTTAGGAATCTCCAGCGTCACGCCGCGCAGCACGGGCTGTTTGCCGAACGTCTTGTGGACATTGACCAGCTTGATCATAAATCGCCCCCGGTCAGAGTGCGCCTGCGGGGTCCGACATTTTCTTTCCAAAACTCAACCGCACCCCTGGCCTCACCCGTCCTCACAAGAGCACCGACGTCAGGAAATAATCCCACACGAGAATCAACACCGAGGACAGCACCACCGCCCGCGTGGTCGCCGTACCCAGCCCCTCCGCGCTCATCTCCGTGTAATAGCCCTTGTAGCAGCAGACCCAGCTCAAGATGAGCCCGAAGCTGATCGATTTCCAGATGCCGCCGTAGACGTCCTTCCATTCCACCGCCGTCTCAACGGAATTCCAGTATACCCCCGCGTTGACACCAAGCAGATCCACGCCTACCACGTAACCACCGTAGATGCCGACGACGTCGAAGAGCGCCACTAACAGCGGCACGCCGATCAGGCTGGCCAGGATCTTGGGTGCGATCAGATACTGCAGCGGATTGACCGCCATCGTATCCAGCGCATCGATCTGCTCGGTGATACGCATGATGCCAATCTCGGCCGTCATGGCCGAGCCTGCCCGCGCCGTTACCATCAGCGCCGCCAGCACCGGCCCCAATTCACGGATGATACTCAATGCCACCGCCGTACCCAGTGCCGCATCCGAACCGTATTTTCTCAGCGTGTAATAACCCTGGAGCCCCAGCACCATGCCGGTGAACACCGCGGTCAGCACGATGACGAAGGTGGATTTGAAACCGATGAAATGCAGCTGCCTGACGGCCTGAAAAAACCGGAACGGCGGGCGCGTCATCCAGCCGAACGTCGAGAGCAGAAACAGAAGCATTCGCCCCATTTCCTGAATGATGGCAAGCCCCGTGGCGCCCAGTCGTTGAATCACCGTTGTCACATCAACCCTTCCCGCTCTCCGACAGCTCGTCAAGCCACCGGGAATAAAACAGGCTCATCGCCTCTGTCGCCGCGTGCATCTGCCTCCGCAACCGCCACAACCCCGCCAAGCACGATGGGTTGGCGACGCAGGCGACCACACCGGTGAGCCGGTCGGCCGGCCGTGTGAACAGATTTAAGTCCACCGGCAGGCTTTCGTCCCGCAGATCGGAGACGTGCCGCACGATCGCAAACGGAATCGCCAGCCCGGCCGCCCCCGCCCCCAGCATCGCGCTTTCCATGTCCACGGCGATGGCGCCCGTCCGTTCCGCCACTGCCTGCTTTTCCGCTGCATGCCACAAGATACGCAGCGACGTCACGAACGAGCCGATGTGCGTCGGCATTGCCATACGCGCCGCCGTTTGCTGCACCGACGTCACGGCTTCGCTCGAGCAGGTGTGACGCATGCGCTCGCACGCGGCGCGGTCGTCCGCTTCGATCCGGACATCCGTCCCGATCAGGAGCTCGCCGATCCGAGCCGGCGTCAGTGCCCCCGCCAAACCAGCCGAGACAACCAGCCCGATCTCATACTTCTGCAACACCGAATGGCAGGCGGCGGCCGCCTTGTCGAGCCCCACGCCGGTCTGCACCAGCACAATCTCCTGACGGCCCCGACGTCCCAGCCAACAGCGCGTGCCGTCATGGTCATTCCGCCGAACATCGTCCAGCACCCGCCTGATCGCGGCACACTCCCACCGCGTCGCTGTAAAAATTCCGACCTGCTTCATGCAGTGCACGGACGTTGGCGGGAGGCGGGCTCAGAGTCTAGGCCCAAACGTGCCCGCTGCGCGCACGGCCTGCCGCAATTCGTCCGCCCGCGTGGTCCCGCGCGCCCGAATATTCCGATACATCGACAGCGCCCACAACGGGAAATACTGGCAGTACCAGTGGTAGCGGAGATAGAACACTCGCGGGAAGCCGGTGCCCGTGTGCTGAATCTCCTTCCACGAGCCATCCTCCCGTTGATGGCGCAGCAGATAATTGATCCCGCGGACCACGCTGATGGAATCCGCCACGCCCGCCGACAGCATCGACAGGAGCGCCCAGGCCGTCTGCGACGGCGTGCTCTCGCCGCGGCCAGCCAGGCTCTGATCAGCATAGGAGAGGCATGACTCACCCCAGCCACCGTCGGGATTCTGCTTCAACTCCAGCCATTGCACGGCGCGGCGAACGTAGGGCGAGGACATGTCCTCGCCGATTCCCCGCAAACCGGCCAGCACCGACCAGGTGCCATAGATATAATTCACGCCCCAGCGCCCGTACCAGCTGCCGTCCGCCTCCTGTTTCTTCTTGATGAACGCCAGCGCCTTTTTTGCGGCCGGATGCGTGCGGTCATAGCCCAGCACGCCCAGCATTTCCAGGCAGCGCCCGGCCAAATCCTCCGTCGGCGGATCGAGCAGCGCTCGGTGGTCGGCAAAGGGGATGACGTTGAAGATCATGTGATTGTTGTCCACATCGTAGGCGCCCCAGCCGCCCTCGGCGCTCTGCATAGCGAGCACCCACCGGTAGCCGCGGCGGAGGGACTCCACCTGCGCCTCCCGGTTGGTCATCTTGAGCTTGGCCAACGCCATGATCACGACGGCCGAGTCGTCCACGTCCGGAAAGCGTTCGTTCTCGAACTGAAAATACCAGCCGCCAGGCTCGGCGTCCGGAGCGGAGGATTCCTTCCAGTCGCCGTCCGTCGTCGTCTGCTTGGAGATCATCCATTCGCCGGCTTTGAGTAGCGCGGGATGGGTCTGCGGTAGCCCCGATTCGATCAGCGCGTTCACAGACAGCGACGTGTCCCAGATCGGTGAGAAGCAGGGCTGCAGATGCAGCGTCTCGATCTGCACCTTTCCTTCACGAACCGTTTCATAGACTTCGAGATCCTCGATTTCATTAAGCGCCTTGGCTAGTAGCGGATGGTCCGCGCTGTAGCCCAGACAATGCAGCGCCATGGCGGAATTCGCCATGGCCGGATAGATGGCGCCGAGCCCCCCGCTGCCGCGCATGTGGTCCAGCATCCAGACGATCGCCTTCTGGACCGCTGTCTCACGGAACGCCTGGTAGCGCAGCCGCTCGTAGAACTTGAGCACCTTGTCGAGCGAGATAAAGAAATTCTTCCACGTGAACCAGGCCGCGTCCTTCCGGAACGGTGGCACGCGGTCATAGCACACCTTTTCGCGCGGGATAGCGTAGAGCTCCGCAATGCCCTGTTCCTCAGGAATCCGGCAGACCGGCCGGTGCGCAAAGATCACCAGCAGGGGGATCAGCACCACCCGCGTCCAGTAGGACACTTGGTAGAGGCTAAAATAAAACTTTTTGGGCAGCAGCATGATCTCGGGCGGCATACTGGGGACACCACGCCAATCATACTGATCGAACAGTGCCAGAGTGATCTTGGTGAAGACGTTGGCTTCCGTCACCCCACCCTTAGCCAGAATGCCGTCGCGCGCGCGCAGCATGAAGGCTTCTGCCGGCGAGACGCCCGAAAGCTTCAACGCGAAGTAGGCCTTCACGGAGGCGCTGATTTCTGACGGCCCGCCCGAATAGATCGGCCAGCCGCCGTCCTGTAACTGCGTGGCTTTGAGATAGCGAACCGCTTTTCGTTCGCGCTCCGGATCCGAGACGTTGAGGAATCGGCGGAGCATGAGGTATTCCGACGTGAGCGTCGTGTCCGCCTCGAGTTCGGCGACCCAGAAACCCTCTACCGGATGCTGGCGATCCAGAATCCACCGTTGGCTACGACGAATGGCCTCGTCCACCGCCTCGTGCGAAGCCGCGTGAGCCATCCGCCGCATGGACGTGTCAGGCGGATGCACGGGATGCGGATTGTGTGAGACGATCTTTAGGACGGCCTTCGGCGCATAGGCCTCGACCCTTTCCCGGACTGTGTCGGGAACGGAGGCAAAGAAACGATCCGAAAGCCGCGCAAGTAAGCGCTTCCACTGCTGCATTGGGATCCCTTGGAAATCCTGACGCCGCGGGGCACCCATGGACAGAAACAGCGCCCGCCTTTAGCCGGAACGCAGGCACCCGCCAGGAATTTATTACTTACAGGGCAGGTTTATAACAAAGGCGTTACCGGCAGTCAAGGAATAGCAGGCACAACCCGTTGAAGTGTTTCGGGTTTCGGTCAGTTTACGCAGGCTGAAGGTCGGCGAGCTTGACCGAAATGGTTTTGGATACGCCCGGCTCTTCCATGGTGACCCCGAACAGCGAATCGGCCACCGCCATTGTGCGCTTGTTGTGGGTGATGACGAGAAACTGCGCATCGGCCGCTAGCTCGCGGAGCACGGTCGTGAACCGGCCGATATTTTCCTCGTCCAGCGGCGCATCGATTTCGTCCAGAATGCAGAAGGGTGTGGGCCGGATCAGGAAGCTGGCGAAGATCAGCGCCATGGCGGTCAGTGTCTTCTCGCCGCCCGAGAGCATTGTGAGCCCCTTGAGCCGCTTACCCGGCGGCTGCGCGGCGATGTCCACCCCCTGTTCCTCGTCCTTCGGTTTACCTGTTTCGGGATCGAGTTCCGGCTCGACCATCACCAGTTCAGCCCGGCCGCCCGGGAACAGGCGCCCGAACACTTCCCCGAACTTGGTCTGCAACTGATTGAACGTGTCGTCGAACATCTGTTTCGTGGTGCGGTTGATCTTCACAATGATTTCCTTCAGCGACTGCACGGACTGTGACAGATCAGCTTCCTGCGTCGTGAGAAATTTGTACCGTTCCTCTAGCTCGCGGTGCTCCTCAATCGAGGCCAGATTGATCGGTCCCATTCGTTCCAATCGTGTCCGGATCTTCTGTAACTCCTCGCGGAGCGAAGCCATGGCCGCCGCCTTCTCGTCGTTCGTCGGTGCCGCAGCCTGCTCCGGCTCGCGTCCCTGTGCATCCTCAACAGACACCTGATAGGTGCCGGTCAATGTCCCCTCAACCGTCGCCAACTGTGTGCGGATTTCCGCGCGGCGGACCTCGACGCCCACGCGGGCTTCGCGGCTGGCTGTCAGCGCCTGTCGCGCGACATCAAGCTGCTGTTCAATCTGCCGCGCCACCTGCTGGTCCAGCGCGTGCGTCTCCTGCGCCTTGACCAGGTCCTGCCTCAAGGCCGCCACATGCATGTTCAATTCTTGGAACAAGGCCTCGTGCGTCGCGCGCTCGGAGTGACTAACCGTGATAGACGTGCCCAGCGACGCCAGCTGGTCCTGGAGCGATTGCCGGCGCGCCTGGCCATCCTGCTGCGCCTGTTGCAGCCTCGCCATATCGGTCCGGACATGCTCACAACGGACCCGCACGCCCTCTGCCGCCACACGCGCTTCCGTCAGCATTCGCTGCACAGCCAGATACTCACCTTCCATTGTCTTTAAGATGTTGTCCAGTTCGGCAAGGCTCGCCTCCCGCGCCTCGCGTTCTTTCACGAGCGATGCCATGCGGGCCTGCTCGGCTTCGCCGATTTGCACTTCCAACTGTTGCCGCTGGACAATGAGCACTTCCCGCTCAGACGTTAATTGAGCAATCGAGGCAGCCTGCTGCTCCCTGGCGTGCACCAACTTGGCCTGCTGCTGCTCCAGTTCCTGAATTTCGCGGCGGCGCTGCAACAGCCCGCCGGTGGTGCCGCCGGTCATCACGCCGGCCGCATCCAGCACGTCCCCGTCAAGCGTCACAAAGGTGGGGCCGTCCGGCGCCGTCCAGTTACCGGCTTCCCACAAGGCCACGGCGCGCTCCAAGGATTCCACCACCACAACGCCATCGAACAGAGTGGCGCAGATGTCCTGCGAATGAGTCGTCGCCTTGACGAGCTCAGCGGCCAGCCCCAGCACGCCCACCTGCCCCTTGAGGCCATCCCACCAGGCCTGCGCCCGACCACTCATCGACCAGCGGGGATTGACCGGCACAAACGTTCCGCGTCCAAGCCCTTGCTGTTTCAAGAACGCGATGGCCTGCCGCGCATCAGCGGGCCGCTCCACCATCCACGCGCGTAACCGTTCGCCCAGCGCCGCCTCCATGGCGCGCTCGAATCGCGCAGGCACCTCCAGCCATTCGGCCACGGCATCCTTCACACCGGCGCAGGACTTGCGCAGCGAGGCCACGCTGGCATCGCCCTCACGGCCATAGCCCATCTCCTCGCGCACGACGCTCGACAGCGCCTGCGTCCGCGATTCGACGGAGGCTAGTTGCTCCTGCTGTTTGTGCCGCTGCTGCTCAGCCTCTCGCATCTGCCCGTCGAGCTGGCGCAGGCGCTGTTCGGCTGCGTCCCGCTCCTGCTTTAACTTGACGACACGCTGCTCTGCCTGCTGCCGTTGCGCAAAACAATTTTCGATCCGGGCCTTGGCCTCGCCCGACAGAGCCTTGGGCGCGAGCGACGCGCCCGACAGATCGCCTTCGGGCAGAGCAAGCGACAGCAAGCTGCGGCGCGACTGCTCTGCCTGATCGAGCGTGGCGGCACGACGCTCGGACGCCGCCTGCGCCAGCCGTTCCTGCTCGGCCAGTTTCTCAGTGCCTGCCGATAATTCGGCCTCGGCTCGCGTGAGCCGCTCACGGCAGTCCACCAAATTCGCCGCCGCCCGTTCCCGTTCGGCATCCAACCGGGCAATTTGCTCCTTTGCCTGTTCCCGCTGTTGCTCGAACAGCTCGGCACGGCTCCGTTCGACTTCAACCGTGCGCAGGGCCTGGGCCTGCTGCTGTTCAATTCGACCGACATCCTCCCGACGGCGCATGAGCGCATCGTCGCCGTGCGTTAGGCGAACGCGGACTTCTTCGAGTTGCATCACGAAGCGGCCCTGCTCGGCTGCCTGGGCGGACTCCCGTTCAGCCAGTACGGCGAGCTCGGATTCGACGGCTTGGTTCCGTTCCGTGAGCCCGCGATGTTCGTGAACCAGCAAACGGATCTCCAGCGTCCTCGCCTCGTCCTGCAATACCTGATACTGCTTGGCCTGCCTCGCCTGGCGATCCAGCGCGTTGAGCCGCTGCCTCACCTCCGCGACAATGTCCTTCACGCGGCTGAGATTCTGCGTGGTCGACTCCATCTTGCGGAGCGCCTCAGCCTTTTGCTTTTTGTACCGAACGATGCCGGCCGTCTCCTCGATCAGTTCGCGACGCTGCAACGGCGAGGCGTTGAGAATCTCCTCGATCCGCCCCTGCTCGATGACCGTGTGCCCTTTTGTGCCCGCGATCGTGTCCATCAGCAAGCTGCGGACGTCTTTCAGACGGCAGGGGACTTTATTGATGAGATATTCACTATCGCCGTTGCGATAGAGGCGACGCGCGACCATGATTTCGTGGTAGTTGCCGAATTCGGCTGGTAGTAGCGGCGACTCGCCCGGCTGAGGCTCCGTGAGACCGCTCATCACCAACGCTACTTCCGCCATACCGAGCGGCTTGCGCGTTTCGGTACCGTTGAAGATGACGTCCTCCATCTTCTCGCAGCGCAGGGCGGATTTTGGACTCTGCTCCCCCAGTACCCAGAGGATTGCGTCGACGATATTGCTTTTACCGGTGCCGTTGGGGCCCACAATGGCGGTGACGCCAGTGGGGAAATTGATCCTGGCTTCCGCGAAGGATTTAAACCCGGTCAGCTCCAAGGTCTTGAGATACATGCACTCCTCGTCTGATGTTCGCAGCGATGGCGCGGAGCACAAAAATTTGACGCGTTGTAGCATGGCTTGCGGGCAAAAGCAAAGAGAAAATACAGGATACTGTGGGGAACCTGTGGACGACCTACCAGATGTAGTAGGGGCCCAGCTAGGACTTAGCGAGCGGTTGAATCGAAACCAGTTCCTTGGGAAGCGAAAACTCAACGTCCTCTTCGATCACTGTGAGTTCCTCAAACTCGTTGGCACCATGGCTCTTCAGATAATTCACCACCTCGGTCACCAGCACTTCCGGCGCCGACGCCCCGGCAGAAATCCCGACTGCCTTGGCATGCTTAATCCAGTCCGGATTGATGTCGGAGGAGGCATCGATCAGGTACGACGGAATGCCGTAATTCTCCGCCAGCTCGCGCAGCCGGTTGGAGTTAGAACTGTTGGGCGAACCGATGACAAGAATCACGTCCACCCGCTTAGTCAGCTCCTTCACGGCGTTCTGGCGATTCTGTGTCGCATAGCAAATGTCTTCCTGGTGCGGCCCCTTGATGTGGGCAAACCGGCGATGCAGCGCGCTGACGATGTCCCGACACTCGTCCACGCTGAGCGTGGTTTGCGTCACATAGGACAGCTGTGTCGCATTGCTGACCTGCAATTTGTCAACGTCGGCCACCGACGAAACCAAGTGAAACTTGTCCGGAATCTGCCCCAGTGTCCCAATCACTTCCGGGTGGCCCGCGTGGCCAATTAGAATCAATTCATAGCCCTGGCTGTAGTCCCGGTTCACTTCATTGTGCACCTTAATCACCAGCGGGCAGGTCGCGTCGATCACTTTCAGTCCGCGACGATTGGCTTCCGCCCAAACTTCCTTGGCCACCCCGTGCGCGCTGAAAATCACGATGGCGCCATCCGGCACCTCGCTCAGCTCCTCTACGAACACCGCACCCTTCTGACGCAGGCTGTTGACCACATGGCGGCTGTGCACGATTTCGTGCCGCACATAGATCGGCGCCCCGTAGGCCTTGAGCGACAACTCGACGATGTCGATCGCCCGGTCTACACCGGCGCAGAACCCTCTGGGACTCGCAAGGTAAATCTTCATAGGCTCGTGCTGCGTCCATCTCAGTGAAGCACGGGGTGAGACGGGCGTATCTCGTGAAGCAAGACGCGCAAAAACTGGCGGCTACCTTACGGCAGCGGGGACCATTTCGTCAATCGAATTGATGCGTATTTCAACTCGTTCCTTGACACTTTTCAGCCAGACCGATAGTCTGCCCTCAGGATGGCATCCGCCTCCACCAAAAAAATCCTCATCGTCGAAGACGAGCGGGATATTCTTCAACTCGTCAAACTCTACCTCGAAAAAGAAGGCTACCGCACTCTGACCGCAGCCAATGGCAAGGATGGCCTGGCCACGGCCCTGTCCGATCACCCGGATCTGGTTGTGCTCGATTTGATGCTCCCCGAAATGGACGGACTGGAAGTCTGCAAAAGGTTGCGGGCCGAACCGAAGACCGCCGCCCTGCCCATCCTCATGCTGACAGCCAAGGCGGAGGAATCGGACACGGTCATAGGCCTCGAGCTGGGCGCCGATGATTACGTCACTAAACCCTTTAGCCCCAAAACGCTCGTCTCCCGCGTCAAGGCCCTGTTCCGCCGCGTGGACCGCGCGCACGACGAAGCGCCGACCCGCTCCACTTACGGCTCGCTGGTGCTCGACCGTGCGCGCCACGAAGTCACCGACAAGGGCCGCGAGATCACGCTCACGGCCAAGGAGTTCGGCCTGCTTGATTATCTGCTCCAGCACCCCGGCCGCGTCCTAACCCGCGAGGTCTTGCTCAACGCCGTCTGGGGCTACGAATACTACGGGACCACCCGAACGATCGACGTCCATGTGCGCCGACTCAAGCAAAAGATTCCCCTGCTCGACGAGGCGATCGCCTCGGTCAAATCGCTGGGCTATAAGCTACGGGACCTATGAATGAGGACCTCTGAGCGATGAACGAAACTGCACTCCGAACGTTCTAACTTTAGCGGACACCGTTCATCGTTGCACCAGTTATGACGCTCTCCATCCGCTGGAAAGTCGCCCTCGGCATTCTCCTCGCCCTCACCGTGGGCATGGCCGTGGCGGGCCTGCTGGCCTTCCGCTCGATCGAACAAATGGAACTGGTGCGCGCCAGGGAGGCGTTGACCGCGCGCACCGGCCTCGCGGCCCTCTCACTCCGACCATTCTTGAACGATTTGAAGACGCCTCCCGCCCGGTTACAGGCCATGGCGAAGGACCTCGGCCATCACGCGAGCGCGCGTGTGACGGTCATCGACGACACGGGCCGCGTGCTGGCCGATAGCAGCATGGCGGACGACGCCGTGGCCGGCATCGAAAATCACCGCGCGCGGCCGGAAGTCGCGGAGGCCTTTGCCGCTGGTCACGGTATGCACATTCGTACCAGCGAGACCACCGGACAGCGGCTCTTCTACATGGCCATGAAGATCGAGCGCGACGGATCGCCCATGATCGTCCGGCTTGCCCTGCCGCTGACGGCCCTGGAAAGCCGGGTTGCCGATTTCCAGCGGGCCCTCGCGATCGCTTTCGGCGCAGCCTTTGTCATCGCCGTGCTGGTCGGCGTCCTCATCGCCCGCAGCCTGACGCATCCGCTGCTGGAAATTGCCGGGGTCGCCAGACAGCTCGCGCAGGGCACCTTTGGCCAGCGCATCCAGACCGCCTCCCGCGACGAGGTGGGCCAGTTGGCCGCCACGCTCAACCAGATGGCGGACCGCGTGGACCAGGATTTCGCCGCTCTGCGGCGGCTTGAAAGCATCCGCAAGGACTTCGTCGCTAACGTCTCGCACGAACTGCGCACGCCGCTCACGTCCATTAAAGGCTATGTCGAAGCACTGCTCGACGGCGCCAAGGACAATCCCGAAGAGGCCGCACGATTTCTTCACATCATTCTCAAACAGAGCGACCGGCTGAATCTGATTCTGGAGGATCTGCTGCAGCTCTCGCAGATCGAATCCGGCCGCGTGCAGTTCAAACAGGAACCGGTCTCGCTCCGCGTCATCGCGGAGCGGACGCTGGCCTCGCTCAAACCCCAGGTGGAGCGCAAGGGGCACACGGTTACGATGGTGCTGCCTGCCGACCTGCCGCCAGCCACGGGGGACGAAGGCCGACTGGTGCAGGTGATGATCAACCTGCTCGATAATGCGATTAAATACACACCGGACCGCGGCACGATTCGGATCGATGGCCGCCGCGTAGACGAGGGCTGGATCGAGGTGAGCGTGACCGACACCGGCCTCGGCATTCCCGAGACAGACCGCCCGCGCGTCTTCGAGCGGTTTTACCGGGTGGACAAGGCCCGCTCCCGCGAGCTAGGCGGCACCGGCCTCGGCCTCTCGATCGTGAAGCATATCATTGAAGGGCACGGGGGGCAGGTCTGGGTAGAAGGCAACCCGCCCGCGGGTAGCCGTTTCGTCTTCCGCCTGCCGGTCGCCGCGGGCGCGCCTGCGTCCGCTCAACTGAATTTGGAAATACCGACGTAGAGCAGGCTTGCCATCAGCGCCGCCCCGGGCAGCGTAAAGAGCCAGGCGTACAGAATCCGGCCCGTCACGCCCCACCGCACGGCCGAGAGTCGCTTCACCGCGCCCACGCCCATAACGGAGGACGTGATCGTATGCGTCGTACTGACCGGCAGGCCGATGTGCGCTGTGGCCAACAGGACAGCCGACGCGCCGGTTTCTGCCGCGAAGCCGTGCACCGGCTCCAGCTTAGCGATCCGCATGCCCAGCGTGCGGACGATCCTCCAGCCGCCCGACGCCGTGCCGAGTCCCATCGCCAGCGCGCAGGCCAGCACCACCCAGCCCGGGACCTCCGCCGTCTGAATCTGTCCGGCCGAGAGCAGCGCCAGCGTGATGATGCCCATGGCCTTCTGCGCATCGTTAGCGCCGTGGCTGAAGGCCATGAAGCTAGCTGAGAGCAGTTGCAGTCGCGCGAACAGACGCGTCCCTATGTTGCGCTGCGTGCGAAAAAACAACCACGTCACGCCGACCATCAGCAGAAAACCAACCAGAAATCCACAAAACGGTGACAGCACCATTGCCTCCAGCACGGAGCGGAGCCCGGAGAATTTCACGGTCGCCCAGCCGCCGTGCAGGACGGAGGCGCCAACCAGCCCGCCGATCAGCGCATGCGACGAACTGGTTGGCAGACCCAATAAGAGAGTGCAGAGGTTCCAGAGGATCGCGCCGCCCAGCGCGGCGGCAACAACGGCCTGCGTGACGGAGGACGGCTCCACAATCCCAGTGCCGATCATCTTTGCCACCGACGTGGACATAAACGCCCCTGCGACGTTGAGCACCCCGGCCAACAACACGGCAGTCACGGGACTCAGTACGCGAGTCGAAACTACAGTGGCGATGGCGTTGGCGCTGTCGTGCCAGCCGTTCGAAAAATCGAACAGCAGCGCGAGCACGACGACGAGCAGGAGCAGGCCGGAAAGCTCAGGCATGCGGAACCCGTACGGTGTGGCGCGTGCCGCATGACGCGTCCGCATCCGAAAACGCGCTGCGCTCGGCTTGCCTGGCGGCTCGCCGAGTCGGACGCATCATCAGATACGTTTCAGAATTTCCTAGTGGTGTTTTAATGCGATGCGCTCCAGGATGTTGGCCACGTCTTCACAGCGGTCCGCACCGTCCTCAAAAGCCTCGTAGATTTCCTTCCACTTGATGACGGCGATTGGATCCTTCTCGTTTTCGAAGAGGCCCGAGATGGCGTCGCGCGAGAGCCGGTCCGCCTCGTTCTCGAGGCTATTTACCCGCACGTTGCAGTCGTTCATATCGGCATGCGGTTTGCCCAGCATGTCTACGCCTGCGCCCACCGCAACGGTCGCCTGATAGAGAATGTTGGCGAGCTTCGCTGCCGTCGGCGTCGGTTTCGTCACCTTGAACACGACGAATCGGTCAGCAATCGCCTCGGCCAGATCCAGGATGTCGTCCAGCCCGCCGGCCAGCGCATGGATATCCTCGCGGTCGATCGGCGTGATGAAAGTCTGGTTTAGCTTACGGGCGATGTCGTATGTGATACCGTCACCGATGTGCTCCACGTCCTTGATACGCTTCGCCTGCTCCAGCGGATTTTCATAGCGCTCCATCATGTCCTTGAGCAGCCGGCTGCCCTCGATGGCATTGCGCGCTGCCTGCTTGAACATCTCGAAAAAGGCCTCTTCCCGTGGAATCAGACTGAACATACTCTTGGCTCCTCTTCCCTCATTCGTTCCCTTCCTTGGCTTCGTGACGCGCCCGACTTGGCGAGTCGCCAGGCATGACGCAAGCATCTCGTTTCGGGCCCGCGCTTCACGAAATACGAGATGCGAGCGACGCTCACCCCCATCTCACTAGCGCCGTCCCCCAGGTCAATCCGCCGCCGAAGGTGCCCAGCAGCACCAGATCGCCTCGCGAGACGTGTCCTTCCCGCACCGCATAGTCCAGCGCGATGGGGAGCGACGCCGACGAGGCATTGCCGAACCGGTCCAGCACCGCGTACATCTTCTCCGGCGGAATCTGCAAGCGCTCCAGCACCGTGGCCAGCAGCCGCCCGTTAGCCTGATGAAAGACGACCCGGCCCAGATCGCGCACCCCGACGCCGAATTCCTTGAGCGTGCCCGTCACCGCCTCCGCCAGCCGCTTTACGGCCACGCGATAGAGCGGCACACCCTGGATACGGATCGCATGCTCGCGCGCCTGCACCGTCTTCGCGCTGGCCGGATTCCGCGAGCCGCCCGCCGCCATGCCGATCATGCTGTAGCGGCTGCCATCCGCGTGCAGCCGCACGCCGAGAATGCCGGGCGCCGCTGGCCCCGCCATCTCGCAGCCCTCGACTACCGCCGCGCCAGCCCCATCGCCGAACAATATGGCTGTGGCTTCATCCGTCGGGTCGATAAACCGCGATTTGATCTCGGCCGCCGCTACAAGACAGCGCCGGGCCTGTCCGCTTGCGATCAGCGCATTTGCCATGGAGAGACCGTAGAGAAAGCCCGAGCAGGAGGCCGCCACGTCGAAGGCCGCCGCGCGCCGGGCCTGGAGCCGGGCCTGGATGAGACAGGCCGTTGATGGAAATGTCATGTCGGGGGACGTCGTCGAAACAAGAATGGCATCGAGAGAATCCGGAGACACGCCCGCCGCCTCGCAGGCCGTACGAGCCGCTCGTTCAGCTAGATCGGAGGCGGCGTCCTCATCGGCTGCCCGCCGCCGGGCCTTGATCCCCGTGCGCCGCTCGATCGCAGCGGCATCAAGCGCCAACGACCGGCTGACCTCCTCATTGCCGACAATGCGGCTAGGCAGATAGGATCCGGTCCCGATGATTCTGCTCCCCCGCACGTCTCCTCCCGATACCAGACACGCACTCCGCGAACCATCGCGCGCGACGCGGCAAATTATAGGGGCCCTTTGAGGGAGCGTCAATGGCGTTGCACGGTCTGCACGGTTAATTGTAGGTTAAATCCACCTCGCAATTTGCTATTGCTGGAACGATTTGTTAGGGTCACGTCCATGACGTTGTCTGCGCAGTTACTAACTTCACCTCGGCTTGCCGTGGCGCTCTGCGCCACCCTAGCGCTGGTCTCGGCTGCCGGCTGCTCCAGCAAACCAAAGCCGGCTCCGGGCGATCAGGCCGCCGTCGGCAGTGCGACCGACGAGCAGATTTTCATTGGCGACACGGTCGAAAAGAACTACGATCCCAACGTCATCATCAAACGGGCCGAGTCCTTCTTCGACAAGGAGGAGTACGCGGAAGCCGTCATCGAATACCAACACTTTCTGGACCTGCATAAGGTCCACCAGCTCGCGCCTTACGCGCAGTACCGGCTAGGCGAAAGCCACTTCAAGATGATCAAGACTCATGACCGGGACGGTAGCCCTGTTGCGCAAGCACTGGCCGCCTTCGAACGGCTGCTGCGGGACTTTCCGGGCAGCCGGTGGGAAGCGGACGCACAGGAAAAAATCCGCGCCTGCCACAACACGCAGGCGCAGACCGCGCTATTCGTCGGCAAGTTCTACCACCGGCGGGAAGCCTACCTGGCTGCGACGCACCGGTTCGAAGCCATCCTCAGGGACTTTCCGGACCACGACGTGACCGAGGAAGCCCTCTACTACCTGGCCAGCTCCTATTACGAACTGGGCCTGGGCGACTGGGCACGGAGCGCGCTCGTCGCTTTTGAGGCCCGCTTTCCCAGCAGCAAATTGGCGGAGGCGAGTCGGAAAATGATGGCCCAGGTCAACACCAAGCCCGGCGAGCCGCTGACACTCGCCTCCCCCATCGCGAGCTTCATCACTAATGCCCCGGCCGTGAGCGTCTTCCGGCAACCGGAGGCTACCTCAGGCCCGGCTCCTGTCGGCATGAGCCCCTCCTCGCTACGTTAACATTGGGGGCTGCGGGCGGACCTTTCTCTGTGCTCACCCAGAGCGCAGAACTTCTTGCACGGCCGCCCTGGATGATCCGTGGTGCGCGCTGTTTCTCGCCCGCTCACCCCACGCGTGCCAAGACAAGGGCGTTTTCCGAGGCAAGCACGTTCTGATCCTGCCCCTTCTGTACGCACAGGGGCAGTCCGGTGCGACGCCTCTACTGTCCCACGTACCAGCCGATACCGTGTTGCTCGAGAAAGCTCGTGATGATGGTGAGCGAGTTGAGGTAGATGAGCGAGCCGACGACAATCAGCAGCACGCCGCAGACCGCCGACACGCCCCACAGGTAAGCCCGCACATGCTTGAAGGCGGCCAGGAACCGATCCACGCCCAGCGCCGTCGCGAAGAGCGGCAGGGCGAGGCCCATCGAATAGGACGCCAGCAGCGCCACGCCATTGAGCAATGAGTCTGTCGTGCTGGCATAGAGCAGAATCGTTCCCAGCACCGGCCCCACGCAGGGCGTCCAGCCGGCGGCGAAAGCTACGCCCACCAGCACCGAGCCGGCATAGCCAGCCGGCCGACTCTTGAAATGGAACCGTTTTTCCGAGGCGAGAAACTTCAGATTAAGCACGCCTAGCAGATAGAAACCGAAGATGATGATCAGGACACCGCCCAGCTTGCGCACGAAATCCTGATAGGTGATCAGCCACTGGCCAATCAGGCTGGCCGAGGCGCCGAAGGAGATGAAGACGATCGAAAAGCCGGCGATAAACAGGAGCGCGTTGACAATGATTTCGCGCTTGTGTCGGCTGCGCTCCTCTGCGCTCGACAACTGCTCGATCGAGAGCCCGCTGATATAGGAGATGTACGAGGGCACCAGCGGCAGCACGCAGGGCGACACGAAGGACAGCAGTCCCGCGCTGAAGGCGGCAAAGAGCGAAATCTGGCTGAGTGAATTCATGCCTGGCTCCGTCAAGCGGATCTCGTGAAGTGTCTCCCTAGGCGAGCTACCAGGCGAGACGGGCACATCTCGCTTCCGGATGCGGCTGCGTCACGCTTCACGAGGTACGACATGCGCATTCTGCCCCTACCGTGCGATCAACGCGGTTTTGATCATTTGCTTGGCTTCCGGACTCTCCCAATCCCGGGCGCCGAAGATGCGGTGCATGATCGCACCGCGCCGGTCGATCACAAAGGTCATCGGCAGGCTGCGCGCCCCGTAAGCCAGCCCCACACGGTAATCCGTGTCGTGCAGGATCGGGAAGGTCAGGCCCAACTGATTTTGAAACGGCCGTGTCACCGCCACGCCCTGCTGATCGGTAGAGACCGCCAGGATTTCGAAATCCTTCCGGTCGAATTCACGGTAGAGCGCCTCCATCGCCGGCATTTCCACGCGGCAGGGGCCACACCAAGTAGCCCAAAAATTCAAAAACACGATGGAGCCGCGGTATTCAGCCAGCGTCACAACATTGCCGGCAAGGTCGTACAACTCAAAATTCGGCGCGACGTCGCCGACTTTCAGCACGCCGCGCTTGAAGCGCGGCACCGGTGCCGGCTCCGCCTGTGCTGACTGTGGAGTGGCTGCTGCCTCCGGAACTACCTCGGGCTTCGGCGCATTGTCGCAGCCGGCCAACAACAACAGCGCTAGGGTCAGTGACGCATACCACGTGAAGCCATCGCCTCGACGAGCCACCAGGCAAGACGGGCGGATCTCGTTTCCGAATGCGGCCGCTTCACGCTTCACAAGAGATGCGCAATGTGGCATGACATGAACTCACGTGGAGGCTGGGACTTTCACCGTTTTGGGTGTGACGCCTAAGAGACCGGTGAGTACGGTCAGACTATCGAGCCGGGTCCAGTCGCGCGGGCCGATGACGATCTCACGGATCACGCCCTCGCGGTCAATAATGAAGGTCTCCGGCACGCCAGTCCGCTTGTAGGGCATGTCCGTCCTACCCCAGGAATCCACCAGCACCGGAAAGGTCAGGTTCATGCTCTTAAGGAAGGGCGGAATATCCTTCGTCGTCGTCACGCGGTCGATGCTCACGGCCAGCACCACCAACCCGTCCTTCTCGAAACTCTTGTACAGCACCTGCATGGAGGGCATTTCCTCTTTGCAGGGCTTGCACCAGGTGGCCCAGAAATTTAGAAAGACGACCTTGCCACGCAGATCGGACAGTTTAACGGATTTGTCGTTCAGATCGACGAGCGCAAAATCCGGCGCCTGCTTCCCCACCGCCAGCGGCTCGTACTTGGAACTCTGCATCCAGACGAGACCGAGCACCGCCGCGAACACGCCGATTGCGCTCAACGTAACGACCAGCCGGTTGCCCTTTGCAGGCACTTCCGACTTCTGGGGCGAGTGTGTGGCGATAAGATTGTCAGCCATTTGTCAAATCAAGGTTGAGGCTAACGGAAAAGGGGCGCACTTAGTCCGAACCTCAACCAGCCTGTCGGGATTAGGCATATGCATGCAACCCCGACAGGAGGAAATTCACGCCCCAGAAGCAGAAGATCACCATCAGGAAGCCGAACACGGCGTAGATCGCCGCGCGCCGCCCCTCCCACCCGCGGGTCATTCGCGCGTGGATGTAGGCCCCGTAGATCAGCCATACGATCAGCGACCAGGTTTCTTTCGGGTCCCAGCTCCAGTAGCCGCCCCACGCATAGTTGGCCCACATAGCGCCGAGGATGATCCCGAAGGCCAGCAGCGGAAAGCCGATCATGATCGCCTTGTAGCCCAGTTCGTCGATCGTCTCCAGATCGGGCAGCACGCTCAGCAGCCGCGACCCCGTTCCCTTGCGTTCGGCCCGCTCGCGCATGAGGTACATGACGCCCAGCCCCCCGGCCATCGCGAAAGCCGCATAGCTCGTCAGGGTCACTGACACGTGGATGTAGATCCAGTAGCTGTTGAGCGCCGGCACCAGCGGGTCCGCCGTTTGGTAGCGATAGGGCAGCAGTGAGGCCGCACCCATCGCGATGAAGCCGATCCCGACCACAAAGGCACCGATCGTCCGGATGCGGTAGCGGAACTCCAGCAGCACGTAGCCGAGGATGATTGCCCAGGACACATAGGCCATTGCTTCGAATTGATTCGACCAGGGCGCAAAGGTTCCGGAGTGTTTCATGCGCTCATAGGCCCGCGCTAAGAGCGCCGCCGTATTTACCATCCAGCCGAACACCGTGATGATGGTAGCTACCTGCCCGATCTGCACGGCCCAGCCGCTGTCGGACTCGGTCGTCATGCCATCCGGGCCGCCCGCGGTCGCCAGTTGCATGACTGGCTTCCGCACGAACACGTAGGCGACGTAGAGCGTAAAAGCCGCCAGGTAGAGCCAGAAGGTCATATCAAAAAGAAATAGCGACCGTAACATAAGTCCTCCACGATTCAGGCTATAGGCTACAGGAAAACCGTTCCGCCCAAAAGCCTCAGGCGGTTAACGTTTTGATCCTCTCCGTCAATCTCCGAAATTCTTTATTGAAATCAATCTGGTTCTTGTGCGTCGTGCCGCCCATGTGTACGGTCACACCCTGACTGCTAGTCTTGTCCGGAATCACCTTGAACCACAGCCGTCGGTGATAGATGAACGACGAGAGCGTGATCCCCACCACGATCATCGTCGAGCCAATCCAGACGATGTTCACGCCAGGATCCCGGGTAATCTGCAGCCCCGTGAACTTCCGCGGCTGGTAGCCGACCAGTTCGAACCGGTACTTTGAGCCCGGAATGTCGAACAAGTCCGGGTAATGATAGAAAATCCAAGGCGTCGCTTCCAAGTTGCTCGTCTTCGTCCGTTCGGCCAGATCCAGCTTAATCGCTGGATTCTCGTGGTCCGCCGTCTTGGAGAAGACTTTCTTTTCCGCCGAATTGAAGCCGAAGTCCGCCACGAAATCAGAGAGCGTCAGCGTCACGCCCAGCGTGTCCAGCGTCGCCGCCTGCTTCCACTTCAAATCCACCGCCTGGAGCACCTTGCCCGTATTCTTGTCCTTCACCTGCACGCGCGCTACGTCCACCTGGTCCCAAGCGTCCCCATAGCTGGACTGATAGAACCAGATGCCCTTGTACACCAGCGGATCGTTGACCGTGATGGTCTTGTGCGCCTTATCCTGGCCCTGCTCCAGCACGGTCAGCGTGCTGTTGTAGGATTTCACCGAGCCGTTTTCATGGTAATCAATCCAAAATTTATCGATGCGTAAATCAAAGCTGCCCTTGGGGATGTGATAGGTCTGGCCTTCAAGGCACACGCCAAACTCCTGAAACCCATACAGGCTCCCGATCAGCCCGCCCAGCACGATCACCGTCGCGCTCAGATGCGCCATATGCGCGCCCACGCGGCCCATGATGCCTTTGGTCGCGTAGAGCGTTACTTCGTGCGGCTCGTTCTTGGCCAGCACCATGTAGCCCTTCTGGGCGAGGTGTTGCACGAGATCCTTCGCTACGTGTTCCTTTGTGCCGCCCGCGGATACTTCCATTGTGTTCTTGAGATTCTTGATAAACGGCAACTGCACACTTACTTTGTCCTGGTGCATGGACCGCCAGATACTGGGGAACCGCTGATAGAAGCAGGTCAGCGAGTTGATGCAGAGCAGCGCGAGCAGGCTGGTGAAGTACCAGGTGTGATAGATGTCCGTCCAGCCCAGCCGCACGAACCAACGGTAGGCCTCCTCGCCGTATTCCTTAATGTAGACGTCGGCACGCTCATTCTGCTGGATCACGGTGCCGATCGTCGCGGCTACCGCAATGATTAGGAACAGGAACATAGCCAGCTTGATCGAGGCGAAAAACTCGATCAGCTCGGCCTTGACCTCGCTCCAGTCAGGTCCGGATGCCGGCTTGGGAGCCGACTGTCCGTTTAACGCTTCGGTGTTACTGCTCATTCAGCAAGCACCCTTACTGCTTGAGGTTCGACATCCCTGGTTTTGAGACCAGCAGACACGCCCACAGTAGGTTCAAAATACGTCCAACCTATTGAAAGCCCATGGAAATACCATCGCATCCTACACGCCGCCTTGAAAGACTGTCAATCCTTCTGGCCGCCATCGAAAAAAGCTTGTTTATGCTTGACAAATCAAGCACTTGAGTGAGATAGTTCCGCGCACGTTGCTTGCAGTTGGCCCCGACGCCCTTCTGCCACAAAGCACGCACCACCAGACAAGAGACACGCAGCAAGGAGTACTTGGAAATGACCCAGAGAAACTTTTTGTTCACGTCCGAATCAGTTACCGAAGGACATCCGGACAAGATCGCCGATCAGATTTCTGACGGCATCCTGGACGCCATGTTGGCGCAGGACAAAATGAGCCGGGTGGCCTGTGAAACCGTCCTGACTACCGGTATCGCATTCGTGGCCGGCGAAATTTCCACCAAGGCCTACGTCGAAATTCCCGATCTCGTCCGCAGCGTCATCAAGGACGTGGGCTACACGGACGCGAAGTGGGGCTTTGACTACCACACCTGCTCGATCCTGACTTCCATTCACAACCAGTCGTCGGATATTGCCCAGGGCGTGGACTCGGGCGGCGCGGGCGACCAGGGTCTTATGTTCGGCTACGCCTCCAACGAGACGCCTGAGCTCATGCCCATGCCCATCGTGCTGGCGCATAAACTGACGCGCCGGCTGGCCGAAGTGCGGAAGAAGAAAATCCTTCCCTGGGTTCTGCCGGACGGCAAGTCACAGGTTACCATTGAATATCGTGATGGAGCGCCCGCGCGCGTGGACACCGTTGTCGTCTCCACCCAGCACATGGACAGTGTCACGAACAAGCAGATCGAAAAGGACATCATCGAGAAAGTCATTAAGCCGGTCATGCCCAAAGGGCTCTACGCGCAGGAGAGCGTCAAGCATCACATCAATCCGACCGGTCGCTTTGTTGTCGGCGGGCCAATGGGCGACACCGGCCTCACCGGCCGCAAGATCATTGTGGACACCTACGGTGGCGTGGGCAGCCACGGCGGCGGGGCGTTCTCGGGCAAGGACCCCAGCAAGGTGGACCGCTCGGCCTCCTACATGGCGCGCTACATCGCCAAGAACATCGTGGCAGCAGGCCTCGCGGAAAAGTGCGAAATCCAGCTTGCCTATGCCATCGGTGTGGCCGACCCTGTCTCCATCCTGGTCAACACGAAGGACACGGAGAACGTGGAGATCGAGCTGATCGATAAGCTCGTGCGCAAGCACTTCCCGATGACCCCGCGCGGCATCATCGAGCACCTCAAGCTGCGCCGGCCCATCTACCGAGCCACCGCGGCCTACGGGCACTTTGGCCGCAACGAGCCAGGCTTCACCTGGGAGAAGACTGACAAGGCCCGGGTGCTTGCAAAAGAAGCTGGGATCTAAGCACGCAGGCGAAGGTCAAGTTAAAAACAGAACATCAGTTACGCAAGGCTCAGGAGAGGAACGGGAGCAAGTCCCCCTTCACCCCAGCCTGCGCCTTCTTTAAAGGAGACACCGTGGATCACGACGTGAAGGACCTCACTCTGGCCGACCAGGGCAAACTCAAGATCGAATGGGCCGAACAGAGCATGCCCGTGCTCCGGCTGATCAAGCAGCGGTTCGCCAAGCAGCAGCCCCTCAAGGGCGTGCGCATCACCGCTTGCCTGCACGTGACAACCGAGACGGCCAATCTTGCAAAAACCCTGAAGGCTGGGGGTGCAATAGTTCGGCTCTGCGCGAGCAATCCTCTGTCCACACAGGACGACGTGGCCGCCTCGCTCGTGCAGCATGAGGGGATTCAGACCTTCGCCATCAAGGGCGAGGACAACCGCACCTACTACGAGCACATCGAAGCGGCCATTGAGCACAAGCCGCAGGTAACGATGGACGACGGCGCAGACGTCGTCTCAGCCCTGCACTCCTCGCACAAAGCCCTGCTCAAGCATGTGCTGGGCGGCACGGAAGAAACAACAACCGGCGTCATTCGGCTGCGGAGCATGGCAGCGAAGAAAGTCCTGAAGTTCCCGGTGATCTCCGTCAACGACGCGGACACCAAGCACCTCTTCGACAACCGCTACGGCACCGGCCAGTCCACGCTGGATGGGATCATTCGTGGCACCAACCGCCTCGTCTGCGGCACAACTGTCGTGGTCGCGGGCTACGGCTGGTGCGGGCGTGGGGTGGCCATGCGGGCGAAGGGGCTCGGAGCGGATGTCATTGTCACCGAGATTGATCCGGTGAAGGCGATCGAGGCCGTTATGGATGGCTTCCGCGTGATGCCAATGGAAGATGCGGTGGTGGTCGGCGATTTCTTCATCACCGTCACCGGCAATCTCAAAGTCATCCGTGGCGCCCATTTCGCAGCGATGAAGGATGGGGCCATTGTGAGTAACTCGGGCCACTTCAACGTAGAGATCGATATTCCGGCCCTGGAGAAGCTGGCGAAGACGAAGCGCATGGTGCGGCCGGGGGTCGAAGAATACAAACTACACAACGGCCGGCGCGTGAGCCTGCTGGGTGAAGGACGTTTGGTGAACTTGGCGCTGGCGGAGGGCCATCCGTCGTCGGTGATGGATATGAGCTTCGCAAATCAGGCGCTGGCAGCTGAGTACATTTATAAGAACTACAAGAAGCTGGAGAAAAAGGTATACCCGGTGCCAGTGGCGATTGATAAGGAGATTGCAAGGTTGAAGCTGGCTGGGATGGGGATGAAGATCGACAAGCTGACAAAAGAACAAGACAAATACTTGGCTTCGTGGGAAATGGGAACATAAAAAAATAGTTTCAAGAAAGTTCAAGGGCCCGCGGGCTTACCCCTCAGCGGGCCTTTTTATTTTCGGAAAGAAATAAAAGCCGGCTCTGGCTGGCAGGCCCCGTGCTCTCTGAACGCGCACGCAAGATCCATCCGGTTTCCAAATAGCGGCAGCTCAGTTGCAAGTTCCGCTATAACTATCTCGAGAGGGAGCGTTTCTATACGTTACAGGAGGGACCGGTGTTGAGCGAACGCGGGCGCCATCACTACACAACGCCGCGCCCGCACCGCTCACGGGGGTATCGCCCCCCAGTCACGGGATGATCACCCCACAGCCGGTGCGTGCATGACTATCTGGGCCAGCGACCTAACATCTAGAGAGGAATCAATGATGCGAAAGCTCCTGTGGTGGTATCTCGTCAGCCTGCCCCTACTGGGACTGCGGACGGTCCTGCAAGTTCTCGCGGTAGCGTTCCTCCTTCAGTGGGCGGGGGACTCTCTAAGCAACGCGGTGGCGGTCGCCACCGTAATCGTCTGGATCGTCGAGAGACCGCTGTACTTCTACGCGGCGAGATTTGTCGATGCCAAGGCCTGAGGGAAGAAAAGCGGAACCGTTTCGGCTGGTGACCAACGGTGTGCCGTCCCTGCTCCCCTGACCAGCGAATGACACCATCGCAAGAGGGGCGGGGTGCTCGTCACCAGTCAGTGATCGAACCAGGGTGTAAGGCTCGGCACCACGCCTCAGAAAAAAAGATTGCCCGCCCTTCCTCTGCCTGCCTCATACTGCTCGCAACTCCCGTTATCCGCCTGTTCTCCTAACAGTCATCACGAGTCGGACTCGTAATATTCTAACGAGGAAAGATTTCGCTTACTCAGACCCCCGGCAGTACTCTTCTTGCTCTTCTTGTCAGGACGATGGGCGCGCACCTGGTGTCGCAAAATTCGTTGGATGCGCTGATCAAATCCCTCCGTGGCACTGACGCCATGGGTCTGAACGTGCTGCTGGACGAGGCGCTCATGCCGCTGGGCCGAGTGATCCGCAAAACACGCGTGGTGGCGGTGCTCAATCGCCACGGCAACCACGTGCCCGACAAATTGTATCAATTGCACCCGGCCTAACGCACGGCTTGAGCGAATGGGAATTCGGCGCCAGCGGGCTGGCGCCACGCACCCGGCGGAAAGAGTTCTTCGAGCTGGATGATCTGCTGGACGTCGCGCCGGTGACAGGCGACCCCTATGACGGCGGCAGGATGCGGAATCGGACCTCATCCACCAGTGAATAGGCCGTCGCCTTTTCCCCCTCAAACAATCCGCAGCGGTAGGACCCTGGCACCCAGCCTGTTTTGGGCGGCGTCAGCATAAAATAGCCGTACTGGTCGCTCATGGACATGGACACCCGGTCCTGCGCGAGCGTACGCTGTTCGCCTGCCGCTTCGGAGCTCTCCAGCACGCATTGCGCCGCGAGCGACACGGCATCGTAGGACGCCGAGACCAGCCCGAAGACCAGATAAATCTCCTTCTGCGCCGAGGGGAAACTGTCCCCAGGATCGATCGGGATGAAATCGTGCTCACCGGTCGGAAAGTCGTCACGCATGACTTTCCCAGCAGGAATCACAAACCGGAACCAGCTGAAGTCCGCATCCCGCCCCATGAGCGAGACCTTGGCATCAAGTATCTTTTGCGGCTTCAGCCGTTCGAGCGCCTGCCGGTAGAATTCCTCCTCCGTGAGCGTCGCGTGAGAGGCACCGTCGGACGGCGGAGGGTTCACCGCTAGCTCGTCCTTCAATTTGTCGGCGTGCGGCACATGCGGACGGACTTCGTCGAGCCACTTCGACAGCTTCGCCTTGTCCAGTATGCGCATGCCAGCCGGCAGCGTCACGCCCTTGTAGTGCGCCTCAAACTCGACGGCCGTGTCGTAGAGCACCTGAAAGTGGACAAAGGCATCCTCCCATTTCTGCAGTTCCACGAAGCACTGCCCCATGCGAAAGACCGTATCGGCATAGTCCTCCTCGCTCGGGTCGAGGTTGAACAGGTTACCAAAGACCGCGACGGCGTCCTTGCAGCGGCCGAGTTGCATGAGGACCAGGCCCAATTGGTGCGTGGCCGTGGGATCACGCGGATTTAACGCTACTATCTTGCGGTACACCGGCTCGGCCTCCGCGAACTTGCCCGCAGCGAAGAGCCGCCAGGCGTCCGCGCGGATCAACGCCCATTCTTTCCGCTGCTCCGGCGACACTGACGAGGGCTGGTACGGCTCGAACCGACGGCCCCGGTCCTGACTACCGTAGATGACTGTGCGCAGGTTTCTGGCAGGCAATTCCAGCGGTGAGCCGGGCGGCAGTCGCTGCAGCACGTACTGCACTTCTTCATCAGCGCCTTGATAGTCAAGCAGGTCGAACCGCGCCCGGGCCATGCCCAGCCGCCAGCTGAGCAGGTTCGGCGCAAGCTCCACAGATTTTCGATACGGCTCCAGCGATTCCTCAAGGCGGTCGAGCTTGCGAAGCTCCTGCGCCAGTTTCAGATGGACAAGCGGATTCCCGGGATCGGCCTGCGCGATCCGCCTCAGCTCCTCGATGGCCTCGTCAGGATGGCCCGAGCGGACCAGCACACTCCATTTGGCCCAGCGGACGTCAAGCGCGCCGGATGTTTTAGCAAGCACCACCTCGTAGGCCTGCACTGCGTCGATCGGACGGCGGGAGGTAGAAAAAATATCGCCGCGCAGTTTGTGCATTCGCACTGACGTGGGATGGTCCTGCAACCACTGATCGAGCGCCTCCAACGCCCCACTGACAAATCCGCTTTCCCATTCGCTCCGGGCGCGCGCGGCCACCTGCGCTTCGGAGAGAATCAGTTCCTCTGAAAAGACGGAGAGCTCCGGCACGAGCAGGCACAGCGCAACAGCACAGACTGTCGGTCTGATCACACTCACAGTGGCTTCATTATACCTGGACAGACCGCCTCACCGCTCGTCGTAGAACCGGTCGAGCATGGCATGGAACAGCTCGTGGCCTCAGACATCAGAATTGTCCTTTGTGGAGTAGCTCGCAGTCGTCCTGGACCCCAAAACCTCCTTCACTGTATCCGTCATGCTCATAGGACGCCCCGCCATCGTGAACTTGAGCGCGTTACTAGCCCATCGTCCAGGCCCGCTCTTGCGCACCGCGGGAGAGCGGTGGCGTCCCGTAGAAGCGCGGCGAGGTTTTTTGACCTCATGCGTTTCGTCATACAACACATCGGTGTGGCCGTTCATCTTCACGCAGCCGTCAGCGCCTACACCCGCAGTACTGCCACCCGTCTCGCTCTGTTCATCATCCCTCTCCGTCCGATCATGGCGAGGAGCATTCTACGTTTGTGCTATAATCCGCCGCAACGCTTCGTTCTAAAAAAACCTGATATGGCGACTGTCACCTACGATCCCGCGCTGGCTCGCGCCCTGATCCTTGACGAGCTGTTTGATCTCTCACTCTACAAAACCCTGCGGGCAATTTCGCCCGACTTGCAGTCCAGACGGGTGCTCGATGAGCTGATCGTCGTCGAAACCCAGCACCTAGCCTTCTGGCAGAAGTTTTTTGACGCCCCGCGCGCGACCCTCGATATCGGACGCCGGTTCAAACTCCGGCTGTGCATCCTGATCTGCCACCTCTTTGGCTCCACCGCCGTCCATCTGATATTAGAGGCGATCGAAGTCCATGGCGTGCGAAAATACCTCTCGCTCTGGCAGGTTTATAAGGATCAGCCGCTCGGCCATGCGCTCAAGGACATCCTCATAGACAAGTTCAAACACGACGATGTGTTGGTCACGCAACTGACCGCCCGCAAGATCAACCCTGAGAAGATCCGCAATATTTTTCTCGGCCTCAACGACGGATTGGTGGAAATTCTTGGCGCAGTGAGCGGCTTCTTTGGGGTGTTCGGCGACGCACTGACGGTCCTTATCGCCGCCTCGACCACGGCGATCGCCGGCGCCATCTCCATGGGCGCCGGTGCCTACGCGGCCCTCAACTCCGAGCAGGAGGTCAAAACCACCGACTTCAATAAGAAGCAGTTTCTTGGCGAGACTTCTGAGTCGCTCGACATGGAGGAGACACCACTGGCCTCTGCCTTTTTCGTGGGCGGAGCCTATCTCGTGGGGGCGCTGGTCCCGGTGCTGCCGGTGCTCTTTGGCGCGACTACCGCGCTGGCCTCGGTCGTCACCGCCGGTTTTGTGGCCGCCATTCTGACCTTCATCCTCGCCTTTCTCTCCGGCATGGACGTCGGCCGGCGCATCACCATGAACCTTGGCATCATTGCCCTGGCCGTGGGCGTGACCTATGTCATCGGCCTCGCCGCTAAGCACCTCTTCGGGATCTCGGTCTGACCTCGCCCCGAACGGGTGCAGCGAAAACCTCGTTTGTGGTATCTTTGCCTCCGCTGCACCACTTTGAAGAACCGCCGGATGCTCAAAAAGGCTGTCCGGCAAGGCCCCAGCAAGCAAACAGGCGCGGCGTACATTTTTTCGGTATGTTGAGCCTTTGAGCGATGCAAGGACAAAGCTGGAGGCTTTTTTTTCAGCGTCCGTAAAGGAGAGCGGTCCCATGCTGATGAAAGGCAAAAAGGGATTAATTATTGGCGTCGCCAATAAGCACAGCATCGCTTGGGCCATCGCGGAAGCAGCCGCCCGGGAGGGTGCCCAACTGTTTTTCAATTACCAGAGCGAGCGGCTGAAAGAAAACGTAGAGGAGTTGGCCAGCACTGTACCGGGCTCCAAATGCTTCCCCTGCGATGTTGGCAACGACGCCCAGATCGACGCGCTCATGCAGCAGGCTCAGAAGGATTTCGGCGGGCTGGACTTTCTGGTTCACTCGGTCGCCTTCGCGCCGCGTGAAGAACTCACGGGCGAATTCCTTAACACGACCCGCAAGGGTTTTGCTACGGCGCTGGACATCAGCGCCTATTCGCTGATCGCTGTCACCAAGGCGGCGCTGCCGCTGATGAGCGCCGGGGGCTCCATCGTCACCCTCACCTACCTCGGAGCCGAGCGCGTCGTGCCACACTACAACGTGATGGGCGTGGCCAAGGCCGCACTGGAAGCGAGCGTGCGCTACCTGGCACATAACCTCGGTCCTAAAAACGTCCGTGTTAACGCTATCTCGGCTGGTCCAATCCGCACGCTGGCCGCGCGTGGGGTGTCGGGCATCAGCAAGATGGTAGACCATCACCGCGAATTCGCCCCTCTGCGCCGCGCGACGGAGCAGTCGGAATGCGGCGACACGGCGCTGTTTCTTTTGAGTGATCTTGGCCGCGGCATCACCGGCGAAGTGCTCTACGTGGATGGGGGCTACCACATCCTCGGCACCCTGGCTAGCCTGGAGTAGTCGTTCCTTGACACGCATGCCCCAGCGGGAGGGCCAAAACCGTGTCGCGCGGGCATCCTCATCCCAGCTCTCTGTCGGCATGAAAAGCTGACACGAGCGATTGCAGGCCGCCTAGGGGTTGTTCAACGTCCGAGCGCTGCCTTGACGGTCGCACCGATTTCGGCAGGATTCTGACACACACGTACACCGGCCGCTTCGAGAACCTTCATCTTTTCGGATGCCGTGCCCTTGCCGCCAGAGATGATCGCGCCCGCATGGCCCATGCGGCGGCCCGGAGGCGCCGTAATGCCCGCAATGAAGCTCACCACCGGCTTGCGGATGTTCTTCGTGATAAATTCTGCGGCCTTCTCCTCGGCGTCGCCGCCGATCTCGCCAATCATGACAATGGCTTTGGTCTCCGGATCCTGCTCAAAGAGCGGCAGCACGTCTACGAAGCTGGTGCCGTTGACTGGATCGCCGCCGATGCCGACGCAGGTGGTTTCGCCCAAGCCCAGTGTCGAGAGCTGGTGCACGGCCTCGTAGGTGAGGGTCCCGCTGCGGGAGACCACGCCAACAACGCCCTTCTTATGGATGAAGCCCGGCATGATGCCGATCTTGGCCTCGTCTACCGTGATAACGCCGGGACAGTTCGGACCAATCAGGCGAACCGGACGGTTCCGGATGGCCCGCTTCACCCGCACCATGTCGTTGACCGGAATGCCCTCAGTGATGCAGATGACGAGCTTGACGCCCGCATCCGCCGCCTCGAGGATCGCATCACCGGCAAACGGCGGGGGCACGAAAATCAGCGACGTGTCGCACTGGGTTTTCTTCACCGCCTCGCGGACAGTGTTGAACACCGGAATGCCCTCGACCTCCTGCCCAGCCTTCCCCGGCGTGACGCCCGCCACGACCTGCGTGCCGTAGGCCTTACACTGGGTGGCATGGAACGACCCCTCCTTGCCGGTGATCCCCTGCACGACAACCCGTGTATTCTTATTAACCAGGATGCTCATGAGTGTGCTCCTACTGAAGCCGAGGGTTTCGACCGCTTCCGCCCGGTCATGCCCACGATTTTCAGTGCCGCTTGCCAGAGGTCATCTGCCACATCCAGCTTGAGACCCGACTCCTTTAAGAGCTTGCGGCCCTCCTCAGCGTTGGTGCCCTGCAGCCGCACGACCAGCGGGACAGTGATCTTCACCTCCTTGGCGGCTTCGATCACGCCGTGGGCAATGCGCTCGCAGCGGACAATCCCACCGAAGATGTTGATGAAGATACCCTTCACGTTCTTGTCCTTGAGCAAGATGCGGAAGCCGGCCGCGACGGTTTCCTTCGTGGCGCCCCCGCCGACGTCGAGGAAATTAGCCGGCTCGCTGCCCGCAAGCTTGATAACGTCCATCGTCGCCATGGCGAGACCCGCGCCGTTGACCATGCAGCCGATGTTGCCGTCCAGCTTCACGTAGTTGAGGTTGTTGGCCGAGGCCTCGATCTCCAGCGGCTCCTCTTCGTTCAGATCGCGCATGGCCTGCACGTCCGCGTGCTTGAAAAGGCCGTTGTCGTCGAAACCGACCTTGCCGTCGAGCGCGATGAGCTTCTTGTCCGTGGTGATGACGAGCGGATTGATCTCGACCAACGCTGCATTCTTTTCCATGAACAGCTTGTAGAGATTGCTCAACATCTGCACGAAGGGGTTGATGACGGCGGGCTCGATCGCGTTGAGTCCCAGCGCGAAAGCGACGTTGCGGCCGTTGTAGCCCTGGAAGCCAACAGCCGGATCGATCGGCTCCTTAATGATCTTCTCTGGCGTTTTGGCGGCGACTTCCTCGATTTCCATGCCGCCCTCGGTGCTGGCGATGAAGGTCGCCCAGCCTGTGTCGCGGTCCACGAGCAGACTGAGATAGAGTTCCTTGGCAATACCGGCGCCTTCTTCGATTAGCAGGCGGCGGACCTTGCGGCCCTTCGGCCCTGTCTGGTGCGTGATAAGCGTCTTACCGATCAGCTCTGTGGCCAACCCCGGCACCTCGGCCTGGCTCTTGGTGATCTTCACGCCGCCCGCTTTGCCGCGGCCGCCGGCATGGATCTGTGCCTTGACGACATAGACCGGCGTGTTCAGCTCCTTCGCCCATTTCTCGGCCTGTAACGGCGTCTTGACCTCCTTCCCGCGGGGCACGGGCACGCCGAACTGCGCGAACAACGACTTCGCCTGAAATTCATGGATGTTCATTTCTTCTCCTCAACAACACGAGTACCAATAGCATGTAGCGCATCGCCGGATTTGCACATTTCGGCCCTTAAGCTATTTGCCGTTGGCTACCAGCTACCTGCTATTCTTTCTTTGCGTATGCAGGAAAGAGCATCGGCGAGACAACGTCGGAAGACACGCGGTGTTTTTTGGCTTCGTCCTTAAATTTCTTGACGTGATCCAGCGTGAGCTTGCCCTGCGGCATGGACTTGGCGCGCGCCGCAGCCGTGAGGCCGGAGCGCTTACCGTAGACCATGAGATCGAGCAGCGAGTTACCCATCAAACGGTTGCGGCCATGTAGCCCACCGGAAGCCTCACCTGCGACGAAGAGGTTTTTCACATCCGATTCACCATGCGTGTCGATCTTGACGCCGCCGTTTTGGTAGTGGAGCGTGGGATAGATCAACACCGGGTCCTTGGCGATATTGATGCCAAACCGCTCATACTGCCGGACCATTGCCGGGAAATGCTTGAGCAGCGTCCCCTCGCCCTGTTCCGCCTCGAGCAACGGCGTGTCGAGCCAGATGCCGATGCGGCCAGACATGGTCCGGATGCCGCGGCCCTCCTCGCACTCGCGGATGATGGAGGAGGAAACCACGTCGCGCGTGTCAAGCTCGTTGACAAACCGCTCGCCCCTGGCGTTGACAAGATGGCCGCCCTCGGAACGGATACCTTCGGTCACCAGCGCGCCGATCAACTGCTCTGGATAGACCGCGCCGGACGGATGGTACTGGAACGTGTCAATGTGCATCAGCTTGGCACCCATCCGGTAGGACATCGCTAATCCATCGCCGGTCGCGCCATAGTGGTTGCTGGTCGGAAAGCCCTGGATGTGCAGCCGGCCGATGCCACCCGTGGCGAGAATGACCGTCTTGGCCGCCACGATCAAAAAGCGCTTATTGTCGAGATCGCGCAGGACCGCGCCGGTGCACCCCCCCTTGTCGCTCAGCAGTTCGACCGCGGCGGAGAATTCCAGGAGCTGAATTTTTTGGTTGAGCACCTCGTCCTTAAGTACCCGCATGATTTCGAGGCCCGTATAGTCGGAGGCGGTAACGAGGCGCGGCCTGGAGCTGCCCCCGCCCTTCTTCACATGCAGGTTGCCATCAGCATCCCGGTCGAACAGTACACCGAGCTCGAGCAGCCACTTGGCGATGGAGGGCCCCTCTTCGACCATGACCTTGAGCAGATCGTGGTCGTTCTTCATGTGACCGCCCTTGAGCGTGTCGAGGAAATGCGTGACCGGAGAGTCTTCCTTGGTGACGGCGATTTGCATGCCGCCCTGCGCCATGACCGTGTTGGAGTCGCCCAGGCGGAGCTTTGTGGCTAGAAGGACCTTCGCGCCCTGCGCGTGCGCGTGCAACGCGGCTGCACAGCCAGCGCCCCCGCCGCCCACCACGAGCACGTCGCACGTGTGCGCGGGCGTGAGGCCGAGGTCCATCGGCACCGAGCTATCGCCTTCGAGCAGCGACGCCAGTTCGCGGACAGTCTTTTCACCCTCGTTCGGACCAAACTTGATGGGACGGTAGGCGTTCTCGCGGAAATCCGGGTGGTACTTCGTGATCAGCGTGTCGCGTTCGGCTGGTGTGTACTTGGGCAACACCTGCTTGCGGCGGGCGTCGCGGGTCTTGTGGACGATTTCCTGAAGTTTATGAATGTCCATGGTAGGGTGCCGTTACTCGTCAATCGTAATCGCAGACCAAAGTGAACTTTTAATTGCTTCGCGAATTACAGATGATCAGTGGCGAATGCCGTCTTTTCACTTTAGTTCCGCGCAGGCCTTGACGAGCTCCTGCTCGTTCATCTTCATCACCTGCTCCCAGTCACCCTGGTACTTCCCGTCGGTGATCTCCTTGATGCGATGATCGAGTTGTATCGGCTTTTCGACGAAATGCGCGCCGTGCGCACGGCTGGCGTAGAGCGCGACCAGATTGGGTGCGATGTCCGCGATACAGACCGGGGTGCAGAGGCCGCACATGACACAATCCATGAACATCTCGGAGACAGCCTGGAAATCCCCGAACACGGCGCGCCAAACCCCCTCACGCACATCGATTGTTTGCGGGCAGGCTTCCGTGCAAGCGTTGCAGTTGCGGCAAAGCGGCGCTTCTGGATAAAGCGCGAAGAGGTCCTGCTTAGGGTCCTTGAGCTGCCGGATGTCGTAGGTTGCCTTACGGGCCGGAAACGGCGGCACCATCGTGAAGGACATACCGTCCTGCACCGTTGTTTGGCAGGCGAGACAGGTGCGGACTTTCGGATCGTCTTTTGTCCGATAGTACGTCGCGCAGGCGCCGCAGAAACCGGCAAGGCAGCCGAGGCCACGGGTGACCTCCTGCCCCGCGTACCAGAGCGCCTTCACGACGGTGATCCCCTCCGGCACTTGGTAGTTCTTGCCGGCGATTTCCACCATCACCATCTTCGGATGGAGGACTTCCTCCTGATCGATGACGTTTTCCTTATTCACATCGGCCATGCTGAACATCCTCTCGGAACGAACAGGGAGCGAGAAGTTATCATACCTTCCCGCTCCCCGTATTTCCACCGTAGAAGTACCGACGCTTAGGCGAACGAGTCGATGATCCTGTTCAGCGTCGCGCTCGGCCGCATCGCCTTGGAAGCCTTGGCATCGTCAGGGTGATAGTACCCACCGACGTCCTGCGGCTTGCCCTGCGCGGCCAGCAATTCCTGATCGATCGTCTTCTCGTTGTCGCTCAGTTCCCTGGCGATCTTCGAAAATTTCTCGGCGATCTTCTTGTCTGCGGTCTGCGCCGCCAGAGCCTGCGCCCAGTAGAGCGCCAGGTAGAAGTGGCTGCCGCGGTTGTCGATCTCGCCGACCTTACGAGCGGGCGACTTGTTGCTCTCAAGGAATTTGGCGTTGGCCTGGTCCAGCGTGTCCGCCAGGATCTTGGCCACCAGATTGTTGCCCGCCTTTGCCAGATGCTCAAGCGACGCAGCAAGCGCGAGGAACTCACCTAGCGAGTCCCAGCGGAGGTAGCCCTCCTCCTGGAACTGCTGCACGTGTTTCGGCGCGGAGCCACCGGCGCCCGTCTCGAACAGCCCGCCGCCGTTAAGCAGCGGCACGATCGAGAGCATCTTGGCGCTGGTGCCGATTTCGAGAATCGGAAAGAGATCGGTCAGATAGTCGCGGAGAACGTTGCCCGTGCAGGAGATCGTATCCTTGCTATCCTTCATCCGCTCCAGCGAGAAGCGGCAGGCATCGGCCGGAGCCATGATTTTGATCTCAAGACCAGTTGTGTCGTGCTTCGGCAGATAGGCGTTCACCTTCTTGATCAGCTCTGCGTCGTGCGGACGGTTCTTGTCGAGCCAGAACACCGCCGGGGCGCCGGTCGCCCTGGCGCGGGTTACAGCCAGTTTCACCCAGTCCTGGATCGGCGTATCCTTCACCTGGCAGGCGCGCCAGATGTCGCCCTCTTCGACCTTGTGCTCGTGCAGGACCTTGCCCGCCGTGTCCACGATACGGATGGTCCCGTTGCCAGGCGCCTTGTAGGTCTTGTCGTGCGAGCCGTACTCTTCCGCCGCCTGCGCCATGAGGCCCACGTTGGGTACGCTGCCCATTGTCTTAGGATCGAAGGCGCCGTGCTGTTTGCAGAACTCTACGACCTCGCGATAGACCGGGGAGTAGCTTCCATCGGGAATCACACACTTGACATCCTGCAACTTGCCCTCTGGGTTCCACATCTTGCCCGAGTCACGGATGACCGGTGGCATGGAGGCATCGATGATGATGTCGCTTGGTACATGCAGATTGGTGATACCCTTGTCGGAATTCACCATCGCCATCGGCGGCCGCTTCTGATAGACGGCCTTGATGTCGTTCTCGATCGCCTGGCGCTGATCATCTGGCAGCGACTTGATCTTTGCATAGACGTCGCCCAGCCCATTGTCTGGGTCTACGCCTAGCTTCTTGAACGTGTCCGCGTACTTCTCAAAGACGTCTTTGTAGTAGACGGTGACGGCGTGCCCGAAGATCTTCGGGTCTGAAATCTTCATCATAGTCGCCTTCATATGGAGCGAGAAGAGGATGCCCTTTGCCTTGGCATCCTCGATCTGCTCCTCGATGAACTTGCGCAGCGCCTTCACGCTCATGAACGTGGCGTCCAGCACCTCACTGGCCTGCAACGCGACTTTTTCTTTCAAGACCGCCGTCTTGCCATCCGCGCCCACGAACTCAATCTTCGCCGTCGTCGCCGCCGGTATCGTCAGAGACTTTTCGTTTGACCGGAAATCACCGCCCTTCATGTGGGAGACGTGCGTCTTGGAGTCCGACGACCAGGCGCCCATCTTGTGCGGGTATTTACGGGCATAGGCCTTGACGGAGAGCGGCGCACGGCGGTCAGAGTTTCCTTCGCGCAGCACCGGATTCACCGCGCTACCCTTCACCTTGTCATAGCGGGCCTTAATGTCCTTTTCCTTGTCGTCCTTTGGATTTTCTGGATAGTCCGGCAGTTTATAGCCCTGCTTCTGCAACTCCTTGATCGTCGCCACCAGCTGCGGGATCGAAGCGCTGATATTCGGCAGCTTGATAATGTTGGCTTCCGGCGTCTTGGCCAGCTCGCCCAGCTCGGCCAGCGCATCGTGCTGCTTCTGCTTGTCCGTCAGAAACTCCGGGAACACCGCGATCACGCGGCCCGCCAGTGAGATGTCACGCAGCTCCACCGTGACACCCGCCGCCTTGGAGAAGGCATTGATAATTGGCAGAAACGAATAGGTCGCCAGCATCGGAGCTTCGTCGGTCTTTGTGTAGATGATTTTGTCTGCTTTTGCCATGGTGGTTATCCTCGTTCGTATGTGGGGTGGTTTTTAATTAAGCGCGTTCAACGCCGAGCCGGCCTTGAACCAGGTGATCTGCTGTTCCGTCATGCTGTGATTCGCCTGAATCTTCACGTCGCCGCTCTGCTTGTGCACGACGACCGTGACCGGCTTGCCCGACGCCAGTTTGTTCAGATCCACGATGCTCAACCGGTCGCTAAGCTCGATCTTCTCATAGTCCTTCGCATCGGCAAAAGTCAGCGGCAGGATGCCCTGTTTTTTCAGATTGGTCTCGTGAATGCGGGCGAAGCTCTTCGTGATGACTGCCCGCACGTTGAGGAACCGCGGGGACATGGCCGCGTGCTCGCGGCTGCTGCCCTCGCCGTAGTTCTCGTCGCCGACCACGACCGAACCGATGCCCTTGGCCTTGTAGGCGCGGGCGATCTGCGCGATGGTCAGGTTCGCCTCACCTGTCAGCACATTGGTCCCCTTGCCGGGCTCACTTCCGAACGCGTTGGTGGCGCCGAGGAACATGTTGTCGCTGATCTTGTCTAGATGGCCGCGGAACTTCAGCCACGGACCGGCCGGTGAAATATGGTCGGTCGTGGTTTTCCCCTTGGTCTTCAGCAGGAGCGGCAGCTTGTCGAAATCCTTGCCATCCCACTTCGGGAAAGGTTGGAGAAGCTGCAGACGCTCGCTCGTCGGCGGAATGTCCACCGTGAGCTTGCCGCCGTCCTTCGCCGGCTCCACGTAGCCCACCTCGCCCTTGGCAAAACCCTTAGCCGGGAGTTCCTCGCCCTGCGGCGCCTGGAGCTTGAACTCCTTGCCGTCGGCGCCCTTGATTGATTGATGCACCGGATCGAAACCGAGATCGCCGGACAGCGCGTAGGCCGTCACGATCTCGGGGCTGGCTAAAAACGACAGCGTTTCGTTGACGCCGTCGTTGCGGCCCGGAAAGTTCCGGTTGAATGTGCTGACAATGGACTCTGCCCTGCCCTTCACTGCATCCGCCCGCTTCCACTGTCCGATGCAGGGGCCGCAGGAGTTCGAGAGCACGGTCGCGCCCATTTGCTCAAACGTCTCCATGAATCCGTCGCGCTTCATCGTGTGATAGATGCGCTCCGAGCCCGGCGAAATCAGAAATGCCGTCTTGGCCTTGAGCCCGGCCTTGAGGCCTTGCTTGGCAATGTGTGCCGCGCGGCTGATGTCCTCATAGGAAGAATTTGTGCAGCTGCCGACCAGCGCCGCCTTAAGTTCAACCGGATAGCCCTTCTCCTTCGCTTCAGCCGCGATCTTCGAAATCGGCCGCGCCAGGTCGGGCGTGTGCGGACCGACCACATACGGCTCGAGCTTCGAGAGGTCGATTTCGACAACCTCATCGAAGTACTGCTCCGGGGACTTGTAGACTTCCGGATCTGCCACGAGCAGTGCCTTGTTGGCCTGCGCCAGATTTGCCAGATCAGCCCGGTCCGTAATGTTGAGGTACGCGACCATCTTCTGGTCAAAGGGAAATACCGAGGTTGTCGCGCCCAGCTCGGCCCCCATGTTGCAGATGGTACCCTTGCCGGTGGCGCTGATCGTCTCAGAGCCCGGGCCGAAATACTCGACGATTTTGTTCGTGCCGCCCTTCACCGTCAGCAGGCCGCACAGGTAGAGAATCACGTCCTTGGGCGAGGCCCAGCCGCTGAGCTTGCCGGTCAGCCGCACGCCGATTAGTTTCGGATGCAGCACCTCCCACGGCAATCCGGCCATCACTTCGCCCGCGTCCGCGCCGCCGACGCCGATTGCCAGCATGCCCAGCCCGCCGCCATTTGGCGTGTGCGAGTCGGTGCCGATGATCAGGCCGCCGGGAAACGCGTAGTTTTCCAGCACCACCTGGTGGATGATGCCGGCGCCCGGCTTCCAGAAGCCGATGCCATACTTCTTCGCCGCGGAGGCTAGGAAGTTGTAGACCTCCTTGTTCTCGTCCAGCGCGCGGAGCAGGTCCTTCTCGGAGCCCATCTCGGCCCGGATCAAATGGTCGCAATGGATCGTGCTCGGCACGGCCGCCTGCGGCTTGTTGGCCTGCATGAACTGCAGCATGGCCATCTGTGCCGTGGCATCTTGCATAGCGACCCGGTCGGGCCGCAGCGCCAGCATCGCCTTGCCGCGCTCCCACACCTGCGTATCGAAGTTGTCCGCGTGCGAGACGAGGATCTTCTCCGCCAGCGTCAGGCTCTTGCCAAATTTCTTGCGCGCCTTATCGATGACGCCCGGCATCTTCGCATAGAGTTGCTTCATCATTTCGACCGACATGGAATTCTCCCCCTCGCTGAAGTCTTCGATGTTTCAGCCGTCAATTTTCAGAGCCACAGGTTCCGAAAACCGCCGGTTGATCATCGAATACTCGTTAACGGCAGCACTTCCCCCCACCTACTTTAACGGGGGGACCTCCCGCCTCTTTGGAGCCGCGTAATTCACCAGATAATCGAACAGCCGGATCAGGCGGCTGTCTTGCCGCTTCTGGTCCACCCAGTGGCCAATCAGGCCGATGGTCCGGGCCAGAATGAAAAACCCGTTCAAACTCTCGACCGGGAAACCGAGATCCACCAGTACGGCGGCCATCGTGCCGTCTACGTTCAGGATCAGATTATCCTTTTTCGCCGCCGTCACCTGCTCCACCGCCAGCGCAAAATCGAGACACGGCGTCTTGATGTTGAGGCCCTTGACGTAGCCAACCAGTTCCTTCACGCGCTTGTCCGGATTGCGCAGGCTCTTCACGCGGTGGCCGATGCCAGGGACCGGGCCATGGTTCTTCTTCATATAGGTTAGGAAGTCGTCCACGGTCATCTTGTTGTCCACAGCATGCTTGAAGAACCGCCCCGCGTCCGTCACAGCACCGCCGAAGCGCGGCCCGATCATGATGAGGCCCGCTGCCACCGACTGCGAGAGGCCGATGCCCGCGCAGGCCGCCAGGATTGTCCCGTAAGCGCCGCTCACGCAGGGCCCGTGGTCGGCCGAGAGTATGAGGATGCGCCGGATGATTTCGGCTTCCTGCCGGCCGATGAGCCGCTTGTCCCACAGCAGACCGATGATATGCGGAATGTCGTAACCCTTATTGATGAGTTCGGAGGCGGGATAGCCGTCGTAACAGGGCTCGTCACCGCGGTCGTCGCTGATCGTCGTGCGGATCAGCGGCGCTACCATGACTTCCTGCGCCTTCATGGCCTCTTCGACGGTCTTCGGGAGCTTTGGCAGATCGGCCGGGGCCGCCTCCGCCGCCTTGATCTCCCCGCTCTTCACGAACCCTTCGTAGGCTTCCTTAATGGCCGGGCCCAGCGCACCGAACGTCGGCGGCACGATAGCGCCCGCTTTCTTAAGCGCGTCGGATTTTGCGCGGGCAGAGCCCTCGCCCTTCATGCCTTCCTTTGCGCCCGCATGGCCGAACTTCATGCCCTTGGGCAGACTCTCCTGACAGAAGCCAGAGACAACGCCGATCAGCTTGATGCGCCGTTTCTTCGCGCCATACCACTCGGCCGCGCGCTCTTCGAGGTCGCCGCCCATTTCGCCGACAATGATGACCGCCTTGGTCTGCGGGTCCTTCTCGAACATTTCGAGGTAGCTCACGTAATCAGTACCGGGATAGGCGTCGCCGCCGATGCCGATGGCCGTCGTGATACCGTCAGCGAACTGTGAACAAATCCAGATGATCTCGTTGGAGAGGCCGCCCGACTTTGTGATGACGCCAAACGAACCTTCGCGATACAGCTTAGATAGGACCAGATTGTCGTAGGCGCCGCCGATGACACCGAGCCGGCAGGTGCCGGCTGAGATGATCCCGATGGACGAGGGGCCGTTGAACGTCTTACCGAGCTTGCGCGCGTGAGCACCAAGCAACTTGGCGTCTTTCTCAGGCACGCCTTCCGTGATCATGGAGACGAGCTTGATCTTTGGATCGTCCAGCGCTTCCATCGCAGCCTTGCAGGCCCGGTCTGCGCCGACGTAGACGAGCGTGGTATTGAGCGACGGATGGTTCTTTGTCGCGTCGGCCACCGTCTTGTAGATCGGCACCGCGATGAGGCCGCTGCCAAACTGGATTTCGTAGGTCTTGCCGGCATCAGGCGGATAGACGAAAGCCTCGACGTAGAAGTTTTTCTTGTTCAGAAAGCAGAACTCCGCCATGCGGCGCGCGGCGTTCACACCCGCCTGCCCGCCCTGAATCACAACGCGAGTGTCTTTGCTGGCCAGAATGCTCATCGAAATGTCCTCTCCTCAAAACTATGAACTACGCAGGATGAATTCAGAACTTGGGATGAGTCCGCCGTTCATCATTCACGCTTCATCGTTCAGCGTTATTTACCTTTCAGCGCCATATCTACGATGTCGGTCAGCGGCGTCGTGCGGTCGTAGACGTGGATATCAAAGCCTTCGTCCTTCAGCGCACGCATTGCGTCCAGGCCTTCCTTCTCGCGCGGCCCCCCGCGGCGCACCCAGATTTTGACTCCATTGAGCTTGCCCTCAGACTTGGCCTTGCGGAAGCCGTTGATGATGCCGCCGAAGGTTTTCTTCACATCCGTGAAGTTAGCGATGGCGCCGCCGACGATGATATTCTTGATGCCAGGCAGCGAGCAGACCTTGTCCGTCAACACTTCGACCGCCCAATCCGGCGGATCGCCGGAATATTCGGCATAGTTGGCGAGCTTGCCGCCGCGCGCGACCACCGCGTCCGAATAGTAGACGCTGGCGCCACCGCCCGCTGGGAGCATCGCCGTGTCGCCGCCGGGGATTTCGATGAACTTGACCGAGCCTTTGATCTTGGAATCCACGGCCATGACTTCGAGCTCGTGCTTGCTGTAGGCACGCCCAAACTCGGCCGCGAAGGCGAAATTCCAATCGGGGTGGCGGAACTTGGCGTCGCCGTCAAGGAGCGTCACGGCGTCGAGCGCAACGAACTCGCCGTCCCCGCGGGCCACGACAGGATTGACTTCCAGATACTGCGCGTCTTCGCTGTCGAAGCAGGTGAACAGTTTGCCGGCAAATTCGGCCATCCGCTTCGCCGCATCGCCCATGAAGCCGGCTTCCCTGGCCAGCTTGTCCAGTGCGCTCTCAGTGGGTTTCTCGCCGACGTTCAGGCAAAGCCGCTTCACACGATCCCAATTTGATTCCACTTCGATGCCACCGCAGTTAGCGATGAGAATTTCCACGCCCTCACGCGTGGACTTCACCGCCGCGTAGTACTCGTCCTTGTGCTCAACCATCTCGGAAACGATCACCTGCGAGACCTTGATGCTCCCGACCTCGCGGCCCAGCATTTCCTTCGCCGTGGCGACCGCGCTCTTGAGGTCGAGGCCAACCTTCACGAGGCCCAGCTTGAAGCGGGAGCCCAGCGCCTCATGGGCCTTCGCCACAAGCTTCGCCGTCTTCATCCAGTCGTTGGCTTCGCCAAGCTTTGCCAGTTCGTCCGCCGACGTGACAACGACATAATTGGGGACGGCGATGCCCCACTTTTTCATTAACCCCATGCCGGGGCCCTCGAGCACCTTGGCCATTGCACAAACTCCTTACATGTTAAGTTCGCTCCGACCGCAGGATGGTCAAAAAGACCGTCTGTGCGGCCGCAGTGAACGAAGAGGCGAGGCGCACGCTTTTCGGTACGTTGAGCCTCTGAGTGAAGCGAGAACAACGCAGGTGAATTTTGCCCATTCCTGCGTTAAAAGGCAGCGGAGTGTAACGGAGTTGCCAGGCAGACTCAATCCACCAAACGGACTAACACGACTAGACAAAAGACCTACCCCGCCTACCGACCTGTCCATTCTCAACCTGCTGAAATCAAAGCAAAAGAACTATAGTGTAGGCAAGCTGGCCAAGCAGAGTCAAGAGTGAAGTTGCTTAAAAAAACTCGGAAGGTGTTGAATTTTAAGTGTTTTATTAGCGTGCAAGCCTCTGGCATGACGGACAGATAAAGGAACTGCGCTGGTCCGCTCCTCGTAGCCGTTTGATGGTCGTACCGCAGCGGCGCGGGCAGATTTCCCCATGTTTGCCGTAGACAAGATGGCGCCGCTTGTAGCGGCCCTCGCTGCCGTCGGGCGCGAAAAAATCGCGGACGCTGGAGCCACCATCCTTGATCGCCTGCGCCAAAACCATACGCATTTCCGAATAAAGCTTGTTGATCGTAGCCTCGCTGAGCCGGTGCGCTAGCTGATTTGGATGGAGCTTCGCGCGGAAGAGAATTTCATTCGCGTAGATATTGCCGATCCCCGCGATGAGCTGCTGGCGCATGAGCAGCGGTTTGAGCCGCCCACGTCGGTTCCTGATCAATACGTAAAACTCTTCTTTTGAAACTGTCAGCGGATCGCAGCCGAACCGCTTCGTGACAAATCGCTCGAGGCCCGCTTGGTCCAGCAGGTAGAGTCGCCCGAAGCGCCGCGGATTCCAGTAGCGGAGATCAGAGACTTTTCCGCCCTCCACCGTGAGCACGAGATGCGTGTGCTTTTGATAGCGCAGCGCAAGCGGACCGAAGAGCAGGAGGCCCGTCATGCCAAGCTCGGCCACAAGGTAGCGTGTCTCCACGTTGCGCGTAAAGGCCAGCGCCACGCTCTTGCCGTGGCGAGTCACGCCAGTCAGGCAGGCACCAGCATACCAGGGCAACGTGGACAGTCCCTGGCGCACGATGTCGTCCCGACCAACCCGACAGTCTTTGATCGTGGCACCGAGGAGCCGGTCCCGTACCTGCCGGGCAACGACTTCCGCTTCGGGCAGCTCAGGCATGGGAAAACCATGAGCCGAGAGGGGCGGGGTGCACGGGGTACTGGAAAAACATGGTCAGGCGGTGGTCGGACGGCTGTTATCGTTATTCCGGACCTACAGAACGTATTGAATCGTGACGCTCAGATTCGGCAGCGGTGTGGCACCCACCCGCCGCGACTTCCGCAGCCTTCCGGCATCGTTGTAGAGGACCCCCTACACACAGCCGAGATACGCTATCACCATCAAGACGGTGCGACCCATCTCCGCGTGACAGCAGACCACCGATCTTTTTGTTCGGCGTATGCTGTTCAGGCCAGACCCCGGCTTCGTAGACCTGCGCCGGCGACGCCCGAGTAAATTCCACGACGGGAATCGTGCCGAACAAGAGGCCCGGCGCCTTCCTCGCGCCCTCGCCAGGCCCCACAGTAAGTTTGTCGGTCACGAAATGCATGGGGCCATTATAGCGGGGGGCGTGTCAGAACCGCACTGGGATTTTCGCGCGGTTGCGGATGGGAAGATCAGAGGCCTATACTGGCTGTATGGTCAGCCCATCTGCTGATGTCGTCGCTTCCCGTCTCAGTGGTGTCAAATGCGCCATCTGCAAAATGTCCGATTTTGGCGTGGATACCCGTACCAGCGATTGGAAGGGCATCTGCAAGAAATGCTTCTACACGTTCCCGGTCCACACGGACATGGAATTCTACCTGCGCACACAGCCCGACGTACCCTACCACATGAAAACCGTCCCCTGCCCCAAGTGCCAGAAGGCCGGCGTCGATTTGGATTTTCGCATCGTCCTCTCCGTGCGCGAGGCCTACTACTTTGTCACTTGCAAGACCTGCGGGCACCAGTTCCCGGAAAGGTCGTTGCTAGAGGCATTCGAATAATGGTTGGGTTATAATGCCGCCATGAATGACAAGAAGCCCAAAGACCCAGCCCCCGCGCCGAAACCGCGCAAGGAGATTCCCCTCGTCTCCGTCCCCAACGACCGCGACATGATCGCGGACGAAATGGCCGATCTGTTTGAGGAAGATAAGGTGAAACATCACCACGGCGGGACCGAACCAGAAGCCGACTGACGGCTGCCCTCCCTAAAGATCCCCAACTTCGTTCTCGATCGCCCGTCACTCTGTGAGATGCCCCCAACCGTATGCCTTAGTCCCCGGTCTTCCCACGGCCTCGTTGGATGACTTTCTTGATCAGCCTGCCGAGAAAATGCTCCCCTTCCACATTGTTGAAAATTTCAATTGCTCCGGTGTTCGTTCGGTGCACAGAGGGACTACCCAGGCCTCCCATCCCCTCTCAAGCTCATACCGGTCTCACAATTTCCACAACCGCCTCTTTCTCAATCCGCCCCATCGAAGATTGACGCCCCTTACGTTCCTTTCGCACGATCTCGCTGATACGGACGATGGCACCGCGGTGCCAGTGGTCGAACGCAGCATTTGACTCCGACCTAAGCCGATCCTGCCGGCCGACTTCCGACCTGCCTGCCTCGTTGCACAGCCAAGCCCGCTTCTCCCCCTTCATCTCCCTCAGCTCACTCACCACGCGATGCACATCCCGCCGCCTTGACGCGATCGTCTTGCCATCCTTTCGCAAAATTACATAGGAAAACTTCAGCGCGTCCTTGATGAAGCCAACTTCCCGATCGATCGCCTTCACGATGGCCGGTGGCGACCAAGACCGCTCTTCGTGGCACCAGTCCTCAGCTTTCACCAGCGCCGGACAGGGTTTCTCGTGCAGACAGGGGCTGTAGACCGTGCAGACCCGCTCTGCCAGCAGGACATCGCGGACGTGAAGCAACCCACGCGACGTGTCTCTGAGCGCTGGCTCCACGACGATCAGGGAGCCGTGCGGCGGCAACAAACCGAGCAGATTTCCCACAAAAGTGGCACGATGCGCGCTGTCATCCCCAACTTCATTCAGCACATTGGCTGCCACGATCAGATCGAACCCGTCCGGCCGCCGCGTACGCAGATCTTCCAGCCAGCGCCGCCTGTTCAAATCCGCCTTAGTCGTAATCAGCGTCGCAGATTTTACGCCGGTCGTCCTAGTGTATTCCCCCCACAATCTTTCCGCATCGTGCAGCGCCGGTTGCGACTGGTCCACAGCCACAATCTCAACGGCGCGCGGGATATGCTGCTCGTACAGCCAGTCCAACACGGCCAAGGCTCCGGTGCCGGGGCCGCTACCGACATCCAGCACGTGCAGCGGTTTATCGGCCGGCTCGCGCAGCACGTTGTATGGCAGCTCGTTCAGTAGCATCTGCACCTTGGCCAGATTGACCGGAAGAAAATAGGCCAGATAACCGGCGCGACGGGTCGCCTCATCCAGATACTTCGTCGGTAGCGCAGTTCTTGCCTTTGTGAATAAATGAGAGAGTTCGGTCACTGCCTGAGCGAGTTTGTCGTGCGAAACCCTTGTTTCTTCAATGGCTCGGGAGAGGACCTGGAGAAGCGCCGGCGAGATGCCTGTCGAATCCTTATCGTTGAGGACGCGCATGGCCTAGTGTATGCTCACCTTATCAGAGGGGGCAACCATGACGAATGAAATTATGAACGCCTATAAAGACGTCGAGCTCGCTGTCGAACACTATACAAAGCTTCTGCAGGAGCATGCCACGCTGGTTCAGAACATGGAGCCGCCGGGGTCCGACAAGGTCGTGCGCGTGACGCAGGGATCGCGGGCAATGCGGGACAGCGCGATGATTTATCTGTCTTACGCGAAGTACGTCGCCTATGGCATGCCTGAAAGTACGGAAATGATCGACGACGACGCAGAGTTGCAGGGGTAGCGGGTACTGAAAAAGGCCCCGGGCTTTATTCTCGCCTCGCGCGACCCTCTACGCACCGAAAAGCGTATGCCTCGGTTGCTCGCTCGCGGCAGCTGCGCCAGCGACCCTGTTGAATATCCGTCGATTTGACCATATTTGAAAAAAATAAAAGGGCCTGACCCCTGCTGGGATCAGGCCCTTTGTTGTGGACTAGCCGCTTAGATACTGCGCATGAAGTGGGCCACCTCGTCTTGATTGACGGTGCCCATGATTGAGGACAATGCGACGTTCGTGGACTTCTTTCCGGTCAGGCCGGACTCGACCTCGTCCACAATCAACTCAACCGGCATGGACTGCCCGCCATAGACGCGTGGGCCGCCAATGATCTTGGCCTGGGAGTGGCCGTAGATTGCCGTGGCCACTTCCTTGGCCAACCAGCCGACATAGTTGAATTCGGGGACCACGATGAGCTTTGCAGTCTTGCAGAGCTTGCGCAGTTCCTGCGTGGGAAACGGACGCAGCGAGCGAACCTTGATCAGCCCGACGTTGTAGCCCTTCTCTTTGCAGATTCGGACTGCTTCGCGCGACTGCGCGGCGGCGCTGCCGGACGCAATGATGATGGCATCCGCGCCTTCGACATTTTCAGCCGTCAACAACCCACCCATGTACTTGTTGATGTACCTACGCGAGCGCTCGACTGCCGCCCAGACTTCCTGCTGCCAGACCGCGTGGATGTTGTAGGCCATGAAGTTCGACTTCTGGACCGGGGCGTCGCGCGAGAGACGTGCGGGCGGATTTTCCGCGTCCAGCACCGGCACTGCACCGCGCCATGCTTCGCGCGGTGGGAGCTTGATGCCGCGATCCTGCATACGCACGTAGCCACGCGCGTGGGTGACAAAGAAGCCGTCGCAGCAGACACCGACCGGCAGGGTCACGTCGTTCTTTTCGCTGATCGTGAAACCCGCCATCGTGAAATCGAACATGTCCTGCTGGTTCTCGGCGTGAAACACGATCATGCCGCAGTTGAGGAGGTACGAGACTTCAATGTTGTCCGGCTGAATGGCTAGCGGCGCGTTGACGACGCGGCAGGTGAACATGGCCACAACCGGCAGACGATGTCCGGGCCAAGAGGCGATGCCTTCTAGACCGCGCAGCGTGCCAGGACCGGCTGTCGCCGTGTAGCAACGGACGCCCGCGCGCGAGCCCCCCGCGATCGCCGCCATGACGCCAACCTCTTCCTCGCCGCGGTAGTATTCTTTCACATAGCCTTCGCCGTAGAGCACGCCGACGAGCTGCATGGTTTCGCTCTGCGGGGTGATCGGATAGGCGATGGCCAGATCCACGTTTGAGCGACGGATGGCCTCCTTGGCCGCCTCGCTGCCCGTGATGAACTCCTTGGTGCGCGGCGCTTCATGAAACATGTACTCAGGCGTCACGACCTTCTGCTGTTTGGCGTCCGCGTGCGGATCTTTCTTCGCTGCGGACGGAACCGCCGCGGTGCTGGTGATCGGATCGCCCTGCGGATTGGTCTTGGTTTCGCTCATCGTGTCACCTCTCGGCTGGAGATATTGAGGGGCGCCGGCCTCAGGCTTCGCTCTGCATGTTTTCGGCCTTGTGCCCAAACGCGGCCGCACTAGCCGTGTCGCTGCCGGGCATGAATGTCAACGGATTTGTGTGGGTCTTTCCGCCGTGCACCTTCGACTGCGTGCCAGTAAAGCGCACGTTCTCGCCGTTGGCCACCAGCTTGAGGCCCAATTGCTCGCGGACGCGCTTGGTGACCTGCGCCATGCGCCGCAGCTTGGCGGCATCGCAGTCGCGGACGGTCATCATCGCATCCTCGTGGCCCTGCTCGGCGCAGAGGGCGGTGGTGCAGCAATTCGTCCCTGCCCGGATCATCTTCAGCGTGAGGTTCGCATAGTGGCAATGCACACCGATGAAGATGCAGGCTTCGATCTTGTTGCCCCAGATCGTCAGGTTCGGGTGATTGGGATTGATAACTTCCTCGTGGTCAATCTTCGGATACTTGGGCCGATAGTCCGGCATAGGGATAATGAGCACTTCAGGGATTTGCGCGGCAATTTCAAGCACCGCCTTGGCCTTGTCGGCCGCGTGATCGTTCCAGTTCCACAGCACGAGCGGGCCCGGGAAGATCGTCGCGTTCGGGCTCGTGAGCATAACCCGCGCGATCTCCTCCATGACCGTCTCTTCGTTGGGCTCGAGGATACCGTACTTAAGCCCCTGCCCTGGATCAGGCAGCATGACGCCGAGCTGCGCGGCGGACGGCGGATGGAAGCCGGCCGGCCCCGGGACAATGATGCGTTCCTGCTCGTTCGATGTGGTGGTCTTGCCCATCGCGTTACCCGACCACCGGGCTGGCCAGCACCGCTGTGGTGCTCTTTTCGCCGTAGGTGATGTTGTCGGTCAGGGCCGCCTTGGGAAGTTGATCGATCATGATCATCTTGATGGCGTTGTTCTTGGCCATGTTGTCACAGACCCACACGCACTGCGCGCAGCCCTTGCAGCGGTCCACCGCCACGTAGGCCGAGCCGTACTTGAAGCCCTTGTCCTTGCCCATCTCGTCGCTGTAGAGGATGGTATTAGCTTCGGGGCAGTACTGCGTGCAGAGCTTGCAGCTCTTAGCCGCGCAAATTTCAATGCTAATGTCCGCCACAAGATACATTGCTGATCCTTTCTCCCGTCCGAGTCCGCTTAGACCGCCGCGGCCACCGGCGCCGGCACATCAACTTTGGCGATGCCCTTTGCCGCCCAGCCCTTGTCCGCTGCGTAATTCCAGCCCGCGCGAATGACGGCCATGTTCTTGTCGATGAGTTCCTGTTTCTTCTTAAACTTCCGCTCGACGACACTGTCCAGTGCGGCCGTACCGCCCGAGACGACAAAGCCTTTGCCGAGGAAACGGTCCTTCACGGCCTGCTCCAGACCCGGCATGCTCGTCAATCCGGTAATGGCACCGATGCAGCCCATCAACGCCATATTCGTGGCGAGGTCCATGCCCGACACTTCCAGCGACAGTTTCGTGGCCGGGAAATAGTAGAGCTTTGCGCGGCGCTCATCGAGCTCACGCTGCTGATCCTTGTGCAGCCTCATCGGTCCGTCGTTATTGATCAGCGCAATCCCGTCCTCCTTCAACCCGAAGTAGAACGGCATCGTGTAGGACTTGCCGTGCGTGATGACCTGCGGGTGGAAGATGATGATGATGTGCGGGAAGGTGATCTCGCCAATTTCGTAGATCGGCTCGTCCGACACGCGGACGTAGCTCTCGACCGGCGCCATGCGCTTTTCCGAGCCGTAGAACGGAACGATGGTGCTCTCACCGCCTGCGTTGATCACGGCCGTGCTGAGAATGTGCGAGCCGGTGACGACGCCCTGCCCACCCACACCCGCCATGCGAATGTTAAAGCGTTTTGCCATGAGATCCCCCTTGAGCGAATTCCGGGTCGGTGATCAGGCCTTGTCCGGCAGCGCCGCCGTCGCACCGGCTGGCTTCGGGAGATACTCCTTGTAGCCGTAGCGCTCGGCGAGATACTGCTTGGCTTCGTCGCTGATGTACTCGGTGAACGCGTAGCGGTCGTTCTCGACCGTCTTGGCATCCTCCATGACCTTGTCGGTCGGAATCGCATACTCGATGTTGCAGGAGGTGTAGGCCTGTATGTAGCTGGCGCCGACTTCGCGAGCGACCAGCACGGCCTTCTTGATCACGCTTTCCACTCGGCGTGGATTGTTGGGCACCACCGTGGCGACATAGGCGCAGCCCGCCAGCTTGGCAAGGCCGACCATGTCCATCTTGTCGTACTTCTTGCCGAGTGGAGCCATCTTGAGCACGGCACCGCGGTTGGTCATGCCGCTCTCCTGTCCGCCTGTGTTGCCGTAGACCTCGTTATCGAGCATGATCGTGGTGAACCGTTCGTGGCGGAACCAGGAATGTACGACCTGCTGAAAACCGATGTCCGCCGTGCCACCGTCGCCCGCCATCACGACCACATCCTTTGGCTTGTCGCCGAAGCGGAGCCGCAGGCCCCGCGAGAGGCCGCTGGCCACGCCGTTCTGGTCGCCGTAGTTGCCGTAGACAAACGGGATTGCCGCCTGCGAGATGGCCAGGCGTCCGCAGCCTGCGGTGCCGACGGTGATGGTGTCTTCGGGATTGGGGAACGCGATCATGGCGAGACGGATGAAGAGGGTCATGGCACAGCCAGCGCACATCGGGTGCTCTTCCAGCACCTCTTTGAAGCTGCCCATCTGCGACACGGTGACCTTCTTGCCGAACGGACCATGGTCGACCATGTCCCGGTATTCCTTGGGCATGAACTTGTCGAACCCGGGGGTGAACTTCACGTAATCGAGACTCATGTGGGCCTCCTTACAGGGCTTGCTAGGCCAGCGGCGCTTTATCGGTTTATCGAAACAATCGCCGCCGGATAAAAACCGTTAAGTGATTAGAACTCTCTGATTCTCTTCACCTTTTCATCCAGCTGAGCAGGCGAATCTTAGCAAAAATACGGAAATTGTGTCAATTCAGAAAATCGCGGACCCGCTGGCCCGATCCTCACGGGGCGGATCGTATAACTTCCCTAATTTTAATGCAACTTAACAGAAGGCCCACCCCCTCTAAAAGAAGGCCTACCGGGGCCTTTCTCCACTAGGCCCATTGGCCCCAACCCTATTTTTCGCTTACCTTGACGCTTTTGCAAAGCGTTCTCTATAATAGAGGCGATTTTGAGAAAATTTCCAACGTGATCGGCAGATTTTCATGGCAAAAACGCTCAGCACAAAACCGATTACTATCGAGTCGCTCGACCGCCTTAAACGGACGGCGGCCGAGCTTGCACGGGCCGCGAAGCAACGCTTCCGGCACTGCCGCTATGCTGATCTGCGCCTCGAAATTTCGGAAACGAAATATGCATCTGCAGAAAACGGCGCTGGCAAATCCGCGCAGGACGACTATACGTTTGGCTTCGGCATCCGTGTGCTGGCTGGCCATCCCCTCGTCGCGCCCGGCTACTACGGCCACCGGCTTGGCAACGCCGACTTTCCCAAGCTAGCTACCCTCCTGCATAACGGGCTCCGACACGCCTACGACCGGGCCATTGCCAATGCCCAGCAAAAGGAACAGACCCGTGCCAAGTTCAAGGGGCTGGGTGACAGCCTCACCGGCCTTGCGCTCGCACCGATCGAGGTCCACCAGGACAGCCTCAAGGCGGAATATGCAATCGACCCCCGCTCAGTGCCACTGGCGGAAATTTGCCGCTACACGGCCGAAGTCTCGCGCGCGGTATCTAGCCTGGGCTCACACATCCGCTACAACACAATCGCGGCAACGACCGGACTCTGGCGCGAGCTGTTCGTGAGCTCCGAGGGCACAATCATCGACCAGACCTTCGCCAACACGCTGGGCTGGTGCTCGGTAGTGGCCGAAAACGACACGGCCGACCAGTCGCTCTCCGATTACATCGGCCATCAACGCGGCTGGGAGACGATCACCGAAGGCACGCGTAGCGAATTCATCCGCCACCTCGATTTACTGACATTTTCTACACGTCTCGGTCGTGACTGTTTACAATTGATCGACTCGCCTCCGTGCAAAGCGACCGACAAGGAAGTCGTCGTCGTCACGGACCCACACTACAACGTGCTCAAGGCGCACGAGATCCTCGGCCACCCGACCGAGCTGGACCGCGCGCTCAAAATGGAAACGGGCTACGCGGGCCGGAGCTGGCTCTTCCACTCGCTGACAGACAATCAGCTCGGCAAACCAATCGCCTCGCCGCTCGTCTCGGCCTACTCCGATCCCGCGCTGCCAGGCCTCGGCCACTATGCCTACGACCACGAGGGCACGCCCGCAAAGAAGGTCGTGCACATCGAAAAGGGCATCTTCAAAGGTTTTATGAACAGCCGGCAGACGTCGGCGATCATCGGTGCGGAGCCGAACGGCTCCTACAAGGCGACAGAAGCCTCGATGGTGCCGCTTATCCGCATGTCGAATACCGTGTTCGGCGCGGGGCCGCACGATCCCGAGGAAATCATTGCCGACGTGGACCGCGGCTATTACCTCGTCGGCCACCGCACGCCATCCATCGCCGAGTCACGCGAGAACTTCAGCATCTCGGCGCAGAAGGTCTATGAGATCCGCAACGGCCAGCTGGGCCAGCTCTACCGGGGCGGCGGCATGACGGCCGACACAAAAAACTATCTGACGAAGGTGGATGCGGTCGGGAAGGATTTTTGCCTTGGGCCGATTCCGAATTGCGGCAAGGGCCAGCCGATGCAGATCAAGCGGCTTGGCAATGGCGCACCGACGATGCGCAGTCGGGCGAAACTGACAGGAATATAATTGTGCGCTCGCTGACCGAATTGAAAGCCGCCACGCAGCGCGCGCTCGCGCTGCTGGCCCGCATGAAGGATGTGCGGGAGGCGGAGGTCTACGCCTCGAGCACCGGGCAATTGCTCTGCCGGCTCAATTACACTTCGCACATTCCCTGCAACGGAGTCGAGGAACCCAAGTCCACGGACACCCACGGTATCGGTATCCGCGCCGTCTTCACCGGTGACGGGACGCTGCGCATTGGCTTCGGCAGCGAGGCGCGCGACCTCACGGCCCGGGGCATCCAGCGCGCGATCGAAAAGGCCCGTGCCAACGCCGTGCCGGACCCGGAATTCGTCTCGCTACCTGCGCCTACCGGCGTGGCCGCGCAGAAGATGGCTGCCTATCACGACCGCAAGATCATGGGCGTGACTGACGCTGCCCTTGTAGAAACCGGCTGGCGAGTCGTGCAGGAGGCGCTGAAAACTTTTTCCGGTGCCGATGTCTTGGCCAAGCTGGCCGGCTCGAATGAGAAACTCTCGGCGCTCGGCTTGATCGTCGGCGGCGACGTGGCTCTGTTCCGCCAGCGCGTGGCCATCGCCTCGACCGCCATGCCGAAAGTTCAGACCGACGAATCCACGTTCTTGACTTCGACCGTCACGGCCATGGTCGAGGGCAAACAGGCTAAGGGTACCAGCTACACGGCTGCTACCCACCTTGCCAGGTTCAAAGGCGAGACTGGTTCCGGCGCAGCAGTGCACGCGATTCAATCCACCGGCGGCCAGCGCCTGCCGAGCGGGACCTATCCCGTCGTGTTGGGGCCGCAGCCAGTCGCGGATTTACTGACGAATGTCCTCTTGCCGAGTCTGAGCGCCGATGCCTTCTACAGTAGCCGCTCGGCGTTCCTTGGAGAGATCGGCCGCACGGTCGCCTCGAATCTGCTGAGCATCTATGATCAAGGTGCAGCCAAAGGACTTGTCGGTACACGCGCCCTCACCTGCGAAGGGTTGCCGACCGGACGCACGGACCTGATCGCGCGCGGCATCTTGAAAGGCCTCCTGTCGAACCATTACGAGACACAGCGGCTGCTGCGCGATCCGCAAGCGGGACGCAAACTCGGTCTCAATCCAAAAGAGCACCGAGAAGTCCTGACGCCGCGTAACGGATTCCGGCTTTCGAGCCAGGGCGGTCGGCAGTTCGATGCACAACCGACAATCGCTGCGACTAACGTCTGCATTGAGGGCTCCGAGCCGCAGACGACGGACAGTCTGCTGCGCCTTGTCGGCGACGGCGTCTATATCGGCCGCATCTGGTACACCTACCCCATGAACGGCTTACGCGCAGGCGATTTCACCTGCACGGTGACAGGCGATACATATATGATCCGCGGCGGCAAGCTGGCCGCGCCGATTCTTCCGAACACACTCCGCATCACGGGCAACATTCGCACTCTGCTACAGCATGTGCTGGGCGTGTCGAAACAAACGACGCCGATGGTCGGCTGGGGCGCCGATGAAGTCATCTACGCGCCCGAGATCGCGCTGCGCGAGCTGAACGTAACGGAAATCGCCCAATTCATGAAAGCGGTGTAGTCTCCGCCTACGACCATGCCACTGCGCGTCATCATCCCAGGCGAGCAAGACGGAGCCAACCACGTTGGCGGCGTACACAAACGTCCGCCCGTGCCCGACGGCACGCCCAAAGCCGAGTGCCCTAAGTTCATGAGCCATGGGCCCTGCGGTGGGGTACGCAAGGGTGGCTTCTGCGAAGTCTATCCGGAGATGACCTGCCCCTGGGTGACGTTGTACTTCAAGTTGGAGGAAATCGGGCAAACGGATTGGATGAAACAGGTGTAAGGCCGTCAAGCGTCGCTCGTGAAGTGCGAAGCGCCCAAAGCCAAAATGAGATGCGCTTTGTGAGATACGAACGACGCCCCAGGAACGACAGAAAATTGATGAGGAGTTGCACGTGAAGCGCACGACGAGAAAGATACCGCGCCTTGGCTACAACGCGCAGCATGCCACGAGCGGCCTGCATGCGAAGCTGCCGGCAATCGAGACCTTCCCCAATCAGTATCAGGGCTACGAGATCACGATCGAGATTCCGGAGTACACAGCCATCTGCCCCAAGACTGGCCTGCCCGACTTCGGCACGATCACCCTACGCTACACGCCAAACAAGGACTGCCTCGAATTGAAGTCGCTCAAGATGTACATTCACGCCTACCGGAACCTCGGCATCTTCTACGAGAACGCCGTGAACCGGATCCTCGCCCACGTCGTCGACGCGTGCAAACCGGTCAGGGCGACCGTGACCGGCCGCTTCACTGCCCGCGGCGGACTTTCCTCCACCATCGAAGCGTCCTACCCATAAACCATCGGCATCAAGTGCCCGCCGCGCCCGACCGATAACAGCATGGATTCCCGTGCGCCCCGAACGGGCCGGCCCGTGTAAGGATGCGAGAGCGGGAACGACCGCTGCGCGCCCACCAGACACCCGACAAGCAGGAACGGCAGAATGCTGGACCGCACCCCGCTCTGGCCGTCCACAGGCACAAGCACCATCGCCACCCAGAACGACAGAGCCCAGGCCAACAGCGTCTACAGAGATACCGTGCTGTGAAATATGACGCCCTAGTGATAACTCTCGGAATCGGACGGATACTTCCCCTGCTCCACTTCCTCTTTGTAGCAGCGCAGGGCCTGGAGCGCGTCGGCCTTGAGGTGGGCGTAGGGCTTGAGAAACTTCGGCGCAAAGCTGTCGAGGAGGCCCAACAGATCGTGTAGCACCAGCACCTGCCCGTCGCAATGCGCGCCCGCGCCGATGCCGATGGTGGGAATAGTCACGGTGGAGGTGATTTGTTTCGCAAGCGATGCGGGGATGGCCTCCAGCACCATTGCAAAGGCACCGGCCGCTTCAAGGGCCTTCGCGTCGGCGATCATCGCCTCCGACTGCATCCGGTCCTTCCCCTGCACCTTGTAGCCGCCGTATTGGTGGACGGACTGCGGCGTCATGCCGAGGTGGCCCATGACCGGAATGCCGAAACGGGTTATAGCCTGCACACGGTCGAGTACCGGCGCGCCGCCTTCGAGCTTCACCGCCGCCGCTCCCGCCTGGATCAAGCGGCCAGCATTGCGGACCGCTTCCTCCACGCTGACCTGATAGGAGAGAAACGGCATGTCCGCAATCACAAGCGCACGCTGCGCGGCACCCGCGACAAGTCTCGTGTGATAGTACATGTCTTCCATCGTCACCGAGAGCGTATCCGGCTTGCCCTGCACAACGACGCCCAGCGAGTCGCCAACCAGGATTGCTTCGATCCCTGCCTGCTCGACGATATTCGTGAAGAGCGCGTCATAGGCCGTCACGAGGATCAGCTTTTTGCCCTCGCGCTTGTACTGCTGGAATGCTGGAACGGTCATCCGTACCATGCGGAAATCCTACCACAGAAAAACATAAAATGAGAAACGTCCCCGCCTTCGCCTGAGGTTTGAGCGAGTCCGACAACTCCCTTGGCAATTTCGCACGCGCGCCAGCGTAGAGCGTGGAACGGGAACGGAGAGAAATCAGCCCAATTCAGCCTTTGTTAGAAGGTCTGGAAGGCGATCGGTGGCTTTCAGCACCATCAGATGCACGCCGTCGCAGTGTGGGCGCACGGCCTTGATCGTCCGGAGGGCGATGTCGATACCGACTTCCTGTTCGTGCTTAGGGCCAGCCGCGCGCAACTCGGCGACCGTCTCAGTAGGAACGGAAATGCCGGGGATGTTCGCGTTGAGAAACTCGGCCATCTTAGCCGAGCGTAGCAGGAGAATCCCCGCCAGTACTTTCGCCTTGAACGGCCGGACGGTTTGCATGAATTTGGCGAGGTGTGCCGTGTCGTAGATGGCCTGAGTCTGAAAGAAGGACGCCCCGGCCCTCACCTTGGCTTCGAATTTTGCCAGCATTGGCCCCTGCGGATCCATTTCAGGCGTGACCGCCGCGCCGATCAAGTATTCGGTCACCCCGTCGAGCTTGTTGCCGGCCAGGTCGCACCCTTCGTTGAAACCCTTGACCAGTTGCATGACCTGCACAGAGTCCAAATCGTAGACTGGCTTGGCATCCTTGTGGTCGCCGACCGTTGGATAATCGCCGGTCAGGCAGAGGATGTTTCGGATGCCCAGCAGATGCGCACCGAGCAGATCAGACTGCATGCCGATCCGGTTGCGGTCGCGGCAGGTCATCTGCATGACCGGATCGTGTCCCATGTCATGCAGCAGTTTGCACACTGAGAGTGAGCTGGCCCGCATGATTGCCGCGGTGTTGTCCGTGACGTTCACGCCGCTCACACGCCCAAGCAGCAGCTTGGCATTATCGAGGATGAGCTGGACGTTAGTGCCTTTTGGAGGGTTGTACTCGACAGTGACGGCGAATTCGCCGCGGTCGAGAATTTCCTTAAGACGTCTACGAGGACCGGTGCTCATCTCTTATGTTCCTACTACAAATTGTGGGGTGCTCAGAAAGTCATCTGCCAAGGCCGCGGGAAGTGCGGCGCCCAAGGCGTTTGCAGGGCCCCGCAGGTAGAGGAGCCACCACGAACGAAGCTAGGGCCTCTTTCAGCATTCTAGCCATTAGCGGCGAAGCGCTTGGCTGATTCGACCGTATTGTTCAGCAGCATGGTGATCGTCATTGGACCGACGCCGCCCGGGACCGGCGAAATCCAGCCAGCCTTCTGGCTCACCGGCCCGAAATCCACGTCCCCCACAAAGGACTTGTCCGGCAACTGATTGGTGCCCACGTCGATCACCATCGCACCGTCCTTGACCATGTCGGCCGTCACGAACTTGGCCTTGCCGATCGCCACGACGAGAATGTCCGCTTCGCGGCAGAGCGCTGGCAAATCTTTCGTCTTTGAATGACAGACGGTCACCGTCGCGTTGCGATGCAGCAACATGAGCGCCACGGGTTTACCCACGATAGTGCTGCGCCCCACCACCACCGCCCGCTTTCCCTCGATGCCCGCGTCAGTAGATTCGATCATCGCGATGATGCCCTTGGGTGTGCAGGCTTCGAACGTCGGATTGCCTTCGAGCAGACGGCCCAGATTGTAGGGGTGAAATCCGTCCGCGTCCTTCGCGGGCGAGACGGCGTCCAGAATCACCCTGCTGTCAATGTGCTTCGGCAACGGCAACTGCACGAGGATGCCGTGCACTTTTGGGTCCTCATTTTTCTTTTTGATTAGGGCCAGGAGGTCGGCTTGACTCGTCGAGGCCGTCAGCTTGTGCTCATCCACGTAGATGCCCGCCGCATCGCAAGCCTTCTGCTTATTCTTAACGTAGAGATGGGAGGCCGGATCGTCGCCGACCAGGATTACCGCGAGACCGGGACGCACCCCCGTCTTTGCGTGGAGCTCAGCCACATCTTTCGCCATACGCTCACGGATGGATTGCGCCAGCACCTTGCCATCGATCAATTTCGCCGCCACGTGTTCCTCCTAGGGATGGATGATGAACTATGACCGATGAACGGGTACTGCCGATCCGGCTTTTTTAGTTCAACATTTATCATTCGTACTTCCGACTTACTACGAGCCCGCCGAACAATAGCAAGGCGTTTCCGGCCAAGTCAACGTGGCCGGCACGTTTCTTGACAGGCTTTCCGCGCGACGAGTACGATGCGTCGTGAACAGCCTCGTAAAATTGTTTCTCCTCTGCGCCACTGCCCTGCTAACCGCCAATCCGGTCTTCGCGCTGCAGGTCACCGGCCTGCAAGGGCCGCAGCATTTCATCGCCGATCCTGGCTGCGACTGCTACTTCATCTCCAATGTCAACGGCGAGCCCGACGCCCGAGACAACAACGGCTTCATTGCCAAGTTGGACCGCGATGGGAAAGTCATTGCCTCACAGTTCATCCACGGCGACAGCCACACACCGTTACACGCGCCAAAGGGCATGGCAGTGGTGGGCTCAACGCTCTACGTGGCCGATCTCGACGCGCTGCGCGCCTTCGATGTGAATACCGGCACACCGGTGGCGACCGTGACCTTCCCCGGCCTGCCGGGGCCGATCGCGCTCGTGGGCGTCGCAGCTGATGCAAACGGCCTGCTCTACGCCTCTGACATGAACGCCAGCATCATTTATAAGATCGAGCCAGCGAAGCAATATGCCGCGTCCGTCCTGGCGCGCGGCGACGCGCTGGCTGGGCCGCGCGGGCTTGCCGTGCATCCGAAGACCGGCCACGTTATCGCCGTGAGCTGGGCCAAGGGGCACATCGTGAAGATCGCGGCGGACGGCGCAGTCACGGAATTCGTCTCCAACGGATTTTTTACTTCCCGCTTCCGCAACCTCGACGGCATTGATTTCGACACTTGGGGGAACATGTACGTATCTGATCTGACGGCCGGAAAAGTCTGGCGCATGCGCCCTGACGGCCATTTTAATGTGATTGCCGAATATCTGCCAACTCCCTCCGGCATCAGTGTGGATCGTGCGCGCAACTTGATCCTCGTACCCTATCTCTACGGCAACGCCGCTGAGATCAATGGACTCGAAACACCGGGCAAATCCAATAAGCAGAAACGAACACTGGCCGATTACGGCTTCACAGGGGGGCCGGAAAACAAGTGAGCAAGTGCGTTTATTGTCAGGGAAGAAAAGGCAAGCGGTCGTGTCCTGCGCTCAACGGGACAATCTGCAGCCAGTGCTGCGGCGAGCACCGGCTCCTACGCATTTCCTGTCCGCCCGACTGCGAATATCTGGACGCGAGCAGCGACTATCAGCAGAAACGCGCTGGCGAACAGTTCGCGCTCGCGCGCAAGGAATTCTACAAGATCCTCTTTGCAAAAGAACAGGAGAAGGGCGCGGCATTATTCAATTTTATCGAGACCGTTACGTTCAGCTACTTCTGCACGAGGCGAGACGGGCAGGACGGGGAAATCATCGCGGCACTGCAATCGCTCCGGCGGACGCTGAGTCCGCTGCACATTCCCGCCGCTCCGGCGCCGGTCTTTGCCGAACACCTCAAACGGGAATACGAGGCCTTTAGTAAACAGAAGGACCAGCCGGGACCAGATGCCGGCCAGGCTACGGAACTACTGGATAAAGCCATCCAGTTCGTAACGGATTTTTCAGGTGCAAGTCTGCAGTCGCGGCGCTTTCTTAATGGATTAGTTGGCTACATCAACACGTTTCATCCGCAGATTGCGGAGCATCTCTCCAAGCAGCATGAAGGCGGCCGCATTGTCCTGCCTGGCCAGATGGCCAATCAACTCACCCCGTCCACCCACGGGCCCTGAGGCAGCGGACTGCCTCACCATCCCCACGGCGCCGACTGCAGGCACTATCACTCGCTATGTGCTTAAAAACAAATGGCATTGCGATAACACTTCACTACTTCTTGCCGGTCGTTATTGGCTGTACGGTCAAAACTCATGCTCAAATACTCAACGACCTTTCGCATAGCTTCGGCTGAACGCATGGCATTTGCGTAGATGCTATCTACGGCAAGTGTCAGAATGAACGGCTACTCTACGATCGTCACGGTCATTTCCACTCGCTGCACCGGATTGTCCCGACTGTCCCGTGGCTGCTGTACGATCTTGTCCGCTACACCAATCCCCTTTACTACCTGCCCGAACGCTGTGTACTGATGATCGAGGAAATTCGAGTTTTCTACACAGATGAAGAACTGCGAGCTGGCGCTGTTCGGATCGTTGGCCCGCGCCATCGAGAGGATGCCACGTTTATGAAGCACGTCGTTGAATTCAGCGTCGATGTTCGTGCCAGACCCACCCATCCCGTAGGCCGCCTTATTACTGAGATCCTTGGTGTTGGGATCGCCACCCTGTATCATGAAACCAGGGATTACCCGATGGAAGATTGTCCCGTTGTAGAAGCCCGACTTCGCCAGCTTGATGAAATTCTTCACATGATTAGGCGCCTTGTCTGAGAAAAACTCGATCTCGATTTCGCCAAACTTAGTGTTGATGATCGCCTTGGACCCCTTCGTGGCCTTTTTCTCCTCTGCCTGGCCCAATCCGACTGTGACGAACAGCAGACTTGCCATTACACTTACTGCCACTAATGATTTTAACAATCCGCTCATGGTCACATCCTCCTTTAATTCGTATCTCATCGCACGCATCCCGTGAAACGCAAACAGGACAGTCTTGCCCACGAGATAGGCTTCACGTTTCACGATTCACGCAATCCAGCGCCTGTCGCGCCGCCGCCTGTTCTGCTTCCTTCTTGCTCCGCCCTGTGCCGCATCCCATGATTTTCGCCTGTATCGTCACCTGCACCTCGAATTGCTTCTGGTGGTCCGGCCCTAATTCTTTTGTCGTCACGTACTGTGGCGTACTGTCATACTTCCGCTGACACCACTCTTGTAGTTGCGTCTTATAATCATCGGATGGAAGTCCGGCTCCGCTCGTAGCCTCGTGCAATTCCTGTGCAAAAGCCTTGAGCGCGAACGCCCGCGCAGCCTCGATGCCGCCGTCCCGATAGACTGCCGCCAGTACGGCTTCAAGTGTATTGGCCAGGATCGATTCTTTGTCTCGTCCCTGCGTCAACTCTTCACCCCGTCCCAGCCGGATAAGCCTTCCCAGATCGAGCCGGCGGGCGGCGCGGGCCAGCGAGGCTTCGCTGACAAGCCGCGACCGCAGTTTCGACAGCGTGCCCTCGGTTGAATCAGGACAAGCCGCCACCACCTGCTCGCTGACGATCAGCGCCAGTACGGCATCACCCAGAAACTCCAGTCGCTCGTTGTCCCGCAGACTCTTGTCCTTGAGTTCGTTGACGTGCGAGGTGTGCGTCAGCGCCTCGTCAAGCAGGCGGGCGTCCTGAAACATATAGCCGATGGCTTGCTGCGCTATGTCGAGTGAAGTCCGCGCCATAATTAGAAAATGGTCGGTGGGAAGCAGCGGACGGCTGGACAAGGAAATTGCGCGTCGATCACTGTTGAAGAAAATCCTGTTCTGGCAACCTGCTATTAGCTGTTCGCTATTCTCTTGAACAGGAGACACGCGTTTACACCGCCGAAGCCGAAAGAATTGGAGAGCGCCACGAGTACCGACGCCGGGCGCGCTTTCCAGGGGATGTAGTCAAGGTCGCAGGCCGGATCGGGGCTGTCCAGGTTGATCGTGGGCGGCAACAGATTGCGGTGAATCGCCAGGATGCTGAACACGGCCTCGATGCCGCCGGCCGCACCAAGCAGGTGGCCGGTCATGGACTTGGTCGAGCTGACCGGAATACGCTTGGCCTGTTCGCCGAAAACCTGCTTGATGGCCCGCGTCTCGATCGCATCGGCCATCGTCGAGGTGCCATGCGCGTTAATGTAGCCAATATCCTTCTTTGAAATCTTTGCGTCCTTGATTGCCAGCTCCATGCAACGCACCGCGCCTTCGCCTTCCTCTGGCGGAGCCGTGATGTGATAAGCATCGGCATTCATCGCGTAGCCGATCAGCTCAGCGTAAATTTTCGCGCCGCGCCGCTTGGCCCGTTCCATCTCTTCCAGCACGACGATGCCCGCCCCCTCCCCCAGCACGAAGCCGTCGCGGTCCTTGTCGAAGGGCCGGCTGGCTTTCGTGGGTTCGTCATTGCGGAACGAGAGTGCCCGCGCCGCCGCAAACCCGGCTACGCCCAGCGGCGTGATGGCCGCCTCCGCGCCGCCCGCCACCATCGCGTCCGCCTCGCCGTGCTGGATGAGCCGAAAGGCGTCGCCGATGCAGTGATTACCTGTCGCGCAGGCCGTGACCGCGCAGGAGTTTGGCCCTTTGGCGCCAATCCGGATCGCCACCTGGCCGGAGGCCAGATTGATGATAGTCATTGGAATGAAAAAGGGCGAGACCCGGTCCGGCCCCTTCTCATTGAGGATCGTATGGTAGGACTCGATGGAGCCGAGACCACCGATGCCAGAACCGATGTAGACCCCGACGCGCACGGCATCCTCGGGCGAAACCTTCAAGCCCGCGTCATCCACCGCCATCTGCGCCGCAGCTACGGCGTAGTGGATGAACGCATCCATCTTTTTGATTTCTTTTTTCTCGATGAAGGCGGTGGGGTCAAAGCTCTTCACCTCACCGGCAATTTGCGCGGCGTACTTGGCAGGATCGAATTTGGTAATGCGTCCGATGCCGGACTGCCCGGCGGACAACGCAGTCCAGGTGGGCTCCACGCCGATGCCGAGCGGCGTGATCAGCCCCAGCCCTGTGACAACGACCCGACGTCTGCCCAGTTCCGCCATCGCCGTTCCGGAAACCTGCGCTACATCTTTTCCTTGATATAGTCGATCGCCTTGCCGACCGTTAGAATCTTCTCGGCGTCCTCATCAGGGATCTCGATGTCGAACGCCTCCTCAAAAGCCATGACCAGCTCGACCGTATCGAGCGAGTCGGCACCAAGATCGTCCACAAACTTAGCGTCGGGGACGACTTCGTTTTCCTCCACGCCGAGGTTCTCTGCGATGATCTTTTTCACTTTTTCTTCCACTTTCGCATCTGCTGCCATAGTCGCGCGTACCTCCTCCCGCGTTATGCCATGAGCATGCCCCCATTGACATGCAACACATGACCCGTGATGTACCCGGCTTCATCGGACACCAGAAACTTTACCGCTTCCGCGATGTCAGACGGCTGGCCCAGCCGCCCGAGCGGAATCTGATTCGACAACATCTCCTTCACATCCGCCGACAGCCCCTGCGTCATCGCTGTGTCGATGAACCCGGGTGCGACGGCGTTAACCGTCACGCCGCGGCTCGCATATTCCCGCGCCACCGTCTTGGTAAATCCCATGACCGCTGCTTTGGACGCCGCATAGTTGGCCTGCCCCGCGTTGCCCATTGCACCCACGATGGAGGCGATGTTGACAATCCGCCCATAGCGGGCCTTCGTCATCGGCTGCAACGCCGCCTTCGTGCAATTGAACGTCCCGTTCAGGTTCACTTGCAGGACGAGGTTCCAGTCTTCTTCCTTCATCCGCAGCAACAGGCCGTCGCGCGTGATGCCGGCGTTGTTGACGAGAATGTCCACTTTGCCCCAGGCCTTCATCACCTGCTCGATCATTACCTTGGTGTCGTTGGCATCCGCCACGTTGACCTTGAGGTTGAGCGCCTTGCGGCCCATCTTTTCGATGGCGACCACGGCTTCCTGCGAGCGGCCGAGATCCAAATCAGCCACTGCCACATCAGCGCCGGCCTTTGCCAGTGTTTCTGCGATGGCCCGACCGATACCCTGCGCACCTCCTGTCACGATGGCTGTTTTACCTGCAAGCGACATGCGTTGTTTCTACCCCCACTATCCTGCCGCGACTGAATCTCTTCTCTCGTGAAGCGTATCTCGTTTTCGATTCAGACGTTTCACGTTTCACGCTTCACGCCCAACGAATTGAGCGTCGCTTCGAGCGACGGCGAATCGTTGACGTTCAGCAGCTTTACCTCTGGCACGATCCGTTTGATCAAGCCGCTCAGCACCGTGCCAGGCCCGACTTCGATAAAGGTCGTTACGCCCATGCTGTGCATCGCCTTTACCGAGTCTTCCCACAACACCGACGACGGTAACTGTCGTATTAGCGACGCTTTGATCTCTGCCGCCGTCTTCAATGCCTTCGCTTCGGCATTGTTCACCAGTGGAGTTTTCAGATCTGACCAGGCCGTCGCCGCCACGTCTTTTGCCAATCGATCCGCCGCCGACTGCATGAGCGGCGTATGCACCGGCACACTCACCGGCAGCGGAATAGCCTTCTTGGCCCCCTTAGCCTTCGCCACTTCGATTGCTTTTTCGACCGCCGCTTTCGTACCCGCGATCACGACCTGGCCAGGCGAATTGAAATTGGCCGCGGCCACGACTCCAGCCGCCGAGGCTTCCTTGCATGCCTCGCGCACCACGTCCGGCGCCAATCCGAGAATCGCTGCCACCAGCCCACTGCCCGGCGGCACCGCCTCGGCCATGTATCGGCCCCGCTTCTGCACCAGCGCGGCCGCATCTTTAAAGGTCAGCCCACCCGCTGCTACCAGCGCGGAATATTCGCCGAGACTGTGCCCCGCAACTGCGACCGGCGTGAGCCCGACCGGCTCCAAAACCTTCCAGGCGGCAATGCTCGCGGTGAGCAGCGCCGGCTGCGTATATTCCGTCAGATTCAACTGCTGGGCCGGCCCGTTGAAGCACAGGTCGGCCACATCGTAGCCAAGGACCTCAGACGCTTCCCTGTAGACCGCCTGCACCGCGGGATGCGCATCGTACAACGCGCGTCCCATTCCAACCGATTGCGATCCCTGGCCAGGAAAAACCAAACCTATTCCGGAACCCATGACGCCGTATGATATGGGGGATTCCTCGTCATAATGTCAATCGGAAAAAGCGTCGCGCGGCGTTGCTGAAACGCCGTGCGTTAAGAAGCGTGCAAGATACGTTTCACGAAACCCGCTTAACGCCTTTTACCAGCGCATGACAGATGTGGCCCAGGTGAGCCCGCTGCCGAACGCTGACAGCATGACGAGCTTGCCTTTCGTGATTCGGCCGTCACGCACGGCCTCGTCCAACGCGATCGGAATGGACGCCGCCGAGGTGTTGCCATAGCGATCCACATTCATCACGACCTTATCCATCGGCAGGTCCAGCCGGTTAGCCACCGCCTTGAGAATGCGAGCATTCGCTTGATGCGGCACATACACGTCGAGATCCTTTACGGTCAAATTGTTGGCCGCCAGTGCCTCGCGCGCCGACTCTTCCAGCGTCTTGACCGCCACTTTGAAGGTTTCGTTGCCCCTCATTTTGATGTACTGCAATTCATCGGCCAGCATCTTTTCGGTCGGCGGCATCCGCGACCCACCGCCCGGGACGCAGATCAGATTCCACAGCGAACCGTCGGAATGCAGATGCGACGAGAGAATGCCCCGGTGCTCCTTCGTTGCGCTCACCACAACTGCTCCCGCACCATCGCCAAACAAAATGCAGGTGTTACGGTCCTGCCAGTTTGTGATGGAGGACATGACCTCGGAGCCGATTACCAGCACATGGCGCATGCCAGTCCGCACGTAGGCGTCCCCGACCGCGAGTGCATAGACAAAGCCGCAGCAGGCCGCCCCGATGTCGCAGGCCGCCGCGTTCGTCGCGCCGATACGATGTTGAATCAAGCAGGCCGTGGAGGGCAGCGGCGAATCGCCCGTGCAGGTTGCCAACAGAACTATATCGAGGTCGGAGGCGGCGACGCCGGCAGCCGCCAGCGCCCGCTCAGCGGCTTTCACGCCCAAATCAGAACAGGCTTCGCCCGGTGCGGCGAGCCGACGCTCGCGAATGCCCGTACGTTCGACGATCCACTCATCGGATGTCTCGACCATCCGCTCCAGATCAGCGTTGGTAAGTATCCGCTCCGGCGCGTAGAAGCCAGTGCCGGCGATTCGCGCCCTCACTCGGCGCCTCCCAACGCAGGCGGCTGGTGCACGGCGAGGCTCTGTTCGATATCACGGCGGATATTTTCGATCACGCGCCCGTCCACCATTCGCTTAGCCTGCCGGATCGCATTCTTGATAGCCTTAGCCGACGAACGGCCGTGCGCAATGACGCTGACGCCGTTGACGCCCAGCAGGGGTGCACCGCCGAATTCGGCATAGTCGGTCTTGCGCTTGAGCGCGAGCAGCGGCGCGGCGATGAAAGGATAGGACAGCCGTCCCAAAAACGAGCCGGCAATTTCCTTCTGCAGCAGTTTCTTGATTGTCTCGGCAAGGCCCTCGGAAATCTTCAGCGCCACGTTACCAATAAAGCCATCGCAGACGATGACGTCGGCGCCGCCTGCGTAGACGTCCCGCCCCTCAACGTTGCCAATGAAATTGATCCGGCTGGCTTTGAGCAGCTTCAGGGCCTCCTTCGTAACTTCATTGCCCTTACTCTCCTCCTCGCCAATGCTGAGCAAGCCCACGCGTGGATTCGGCTTGTCGTAGAGGTCCTTCGCGTATTCGTGACCCATGATACCAAACTGGACCAACTGGCTTGCCGTACAGTCCACATTGGCGCCTACGTCCAGCATGACCGCGGTGCCGGTCAGCGTCGGGAGCGTTGTGGCAATCGCGGGACGTTCGACGCCCTTAATCCGATCGAGCACGAAGATGGCAGAAACGACGCTGGCGCCCGTGTTGCCGGGGCTCACCACCGCATGCGCCTCGCCCGACTGAACGAGCTCGTTCGCGATCCAGATGGAGGAGTTGCGCTTCTTGCGCGCGACCTGCGCCGGCGACTCATGCATGTCCACGACCTGTGACGCGTGGCGGACGGAGACGCGAGAATCCGTACAGCCGGTGCGACGGAGCTGTTCGCGCAGTTGCACCTCGTCGCCAACCAATACGACGGCTACGCCAAACTCCTGTACGGCCAGAAACGCACCCTCGACAACGGGGGCGGGGCCATGGTCCCCGCCCATCGCGTCGACGGCGATTGTGAGTATCGATGTGGTCACGGCCACCGGCTTAGCACCGTGAAACGACGGCGATCAGGATTCTTCGACCGCGATGATCTGCGTGCCTTTATAGGTCCCGCAATTGAGACAGGTTAGATGCGGCAGCTTCGGCTCGTGGCACTGCGGGCACACGGACAGACCAGGCGCTGCGGATTTCTTGCGCTTCCAGTTCGCGCGCCGCATGTCGCGTCGCGATTTTGAGTGTCGGTGTTTCGGATTTGGCATGGCGTCTCCTTACCTCAGTCTCACTTCTTATTGTGTCCGGCCTGCTTCCCGCCGCGCGCCGGTTCCGCAGCCATCTGCGCCTTCAAGGTTGCCAGCACGGCGAAGGGCGAGGCCTTTGCCTCCTCCCGGCACCCGCACCGGCGTTCGTTCCAGTCCTGCCCGCACACCGGGCACAGCCCCTGGCAGTCCTCCCGACACAGCGGCTGCATCGGCGCATTGAGAATCAGGTGCTCGCGCAGCATCCCGTCGAGCACGATCTCCTCGCCGGTGTAGGCATAGAGGTCGTCGCCGGTTTCGTCGGCGGCCCCGCGGTCCTCCGATTTCTGCTCCTGCTCCGCGTCCTTGTGGAACTCCCCAGCCACAGGTAGCCGGAGCGCCTCGTCATACTCTTTCAAGCACCGGACGCATTGTCGCCGTACCGTTCCCGTCAGCATTCCGCTCACGTGCACCACGGCTCCGACCTTCAGCGCCTGCGCCGCGAGGGACAGGCCGCTGGGGATCTGCACTTCGTCCAGACTGAGCGCCAGCTCGTCCGCCAGCACGTCACAGGACAGGCTCAATCCGTCGCGCGGAATTTCCTGGAGATGGAGAACCGGCAAGGCCATGGGTCTCACCGCAAGGCCAACTGCGAGGTGGTTCGGATATACACGGAACCCCCCCGGCAAGTCAAACCGACGTCTCCTCAGTACTCCTCGGCAAACGATAGCATCGCGATCGACCGGGCCCGCTTGATCGCGATCGTCATATCCCGCTGGTGGCCAAGGCAGTTGCCCGACATCCGGCGAGGGACGATCCGGCCGCGCTCCGTTAGGAAATTTCGCAGCAACCCGATATCCTTGAAGTCAATCGGTGTCTTATCCGCACAAAACCGGCACTGCCGCCGCCGCTGAAACAACCGTCCTCCGCCTCCACCGCCGTCACGTTCCACGCTAAGTCCTCCTCGTTACAATCTACCCTTGAGGTTCTTCTTCGAAACCTGGCTCGTCCATCGCGCCGGCGTCGCCGCCACCGTCCTGCCGCTTTGGCAGGAACGTGACGGTCTGCGCCACGACCTCGTGTTTGCTGCGCTTCTGCCCGTCCTCCGTCTCCCAGCGCCGCTGCTGGAGCCGGCCGTCCACGATGACCCCGTTGCCCTTGCTTAGATACTGCCCGCAATGCTCGGCGGTTTTCCCGAACACCACGATGTCCACAAAACAGACCTCTTCCTTCATCTCCTCAGCCTGGCGATACTTGCGGTTCACCGCCAGCCCAAAGCTCGCCACCGGCGTGCCGTTGGGTGTGTAGCGCAGCTCCGGATTTTTCGTGAGGTTGCCGATGAGGATGACCTTGTTAAAACTCGTCACGCATGCGCTCCCTCAGCCACCGGAGCCGGTGCCGCCGGCTTGGCTGGCTGCTCGTGCTCGACACGTACGGTCAGGAATTTCAGTACGGAATCCTCGAGCCGGTAGGCGCGCTCGAGCTCGTCGACGACAGTCCCCGCCGAGCGGAAATGGATATAGACGAAGGTCCCGCGGCGCTCCCCCTTGATCTCGTAGGCCAGCTTCTTCTTGCCCCAGTTCTCGAGGATGAGAATAGACGCGCCCGCTTTTTGAAGCAGGCTCTTCATCTTCTCGATGAGCTGATTAGTTTCGTCGTCCGATGCGGACGGACGGATGATAAAGATAGACTCGTAGAGCTGCATATAGTCGTCCTCCTGGTCAAAGGCCCCGGAACCAAGTCCGGAGCGAGGGATGAGCGCATCGCTACAAACGATGCAAGTGCCCGAAAATTAACACAGTCCTAAACGGACTGTCAAACCGCTATACATTAAAGCGGAAGAAGACGATGTCGCCTTCTTTCATCACGTAATCCTTGCCTTCCAGACGAAAGAGGCCCTTTTCTTTCACCTTGGCTTCCGACCCACAGGCGAGGAGATCATTATAATGGTAGGCCTCGGCGCGGATGAAACCCCGTTCCATGTCGGAGTGGATCTTGCCCGCCGCCTGTGGCGCTCTGGTCCCTTCCAGAATCGGCCAGGCCCGCGACTCCTGCTCGCCGGCAGTGAAGAAAGTGATGATCCGGAGCAACTGGTAGGCTTCACGCGTCAAGCGCACGAGACCGGACTCGGTGAGACCCATGCCTTTCAGAAAGTCGGCGCGTTCCTCTTCAGGCAGCGAGGAGAGTTCTGCTTCCAATTGTCCGCAGATCGTGACGACCCGCGCGCCCCGCTTGTCGGCGAACTCCCGCACCCGCTTGACCATCGCCTCGTCCGCATTTGGCCCTTCTGACACATTGGCGACAAAGAGTACCGGCTTGGCAGCCAGCAACTGGCATTCATCGAGGATGGCCCGCTCCTCCTGTGTCCACGGCAGATTGCCCAACCATTCGCCCTTATCGAGCAATTCCAGAAGCCGCTGCACGAAAGCCATCTCCACCGCCGCCTTCTTGTCACCGGCACGGACCTTCTTCTCCACCTTCTGTTTGCGGCGGTCGAGCGTGTCCAGATCGGCCAGCATCAGTTCGGTTTCAATGACACTGATGTCGCGCAACGGGTCTACCCCACCGCTCACGTGCACCACATCGGTCCCCTGGAAACAGCGCACGATGTGCAGGAGCGCATCCACCTCACGGATGTGCCCGAGAAATTGATTGCCGAGCCCCTCCCCCTTGCTCGCGCCCTCAACGAGGCCGGCGATGTCGCGGACTTCCAGCGTGGCCGGTGTGGTTTTCCTGGATGAAAAAATCTCGTTGAGTTTCATCAGACGCGGATCGGGCACCAGGGCAATACCGGTGTTTGGTTCGACCGTGGCAAAGGGATAGTTGGCCGCCAGCGCCCCGCCGCCGGTGAGCGCATTGAACACTGTGGTTTTGCCGACGTTCGGCAGGCCAATCATGCCGCAGCAGAGTCCCATCAGTGCGCGTCCCCTTCCTCATCAGCCGCCTTGTCGCGGATGTTGAATTGATTCATAGCCGTGGAGACACCTCGGTGGATCAGACATTCCAGCGCGTCCACGACGTACTCCAGGCACGGCTCGTATATTGCCCGTTCTTCGCGCGCTACCGGCTCCAGCACGTAATCTGCCGCATCCTGTGCCGGCGCAGGCCGACCAACACCGATTTTCAGCCGCACGAACTGCGCAGTTCCCAGTGTCTCGATCACGGACTTGAGGCCGTTGTGTCCACCGTCGCCACCGGCTTGCTTGATCCGCATCCGGCCTGGAGCGAGATCAAGATCGTCGTGAATCACGATGAGATCGTCAGCGGTGAGCTTATGTTCTCTGAGCAAGCCCAAAAGCGGAGGCCCGCTAGCGTTCATCCAATCAAGCGTGCCGGCCAGTTCAATTCGCTCCGATCCAAGCCGTCCGGAACCTCGCTGCATGGTGCCGCGGGGCGCGAGCGCAATAGACCATCGAGCGGCGGCCCGCTCAATGGCCCACATGCCGACGTTGTGACGGGTTAGGGCGTAGGCCCTGCCGGGATTACCGAGCCCAACGATGAGACGCACCGCTACTTCTTCTTCTCGGCTTCCTTCTTTTCAGCCTTGGGAGCTTCCTTGGCAGCGCCTTCCTTGCCTTTTTCGGCCGTGGCCGTGGCGCCCGCCTTGGCATCGGCGGCAGGTGCACCACCTGCCGCAGCTTCCGCAGCTGCCGCTGCTTCCTTGCCCTTGGCCATGACCTCGGGCTCCTTGCCCTCGCCAGTTGTCGCCGTGCTGGTGAGCAGCGCTTCGAGCTTGGCATCAGACATCGGTACCGCCACGCTGACCACCATCAGCTCCGGATCGTCCAGAAACCGGACACCCGCGATCGGCGTCAGCTCCTTGAGATGGATGCCTTGGCCGATCACCAGTGCCGAGGCGTCTACGGGAATCGAATCCGGCATGGCGGACGGCAGGCATTCGACATGAATCTCGCGCGTGTTGTGCTGGAGAATACCGCCTTCCTTCACACCGGCCGGCTGGCTGCCGATAACGCTGACCGGCACCTTGACGCGGATGGGCTTGTCCATCAGCACCTCGAAGAGGTCGGCGTGCAGCACGTCGCCACTGACGGGATCGAGCTGATAGTCCCGCAACAAGGCGACGCGGTCGGCCTTCTTGGTCGCACCGGCAATTTTCACGTTGATCAGGACCGTGCTGCCAGCATGCGCCCGTAGAATGGCCTTCAGTGTGTCAGGGTTTAACGTCAGGAGCACGCACTCGCCCTGTCCGTACAGTACGGCCGGCACCCGCCCCTTCCGACGCAACTGACGGGCCGCACCCTTGCCCAACCCGGTTCTGGTTTCCGCTGCAAGATCGAATTTCATGGCTGCTCCTCGCTCCTCTCTCCTAGTAATATCAGATCACGCAAACAGGGACGTGACCGACTCTTCGTTGTGAATTCTCCGAATGGCCTCGCCCAGCAGCGGCGCGACTGACAGCACGCGCAGCTTCGAGCAGGTTTGCTCCTTGCCGTTAAGCGGAATCGTATTGGTCACGACCACTTCCGTCAACGGTGACTGTTGCAACCGTTCCAGCGCTGGCCCCGACAGAACAGGATGCACGCAACCGGCCCAGACGGACTTGGCCCCCTTATTTGCAACGGCCTGCGCACCCTGCACAATCGTCCCCGCCGTGTCGATCATGTCATCCAGTAAGATCACATGCTTGCCCTCGACGTCACCGATGATGTTCATCACCTGCGCGTTATTGGGCCCCTCACGTCGCTTGTCGATGATTGCCAGGTTAGTCTGCAGACGCTTGGCGAAGGCCCGCGCCCGCTCCACTCCGCCGGCGTCCGGCGACACAATCACGACGTCCTTCAAGTCCTTTCCGAACTGCCGGTTGATGTAATCCAGCAGCACTGGCAGCGCATACAGATGGTCCACCGGAATATTAAAAAATCCCTGGATCTGTCCCGCATGGAGATCCATGGTCAGCACGCGGGTGGCGCCCGCCGTCTCAATGATATCGGCCATCAGCTTTGCCGTGATCGGCACCCGCGGCTGATCTTTTCGGTCCTGCCGGGCGTAGCCGAAATAGGGAATCACCGCCGTAATCCGGTAGGCCGAAGACCGCTTCAGTGCATCGAGCATGATCAGCAGTTCCATGATCGACGTGTTGACCGGCGTGCAGCACGACTGCACCACGAACACGTCCGCTCCGCGGACATTTTCGTCGATCTTGATGCGGATCTCCCCGTCGCTGAAAGACGAGACCGTGGCCCCCCCTAACTGGACTCCCAAATGGCTGCAAATCTCCTTTGCCAGCGCGGGGTTGGCTGTTCCAGAAAACAGTTTTAGCTGGTTGTCCAGACCCATGAACTCCTCATTTAACCGAACAGCGAACTGTAGCGGAAAGAGTACGAAATTGTCAACGAAACGTGGGGATAATCAGACGTCGAAAACACAGGATAGGGGGCCAGCTCCAGCGGGTCCGGCAAGCACCCGCCAGCCATTGATTGCGCCCAATGCCCGCCGGGCGCACACTGCAGACGCCTCGTCGCTAAACACGCCGAACACCGTGGCGCCACTGCCTGACAGCATGGCAGCTTCGGCGCCGGCATCGCGCAGGGCCTGCGCCACCTTCGCCAGTTCGGGATGAGACGGCCCTACGGCGGCTTCAAAATCGTTCTCCATCAGCGGGATGACTTGATCCCACGATGCCGTCGCACCGCCTACGACACGCCGCAGTGAATCAGCTAGCGGGGCTACGCTGGAGCGGCGCATGGACAATTGTTCATAGGCCCATTTCGTTTCGATTGGGAACCCGGGGTTTACCAGCACTATCCAGCGCCGGCCGGTCAGCGTCACGGCTTCGACGGCCTCACCACGTCCAGTCACCACAGCGGACGGAGCGCAGAAAAAGAACGGCACATCACTGCCCAACGGCGCACCCACCTTCATCATGTCCGTCAGGGACCAGCGGAGTGCAAATAATTCATTGAGCGCCACGATGGTCGCCGCCGCGTTGCTGCTCCCACCACCCAACCCGGCCGAGACCGGGATGCGCTTGGTAAGCGTAATGGCGAGACCCGCATCCCGACCTACTGCCGGACCTGCCCGCTCCAGTACGGCTTCCACCGCCCGGTAGATCAGATTCCGCCGATCGGTCGGCAGCGAGACGTCGTCGCATGCCAGATGAATGCCCGGCTGTCCCGGCGTGGTCCGAACAGCCAGCGTGTCCGCAACCTCTACCGTTTGCATGAGCGACCAGAGATTGTGGTAGCCATCCGGGCGACGATCCAGGACGCGGAGCACCAGATTGACCTTGGCCGGGGCGTGAATGTGTATCGACCGGTTACTGGTCATGCGCAACCTCATCCTCGTCCCTGTCGCGCTCACTTGCGATGCCGAACTTGCTCAAACGATACCGCAACAATCGCGCGTTTAGGTGCAGCAATTTAGCCGGATTTTACTGTGTTTTGAAGCTTGGGACAATCCGATAAAACGGATTATGTGCAAACGAAGCTTTGGCAGGCACCGGCTCAGGGCGGAGAGACTTGTCCGACGTTCAGACGAGACAATCCTCGATACAAATAGTGCACTCCAGACCCGATAGTAAGCGTTACCATAATATAGAGGAGGGGCTCGACAAGCGGTACCTCCATCTGCCGGGACAGCGCGATGACCGAAACCAGCAGATAGATCAGCTGGGCAACTGTGGTGCCCTTACCCAGAATCGTCGGCGCGATATCAAGATCAGACTCGGTCAATTGTGCCAGCAATGTTCCAGCAAAGAAAATCACGTCACGGCTGACGACTAGAAGGACGACCCACAGCGGCACCCGATGGAGCACCGACAGGGTAACAAAACCGGAGGCAAGCAATAGCTTGTCTGCGAGCGGATCGAGATACATCCCCAGCTGGGTCCGCTGGTTGGCCGCCCGGGCGATAAACCCGTCCAGCGCATCTGTCAGACCGGCCACCAGCAACACGCCCAGAGCCCAGCCATACCAGGTGTGGAGCATAAATCCGACAAAGACAGGAGTTAGCAGAATTCGAAGCAGCGTAAGGCTGTTGGGAATGTTGAGCACATCGCCGGCCCAGGCTATTTTATTGAGACGCAACGGAGTGCGCATGAAGCATGATAAAGAGCGTAGAAAGAACTTGTCAACGCATCTTGCGCCGCCCATCCCGGCTGACTATAATGCGCCCGTCCGAACCGGCCGTTAGGAGGGTGCCGCGTGAGTTCGCTGCCACTAACATTTAAAAAAGAAGGCCTGATCGAACGCCACCAGATCGAGGGATCCGATCCGAGCGACCGGTATTTCAACCGGTCCGTTCAGGTCAACCGCACCGCTCCGGGCTACACGGCCAGCGTCATGTACGAGGCCCTGACTGTGACCGGCCAGACCAAGCCAACCATCCCGGCCGCCGTCGCCAGCATCGTGGACAAACTCCAGGAATTAGGATTCACACGGATACGGACCCGGACAAATTTCAAGGGCCAGCGCTATCTGGCGGAAAAAGAAACCTGGGTGGATTACCCAGATAAATAGCTTGCCGACGATAGAGGGTAGCGAGCAGCTAAGAATTTCTTTTCTGGCTCCCTGCTACTCAGTGCCGGTTGCCAGCTGTGCTCTGTTCGCTACCCGCTACCAGCTCTTTATAAATCAGATCGTGAATCACTGGCCGGAACAGTTTGATTGCTTCGTTGCTCCTTGACGGATGCACCCGGTTGGATAGCAGGATTACTTCCAGTTCAGCCTGCGGATCGATCCAGATCGACGTGCCGGTGTACCCGAGATGGCCGAATGAGGCCGGCGAGAACCGGCTTCCGGACGACGACGGAGCCGACGGCGTGTCCCATCCCAGCGCCCAACTTGACCCCGTGACCCGGTCCTGCTTCGTGACGAATTTCCGGACGAGTTCGGACGGCAGCAGCCACCCGCGCCCTACGTAGCTATCCAGCCATTGCCCGGTCACCGTCGACACGGCAGCCGCCGTGCCGAACAGACCGGCGTGACCGGAGACGCCGCCCAGTGCGTGGGCATTCTCGTCGTGCACTTCCCCCCGGAGCAGCCGGCCTCGCCAGGATTCCTGCTCCGTTGGTGCAATCGTATGGAGGTCCAAGGGGTGCTCTCCCTTCGCCCCTAAAAACATCAGTGGCGTCTGCATAGGTTTGAAAACCTGCTCCCGGCAATAGGCCTCGAGCGTGTGGCCGGTTACCCGCTCGACCACCATGCCCAATAGCATGAACCCCAGGTCGCTGTAGACACTGCGCGTCCCCGCGGGATACTCAAGCGGTTCTTCTGCGATCAATGTCAGCATGCGTGCACGGGCAGCATCGCTGCCGAGCAAGCCCGGCCGTAGCTGGTCTTCTTGCGCAATGCGTTCATAGAATGGCCGCCAACTCGGCAGGCCGGAGCTGTGAGTGAGCAGGTGCCAGATCGTCATCTCGCCAATCGGATGCCCCACACACTCGGGCACGTGCTTTTTGACGAGGTCGTCCAGCGTCAGCCGTCCGTCTCGAACCAGCAACAACACGGTGGTCACCGTGGCCAGAGGCTTGGTGAGAGAAGCCAAATCGTAGAGCGTGTCGAGGCAGGCTGGCTCCACGGCAGGTACCAACGCGGCATTTCCAAAGGCCTGATGACAGGCAACCTGCCCGCGCAGACGGACGAACAGCACGGCGCCAGGGAACACGCCGTTCGCCACGGCGGCCTGCATGGCGTCACCGATGGGATCAGGCTTGCTCATGCATCAAGTGGAATCATGGGGGTACTCGCGTGATGGAACGCCTCCGAGCGGTTCATCGTCCACCATCGGTTCGATCACTAGGGCCGCCTCTGCGTCCCACGCGTCCATCGTGATCACGCGGTCGAACGGCTGCATCATTCCGCGCAGATTTCGATCGCTAGCGCCATCTCGACCATGCGGGAATTGTCCGACTGCCTTTCGGTGGAGCCCAGCTTCTGGCGCAGAGACGCAGTTTCCCGGTTGAGCTCGTCGACCGCCTACGCGATCTGCGCTAGAAACCGGTCGATGTCCTGGCGGTTGTAGCCGCGAAAGGACACCATGAGCACCATGTGCTGAATGTCGAGCCGCGAAATTTTCATGGCTCCCCTCGTAGGGCTTCGCTCAATGCAGCTGCGCAGCCGTCTCGTACAGCGACTGGACCAGCGCGTATTGCAGGAAATACAAAATCAGAATCACGATCAGCGGCGACAGATCGATCCCCATCTGCCAGCCCAAGCGGCGCCGGATCGGCTCCAGCACCGGTTCCGTTGCCCGCTCCAGAAACTGCACGATCGGATTCCAGGGGTCCGGACTCACCCACGACACGAGCGCCCGCGCGATGATGATCCACGTATACAGTGAGAGCACCATCTCTAGCACCCGTGCCAGCCCCTGCAAGGCATTGCCCGCGACGAACATCAGTGCTTGGTCTCCCGTCCCAATTCTTCCGACCGTTTGGCCGCTGCCTCCACCGCACCCATCAGCGCCGCGCGCAGCCCGCCCTGTTCGAGTCGATGCAGGCCCGCAATCGTTGTCCCGCCGGGCGAGGCCACGCCGTTTTTCAACTTGGCCGGCAGCTCGCCGGTCTCCAGCACCATCTTTGCCGCACCCAGCACCGTCTGCGCAGCCAGCAGATCCGCCACTGAACGGGGCAGGCCCATTTTCACGCCGCCGTCCGCAAGCGCCTCGATCGCCGTAAATACATAAGCTGGGCCGCTGCCGCTCAGGCCGGTGACGGCGTCCATGAGCTTCTCCTCGACCACCACCGCCTTGCCGACTGCTTCGAAAAGACGACGGGCGAGCTGCTGATCCTTGTTGGTCACACCGGGACCGAACGCGATCGCTGACACACCGTCGCGCACCAGCGCCGGTGTGTTTGGCATGATCCGCACGAACCGCGCCGTCTTCGGTGCCAGGGCCGCCAAATGCTTGAGCGTGATGCCAGCGGCAATCGACAACACGAGTTTACCCGCTAATGCCGACGCCAGCTCCTTCATCACGGCATTGAGAGTCTGCGGCTTCACCGCCAGCACGACGACCGTGGATGCAGCAGCCGCCTCGCGGTTGTCCGATCCTGTGCGCACGCTGAACCGCCGCTTCATCAGATCGCGCCGTTCAGCGCTCGCGTCCGTTGCCACAATCGCCTTGGCCGTGACGGTCTTGGCCGCCAGCCAGCCTCCAATGAGAGCTTCGCCCATCTGGCCTGATCCGATCATGGCAATCGCCATCGCTGATTTTGATTTAGCCACGCCGCGCTCCAAAAATTGCCGCGCCAACCCGCACCATTGTCGCTCCTTCCTCGATCGCCGTTTCAAAATCCCCGGACATGCCCATTGACAACTCGTGCATCCGCATGCGCTGCAGCTTCAGACTCGCCAGCGACTGCGCCAACTCGCGTAGAGCACGAAAGTGCATCCGCGAGGCCTCCGCTTCCGACGATACCGGCGGAATCGTCATCAGACCCTCAACCGCCAGATTCGGCAGCGCGTCAATCGCCTGCGCCACATCCAGCAACATGTCCGGAGCAAACCCGCCCTTGCTCGCTTCCCGACCGATATTCACTTCCAGGAGCACGCGTTGCTGCGTCCCTGCTTCTCGCGCCCGCTGATCGATTTCTTCAGCCAGCTCCACACTCTCCACTGAGTGGATCAGCTCAAACAGGGCGACGACTGTTTTCACCTTCCGCCGCTGCAACCGGCCGATAAAATGCCACTGCACGCCGGGCACCGCTGTCAACTGCTGGATCTTTGGCACGGCCTCCTGCAGCCGATTCTCACCGAGCATGCTCACACCGGCATTCACGGCGTCCCGGATGCATTCGACTGGTACCGTTTTTGTCACGGCCACGAGTCGGATTGCCTCCGGCTTCCGTCCGGCCCGCTGCGCCGCCTGCTGGATCCGGGCCTGAATGTCGCGGACGCGCCGGGCAATCTGATCCACCTCTACGTGGTCGCCAGTGTCCATGAACGCTAATTGCCGTGAGAGGTATTGTACCGAAAGCGTAGAAGCTTGTCAGTTCGCGCGGCGTTTTCCGCTCGCACGGTGTGGTACCAGCATGATCCCGCTAACCATTGTACCCCGAGCCGTGCCCTCGCGGCGATAGGAGTGAAATAGCGTCGTATGGCAGATGGTACAGAGGCTCACAGAATAAATGCCTCCTTCCGGCACGCCTGCCTGCACGGCCTGTCCGCGCACGAGCCCGCGCAGATTGAGCTTGGCCTTGCCAGGCCCCGTGTTTTTGATCACAGTGCGCCACGCCGGATAGCTCTCGCGCAGACGGTCCAGTACTGGCTCATCTACCTCATAGCAGCAGACCCCGGCCGCGGGCCCGATGCTCAGGCGCAACGAGGCTGGCTGTGACTTGAACTGCCTCCTCATCACTTCGACGGTCCTGGGAATGATTCCCGCCACGGCTCCACGCCAGCCTGCATGCACTGCCGCCACGACGCGGGTGCACGGGTCATGGATGAGCACCGGTACGCAATCCGCGGTCTTGACCGTGAGTAGCACGCCGGCCTGATTGGTCACCAGCGCGTCCCACCCGCCATCGAATGATGGCGCACCCAAAACGGGCCGGTCCACCACCAGCACTTCCGTGCCATGGACCTGATTGACCGAGACCACGCTCGGAGCGGCGAACACGGGCGCCAGGCCCTGCATCCGAGTGCCAAAGAAGTGCCGGACGCCCTGCCGTTCGCTGGCAAAATGCGGAATCGTGATCACCATGTTTGACCAAAATGTTGTTCCCTTTGTTTTGCACTTCCTACTTCTTACTTGCTCCCTTCTCCTAGCCTCCCTGCTTGCGCAGAAAGGTCGGCACGTCCCACGCATCGTCCGTGGCCAGGCTAAGCCGCTCCTGCGATTCGCTGCGCTTGCTTGAGAACCGGCGCAGGAAAGCTGGCTTCTCCATCTGCTTCTCGGTTTCGCCGCCATTCATGTCGCGCACGCTGGCCATGGCCGGCTCAATGGCCGGCATCGCCCCCGTTCGGGCCGCGGCGGGCAACCGGGCCGGCGGTTCATCCTTGTCGAAGCCGGTGGCCACGACCGTCACAACCAAATCCTCCTTGAGATCCGGATTGATTACCTGCCCGACGATGATGTTTGCCTGCGGATCGGCTGTGTCCTGGATGATCGACGCCGCCTCGCCCACCTCGTGCAACGTCATGTTCGCCCCGCCCGTGATGTTCAGCAGTACGCCGCGCGCCCCGGTCACGCTACCGTCCTCCAGCAGCGGGGAATTGATCGCCTTCTGCGCCGCCTCCTGCGCGCGGTTCGCGCCCCGCGCCACACCCATACCCATGACGGCCCGCCCGGTGAAGCTCATCACCGTGCGCACGTCCGCAAAGTCTACGTTCACGTGGCCCGTCGTCGTAATCACGTCCGCGATGCCCTGGATTGCCTGACGCAGCACGTCATCCGCCACCTTGAAGGCCTCCAGCAGCGGCGTGGATTTGTCTACGATGCCGAGCAGCCGCTGATTGGGGATCACCAGCAGCGTATCGACATGACGGCGCAATTCCCGCAGCCCCTCCTCCGCATAGCTCATCCGCCGGTGCCCTTCATATTGAAAGGGCTTGGTCACCACGCCGACGGTCAGCACGCCCAGATCGCGCGCGACTTTGGCCACGATCGGCGCGGCTCCGGTGCCTGTACCGCCGCCCATGCCGGCAGTGACGAAGATCATCTCGGCCCCCTCAATCGCCTCGCGAATTTCGTCCTCGCTTTCGAGCGCCGCCTCACGGCCAATTTCCGGCTTGGCGCCGGCGCCCAATCCTTGCGTGCGTTCGGGCCCCAGTTGGATTTTGATCGAGGCCTGGGACCGCCCTAGGGCCTGGACGTCAGTGTTGGCCGACACGAACTCCACGTTTTTGAGCCCGGCCTGGATCATCGTGTTGACGGCGTTGCACCCCGAGCCGCCGACGCCGAAGACCTTAATATGCACCGGCATCACATCGCCTTCGTGTAGTGAGAACATGCCGCGTCCCTCCTTTTTTTTAGCTATCAACCAGCAGCAAGTAGCAAATAGCCAGGATTCATAGTTGCTTGCTGCCGGCTATTTGCTATTCGCTTCCTCAAAAAAACTCCGTCATCCATTCTTTCATCCGCCCTAAGACCCGCCCGACCCGGCGTCCGTTTCCGGCCGTTTCCAGTTCACCCGCATGGTGGCAGGCATGGAGAATCAGTCCAACACCGGTCGCGTGCATCGGCGTGCCCGCGACATCCCGCAGCCCTTCTACGCCATGCGGTACGCCGCGCCGCGCCGGGAGGCCCAGAATCTTCTCTGCCGCATCCGGCATGCCCTCCAGCATGGAGGTGCCGCCGGTGATCACCACGCCGGCACCCATCATCGCCTCGTAGCCTGCCCGTGTGATTTCGTGCCGCACCAGCTCGAACATCTCGTCCACGCGCGGCTCGATGATCTCTGCCAGCTCGCGCCGCGAGACCGTCCGCGCCGGCCGCTCGCCCATGCCCGGTACGGGCACCATCTGGTCGTCCTTGACCATGTCCACGCGCGCGATGCCGTGCTTGATCTTGATCTTCTCTGCCTCCGTCTGTGTCGTGACCATGCCAACGGCGATGTCCTTTGTGAGGTTCTGCCCACCGATTGGTAGCACCGCCGTGTGCCGGATACTCCCATCGACGAAGATTGCCAGATCGGTTGTTCCGCCGCCGAGATCCACCATCGCCACGCCCAGTTCGCGCTCCTCCGCGCTCAAAACCGCCTCGCTCGAGGCCAGCGGCTGCAGCACGATGTCGATCACGTCAAGTCCGGCCTTGTTGACGCACTTGACGATGTTCTGGGCCGAAGTCACCGCGCCCGTGATGATCTGCACTTCCACCTCAAGCCGCGACCCGGACATGCCCAGCGGATCCCGTACGCCGTCCTGGCTGTCCACCATGAATTCACGCGGAATGACGTGCAGCAACCGGCGGTCCGGGCTCAGCACGGCCATCGAGCGCGCGGTTTCGATCGCCCGGGCGATGTCCGCGCGCGTGACTTCCTGCTTTTTTAGCGCCACGACGCCGCGCGAGTGGATGCCGTTGATGTGACTACCGGCAATGCCGGTGTAGACCGAGTTGATCTGCACCGCCGCCATTAGCTCGGCTTCCTCCACGGCCTTCTTCACGGATTCAACCGTGCTTTCGATGTCCACGACCACGCCCTTGCGCATGCCGCGGGACGGGCTGGTTCCGACGCCGACGATGTTGACCGTGCCGTCTTCCGTGACCTCGGCCACGATCGCGCAAATTTTCGTCGTCCCGATGTCCAACCCGACCACGATGTGATCCCGTCTGGCCATGTGGGTTACCCCCTCTCTGGAGTTTTCAATTTGGAGTTACGAATTGTGCGTTTCGGTCGGATCATCCCCGATCCCTCATGATCACTTTGTCCGAAAACCGCAGATCGATCTCGGACGATCCGTGGGCCGTGCTCACGCGGCGGACCGGCTTCACCGCACGATACCGCTCCCACTGCTCTTCCACCGGCTGCGCGCCAAACTGAAACCGCATGCCTTTGAGATAGGCCACCGCATGCGCTGGATCGGTCACATCCACCTCAGGCCGCCCCTCAAGCGAATGGGCCAGCAGCCCCGCCAGCTTGATCCCGCGCTGTACCGCCTCGCGCGGCTGCGCCTCGCCCAGTAGCAGCTTTTTGGGGTCGGCCCCGACGACCACCGGCAGATCATCCCGGTCTTCCGGTACTGACGACGACAACACGGCGCCCTCCTCATCCAGCAGCATGACTATCGACGGCGCCTTAAACAGCGCCGCGGGCTTGCGCTCGGTGACCTGCACGGACAGGGTATGCAGCGGTGATCGAGTGACCGTCACCGCCTTGACCCAAGGGTGCGCGGCCACACGCGCTTCCAACTCAACCGGATTGACCGAGAGCAGCGTCTCTTTCGATGTCAACTCAAGCCGTTCCACGACTTCTTCGCGTTCGATCGTCTGCAGGCCGGTCACATGCACCTCGCGGATGTCGAACCACTTGGCCACCACCGGGCCCGCCATAGAATAAAGTGAGAGCGCCGACCAAGCGCCCAGCAGAACCGCCACTGCCCAAAGCGTCCCGCGAACAGCATCCCGCGCCTTTTCGGATTTCGTGCGCTGGACCGGCGCGCGCCCGGAATGCCGTTGCAGATTGGGCCGCGGACTACGAACCCGTTTGCCGAACCAGCTCATGCCATCCCCCTAGCCCGCCTGAGCACGGACTCCAGAATTCTTTTCCTCAGCGTGTCGTAATCCATCCCTGCCTTCGCTGCCGCCCTTATAAACAATATGGTTTCCGTCATCTCAACTTCTTCATGCCGAAAATGTACGTGCGCGACGAAGTGCAGACTCAAGAATTTGCTCTGTCAGCGTGTCATAATCCAATCCGACTTTCGCCGCCGCCATGGGCAGCAGACTCGTTTCCGTCATTCCTGGAATTGTGTTCACTTCAAGGACATAAGGCTTCCCTCTGGGCGTCACGCGAAAATCCACCCGCGCTGCGCCGTCGCAGCCCAGTAACTCATAGGCCTGGACTGCCAGTTCTGTCACACGCCGGGTCACCGCCGTTGGCAGGGGCGCCGGGCAGAGATACCGACTGCGACCCTTCGTGTACTTGGCCGCATAGTCGTAGAACCCGTCAGGCGAGACAATTTCGATCGTCGGCAACGCCATTGTCCGGCGCGGCCCGCGCAGAACGGAGACCGTGATCTCGTGGCCGGGGATATAGGCCTCGACCACCGCCTCGCGGTCGTGCCGATATGCCCTCGCCAGCGCCGCGTGCCATTCGGACGGTTTGCGCACGATGGAAATGCCGATTGTCGAACCCTCTGCTGCTGGTTTTACGATCAACGGCCATTTCAGCAGGGCGGGTTTCGCCACCCGCTCGCCTTTCCGCACCACCGTGCCATCCGGGACCGGAATCCCGTGTGCAGCCAGGACCATCTTGGTCGTCACCTTGTGCATCGCCATGGCGCTTGCGCGGACGCTGGAACCTGTGTAGGGCAGTCCGATCGTCTCCAAAAATCCCTGCATCGTGCCGTCCTCTCCTCCCGGTCCGTGCAACGCGACAAACACCAACTCAATCTTCTGCTTTGTCAACCGCTCGGGTAGCGACGGATCCACGTCAATGGCCACTGCACGATAGCCCCGACGCAACAGCGCGCGATGCACCGCCTGTCCGGTCCGCAGCGAGATGTCCCGCTCGCCCGACTGCCCGCCCATCAGGACGCCAATGCGAGCCTTCGTCAACGGCTTCGTCGTCATTCGTTATTCGCTCCGTCCCAGGATCTCCGCTTACTCCTATCCTTACGATTGACGGATAACGGTTGACGCATGACGCCTCTAGGGCTCCCCAACGATCTTCAGTTCCAATTCAAGCGTCAAACCCGTCTTGTCCTCGACCGTGCGCCCGACCTTCTTGATCAGCGCAATGACGTCGGCCGCTTTCGCATGACCGAGATTCACGACGAAGTTTGCATGCTTGTCTGACACCTGCGCGTCTCCGACCCGCGCGCCTTTCAAACCCGCTGACTCGATCACGCGGCCCGCGGCATCGTGACCCGGATTCCTGAACACGCAGCCGGCACTGGGCAGCGTAAGCGGCTGCGTGTTCTTACGATGACGGAGATATTCCTTCACAGTTGCCTGAATCTTGTCCTTCGGCGCCGGTTTGAGCTGCACCCAAACGCCGACGACGATGCCGCGTGGCAGCAGCGCCTGCCGGTAGCTGAACCGGATGGCTGAGGCCGGTACGTCGATCGTAACTCCCGGCGATTCCACGATCCGCACGGCTTTCACGCTATCCTTCATCTCACCGAGCGTCGTACCCGCATTCATCACGACGCAGCCAGCCGCCGTGCCTGGGATGCCGGCCGCCCATTCGAGGCCGGACAGGCCACGGCTCGTCGCATGCTTCATCAGTGTCGGCATCCCGACGCCACCCTCCGCGTAAAGCACATGGCCCGGTTCGTCTGTGATCGCTTTCATCCTGGCCAGACTGACCACGATGCCGCGGATGCCGTGATCGCGCACAAGCAGATTCGTCCCGCCCAGCACAAAGATCGGAATATCCGCTGCTTGTGCCTGCCGGACCAGCCGGCTGACGTCATCGGCATCAGCCGGCATCACCAACACGTCCGCCGGACCACCAATCCGGAAGGACGTGTACTCTTTCAATGGCGCGGAGAACTTCACATCGCCCTTCAACCCGGCCACCGCTGCGCGTAGGTCTGCCGTGGCCCAGCGGGGCGGCGTTCTCCGCGATGTACTCCGACGTGTCACGCGTCCTCCGTCAATAATCCGCAACCTCACAGACGCTCCAACAATTCAAGCCCCGTCTTCCAGATATCCCCTGCACCCAGCGTCACCACCAGATCGCCCGATTGCAGCGTCGGCAGGACCATCGCAGCCAGATCGGTGCGCTTTTCAGACCAGGTGACCGCCGGTTGCCCCGCAGTGCGGATCGCCTCGGCCAGTTTCTGTCCCGACACGCCCGCAATCGGGGCCTCGCCCGCTGCGTAGATCTCCGTGACAAACACCGCATCGGCCTGCGCGAAGGATTCCGAAAACTCCTGGATCAGGTCGCGGGTCCGCGTGTAGCGGTGCGGCTGGAACAGGACGACGACCCGGCGATTCCATCCGTGCTTGGCCGCAGTCAGCACGGCCTTGATTTCGGTCGGATGGTGTCCGTAGTCGTCCACAACCATGATGTTGTTTTTCTCACCGCGCAGATGGAATCGCCGCTCCACCCCGGCAAAGCTTGCCAGCCCCTTGCGGATGAGATCCAGCGGCACGTCCAGTTCCATGCCCACCGCAATTGCCGCCAGCGCATTTGATACATTGTGAACGCCCGGTGCGGAGAGCCGGAACGGACCGAGCGGCGTCCCACGATAGGAGACCCGGAATTCCGTCTGCCACTGATTGAGCGTGATGTCGGTGGCCAGGAAGTCAGGCGTGAGGCCTCCATTTGTGTTGAGCCCATACGTCTGGTAACGCTTCACAACGCGATGCTGCAGCTTCCGCAGATGCTCGTCGTCCGCGCATAGCACCGCCAGGCCGTAGAAGGGCACACGGTTGATGAACTCGAGAAAGCTCTGCTCGATCCGTTCCATCGAGCCGTAATGGTCCAGGTGCTCGCGATCGAGGTTTGTGACGGCCACGATCGTCGGGGAAAGTTTCAAGAACGAGCCGTCGCTCTCGTCGGCCTCGGCCACAAGCAGATCGCTGCGACCCAGTCGCGCGTGACTACCGAGCGCGTTAACGCGCCCACCAATCACCATCGTGGGGTCCAGCCCCCCCTGTGCCAGCACCGTGGCCACCATCGTAGTGGTGGTCGTCTTCCCGTGCGCACCGGCGATCGCCACACCGTATTTGAGCCGCATGAGCTCGGCCAGCATCTCGGCGCGCGGGATCACCGGGATGACCTTTTCGCGGGCTGCGACGACTTCCGGATTCGCCTGCGCCACCGCTGAAGAGATAACGATTACCTGCGCCTCGCCAATGTTCGACGCATCATGGCCGATGAAAATGTTGCCGCCCAATTCGCGCAGTCGGCAGACCGTGTCAGACTCCTGGAGATCGGAGCCCGACACCTTGTACCCGAGCGTCAGCAGCACCTCGGCGATGCCGCTCATGCCGACGCCGCCAATTCCGACGAGATGAATATGCTGAATCTTTCTGAACATCACTCTCGTCTGTTGCGCGCGGGACCGGGCCGGCTCCTTGTCGATTCGACCAGTCTCCGCTTCTAGCGTTGTGCTCCCTGTGCGATCAGTGCCAGACATTCCCCAACCACTGTCCCCGCTGCGTCGGCTTTGCTCATCGTCCGGCTCCGTTCGCCCATGGCGCGCAACCGTTCCGGATCGCCAAGCAATGCCGTGACCACTTCTGCCAGCTTCACACCCGTCAGCTCGTTCTGCGGCAGCACCACCGCACCGCCTGCCTCGGCCAGCGCCTGCGCGTTATGCGCTTGGTGCTGGTAGATTGCGGTTGGCAGCGGGATCAGCACTGCGGGCTTCCCGCAGACTGTCAGCTCCGACACCGTCATCGCCCCAGCACGCGACACGACTAGATCAGCCCCGCGCAGGACCGTTGGCATGTTAAACAGAAACGGCGTCACCTGCGCTGGCACACCCGCCTGCTCGTAGGCCGCCGCGACCCGCGCACGCTCCGCCTCGCCGGTCTGATGCACGATCGCCAGCCTCTCCTTGCACGAGGCCAGATACGGCAGCGCCGCGATCACCGCGTCGTTGATGGCGCGCGCCCCCTGGCTGCCACCAAAGATCAGGAGCGTCTTCTTGTCTGACACACCGCGAGGCTGCCCAGAGCCTTCCAAAAACTCCCGCCGCACTGGCATGCCTGTCACGCGGACGGTGGCCGGTGAAAAATGTTGGGCCGCGCTGGCAAAGTTCACAAATACTCGCTGCGCCATCGGGGCCAGCACCTTGTTGGCCATACCGGGCGTGGCATTGGGTTCTAAAATTGCCTGCGGCAGACCCAACAGCCGCGCCGCCAGTAGCACCGGGGGACTCGTATAGCCGCCAACGCCGAGCACAAGACTGGCCTTCCATTCGCGCATCAACAACATTGATTGGCGGATCCCAATGGGTAACGACAACATCGCAAGCGCTGCCTGAAATAAATTGCGTCCCATCACTGGCCGTGCTGAGATCAACGCCAGCTCGAATCCCTCGTGCGCCAGCACCTTTGCCTCGATCCCGCGGGACGTACCCACAAAGAGAATACGCGTCGCTCGATCGCGCCGGAGAAATTCCCGCGCCAGCGCCACGGCCGGATACAAATGGCCGCCAGTGCCGCCCGCTGCGATCACGATCGTGATCAAGCCGTTGCGCTCCGTCCCAGTCCATGCCTGCCTACCTGCCGTCCGCCTTGGCGGTCACGCGAGATACTCAGCAATATGCCGATCGCCGTCAGCGTCACCAGCAGCGACGAGCCGCCGTAGCTCACTAGCGGCAGCGTCAAACCCTTGGTGGGCAGCAACCCGGTAGCCACGCCAGCATTGGTCAGCGCCTGGAATCCAATGAGCAGAGTGATACCGTACGCCAGGTGCCGGCCGAAGGGCTCCCGCGCGCGACCCGCGATTTGAAATCCCCTGAACACGAGTATGCCGAAGAGCGCGATGATCGCCGCCGTCCCGGCCAAGCCCAGTTCCTCGCCGACCAGTGCCAGCACGAAATCCGTGTGGGCCTCGGGGAGAAAAAAGAGTTTCTGCTGCCCCTCGCCCAATCCGACGCCGAACGCACCGCCGCTGCCGAAGGCCAGAAACGACTGGTTCACCTGGAAACCCGCTCCCGTTGGATCCTTGCCGGGATCTAAAAAGGTCATCAGCCGCTGCAGGCGATAGGGCGACCGCCAGACCAGCACGGCCACGGCGGCCAGCGCGACCGGCACCACGCTGAAAAGATGGCTCACCCGCGCGCCGCCAAGAAAGAGCATCGCATAGGCCACCGCCCCAACCACGACCACCGTACCGAGATCCGGCTGGAGCAGCACGAGACCCGCCAGCATTCCGGTCACGATCAGCGGTGGCAGGAACCCGGACGCGAAGTCTGTTAGCTTCCCCTCGCGCTTGGTCAGATAGAGCGCCATATACAGGACGGCGGCCAGCTTGACCATCTCGGCCGGCTGGATGGATACGGGCCCCAGTCTGATCCAACGGCGAGCACCCTTGGCCATCACGCCCAGCGACGGAATCAGCACCAGTACGAGCAGAATCGCCGTCAGCCCCAGCACCGGCACCGCCAGCCGTTTCCAGACCATGTAGTCCACGCGCGCGGTGATCTGGAGCAGTAGGAATCCGAATCCCAGCCATGCCAGATGACGCTTGAGGAAGTAGATCGGGTCCTGGAAACGGCTCCCCGCCACCACCGCGCTGGCGCTGAAGACCATAATCAACCCGAACAGGGCCAGCGCCATCGTCACCATCAGCACTGTCCCGTCGATCGAGGCGCGCTTGCGCGCACGACCGTCCACGGAGGTCCACGGAAGCGTCAGCGTGCCTGCATCGAGCATCTTGTTCGCCATACATCAGCGATCCACGATAAGTAAGACGTGACGGGTCGCGTTTTTCAGTGCTCCGAAACTCATCACTCATTACGGTAATTCATTCACAAGCTGCTTAAACTGCCGGCCCCGGTCCTGATAGTCCGCAAACATGTCGAAACTCGCACAGGCTGGCGAGAGCAGGACGACATCGCCCGCCACGGCCTCACGGGCCGCCTCCGCCACCGCCTCGCGCAACGACCCCGCACGGCTGATCGAGCGGCACTCCCACCAGATCTCTTGCAGCTTCGCCGCGGCTTCACCGATCAAAATGAGATGTTTCACGCGCCGCGCCACTACCTCGCGTAGCCGCTCGAAATCGCCACCCTTGTCGCGCCCGCCCGCGATCAGCACGATCGGCTTGTCGAAACTTTCGAGCGCTTTGAGCACCGCGTCCACGTTCGTTCCCTTCGAATCGTTCACAAACTGAACGCCGTTGCGCTCGCGCACCGCCTCCACCGCATGCTCGATGCCAGGAAATTCCTGTAGCGCCTGTCGGATGACGGGCATCGGGCAGCGCGCAGCAAGTCCGGCTGACACGGCCGCCATCGCATTGGTCAGGTTGTGCGCGCCAGGTACACGGATCTCGTCGCGCCGGCAGACCGCTTCCGTTCGGCCGTCGACGCTGGCCATTACCTGCATCCCGTCCCACCAGACACCGCCAGAGACGCCGCGCCCCTTGGGATCAGCCCGCGAAATTCCCCACAGATCCCCGCGTACCTTTGCGCGCATGGCCGCCACACGCTCGTCGTCGAGATTCAACAGCGCGATGTCACCCGCCGACTGATTCTCAAAAATCCGTGCCTTGGCCGCAATGTAGTCCGACAGCGCGTCATAGCGGTCCATGTGATCGGTCGTCACGTTGAGCACGGCGGCAAACCAGGGGTGGAACCGCTCGATCGTTTCCAATTGGAAGCTGGATACTTCCGCCACGACATAGTCGTAGGGACCAGCGCCCGATTCGCCGGACATCAGCGTTTCGATGGCTGCTTCACTCACCGGGACCCCCAAGTTCCCCCCAACAAAGGTACGCCACCCGCTGCGCTGCATAAGTTCGCCAATCAGCGTCACTGTCGTGCTCTTGCCGTTCGTACCGGTGATCGCCATCACGGGCGCGCGCAAAAACCGTGACGCCAACTCCAATTCACCAATGATGGACCGGCCGCTCTGCCGGACCTGCCGCAGCATCGGCAGGTTTGACGGCACGCCCGGACTGACCACAACGACATCGGCACCGCTGACGGCTGATTCGTAACCGGGCCCGGTGCGAATCTCAATTGCCGTCCGATCTACTCCAGCGAGCGCGGACACCAACTGCGCATCCGGCTTGGCATCGGCCACGGTGACCCGAGCTCCAACCATATGAAGCAGACGCGCCGCGGCGACTCCGCTGCGGGCGAGACCAATGACCGTGACCCGCCTGCCCGTAAATTCGCTCTTCAAGTTCGTCGTCCTCATCAAATCCCATCTCACCTCACCTCAGCTTGAGCGTACTGAGACTCAGGAGTGCCAGCATCACGGCCATGATCCACAGCCGCACGACGACTTTCGGTTCCTCCCACCCCTTCATCTCGAAGTGATGGTGAATCGGCGCCATAAGGAAGATCCGCTTACCGCGCGACTTGAACGAGGCCACCTGGAAGATTACAGAGATGGCCTCGATCACGAATACGCCACCGACCAGCAACAGCAGCAGTTCGTGCTTGCTCACAACCGCCACCGTGCCTAGCGCCGCGCCCAGCGGCAGCGATCCCACATCGCCCATGAAAATCTGGGCCGGATAGGTGTTGAACCAGAGAAACCCAAGACTCGCGCCGCAGATCGCTGCGGTGAAGATCGCCAGTTCGCCCGCGCCATCAATGTAAGGAATCAGCAGGTACTCGGACATGATCTTGTTGCCGACCACGTAGGCCACGATCGTGTAGGCCAGAGCAGCTATCATGATGGGGCCGACGGCAAGCCCGTCGAGGCCGTCCGTGAGATTCACCGCATTCGAGCTGCCGACGATGACCAGTACAACGAAGGGAATGTAGAACAATCCCAGATCGGGCGTGAAATTCTTAAAGAACGGCACGCTCAGCTTCGTTGAGTAGCTAGGCAGATAGTAGAGCAGCAGTCCAATCATCAGCGCCAACGCGCCTTGGGCAAGAATTTTCTGTCCGGCCGTCAGCCCCTTCGATTTGGCACCCGCAAACTTGCGATAGTCATCAGCAAAACCGATTAGGCCGTACCCGACCGTCGCACCCAGCGCCAGCCACACGTACTGGTTGGTGATATCCGCCCACAGCGTCGTCGAGAGGACGACGGCGAAAAGAATCAGCACACCGCCCATTGTGGGCGTGCCCGCCTTGGCTAAATGGCCCTGGGGACCATCCTCGCGGATGTGTTGTCCCATCTTGATCGCTTGCAACTTTTTGATCAGCGGCGGTGCCAGCACAAAAGCGATCAGAAACGCCGTGATCGCCGCGTAAATCGTCCGGAAGCTCAGATACCGGAACACGTTCAGTGCGGGTATTTCCGTGTGGAGCGGATAGAGCAGGAGATACAGCATCTCAGCTCCTCCCGCCTCGACTGAGCGTCGCCACACCGCCCGTCCCCGTCACGATTTCGACGGCCCGCTCCATCTTCATGCCGCGCGACGCCTTGACCAGCACCACGTCACCGGCCTGCACCAGCTCTTTCAGGGCCGCCCCGGCCCTCGTCGCGTCAGTTTCGTATACAGCGCAGCCCGCTGGCATACCAGCCGCGCGTGCACCCTCCACCAGTTCGTGTCCAAATGCGCCGCAGGCGATCAGATGCGAGATGCCCCGTTCCGCCAGATGGGTGCCGACTTCGCGGTGTCGCGGGGCGGCGTCCGCTCCCAGCTCCAGCATGTCACCCAGCACCGCGATCGACCGCCCGCCGGCACCCAGTTCGCACAGCAGATCGATGGAGGCTTTCATTGAGGCCGGATTCGCGTTGTAGCAATCGTTGATGATGCGCACGCCGTGCCAGGTCAGAATCTGCGACCGCATGGCCAGCGGCCGAAACGCTGCCAGGCCGGCCGCGATTGTCACCGGGCTCAACCCCATGACATGCCCCACGGCAGCAGCAGCCAATGCATTTAGAATATTGTGCAGGCCGCGCACATGTAGAGAGACCAGCTGGGGCCTACCGCGGCCGGGCAGCCGCAGATGGAATTGCGTACGGTGCTGCCCGCCCATCATCAATCGCTCTGCCCGCACCTGCGCGCGATCGGAGAGGCCAAACGACACGACTTCGCAACGCGCACGAGAGGCAAGATAGCCGAAATAGGCATCGTCCGCGTTCAATATCGCGCTGCCCTCAGGCGGCAGAAATTCCAGTAATTCGCCCTTGGACTGTGCGGAGACATCCTCCGAGCCAAAAAACTCCAGATGGTCCGGGCCGATGTTCGTGATAAGGCCAATCGTCGGGCGGGTGAGCTCGCAAAGCCGCACCGTCTGACCGACGTTGTCCACGCCCATTTCGATCACCGCCGCCTTGTGGCGCGGCGTCAGGCGCAGCAGCGTCTGCGGTACGCCGATCCGATTGTTCAAATTGCCCTCAGTACGAAGCACCGGCTTGCTTTGCGCCAGCACATTGGCCGTCATTTCCTTGGTCGTTGTCTTGCCATTGCTGCCGGTCACAGCCACGACCGGAATCTGGAACCGGTTGCGATGATGCGCCGCTAGTTGCTGATAGGCAGCCAGCACGTCCGGCACGCCAAGTAGTACAGACGCACGGGTGCTACTTCGTTTCACCGACAGCGGCAGATGGTAGCTGTCGCGCACCAGCGCACCTACCGCGCCCTGCCTCAGCGCAGCCGGCACGAACTCGTGCCCGTCCATCCGGTCTCCCGTGAGCGCCACGAAGAGATCCCCCTCGCCGATCTCGCGTGAATCCGTGCAGAGGCGCCGGATGCCCTGCTTCCCGGTGTGGAGTTCCCGCTTCGTCAGCAACTGTGCGCTGGCGATCTCCCGAATTTCATCGATGACAAACAACGGCATCGTATACTTCCACAGTTCGGCACTCGTGGTTAGAACCCGACACGTCGCAACTGGCATCATACGCGCAACGACGCCAAAGCCGCCCGCGCCACTTCCCGATCGTCAAAATGATCTTTGGTCGTTCCGACGATCTGGTAATCCTCGTGGCCCTTGCCGGCAATCAGCACTGTGTCCCCCGTTTTCGCTTCACGCACGGCGGCCTCGATCGCAGTACGGCGGTCGACCATCACTTCATATCTAACCGGCCTCTGCGCCAGCACCTCTTTCACGCCAACCTCAACTTCTCTCAAAATCGCCTGTGGATCCTCCGTGCGCGGATTGTCAGACGTAAGGAAGACTATGTCGCTCAGTCGTGCGGCGACGCGCCCCATCTTGGGGCGCTTCGTGCGGTCACGGTCACCGCCGCATCCAAACACGATAATGATCCGCCCTGTCTTGAGCACCTGGACGGTCGTAAGCAGCCGCAGTAGCGCGTCCTCCGTATGGGCGTAATCCACCACGACCGTGAAGTTCTGACCGCCTTCGACCCGCTCGAAGCGGCCCGGTACATTCACGACAGACGCAATGCCGCGCTGGACCATATCCGGGGAAAAGCCCTCGTGCAGTCCCACGCCGATTGCCGCCAGCATGTTGTAGACGTTGTGCTCGCCGACCAACTGGCTTTCGATCGGAAACCGGCCCTTCGGAGTTGCTACGGTGAACCGCGTGCCGCTCAATGCCAACCGGACATCCTCGGCACGGATGTCGGCCGTCTGATGGATCGCATAGGTCCAGACGGGCACGCGGCTGGCCCGGCAGACGTGCGTGCCGCGTGGATCGTCGAGATTGACGATAGCGCGCTTAGGCCGCGGCTTCGCTCCTGACGGATTTAAACCAGTGAAGAGGCGGAGCTTGGCCTGAAAATAGTCTTCAAGGTCAGCGTGAAAATCGAGATGATCCTGCGTGAGATTGGTAAAAATCGCGACGTCGAACTCGCAGCCGGCCGTGCGGTCCATCGCCAATGCGTGCGACGACACTTCCATCACTGCCGCGTCCATACCCGCCCCGGCCATCTTCGCCAAGAGCTCCTGTAACTCCACCGCACCCGGCGTCGTATGTGACGCAGGAATGCATTCGTCGCCGATTTGATAGGCCACCGTGCCGATTAGGCCGACGCGGCGGCCGGCCGCCTCCAGCAGCCCCTTACACAGATAGGTCACCGTCGTCTTGCCGTTTGTCCCCGTCACGCCGACCATGCACAGATGGGAGGCCGGATCTGCGTAGAACCGCCCGGCCAGCACGCCCAGTATCCGGCGCGTATCCTCCACGTGCACGACCGGAATCGAAGACGGCAACGGTACATGCACGTCTTTTTGGATGACCAGCGCCGCGGCGCCGGCCACGACGGCTTTTTCGACGAAGGCGTGGCCGTCCACGCGCTCGCCCTTCACCGCTACAAAGACGCCGCCCGGCTTGACCGCGCGGGAATCGTCCGTCAGCGACGAAATCGCGACATTCAAATTTCCCGTCCGCTTGGCAACCGCCAGCGGCGCGACCAGTTCGGCAAAGGTCACGGGATCATCACTCCATCAGAAGACCAGGCCCACGCCAGCTTCATCGGCTCCTGCGACGATACGCCCAGATAGGGGAGCGCCTGTTCGGCGATGCGCCGGAAGACCGGCGCGGCGATGGTGCCCCCCCAGGCCTCGCCATGCGGCTCGTCGATGATCGCCACAATCGTCAGGCGCGGATCGTCGGCCGGGACGTAGCCAGCGAACGATGCGACAGATAGCTTCGACGAATAGGCGCCGGTCGCCGGGTCAATTTTCTGCGCCGTGCCCGTCTTGCCCGCCACGCGGTAGCCGGGCACCGCCGCCTTGCCGCCGGTCCCGGCCGTCACGACGCCCTCGAGAATCGTGTTGAGCTTCTGCGCCGTCTCGGCCGTGATAGGTTGCCGCCGTGCTTGCGGCGACACTTGCGCCACCAACTGCCCCTGCGCATCGCGCACCTCGGCCACAGTATAGGGCTTCATGAGCCAGCCGCCGTTGGCCACGGCCGAGACGGCCGTCGCGAGCTGGAGCGCCGTAACGCCGATCTCCTGCCCGATAGCCACGGAGGCCAGCGTGCGCCGACCCCACTCGCGCGGCTCCTTGAGCAGACCGCCGGCTTCGCCCGGCAGATCGATCTCGACCCGCTCGCCGAAGCCGAAGGCTTTCAGATATCGGTACAGGCGCTCGTCGCCAAGCACCATTGCTGTCTTGGCCGCGGCAACATTGCTCGACTTTTGAATCGCTTGTGCGAAAGTCAGCCACGCGTGCTTTTCATGATCGTGGATGACCGTCCCCGCAATTGTTATCTTGCCGTTCTCCGCATAGATTTCACTGCTTGGCTTCATCACACCTTCCTGCAGCGCGGCAGCAGCAAGGAAAATCTTCATTGTTGAGCCCGGCTCGTAGGCGTCCGTGAGCACGCGGTTGCGCCAGCGGTCGGCGGATAGCTCTCGCACGGCGTTCGGATCAAACCGCGGCGACACCGCCATGGCCAGCACGGCGCCGGTCTTCGGTTCCATCACGATGACGACGCCACCCCTAGCGCGCGAGGCCGACACAGCCGCGTCCAGCTCCTTCTCGGAGACGTACTGGATCACCTCGTCGATTGTCAGCGTCAGACTGTGTCCGGACGACGGTCCCTGCTCGGTGAGCCCTTTAGGAAACACGGTCCGCCCCAGCGCGTCACGCTGCAGAATGATCTGGCGTTTTTCGCCGCGCAGGTAAGGATCGTAGCGGCGCTCGATGCCTTCCAACCCCTGCCCGTCAATGCCGGTAAAGCCCAGTACGTGAGCGAGCAGCGGACCTTTGGGATAGAACCGGCGCCCCTCCATCACTGTGCCGATGCCGCCAAGGGACAGCGTGTCCAGCTTGCGGCCCTCCTCGGGATCGATCTTGCGCGCAATCCAGACAAAGCTCCGCTCTTGCCTGAGTTTTTTCTCGATGTCCGCCGCGCGCACGTGCAGCACGCGCGCGAGATCGCGTGCCACGCCGGAGGGATTTTCAAGTGAGGTTGGCACCCCAAATATGGACGGTACCTCCACGTTCATGGCCAGCACCTTGCCCCGCCGGTCATAGATCGTCCCTCGACTGCCCTCGACCATGACGGCCTTTTGATGCTGGCGGTCTGCCTTGACCGATAGTTCTCCCGCCTGCAGGACTTGCAGATTGACAAGTCGAATGAGGACGGCCACGAATCCCGCTAGGAATAGCACGGCCAGGACGATGCGGCGGCCACGGCAGGGCTCCATGCCGGTCACGGCTTTCTCCAGTAACGCTCGTGCTTCGCCATACGGACCTCCGACAGCGCCGGCTCGCCCGGCATCGCGTCCGCGGCATTTACCAGAATCACCTGGCCGGGCTGTGGCGGGAGCAATCCAAGCCTCTCCGTCGCCACTTTTGCGATGCGCTCCGGCGCCGTCAGCGCTGAGACTTTCACGCGTAACTCGTCCTGCTCGCGCTGCAGCACGACTTTTCTGGCTTTAAGCTGCTCGATCCGGTAACCAACACGCACGATGTCCGCGCGCTCCCAAACAAAGAGCAACAGCACGCCCATGACGATTGAACCCGCCAGCGCTTTCATGCCGCCCCTCCAACAGGCAGCCGCTCGGCCACTCGCAGCTTGGCGCTGCGTGCGCGCGGATTCCCACGGCACTCTTCGTCAGACGGTACCTGCGGTTTCTTCGTCAAAATCTTCAGACAGGCTTGCGGTCCCTGCGACAGGGATTTGAACGTCTGCTTGACAATCCGGTCCTCGAGAGAATGGAACGAAATGACGCAGAGCCGCCCTCCGGTCACCAGCAGCGCCGCCGCCTCCCGCAGGGCGCCCTCGATCACATCTAGCTCCCGGTTTACGGCAATGCGTAGCGCCTGAAATGTCCGTGTCGCACAATGGATTCGCCCATGGCGGTAGGAAGCCGGGACGGCACGGACAACAGCACTCACGAGATCGAAAGTGGTGCGAAGTGGGGCAATGTTCCTGCGGTTGATAATTGAGCGGGCAATGCGGCGAGAGTATCGCTCCTCGCCGTATTGATAGATAAGATCGGCCAGTTCCCGTTCTGAAAGCTGATTCACCGAGTCGGCGGCCGTGCGTCCACTCCGCGGATCCATGCGCATGTCGAGCGGACCGTCGGCGAGAAAGCTCATCCCGCGCTCCGGCTGGTCCAGTTGAGCTGACGACACGCCTAGATCGAAGATCACGCCGTCAACCTCCGACACGCTGGACAGGTGCACAATCCGAGAAAGCTCGCTGAAATTTCCGCATGCGAGGCGCAGACGCGCTGCCTCATGTGCCAGTCGCAATCCTGTGGCCTCGATGGCCTCGGGGTCGCGATCGATTCCGATCACCGCTCCATCCGGTCCCATGCGCTCCAGCATCAGCGCCGCATGGCCGCCCTGCCCAATCGTGCAATCCACGTAGATGCCGCCAGACTTGCAGTCCAGCCAAGATAAAACCTCTCCGGCCAAAACAGGGACATGGCTTAACGCACCATTTCCCCTGGAAGAACGATGATTTACCACTTTCTCCCACTTTTTTAAAAAACGTATACCTTTCGTTCATCGCATGTCAAGGGGAAAGTTCGTGAAGTCAACTAGATAGGCTGGTTTGGGTCCTTGGTGCCGATTCAGCTGGATTGCTGGAAAGCTCCACGCGGCATTGGGTGCTGCCTTTTGGCTCCGAATGCCAGCGAGCCCCCTGACGGACTGGAAGACTGCGACGCCAATCGTCTGAAGAATATTCAGGACAAGGGCTAGCCAGTATACGGAGCACACCTCGGCAATACGACACGGCAGCCATCACCGGGGTCGGGGATATCGGGAGTGGCAATGAGCAGCCACCCAGGGGCCGAGACGCACAAGATTCTACGTTGCCACCGCGGCACGGATACGAAAATTTGGATACGAGGCTGCCGTCCAGCATCAGGTTCGAAGCGAGTAGGGCAGGATCCCGCCGGTTCCTCCAGCACGCCGACACGGGCAGGCCCGTTGTTTGGCGCTTCCACTTTCAATCGCCCCCCTAACATATTTTGAAATTACGACGGACGGTTGGCCTGCAAGACCGACTTCACCGGCGGCATGAGCAGCCAGACTTCGCCGCCGTTTTCACTCTTGTATAACCCGCTGCCATTTGTCCCCGCGTAGAAGAGTTTTGGATTCGTTCCGCTCTGGGCAAGCGAACGGATGTTCAGACTCGCAAGCCCCTCATTGATCGCCTTCCAAGTGTTTCCACCATCAATGCTCGTGTGCACCCCCTCCCGGCTGGCAATATAAAGTGTGTCCACCTTGTCCCGGTCTAGCACCATTGCGCTGATCATTTGATCTGGTAGTTCCTGCGCAATGCGCGTCCATGACTTGGCCGCATCGGTTGTTTTATAGAGACCGTTGAGCGTGGCGGCATACACCGTGCCCGGTGCGAAGGGATCCACCTGCATCGCGGTCACACCGAGGGCACGTGAGGATTTGATCATTTCCGGAGGCACCAGCCCTTCGTTAGCCTTCCCCCACAACCCCGCACGGTTGACGGATTTGTAGACGCCGCCGCTCGTGCCAGCGTAGAGAATGTCCGTCCGCGTGGGATCCAGTGCCAGCGCCACCACCATCAGCACTTCCTTCATGCCGTTCATCCGCTTCTGCCAGCTCTCCCCGCCATTCGTGGACTCGAACACGCCCATGGTCGTGGAAGCGAACAGGTGCGCGCTGTCTTTGGGATCGAACACGAACTGCGTGACGACCGACGTCACCGTGCTGTCGTCGAGCCCCGCCCGTAGCGACGTCCACCGCTGTCCGCCATCATAGCTTTTGAACACCGCGTCACCCTTCGTGCCGGCATAGACGGTAGCCGGATAGGCCGGATCGATCGCCATCGAAATTACACGCGAATGGGTCATACCCTTGGAAATGTTTTCCCACGTCTGCCCACCATCACGCGTTTTGTAGATGTAGTCATTGGTGGCGACGTAGATGATTTGCGGATTTTTGGGATGGAGCGCGATGACGACGATTGGGTCGCTGCTGCCACAGCCGGTGAGGGCGACCAACAGGGCAGTAAGAAAAACGGCGAGGCGCTGCATAGTGAAGCTTATCGATAGTTGGTAAACTGCAGATCGACTTCGAACTCCTTCTTTTTTAAAAATCCGATCGCCACCTGCAGCTCGTCCTTGCTCTTGCTCTGTACGCGGACCTGCTCGCCCTGGATCTGCGCCTGCACTTTCAGCTTGCCGTCCTTGATCTCCTTGACGATCTCCTTGGCCTTCTCCATCGTTAGCCCGCTTTGAATCTTGGCCACCTGCCGGGCCAACCCGCCCAGCGCCGGCTCCACCGCACCGAACGTGAAGGCTTTAACCGACACGTTGCGCTTCACCAGTTTCCCCCGCACAATGTCCACGACACTTTTTAATTTGTACTCGTCATCCGATACGATCACGAGTTCCATCTCTTTCTCCTTGAGGACGAGCTCGGTCTTTGTCGCTTTAAAATCAAAGCGCTGGCCGATTTCCTTGAGCGACTGGTCAACCGCATTCTTTACTTCCTGCATATCCACCTTAGACACCACATCGAACGAAAACAGGTCAGCCATATCGTGACTCCGTTCTACTGATATACGCGGAACGATGAGAGATGAATTCCGAGCAACCCGCTTACCATTCTACATTCACTATTTATCCCTGGTTTAGCAGCACCCACCGCCCGGCAGATGAATACCGTCCGATACCATTGCCCGTGAGCCGGCCGGCGAGGCCCCGCCACCAGCCAGCACGATCACCTCGCTGCTCGTGAACGACCGCCCCTGCACCAGATAGCCGTACCATTGCCGGAACGCATCCACGAGCACGACCATCGCTAGCAGCGCTACGATGGCGACTAGCGCCATATCCAGGTAGAGCGTGAAGGCCTGCGCTGCGTCGTGCAGTTCGCGCGCCTTGCCGAGAAAGAGCCAGAACATTTCGTACGACCCCGTCAATGTGATCGCTCCAACAAACACCATCGGCACCGCCGTGATCCAGAGAAACTGCGGCTTGCGCATCTTGATCAAGACCGTCGTGCCGATGCAGAGCGCCAGCGTGGCGAGCAATTGATTGGCCGCGCCGAACATGGGCCAGATCGTCGAGATGCTACCGGTGCCGATCAAGTAGCCCCAGGCCCCGACGACGAGTGCGCTGCTCACCAGCATGCCCGGCCACCAGTTGAACTGCCGCAACGGCGCATAGACCCGCCCGCCAATTTCCTGGAGCAGATAGCGCGCCACACGCGTCCCGGCGTCAATCGTCGTGAGGATGAACAGGGCCTCAAATAGCAGGGCGAATTGGTACCAATAGGCCATCAGCCCCGCCATGCCTGGTAGCGCAGAAAAAATGGCCGCCATCCCAACAGCCAGCGACACGGCCCCGCCGGGCCGGCCTTCGACCTGCACTTCCACGAGGCGCGACAGATCCTGAATCCGTTGCACAGGGAATCCCATCTCCGCCAGTTGATCTGATGTCAGCATCGTGTTAATCGCCAGGTAATCGCCGGGCACCAGCACCGAGGCCGCGATCAATGCCATGACGCCGACGAAACTCTCGAGCAGCATCGCGCCATAGCCGACCAGCGCATGCGACTCCTGTTCGATCATCTTGGGTGTCGTCCCGGACGACACCAACGAATGGAAACCAGACGCCGCCCCGCAGGCGATGGTAATAAAGAGAAACGGAAAGAGCGTACCGGGGATGATCGGTCCGCCCCCTTGGGCGAACGCCGTCACACGCGGCATTTCGATCGTTGGTGCCAGCAACACCACGCCAGCTGCCAGCAGCACCACCACGCTGAGCTTCATAAATGTCGAGAGATAGCCGCGCGGCACCAGCAGCATCCAGCCGGGCAGCACCGAGGCGAGAAATCCATACCCGGCCATCAGCCAGACCAGCGACTCGCGCTCGAACTCAAACCATCCCGCAAAACTTGACTGTGCCACGCTCCGCCCCGCAATCACCGCGACAAGCAGGAGCACGCTGCCCAGCGCCGAGACTTCGCCAATGCGCCCAGGCCGAAACCGTTCCAGATAAAACCCCATTAGCACTCCGATCGGAATCGTCATCGCAATGGTAAACGTGCCCCATGCGTTTCGGTAGAGCGCGTTGACAACGGCCAGTCCAAGACCAGCCAGCGCCACGACGACAATAAACAACACCGCGACGGCCGTCGCTGTCCCCGTGAGGACGCCTAGTTCATCACGCGCGATTTCCGGTAGCGACCGGCCATTGCGCCGCATCGAGGCGACCAGAATGATGAAATCTTGCACCGCGCCCGCCAGTACCGCGCCGATCACCAGCCAGAGAAATCCCGGCAGATAACCGAACTGTGCTGCCAAGACAGGCCCTAGCAATGGCCCCGCTCCGGCAATCGCCGCGAAGTGGTGTCCGAAGAGCACGTACTTGTTCGTCGGGTGGAAATTGGTCCCGTCGTTCAAGCGGCAAGCCGGCGTCACGTGCTGGTTGTTAAGCTCGACCACGCGGGACGCGAGAAACCGGCCGTAGAACCGAAGGCCTAGCGCATACAGACAGACCGCGGCCACGACCAGCCAGAGCCCGTTCACTTTTTCTGAGGGATTGAAAATGCCTGCGACGAATCCGAATGCCACTGCGCAGAGCGCCGCGACCACGGCCCAGACAACCATCAGTGCAGACTTCATGCGTGGCATCCTAGCAAGGCACTGGGAGTGTGTAAATGGGAACACAAAGAGATGCCGCGCCGTTTCGCTTGGGGACGCAATGACCTCCCCCCCTTTATACAAGGCCCGTAAGCCTAAATCTTCCGTTGGCTTAGTTTAAAGGGGAGCGGTCAACTCTAAAAACCAGTACTGCCTGTTCCGAATACTTTTGATCAACGGACAAACCGCGATCATTTTGATTGGATTGCCCGGGTTAGGCGGAATATGGGGATACATCCGGTCAGGCGCCAAACAGGCAGAGAGCACGCGGATAAGGAGCGCAATCCGGCTAAACAGACCTGCATGGCGCGCGGAGGATACACCTACGGTTTCTGTGACGGCTCGCCCGTTTGGGTCAGCGTCCCACCCAGCCCCGCCAGACAGAGCAGCCCGATGGCGATCCAGACCAGTTCGCGCACGCGCCGCAGCAGTGCAAAGGTGATCCCGACCACTTCGGAATAGCCGAAGACGACGAGCACCAGGAGATTGCCGCCCTCCTGCGCGCCAAGGCTGCCAGGGATAAAGAACGTCCCACCCTTAATGAACACCGACAGGGCACCGATCGCGACGGCCGCCAGCGGGTCAGCGCGCCCTCCCCCGATATAATGAAGAATGACAAAGACCTCGAGCGCCTCAGCTAGCCAGCCCAGAAAGAAGAAGCTGATCGAGAGCACAAAGGCGCGGCGGTCGCGCGTGTAGAAATCCAAAATTGTCCGATCAAGTTCGCGCAATTTGTCCTCGCGCGCTTCAAGGTACGCAATGCGAATGCGGCACCAGCGCAGCACATTGAGCAGGCCCAGAAACAGTCCGATGCGCTGCACCATCACGAAGAGTGCGATTCCAAACAGCAGCAGCCCCACGCCCACCACGGCGGCAAGTAACGAGGCGTGCCCGCCGCCGGACGAGCCGACCAGTCCGAAGGCCAGCCCAATCCCGAGCAGAATGAACAGCACCTGCGCAATCGTCATCGTCGTCTTGGCTGTGATGACAGAGGCCAGCCCTTCGATCATGGGTACACCGGACGGCTTGAGCAGCATCGCCTTGAGCGGCTCCCCGCCGACATAGGCAGTCGGCGTCGTCATATTGACAACTTCGCCCGCCGTGCGGATCGCCAGCAGCCGTCCGAACGAGACCGCATCGGCATACTGCCGCAGCGTCAGCCGCCAGCCATAGGCCTCCAGCAGATACATGAGCAGCGACGGCAGCAGAATGACCACCCCCGCGATCGGCCCGAGCCCGGCCACGGTGTCCACGATCCGTACAGGACCGATGTGCCAGATCAATCCACTGAAGGTGAGGAGGCCGACGAGAAAAAGGATGCGCCTTAGCACAGAGTCCTTAATGATCAGTTTTCAGTGATCAGTTCCGGGTACTGGATACTGCCAACTCATCGCTTTGAAAGAACGCGAAGTGAAAAAAGTTCACCGCCGTGTTCAGCATTCGGCTAAGCACGAGTCGTGGCAGAAGGGCGGATCAC